>Ga0180430_10001846_pt1 | contig 19966 bp, 9 predicted proteins | sample SS_ome_9_FD_132999 | JGI IMG/M metagenome (GOLD analysis project Ga0180430, IMG submission 132999) | Hypersaline lake sediment archaeal communities from the Salton Sea, California, USA - SS_1_S_2 metaG | ecosystem: Environmental > Aquatic > Non-marine Saline and Alkaline > Hypersaline > Sediment... | reverse complement strand
GGTTCCCCTCGCTCACCCTCGAGGCTACTCACCACCCACTTGGCCCGGTTCCACTCGCTCACGCTCGGGGCTACTCACCGCCCGCTTGCACCGGTTCCCCTCGCTCACGCTCGGGGCTGCGCACTTCCCACTTGGCCCGGTTCCCCTCGCTCACCCTCGAGGCTACTCACCACCCACTTGGCCCGGTTCCCCTCGCTCACGCTCGGGGCTGCGCACTTCCCGCTTGCACCGGTTCCCCTCGCTCACGCTCGGGGCTACTGTCCTGCTCGGGGCTAAGCGAGGACTCCGTGAACGAGTTTGCCGTGCACGTCGGTGAGTCGGAATTGCCGCCCCTGGAAGCGGTAGGTGAGGCGCGTGTGGTCGATGCCGAGAAGGTGGAGGATCGTCGCCTGGAGATCGTGAATGTGCACCGGATCCTCGACGATGTTGAAGGCGTAGTCGTCGGTGCGCCCGTACTGGGTGCCGGGCTTCACGCCACCACCCGCCATCCAGAGGCTGAAGCAGCGGCCGTGGTGATCGCGCCCGTGCTTCTTCTCGTTGGTGATGTCGCCCTGTCCGAATGGGGTGCGGCCGAATTCGCCCCCGAGAATCACCAGCGTATCCTCGAGCAACCCCCGCTGTCTCAGGTCCTTCACCAGGGCGGCGGCAGGCTGATCGGTGTCACGGCACTGGATCTCCAACTGGGTCGGCAGGTTGTTGTGCTGGTCCCAGCCCGCGTGCATGAGCTGGATGAAACGGACGCCCCGCTCGGCGAGACGGCGGGCGATGAGACAGTTCCGGGCGAACGAGCCCTTCCGCTTCACGTCGGGGCCATACATGTCGAGAATCGCATCCGGCTCCGACTCGACGTCGGTGAGTTCGGGCACCGACATCTGCATGCGATAGGCCATCTCGTACTGCGCGATGCGAGTCTCGATCTCGGGATCGCCGAACTCCGCCAGCCGGATCTCGTTCATCGCCGCGAGATCATCGAGCAGGGAGCGGCGCAGGGACCGGTCGATCCCAGCGGGGTTCGAGAGATACATGACCGGATCGCCCGTGCCCCGCAGGCGGACCCCCTGGTGCCGCGACGGGATAAAGCCACTGCCCCAGTAGTAATCGAAAAAGAGTTGCCCGCACGAGTTCTCCCGGTCGCGGGAGGTCATGACGACGAAGGCCGGGAGATTCTGCGACTCCGACCCGAGACCGTAGCTGAGCCAGGCCCCCATGCTGGGACGCCCCGGGATCTGCGACCCGGTGAGGAAGTAGGTCATGGCCGGGGCGTGGTTGATCGCCTCGGTGTGCATCGAGTTGATCACGCAGATCTCGTCCGCAATCGAACCGGTATGGGGAATCAACTCGGACAACCAGCGCCCGCTTTCGCCAAACTGCCGAAAGGGGCGAAGCGGCGGAAGCATCGGGAGCGTCTTCTGGTTCGCCGTCATGGTCGTGAGCCGCTGCCCCATCCGGATCGAGTCGGGCAATTGCTCGCCGTGCTTCTCGTAGAGCCCCGGCTTCCAGTCGAAGAGATCGACGTGGGAGGGACCGCCCCCCATCGACAGGTAGATGACACGCTTCGCCCGGGCGGCGAATCCGGGAAAAGAGGCCTGGCCGCCGATTGCGGAGGATCCCCGGGCATCCGGTCCGGCCCGCAGGTTTTCTCCCAGCAGGCCACCGAGCGCGGCAGCCCCGAGACCGGTGCCCGCGGCGCCGAGGAGTTGCCGTCTCGTCTGGAAGCGACTGTGTTCGAGGATCGGATTCATTTCACTCGCGATTGAGGACTTCGTCGAGGTTGAGGATCAGTTGCGCCACCTGCGCATGACTCGCCACCTCGACCGGATCGAGCGACTCGTCCCGCGCCCGGTCCCCCGTGGCCAGCAGGTCCAATGCGCGGTCACGGTGGCTGGCGAAATAGTCCCGCGCCTTGCCCAGCGTCCTCGCCAGGATGCGGCGCTCTTCCTCCGACGGCTCGCGGCCCGTCGCCCTCACGAAGGCCTCGGCGACCGGATCTTCCGACGGGGAGGACACCATGGCCTCGGCCCAGATCCGCGCCGCCTCGACATAGGCCGGATCGTTGAGCGTGACGAGCGCATGGAGCGGCGTATTGGTGCGGGACTTCCGCACCGAGCAGATCTGCCGGTTCGCGGTGTCGAAGAACGTCGTCGGGGCCACGGTGCGGCGCCAGAAAGTGTAGAGACTGCGCCGGTAGAGCTTGTCTCCCTCGTCCTGGTGGTAACGAAACTTCTCGTAGCTGAACTCGTGCCAGAGACCGTCGGGCTGGTAGGGATACACCGGCGCGCCTCCGATGTCGGGACGCAACAGGCCGGCGAAGGCGAGCGCCTGGTCGCGGAGAACGAGCGAGGGAAGGCGAAACCGGGTCGCTCGGGCGACGAGCCGGTTCTCCGGATCCTCCCGCCAGAGGCTCTCATCGGCACGCGACGTCTGCCTGTAGGTGGCGCTGGTGACGATGAGCCGATGCATGTGTTTCACGTTCCACCCCGACTCGACAAACTCACTCGCGAGCCAGTCGAGCAGTTCGGGATGGGTCGGGTCCTCCGCCTGGACACCGAAATCCTCCGAGGTCTTCACGATCCCGATGCCGAAGAACCGCTGCCACTGCCGATTCACGATGACGCGCGCGGTCAACGGATTCTCCGGATCGACGAGCCAGCGGGCGAGGCCGAGCCGGTTGGGCGGGCCATCGAAATCATCGGGAGCCAGTTCGGCGGGCAGGCCGGGGGTGACCGGTTCGAGCGGACTCTCGTAGTCGCCCCGGTCGAGCACGTGAGTCGGGCGCGTTTCCTCCCGCTCCTCCATCACCATCACCACCTGCATCGCATCGCGAAGCTTCTGGAGCTCCTTCTCCGTGCGGTCGAATCCTACCTGGGCCTCGCGCCACTCGGACTCATCTGTCCGGCGGAGAAACTCCTCGCGGACGAACCGGGTGTTGTAGCCGTCGAGGGTTTCGAAGGCGCGATCCCTGACCGGGTCGAGCTTGTCGGGAAGGTCATCCGGTTTCTTCGCCGCGTTCCACCAGGCGGCCACCGCCTTGTCGATCTCGGCCTGTTCATCGCGCAGGAATTTCTGGAATCCGAATCGCTCCTTCTCGAGGCGTTTTTCTTCCGCCTCCTGTTCGTCGCTCGCGATCTTCAACACCGGATTCGCATACTGCAATCGTCCGAGACGACGGTCCACCTTGCCGCTCTCGGGCACGTTGTTGAAGTAGGCGAAGAAACGGTAGTAGTCGTGCTGGCTGACCGGATCATACTTGTGATCGTGACACTGCGCGCAGGCCATGGTCAGGCCCAGCCAGATCGTCGAGGTCGTGTCGACGCGATCGAAGACCACGTTGTTGCGCTGCTCCTCGGCGATCGCCCCGCCTTCGCCGTTCAGCATGTGATTGCGGTTGAACGAGGTCGCGATGAGCTGGTCCTGGGTCGGATCGTCGAGAAGGTCCCCCGCGAGCTGCTCGATCGTGAATTGATCGAAGGGCTTGTTGTCGTTGAGAGCCCGCACCACCCAGTCGCGCCAGATATAGGAGTGACGGTCGCCGTCCTGCTGGAACCCGTTCGAGTCGGCGTAGCGCGCGGCATCGAGCCACTCCAGTGCCATGCGTTCACCATAGTGCGGCGAGGCCAGCAGGCGCTCGACGAGTCGAACGTAGGCTCCATCCTCATGGTCGGACAGGAATTCCTCCACCTCTCCGGGCGTGGGCGGCAGCCCCGTCAAGTCGAGGGAGAGACGGCGGATGAGCATTCTGCGTCCGGCCTCAGGCGACGGCGCCAGGCCCTCTTTCTCGAGGCGTCGCAGCACGAAGCGGTCGATGTCGTTCCGCACCCAGTCCTCGCCCTCCACCGCCGGCGGGGTCGGCCTCGACCGGGTCTCGAAAGCCCAGTGACGCTCATACTCGGCTCCGCCCTCGATCCAGCGCCGCAGGAGATCGCGCTGTTCCGCGGTGAGTTTTCTTCCCGACTCCGGAGGAGGCATGACGTCTCCCGCGTCGGAAGACGTGATCCGGGCGATCAATTCCGAGTCGTCCGCATCGCCCGGCGTGATGACGGCGAGGGCGCCCTCCCGGGTATCGAGCCGGAGGCCGGCTTTTCTCTCCTTGCTGTCGGGCCCGTGGCAGAAGTAACAATTCTCGGAAAGGATCGAGCGGATATGGCTGTTGAAGCCGGGCACCTCGTCTCCGCTCGCGGCCACCGAGGCGGAGAGAAGACACCCCACAAGGGCGGCGAAATATTTTCGCGATCGCTCCCCATGCACCCTGGAACCAGCCGTCGGAACCTTCCGGAATCGCAACATGGATCACGGTCGCACGTCCCCGGCAGGCTCCTCAAGGACGGGTTCGCGCGGTGACTCGACCACGGGATGCCCCGGTACGATCCAGAAGACCGCGCGAGCCGGCGACAGCAGGAGATTACTCGCCCGGTGAAGATGACGATTCGCCAGGGTGCAGCTCGTCTGTGTCGAGGCCAGGAGCACGAGTCCCGCGGCGAGGAGAAAGTGTTTCGTCATGACCCCTATCGTCCGGGTTGGGCCGCGGAATGTCAACGCTTTCGCAGGATCTCCGCGATTCGCCGGTAGGTCTCGACCGCACCGTGATCCCGCGGCCGCTGTCGATGGTCTTCGATCGCGCTGGCGATGGCCTTCTCCTGCTCGCTCGAGATCGCGACGCGCGCCCCTTCGCGGAAGGCCCGCAGGCACTGATCGATCAACTGCCTCGCCGGCACGGTGCGACGCAACAACCGGATCAAGCCGGCATCGGCCTGCTCTCCCGCGACCGATGTCCCCTCGGCAAAGCCCCACTCGATCGATTCGTCGGCGGGTGCGAGGGAGGAAGACGAACGCCACACCCACAGACCGACGAGGACGAAGAGCCCGAAAAAGACCCCCTGGAGGCGATACCGGCGGATCAGTTTCATCGCCCCTCCCGTGACCTGGCTGCCATGGATGGTCTCGTCGAAAACGACGCGTGACTTCCCGCCCACGAGCCAGAGGAGAAACTCGGGATCCCCCCCGAGATGGAGCGCCTCGTTGCTGGCGAAATAGCTGTCGGTCGCGAGAACGACGCTCCCCTTTCCGTAGCGCCGCTCGATCACGACGGGATCCTCCTCGACGGACACGGCGACGCGCCACGCCGGGGCGAGATTCTCGAAGCGAAACTGGGAATACCAGAACGGAAGAGCCGCCGGAACGCCACCGGGATCGATCGAACGTCCTCGCCCGGTCTCCCATCCTTCGAGGGGCCGTTCGAAATCCTTCACGTCGGCAATCTCCGCCCCGAGCACCCGGTAGAGGGGACGGCCGAGGGCCTTGTTCATGCGCGACTCGAGTTCCTTCTCCTCGTCCGACAGATCGCTGTCTTCGCTGTCTTCGCTGTCTTCGCTGTCTTCGCTGTCTTCGCTGTCTTCGCTGTCTTCGTCGCCTTCGTCGCCGCCGCTTTCTCCGTCCGCGTCCCCTTTCCTGTTCTTTTCCTGCTTCTCTTCCTTCACGTCCTTCTCATCCTCCTCCCCTTCCCGCTCTTCCCCGCGTTCCTCCCGGATCTTGCGGTCCCGGAGTTCACGGCGGCGCTCGAGCCAGTCCTCCTCCTCCTCGGTCTTCTTCCGGGAAAACCGCTCCGGCACGAGTTCGGGGTGTAGGGTGATGACCAGCCGGGCTCCTTTCTCCTTCACCGCCTCCAGGACCGGGGAGTCTCCGCCGGTTCGCAGGTCCTCGTAGTCCTCCCGGGGCAATCCCAACAGGAGCAGGGTCGACTCCTCATCCAGATCGCGGAGCCGCATCAGGGGTTCCAGATTCGCCTCCACCGAGACCCCTTCGAGACGGTCGAATGCCTCGTAGAGCGCGCTCGCCCCGAGCGGGTCCGAACGGGTCGTGGCATAATAGGGATAGATGTCGCCATCGGAGAACCGGAGTTCGAGCACGAAAGCGAAAACGCCGATGAACGCCGCGCCAAGCGAAACGAGGAGACTCCAGAAAACCGCACGTCTCATGATCCCTGCCAGCCGGCTTCCCCTTCGCGCTTCGGCATCGCGGGTGCCTCCGCCGCAATCTGTTCGCAATTTTTCATGAACCGGTCGACGGCGTCCTCGCCCAACTGGTGCAACCCGTACCAGGCCCGCTCGAAGAGTCCGGTGTTCTCGTCGAAGGCATCACGCAGCGGTCCCAGGTGCCGCGCCCGCATCTCGAGTTCCCCCCGGTAGTCGCGGTTCGACTTGAATCGGGCGATCTTCAGGAGGCCCTTGTCCCCGAGATGGGCGAGGCTCGAGAGAAAGAGAGCCCTGACCGCGAGGCGAGTCTCGCCCCGTGCGATCTGCTCGCGGGCCAATCGCATCCACTCCTCCTCCGGCAGTTGCGAGGCCACGATGTCCTCGCTCTCCAGGTCGACGGGCGCGGACGAATCGGCATCTGCCGCATCCCGGGGCCGGGCGTTCTTCGTCTCGCGATAGATCACTCGCGCGAGCCAGAACAGGAGGAGAGCGCCCGCGATGACGAGGAAGACGACCTTGAGGGAACCCATGTTCTCGGACCAGGCGAAACTCGCCCCCTGGTTCGCCGGGCGACTCCGCGGTTCCCGGTCCGACTGGAACATCCGCCGGAAGAGATTCTCGATTCGCTCCCGCCATCGTTCCAGGGTCGCCTCGATCGAATCGGCGAGTTGATCCATCTGCCGGCCGAACCACGTCTTCTCCCGGTCGGCCCTCTGTTCGCGCAGGTCCTGCCGCGAGAGCCGCCACTGATATTTTTTCTGCTCCATCGTCCTCCCGATGGAATCGCGCAGCGCCTCCGGATCCGTGGACCGGACCCCTGCCTCCGCGGAAGCAGCGCGGGACGAGGATTCCCCCTCCACCGAAACGGGAAGAACCAGGAGGCACCCGGCCACGATAACGGCCACGATAACGGCCGCGATCCCCCTGCCGCGCAGCCGATTTCGCCGCTCCTCCCGTTCGCGGATCTGCTCGCACGAGGCGAGCCGGCTCAACAGGTCCGCCCCGGTCTCGCGGGATTCGGCGTAGAAGCAACGGAGAACCGCGACCGCCTTGAGCATCGGTGAAATGAAGAGATTGACGAGGAGGAAGGTGCCGAAGAGGAATGTGGAGTTCCCGATCGCGGCACCGGGGTTGATCGTGAAGAGCGTGTCGATCCCGAGAAAAGACTTCAGGAATCCCGGCACGAGAAGACAGGTTCCGAGCAGGTTGATCCAGAGAAAGAGGGCCACGAATCCCAACACGATGAGGATACCGTGGTTCTGGCCCCACGCCCGGTGGCTGAGCCGGATCCCGTGTCCGAGAAGACCGCGCAGGGGCCGGTCACCATAATCCCGCACGAAGGCGAGCACGGTGATGTTCTCCCAGGCCGCAATCGCCCAACCGAGGGGAAGGAGAAAAAACGAGGCAACGAACAGGACCGGGGCGTGAAAGGCCTGGAGGCACCAGAGAGCGGCCACGTAGCGAAAGCGCTTCCATCCGCTGCGTCGCGGCACGCCGCCGGGCGAGAGCGACTCCCACAGCCGGGCGGCAAAGGCGGCATGACACCATTTCATCAAGAAATAGACCGCCGTCATTCCGAGCGCCGCGGCCGCCGCATCACGCACCGCGAAACTGCTGCGGCTCATGTCCGCGACAAAGATCATCGCCACCGCCGCGAAGGGGATCGTGCCTCCGTAGAAGAGGAGGAGATTCTCGATCCGCGTCGTGCGCAGGAGATGAAAAGCCTCCTCCAGGATCTGCAGGGCCCCTCGCTCCGCATTCCGGCGTCTTCGCTGTCTCCGCACGGTGGCCATGATCGCTATCGGGGAAAGGTCTCCTGCTCCGTCCCTACTCCCAGACCGTCCCGTCGTGGAATTGGTCCGGAATGCCAAGGAGAAACTGGGCGACGAGGTAGAAGATGAGCCAGGAAACCGCCACGGCAATCGCGAACTGCACCAGCGGAGCGGGTCGAAACCAGCGCCGGCCCTTCGGCGTTTCCTCCGCCTTTCTCCCCTGCTCCGCGAGACAGTTCGCGCAGGTGTAGCGGTTCTCGTGCTCCGTCACGCACTCCGCGCAGAAGAATCCGCCACAACCGCGGCACCGAAAGGAGGCGGGACGCTCGGGATGAACGCGGCAGGTGGCCTTGGCAATTTCACTCATCGCTGTCGGCGTCTCCCGCAATCACCTCCGCACCGGACTGTCCGTCTTCTCGCGCGGCGGCGACTCTCTCCCGCCATCTCGCAGTCTGGATCAGCCCGGCGAGCGACACGAGCAAAGTCGTGACGAGCAGCGCCAGGTGCAGCCAGAAGAAGAAGGCCCCTCCGGCCACCATGACCGCGGAAAAGGCCTCGAGTGGACCGAGGATCCCGATCGTGTACTCGGGATTCTCCGATGCCGCCACCACGAAGAAGACCGCACCGGTCCCGAAGAGAACGAAGACGGAACCGAGCAGGGCCCAGAGAGAGGCACGGAGCGGATCGGGGGTGGGCACGCGGACACTCAGGATCAACGTGGCGAGAAGGAGGAGGGCGCCGACGGAAAAGAGCGCGAATCCCAGGCCCGTGATGACCAGGCTCTCGAGGACCAGAGTGACGAGACCGGCGAACGCGAAGAGGGTGAACACGCCGAAGGTTGCGGGAACGAGGGGGGAGACGCGGAGGGCGAAATCGCGCTCCTTCTCCCGTTCGCGCCGGGCGAGACTGTCGCGTGGGTCCCCGCCCCTGTCTTCTCCGATGCGTTCGCGCGCCTGTGCTTCGCGAATCGGCCCCTCCATCAGAGCGATCGCCTCGTGGGCTCGATGGAGGCGATTGAGGGGACGCAGGTTCTCCCGTTTCAGGCTCGTCATGATCTCGCACCGGCAGGTCGGTCCGAGGATGAGGTGCCGGACCAACCCGAGAACACCGAGCAGGGAGCTGCCGAAAAAGCTCGCTAGGAAGAAGAGAGCCACCGGTCCGACGGGACCGGGATCCCGCACCGCGAGAATCAGGAATCCGAAGGCGGCCGGCACCACCGCCAGCAGTCCCCAGAGCAGGCTCATCACGATACGCCCGGTCCTGCGCACGGTGAAGGCCTGGATGTCACGGTAGCGAAACCGGAGGTAATCCTCGGAAAACGGCAGGAGAATGCCGGACCCGCGGACATAGACGAGGTGATCGGGTCCCTGCCAGAGGCTCGACATGCCTGCCGCGCCCTTGGCGATGCGGCGATAGTTGGCGAATTCCGTCTTCACCGCGGAGAGTCAACACCGGAGTCCGGCGGCCCGTCAAGTCCCGGTGCCATCGGGGGTGCGAATGAAAGTGAAGGACAAGTCGAGCCTACGAGTCGGGGCCGGAGGTGCGGCGTGGGCTTCGGAATTGAGCCAGCATCCAGATACCAATGCTCAACAGCTGAAATCGGATGGCGTTCTGTCGGGAACCACCTGTTCTGAATTCCGCTGCAGACACGTCCTGAACCAACGATTCCTGTAAACCCACCTAATATCGATGAGTCAACCATTCTCCGTTGACGGCGAGAATTCCCTTTGACTCAGGATTGCTTCCGAAAGAGGAGACTGCCAGGAGAGTTCTTCCAGCAGATCTAACAAGGGGCCGTGAAGTTCAGGACTTCGGATCCCCAACCGATTTCGGTCCGAATTTGCTCCCCCCCCCCGCGAGGGTGTATCCGAATCGCGAACGTTTTTCTCTAGTGGGTTTCTCTCGTGGTGAACCCAAATTCGGCCGTTCCCGGAACGGCCATCGCTTGTGGAATTTGAGTGAATCTTGCCACAACTTTTTCCACAACTGATTGATTTACCGAAGAACAGCAAAGCTTCCCCGAACTGGAAAACTGGTGCGCGGGGACGGGATTGAACCGCCGACCGACTGGGTGTAAACCAGTTGCTCTACCGCTGAGCTACCCGCGCAAGACTCTCACATTCAGTGCGTTACGAAGAAAAAGAAGACCGCTGAAAACTGCTTGGACACACACTTTGTACACGGCTACCTTCATCGTATGGCACAGGGCAAGGTCAGGTCGGACGGCATGGAGCGGGTTGCGGACAACCTCTACCGCTACGAGCCGACCGGCGGGTACTATGGCATCTTCCGCAGTAATGGCAAGGTGACAAAGAAGAGCCTCAAGACCACACACCTGCCGGAGGCGAAGCGACTTCTTCGAGACGAGCTGGACAAGCGGGACCGGGTGGATCCCCAGGCCGGCCGGATGACTCTGGCCGCCCTCTGCGACGAATACCTGTCCGGACTTCGCCTCGCGCGAAAGATGATGGAGCAGAAACAACAAATTGCCCGGCGGATCCGGGAAGATTGGCCCCATCCCTCCCGCGCCGAGTGCCAGATTCGAGACGTGAAACCCGCCACCATTCGCCAGTGGTTGGCCTCCTACGACTTCGGTCCCTCCAGCTACAACGCACACCTCTGGTTCATCCGTTCAGTCCTTGGTCATGCCGTGGAAAACCAGCGTCTCGCGGAAAATCCGGCTGCCTCCATCAAATCCAAAGCTCGCGAGAAGCCGATCCGCGTGAGCCCATCCTTTGAACAGTTTCGTGCCATCGTTCAATCGATCCGCGACCAACCCCTCAACGCGCGCGCCGAGGCCAGCGGAGACCTTGTCGAGTTCATGGGGCTCGCCGGTGTCGGGAATGCTGAAGCCCGCAGGCTCACGTGGGGAGACATCGACTTCGACGGCGGCGCCATCATCCTGTTTCGGAAAAAGACCCGTTCGGGTCACGTGATTCCCATCTTTCCACAACTTCGCCCCCTGCTCGAGCGGATGCGGGGCGACCGTCGCCCCCCACCGGACGCATCCGTGTTTGCGATTCACGATGCCAAGAAGGCACTGGCAGCGGCCTGCGAGAGACTCGGACTTCCCCATTTCGATCAACGGTCGTTGCGACGCATGTTTGTCACCAGGGCCCTACAAAAGGGGGTCGATGTGAAGACCGTGTCCGCGTGGCAGGGGCACAAGGATGGCGGGCGGCTCATTCTCTCCACCTACTCTCACGTCATAGATTCGCACTCCAATCAGATGGCGGAACGGCTATCAGTTGACGCGGAGGAGTAGGATGGCGAAACCGAAAGCCAGCCCCGCGATCGAACGGCGCTACCTTCTGCGAGCGGAGTTGGCGCGTCGCCTTACGGAGGCTCGCTACGGCTCCCGGGATGTCTAATGGATCCGACTCGCCGAAAGAGAATGGCGCCTGAAGACGCAGAGGAAACTCGAAGATTCGGCCGGTGATGAAGATTCGGTCGGTGAAGATCCCACGAGCTTCTACGACGAGGTGGGTCAGGCGATAGGAAGAGCAGGCATCGGAAGTGGGGCGCGTTTCGACAACTTCAGGGCCCACTCGATTCGATTCTCTCGAATCGCCAACGACCCCACGAGATTGGCACATCCTCGAATAACATGACCGGCTTGTGGGGGCGCTCATGACGAGTTCTCCCAGTCCCGAACACTCCCTCATAAAGTTGGTAGGGATCGTTCAACCACGGTTCGAACTGACTGGGTGATTTCACACTCAAGATTGAAACGACTCCGACTCTGCCGTCACCAACAAGCTATTCTTGGTTCGCGTTGCGGCAACGTGCAGGAGACAGCGCTCTCGCTCCCTGCGCTCTTCGTCCATTCCTTCCCAACTCAGGCTTCCCAGTCCTGCCAGGCACACGTGATCGAACTCGAGCCCCTTGATCCGGTGCATGGTCGCGACACGAATGGGCGCAGGATCATCGATATCATGCTGAGTAGGAGTAATCCGAAACGTCTCAAGCCCGGTTGCCTCGAGAGCCTCCGCATAGCTCTCACACTCGTTGTTGGATCGAGCCGCTATACAAATCACCCGATCTCCGCCTCGCGTCCTGATGCTCCGGATCCATTCTGCAATGGCCATCACCTCCGCCTCGAATGACTTCACTGGACAAAACCGGGGATCCGGGCCGGACATGATCGACCGGTAGCCCTTGTCGTCGTCGAGCGAACCATCGAGGTCGCTGATCTCGACCCCTGCCAACAACGCACTGGCCCATCGGCGGGTTTCTTCCGGTGTCCGGTAGTTGAGCCGCAATCTCCGGCCCCGCCCACGGATGTCGATTCCCACCTGCCCGAGCACGACGTGATGGCCGTAGATGTTCTGGTGTCCGTCTCCGACGAGGAACAGATCATTCTTGGTGAAGCGGTCCGGCGGGACCATCGCCCGCAACAGTCGGAAGGCCTGCGGATGAAAGTCCTGGATCTCGTCCACGATGATGTGCTGGTAGCCGGCGTCGAGTTGGTTGGCCTCGAGGATGGAACGAGCGGCACGGAACATGTCGGGCGGCTCCCAGAGCTGATTTTCGTTCAGCAGCGTCCGGTATTCCTCGAAGACCGGCCAGATGGCTTTTCGCTGCAGACGGCTAAGGCGGCCACGTCGACCGGTGCGAGGAATCCTCGCATAATCGGCCAAGCTTTCGATGTCGTGATACTGGATCACCTTGTCCCACTCTTCCCGCAGGAAATCAGAGGAGAACGCATCCGAGTCGAGCTGCTCGAGGGCCTGTTCCCACAGGTTCGACTGGAGCGGGTGATTGGGCGTGCCGTAGGCGACATCGTGCTTGTAGTTCCGCGCTTTCAGGAAGTTGTGGCACCACGCGTCGAGGTGAACCACCTCGATCTTTCGGATCTCGTCGTAGCTGCAGATCTTCTGCAGGTTCTTCTTTATGTCGACGATAAGCGATTTCGTGAACGTGGTAAAAAGAATGCGCTCGTTGTCCTCACACTGCGAAGCGAGATATTTCGCCCGGTGCATGGCTACGACCGTCTTGCCGGTTCCGGCCCCTCCCAAGACACGCGCGGGGCCATTGAACTGGGCCCGGACCAGCTTGCGCTGCGAGGGATGGAGAAACACCCGCCACTTCGCGAGCGGCTCGTTGAGGATGGCCTCAAGATCCGCGTCGTCCGTGATTGCCGCATAGTGCTGCCTGTTGGCGTCGAGCTTCAGGGCTTCCTCGAAGTCTTCCGGATCGAATTCGTTCTGCCGGTCGATCCCGAGTTCTTCGAGTACGTCGTCAAAGCTCTCTCCGCAGGCGAGAAGAAACAAGGCATCGAACAACTGAGTGGGAAGTTTTCCATCCAACCGTTCGAGATCGCTCTCGTCTTTCACGGCCCGGACCACATCGATCAATTCCTCGGTGGCACCAACCTGCTCGAGGTCCGCATTCGAGAAAGCCTCGAAAAGGCCCGGGCGAGTGTCCTCTTTCTTCTCTTGCTTCGCCTCAATCTCCTCCGCAACGGCTACCGTCTCTTCCACTTCCACCACCTGGATCGCACCCGTCTGGGGATTCACTCCACAGGACTTTTTCTCCGCCCAGGCATAGGCCTCGTCGTGCTTGTCCACCCAGAGGAGAATGTAGGTATCCCCCTTCTCGGATTTCAGGACGATGCAGCGATAGGTCTGATCGATCCGAATCGAGCGCAGTCTGTCGTCCTTCACATTGTTGATCTTCTCGTAGTTAAGTCCCGGCGAAGTGGGATCGTGCTGAAACTTCGTGATCGTCTCCCTGGCCTTCTTCATGATCTTGTCAGGGAGCGCCATCATGGATTTCAGGAAGGAATCGCCGATGGCGACGGTGGGAGCGAGTGTGGACATGGGAACGTTGCTGGGTCAGGAAATGGCTTGGGAAAGGGATTCTGCGGTAACTTGATCGCTGGGAAGGATTCTCCAGCCCGCGGCCTCGAAAGCCGTCGGGTCGTCGGAGGGCAGCGAAATACCGACTCTCTGTTCGGGCCAGGCGACTTCCAGGATCGAGGTGCCGCACTGACCTGACGAACTGGTCGCTTCGAAGCCGAATTCCGGCCACGGGAGAAGGGACTCTTTCAAGAGAGGAACCAACAAGGGCTGCAGGCCCGGGTCGAGCAATTCGAGTTCTTCGAGCTGCTCATCCGTGAGACTCTCTCCCGTCGCGCCATCGGTTTCCTCCTCCGCAGATTCGTCAGGACAGAGCAACCATTCGATCAGGTTGCTGATCCCCCCTTCTTCCATCATGCGCCGGGTGAAGCAGGCAAAGCGCGGAATGAACTGGAGGAAATTGTAGGATCGCAGCAGCTCCTGCCACTCGGCCTGGAACTCGGCAGTCGGCTTGTCCCCCTTGTCATCGAACCAGAGCGCGCTCAACGCCCCCTCGAGTCTCTTCTGCTTCAACGATTCGACGGGGACGGCAGAGACCGACCGCAGTCCGGCATGGCTGCCGCAACTGGTCATGAACTCGGCCTCACTTGCCGCCTCCAACGTCGGCTGGTTGCCAAGCATCAAATCCTCGAGTGCCGACCGCAGGTTCAGCTGTTCGGTGGGCGCACGCTGGGGAAAGTTGCAGGAAAGGAAACTCGCCGCCGTCGTCCATTGATTCATGGCATCGGTCAAGTCGCTCTCTGCGAGATGGCGCAGCACCTCCCGCAGCAAATCCCAGCTGTTCCACTCGATCGATGCGAAGACGGGACTGCTCTCCACCTCAGGAGCCCGCTCCTTCAGCAACTTCCTGAGATTCGGGAGCGCACCGGCCAGGAAGGACTCGCTAGGAGCGCCTTCGCCTTTCAGGTCGGCCCAGGTGAGGGACCACACGAGATATTCGCCAGACATGCGGATCGCATTCCGTTTTGCGATGTCATCGGCGATCCGATTGTTGTCCGCCTCCACGTCGGCGTGAAAGGCGAATCCGTCGAGAAAGACGGCGATGGGTTTCCCCTTGCTCGGGCGCAAGGGTTTCAGCAAGAAATCGGATCGGCACGAAAGAGCGACTCCCTCCGCTTCGCCCAATTCCACCTGGGGAATCAATTTCCAGGCCGCTTTCCCGATTCGCAGCAGGTAGCCCGGTCTCCCGTCCACCACCTCCTGGTTGACGATGAATCCGTCCACCTGGCGGAGCGACTCCACGAAACGCCGCTCCAGTTCGCTCTCAAGCAAGGGGTTCACCCACGACTCATCCGGACTGCGCTCCTCGATGGAATCACGGTGATCGAGGATTCGCTTGAACTGGCGCATCGCCACGTCCCGCGAGATCTGGTTGTTCACGAAGCGGAAGCGATAGGCCTTGATACAGCGATAACAGCCGTCGAGATCCGGATCGTTGGCACAGCCGCACCCCTCCAGCTTCTCGTAGGCTCGTTCGAGCACCTCGAGCAGCGTCTTGTCGTTTCGGGTGAGATCCTTCAGGTAGCCCGTTCCACCCGGAACACTGTCGTAGATGAAGACATGTTGTGCCTTCAGCGAACTGCCCGCGATCGGCTGGTGCTGCACCGACAGCTTCAAGTGCGAGAGTTGCCCGCCGAACTTTGCCTTCAATCCGAGGTGGATCGCCGCGACAAAGGACTGGGTGTCGATGCTCTCGTCCTGGCTCAGGGTGGGGATCAGCAGCCGGATCGCCTCCGACTCGAGTTGCCGGTAGAGCAGGAAAGTGCTCTCGAACTCCTCGCTGGCGGCCTCCTTCCCGTAGAACTTGCAGGCGATATCGTGACGACGGTGCTCCTGCATGTTGCGGGTCTGGATTTTCCCGCACGAAGTGCAGACCCGGAACCCGACCCCGTGCAGGGTCTTTCCACCGATCTGGATCGCGTCCGCATCCCTCCGATCCTCGCCGAAGTTCGTTTCCCGCAGCACGATGCGATCGATGAAGTCGAAGGCGAAGGTCGCCCCCTCGGCTTTCAGGAGATAACTCCTGCGAATCTCGTCCCTCGCGTAGTCGATCGAGGTCTGCTTGTTGAAGGTCGCGAGATCCCGGTCGTCCTTCTGGTCGAGGTTGCGCACGTTCCGGTCCCATGCCGTCACGAAGACCTGCCTCATCTTCAGCATGTGCTGCTTCAGCGAGGTGTCCCTCCATCCCGTGCAGCCACAGCGCGGACAGGCCGAATACGACTCCGACCGGCTCGTGACCGGTTCGAGGTGGGAGCATGACCGGCAAAAATGCCATTCCTCATAGTCGTCCTGGTCGATTGAGACCTGGTCGACGGTGAGCTTTCGTCCTTCGACGTAGAAGGAGCTCCCCGGAGCCAGTTCCGTGATCGCCGCCTCGGCCGGCCGCATGTGCTCGAATTCCAGCTTGATCAGCTTCTCGTCATCCTCCGATTTCTCCGGCTTCTTGAGGACCACGCTGCGGAGGGTGACGCCCTCCTCCGGGAAGGCGTAGTTCGGGATGAGGCCCTCGTCGGTGAGGAAATTCAGGGTTTGCTTCCGGTTCATCTCCCGGATCAGTCGGCTGATCGCCTTGTGTTCGGCCTCCATCTGGGCCTTCTCCAGGTCCAACTTCTCGTCGCGGGGTTCCTGCTTCCCGTTCTTCGCGATCGCCTTCTTGAGCTGGATCCTTTTCCGGTAGAGCCCCTCCCGATCTTTGAACGAAGCCGCCAGCGCTCGGTTGATCTTGAAGGACAGGGAGCCCTCCTCCTTGTTGTCACCGCGGAGGAATACGCGAAGATAACCAACGCTCTCCTCGTTCAACTCTCCCCGGTCGAACATTGCCACGAAGCCGTCGATCAACTCGGTCAGGTTGAGCTCGACGTGGCGGTAGAGCGCGTTGGGGAAAACTCCCTCGTTCTCCTTGCCTTTGCCCTCTTTCTCCTTGGCGAGATGGATATAGATCGCCTCCATCTCGTTGGGAATCGCTGCTGCCGGATCGCTTTCGATCCAGCGATCCATGCAGTAAGCGGTCAGCTGTCGCTCCAACACCGCCGGTGCCCGGAGGAAGATCGCCGGCAGCTGGACATCCCCCGCCAGCATCTCGAGCGGTTCCTCGTAGTAGGTGAGATCGTGGGCGTCGCTGTTGGCCACCGTCAGGGCGAGACTGTTTCCATCCCGACGTCCACCGCGCCCCACGCGCTGCAGGTAGTTGGCCTGTTCCGGGGGGACCGAGCAGAGCAGCACCGTCGAGAGATCCCCCACGTCGACCCCCATCTCCATGGTCGGGGTGCAGGAGAGCAGATTGGTGTCTGTCCTGGTCGCTCCGGACATGAACTCGGACTCGATCCGCTCCCGAGTCTCGCGGTCCAGCATCCCCGTGTGTTCCTCGGCCCGCAGGCGCACCACATCGCCGTTCCGATAGAGATTCCCGAAGTAGGAGTCTGACGAAACACTCGATGGTCGAAAGACACCTTCACACTTGTGGCGAAGGCAGGGCATTCCTATCCACAAATCTCTGCTCCGCTCACTCGTCGTTGCCTGGTACCCACAAACATCACAGGCAAGGTCAAGCACGTCGCGGGAGAGAAAGAGATGCGCCGGGTCGAGAGACCAGGCATACTCGTGGTCCGATTTCGTCACCTCGTGCTTCCTCCAGAGTCCGGATTCGGTCAGCTGCTCGACTACGTTCTCCACGATCGGGCCGAGCAAGGTCTCCCTGGCCTTCTCCCCGATCAGGGAGCGTAGCCATTTCTCAATCCACCGTTCCGTCCATGTCGGGGTCGAGCCGACACCCACGAGCCGCTCGAAGGTATCCTTCATCGCGAAGCTGGCGAAGAAAGTCGGTCGACGCCCCTGCCCCTGTTTGCGGATTCCCGGCAAGCTTCCCCCTGCGATCTGCTGATTGAACACCCACGTTTCTCCCCTCTTCTCGAGATAGGACGCGATGAACCGATGGTAGAGCCCCCCGCTGATCCGCTGCCGTTCGCAGAGGGCTGCAATCAGTCGTGCGACATCACTCTCGGAAATTCTGGAAAACGAGGGGCCCATCTCGCGCAGGTACTTTTTGACCTCGGCAGCACAACGATCCAGTGGCTCCGGAGCGAGATAACAAGCAGCTGCCCGACTCTTCTCCAGCGTCCGCCCGATCCGGCACTGGAGGCCAAACTCCCGGATCACCTCCCACTCCATCCGGTCGCGAACCTTCGCCGGCAGGCTGGAAGATTTCGGGAGCTTACGCTCCTGTTTGAAATCCTCGAACTCCGCCAACCACTCGATCGTCGGCGGAATGAAGGTCCCCACAAAATCCTCATCACCCAACTGTCCCAACCAATGCGCGGGAAATCGCTTCGCCAGTTCTGCCACCGTGGGATCCTCGCCGAAACCGTCGATCACTTGGAAGAGAGCGGTCCGCAGGGCGATCTGATAGGTCCGCCCCGTGAAGAACCCGGCCCGATGACTCGCATCCTGGACGGAATCGGAGAAGGCCATCGCCTTCTTGTCGTCGTTGTAGGGGGAACCGTAGAGCTGGCTCAGCCCGACACTGATGAGGCTGGCCGCACGTGATCCCACGATGGTCAGCCCGGTCGAACTGTCGCAGTAGGGACACGACTTGTCCGCGACCCGCATATCCTGGCGCTGGATTGTCCGGATTCGGCTCTCGACTCGAAAGGTCGAGATATTCTCGGCTTCTTCCCCCGCATCCTCTCCATTGCCGTGGGACAAGGTTCCACATGCCGGGCACTTCCCGTCACTACTCTCAAACAGGGTCAGACAGGAACCGCACAGGTACTGCTCCACGAGAGACTCCGACCCCCGCTCACTGCTCTCTACCGGAAACACGAAGCGCAGCCGCGGATCGGGATTACGGGAAAAGAATGCTTGGTAAAAGCGATCCAGTTCCGGGAGCAAGCGGTCTTCGTTCGCCTTTTGGACGCCACCCCACCCCATCGCCCCACAGTCCCGACAGTGCATCGCTGCAAGGTGCTTCTGGGGATGGTCGGCGGGCAGATCCATCGAAAATCGCAGGACGGGCTTCGGTGATACCGACGCCACCATCCGGGCCAGCTCACGCATCCACAGTTCCGCCCGGATCTGGAGAAAGTAGGCGCTGTCGTAGGGAGCATCCCGGGCAACCGCACAGAGAGAAACGAAGCTGTTGATGAGGAGACGGTGGTGTTCCGCCTCCCAGGTCGCTCTCCGGCTCTGCAGGTCTGCGAGGATGGCGCTCTCCTCCAGAACCCCGTTCCGGAAGTAACGAAGGAAGGTCCTGAGGAAATTGTGACGTCGCAGCAGATTCGCCAACTGCATTCGTCCTTCCAGCGTGGTGATGTCCGGCTCGGAAACTCCGTAGTCCCGGAAGGAGGTTTCGAACCACAACGGCACTTGGGCGGCAATGAAGGCATCGATCGACGCGTACCGCGCCGGCATCAGGAGTTCACTGACTTCCGGCCGTGGGGGCTCGGTGTCCCGGACCTCGAGGTTCTCCTCGTCCCCATGGATGATGTGATCCTCCGCCGACTTCCGCGTCTCCTGGATCACCGGCTCATCCTCGAACGGCTCGCCGAAGATCATCTCGGCAAACTCGATCATGGCGTTCTCGTTGCCCTCCGCGCCGAGCGTCGCCGAAGTCCCTACGCAGCAGAGGTGATTCTTCGGCGTCTTCAATCGGGCCTTCACCCGTCGAATCAGGCAGGCGAGATCGGTGCCCTGGGCCCCGTCGAAAGTATGCAGTTCGTCCACCACCAGGTAGCGAAGCGTGTCCGATTGATTCTCTGCCCAGATCCCCCGGTCGACCTGCCGGATCAGCAGGTAGTCCAGCATCTTGTAGTTCGTCATGAGGATGTCCGGAGGCGACTTCCTCATCTCGTCGCGATGGGTGATCACGCCGTCTTCCGACATCGACTTGGAGCCGCCACCCGACTCCTTACCACCCACGTAGAGACCGACCCGGACCTTGCCCTCCATGGCCGGGTTGTTGTGGATCTCTTTCGCAAACCGTCGGGCCTGATCCGAGGCCAGGGCATTCATCGGGTAGAGAATGATGGCCTTGATTCCCCGCTGGGCAGGATTCGCGAGAATGTGATCGAGGATCGGGTAGGTGAAACACTCAGTCTTTCCCGATCCCGTCCCCGTCGCGACGAGGGTGGACTGCGCCGACTCACCCTGCAGCCGGGTCCACGCCCGTTCCTGGTGCACATAGGGAGGAAAGGCCGTCTCGAACGAGCCGAAGAAATCCCGCCCGCTCTTTCCCGGCTGGAAGGGCAGCCCGATGCGCAGCCACGGCCCCCGGAAGAGCTTGTCGCGTCCCGAGCCCTGCAGGATCTCGTCGAAGGACTCACGAAACGCCGGTGTCGAGGTCGGGAAGGTCGAGCGCAGGAAGGCCTCG
>Ga0180430_10001845_pt1 | contig 19969 bp, 17 predicted proteins | sample SS_ome_9_FD_132999 | JGI IMG/M metagenome (GOLD analysis project Ga0180430, IMG submission 132999) | Hypersaline lake sediment archaeal communities from the Salton Sea, California, USA - SS_1_S_2 metaG | ecosystem: Environmental > Aquatic > Non-marine Saline and Alkaline > Hypersaline >... | reverse complement strand
CTCCGACGAAACTCGTCCCCGTAAACACGACGTTCACGCTTTCCTGATTTTCCTGACATCGCAGACACTCCTTGTGCGTACTATAACACACTTAACTGAGCGCCCACTTTCCGTAGGGAATTCGCTATCCGTCGCGAGCCAGGTTCTTCGAGATGGTGACGAATCCCGAGTTTCAAAAACGCGCCGTACACAAGGACGCCGGCCTCAAGGTCTCGCAAGTACTTCTCACCGAATCTGTGCCCTGGCAACTATCGGGTGCGAAGCGAGTCGCCGACAGGAATGATGCATTCACGTTAGCACAGTTGTTCAAGTACCGAGAGACCGCAAAGTACGCCGACGGCACGGGCGTGAAACGCAAGCAGACGGGCAAGGAAGCGATGGATGCATTTGACGCCGCGACCGAAGGCCTTCTGCGGAGAGTTGGAGCGAAGCGAGTGTTGAAGGCAACGGTGGAAGGCGCTTTGATAGGCGACGGACGAACATGGGATGAGTTTCGTATGCTGCACTTTCCCAGTCAGGCGGCGTACGCCGCCTACTGTGATGCTGTCCTGGAATTGCCGCATGCCAAAGACGAACGTGAGGCCGCTATCGAGGATAGCTACCTAATGAAAGTCGAAACGATGCCCCTTGCTAAACGGCTTGCACTGTCACTGGCCACATCGATTCTTGGACAACCAACAACCCCATCGCTTGAGAGTTCTACCAGCACGGATCCTTAAATTGAGGATCAGCAATGTCGGCGGTTGTTGAGAACGCCGGTTGCAGGGATGGCTCGCGCGACTGATCGTTAGCCTGATAGATCAGATACCACTTCCGCTGAGACTCGAAGTAGAACACCTTTTGTGCTCAGTAGTAGCCATCGGTCAGCTTCAGTCTGTTCGGCTGTGCATCGTCTGCTTTGTTCCAGTCCTCAAAGCTTCGATATTCGATTTTGTAAGTACGCAATTCACTGCGAATTTTGCAGAACAGATGCCATCGTCCTTCATACCGAACGATTGGCAGATCCTTCATAGAGTAACACTGATCGCCACCGTGGGCCCTCAGAGCGACGAGGGGCATGCTGGCGATCCACAAAACTGAGCGCTGGCTGGTCAGCGACGGAAGCCCCGACTGCGACTGGTGTTCATCACCCTCAGCGCGTTCTGACACGAACAGAGGAACGACAGACAATGCGAGAGCAGAAACCACCTGCTGGCTGCGACTTGAACGGAGTCAACTCGTCCGCCTTAGAATTCGATTCCGTAGCGTTCAGTCATGGTGCGGCGTAGTTCGTAAGATGCGTTCTCTATCAACCGAAATCCTTCGTTCTTTTTATTCGTCGCCGTGGCCTGAAAACGCTTGTTCGCCGCGTTCTGGGCCCTTTGTTCGCCACGTGCACGACTGCCATAACCCCGACCGCTGTTTCGACGATATCCGTAACCTCCGTAACGGTAATCATAGTTGTTATAGCCACCACCGCTCGCGGCAATGTTCGTCCGACTCACACCTGCTGAAATATTTGCAGACTTTCTGGCTCCAGACATCACTCGAAGTGTTTCTGCCGTGTTCTGACCAAAGTCCAGCATGTCTGCATCCACATGGAGAATCGGCAGACGTTCAATCTTCCTGGCGTAACGATCAAACCAGAAATTATCGCCCCGACTTGATTTCGAGTGCCCTCGCAGGTCTTCGATCAGGCCGGTAATAGACTTGTAATACGCCAGAGTCTTTTTGGCGATGTTGTCAGCGCTTCCTTCTGAATCCGTTTCTTCGTCCTGAAGGCTGCTGAACTTCGTCGTGGGCATTTCCAACAGACTAAGGACGCGGCGAAGCCCTGCGACAGACAATTCTCCTTCTGCGACGATTGCATCATGGTCTATGCTAAAACTCCACTCCTCAATTCCCGGAATCTCCGCTTCCATATTGGTCATCGCTGCCAGCACAAACGCTTTACCAATGTCAGCATCAAATGGAACTGTTACACCAAACTCAACTCGAGCACTCGCCATTGCCTTATCGGAAATTGTAATCCCCAGCTTCAGGCCCCTGAGTGTGGAGAACAGTGTGATCATCTGCTCGACATTCAGTTTGTTGGCAGCTACAACCTCAGACTCCGTCAGCCTTTCATGAAGGCGATGAACCGGGATGGAATCTGCTGCATCGAGTGCCAACATAAACTGCGGGCCGGTGGCAACGTCATTGACGGCATACTCCAGATACGAGGCCAGTTCTGAACCGCCTTTATTCTGGTCGTCAATCCATCTTGAAACAGCCTGCTTGTTTGCCGGAGACACCACTCCAAGCGTCGCTTCGTCCAATTCGATGAAATATGCATTGCTTGGTGTCCATGCGGCAGTTTTCCCGTTGATCGTATCGGTGTAACCACCTTCCGCCTTTGCGACCAGCCTCATCGGTATCTGTTCCTTCAAACCAATCAGAGCAGCCTCCCAGGATTGTCGAAATCGATTCAATGGATCGACCTGAGCCGCAACAATGACTTTGCTGGCCTCAGGGGGCAGATACGTCGGACGGTTGCCGGCATTTTCCGGCCTTCCCCATCCGTTCGTCCGTGCCATTTCTGTTTCCAGAATCCTGTCGACGTCGATTGCCAGAATGGTATTTGCCCCGTCGGGCACGAGCTTCGCCAGACCTTCGAACTCCGCATCCGCGTGGACGCCTGAAGGCATTAGCAGCAATGCTGCAAACATCAATCTAAACATGCTCATCATCGTAGGCTTTCATGTGTTGACCCAGGTGCAGGGGCTATATCATTCCGCCTCCCCAGGCAGAGTCAAGCGCGCTACGACTTCCCTGATAAAATTGCCAGGCTGTCTGCAAAACTCTCGGAAGGGCGGCGCCCGCAAAAGTGGTAAAACGGTCGCCTATCGCCTCTACCGGCGACTCATCTGTCTCAACGTACCGGTCACGTAACCCGGATACCGTTGCATCGCAGCTCGTTTCGCATCTGCGCTTGTGTTGGCCGGAACAACGACTTTCATTGGTCGACCATAAACCCCACGTCCCGGTGCCATGCTGACTTCCCAGAGTGATGTGACTCCGGCATTCACCGCCAGCAAACCCAGCTGCATCATCTGGATTCTCTTGTTTTCCTGTTCCTTCGCTTCCTTGCTGCGCTGATATTCATCTGCCTCTGCCCTTAACAGGACGTCTTCGCGGTTCTTCTGTTCACGCGTCGCTTCTTCCGCACTCCATTGCTGCCATCCGTTCTCAAGTACCTGCCGATCCTGGTCTGCAAACAGGAACAACGGGACAGCATATTCGTCTCCTCCTTCCAGCTTCAGAATGACACCGTCCACCTGAATGGAACGTTTGTCCCGGCGGAGCTTCTTCGCCCACGCTTTGAAGTCATCAACGGTCTGCACCGATTCGTCTTCTGTTGCTGCAATGAGCCTGGGAAGCATCGCCTGATAAACCGGATCAATGCCCCGAAATCGCTTGCTGTTGACGTAGGGAACACCACTGCGGTTTTCGATCACTACCGGTCCACTCTTGTAACCGAGGATTTCCCCTTTCACCATGAGGCCGGATTTCATAGCCCAGGTGTGAACGTTCCGATTGACTTTCGAATCCGTTTCCTTCAGGTACTTCGCAACGAAGGCCCGATCGTCATCACTCAATTCTTCAACCTGGACGGCCTGCAGCTCCCCCTTGCGATCACGAAGGACGAGAATATGTTCGCTCGCTGCCAGCAGTTCCGCCTTCCACTTGTGCCGCCCGGAAGCATCACTCCACTCTCGCGCCAGACTTGACGCGGAATTCAGTGCAATCGCACAACACAGAAGAAACTTCACCAGACCACATTGTTTCGTGAACATCACAGGATCCAGGATTCCAGGATTCCAGGTAACGGGGTTCCAGCCAGTTGACTTCCGCTGAGCTGGAAACACATTCAACAGACGAATTCACACTCTGGAAATGCTGAAGGACCGCAAGGGGATATGCAATGTGCAGCTTCGTCTGCTGACGAGAATCACGGAAATATCGAGGTCGTTCGGACGACGGGCTGTTACTAAAGGTTGCCGGAGTCACCACAGTCAGGAATTCTCAGCTCTCATTATGGTCCGGAAACCACACACCGAAAGCTTACATGACTCATTCCGGTGTCCGCAGGCAAGCCTCGCCGAGCACTGGGGCGATAGCTGGCACAGTAATCCGGATGACACAGGAAGGATCCTCCCTTGACGACTCGCTGTGTCTGATAACCACCGCCCGGAAGATCGCGGCCCGGTCCTGTTGGATTGGAACAGATCTCTTCGTCGCTGCGACTGACAAAGGTATCCGGGCGATAGCGGTCTGAGCACCAGTTCCAGACGTTGCCTGCCATTCCGTACAACCCATAATCGTTGGGTGCGAATGATTTCACGGGAGCGGTCCTGAAGAATCCGTCTTCCTGAGTGTTCCGGTACGGGAAATCGCCGGTCCACGTATTGGCCATGAACTTTCCGTCGGGAGCAAATTCATCACCCCAGAAATACCGGGTACCTTCACTGCCACCTCGCGCCGCGAATTCCCATTCAGCCTCGGTCGGAAGACGTTTGCCACACCATTTGGCGTACGCCACAGCGTCTTCCCATGCAATCTGTACGACGGGATGATCGTCACGTCCGTTGATGTCGCTTTCCGGCCCTTCCGGATGCATCCAGTCAGCTCCGGGAGTCCACTGCCAGAAACTGGCCATATCTCGCAGATCGACGGGGCCTTCTGACGCCACGAAGACCATCGAGCCAGCAACGAACACACTGTCATCAGGTTTCGGAGTCCCCGGCGGAAGCGACTTCTGCAATTCTTCCCATGTGGGCGTTCGTTCCGCAATTGTTAAGTATCCTGTGGCGTCCGTGAACCGCCGGAAGTCCGCGTTGGTCACCGGCGTCACGTCCATGAAAAAACCATCAACCTCTACCTGATGCACGGGGCGTTCGTTGAGGCGACTGATTTCGTCGTCACTCCCCATCCTAAACCTGCCACCTGCAATCCAGATCATTCCGGGATGTTCTGCCGAGCGGGGCGCAATCGCATCAGAGCTGTCGTGTTCCCCAGTGTTATCTGCTCGTGCGACCGGAGCATCGCTGTCTGCGGACGTGGAATACTCTCCGGTGCATCCCATGGGAAGGACTGTTAACAGGACTAACGGAAAACTCTGGTAACGGTTCATGATCTGATCTGACAGTGTGTCGAAAGTGCACCGAGCAATCATAGACGGCCTGTTGGATTCAACGCAGGCAATTCTGACATAGACGATGGATTGCGACGTCTTGCCGATTCAGACTGGCCCTGCAGAAACGCTGTTTTCAGAGGTTCACCATTCCAACCTCCATCTTCCGGAGGCGATGCGAACAATTGCTGGGCCAGTTTCTGCGTTTCGCGATCCAGAGCTGAAGATCCCGTGTCGCCTGCTGCAATTCTCCTGATTCGATGCCATTCCAATAACGCTGAATAGGCCGCGTGCGGATCATTCGACCGGCAGGCTTTGGTAACCAATGCTTCGGGAGTTTGCCCCCGGCTGCGAAGATGATGAAGCCCGCTTCGAATTCGTCCGCGAAGCAGCCAGCCAGCGACGGCAATTCCCAGGAACGTTATCAGGCCCCGGTACGAACGCTGCGTCGGCACCATTTGTTCAGAATCTGTCGACTCAATCGCGGATACTCCGCTCACGATAGCAGTCCTGCCCGGAACTGTTTCCTTCCTGAGTTCTTCTGCACCCACGTCCCACCACGTAAAGACCAGATCCGGCAACTGGAACGTCCCGGTAGATTCAAACTGGTACTTCAGAGTGTCGGCACGCTGTGCGCTGATCTCACCGCGTTGTGTCTTGTCAAGGACTTCCGGGTCTGCGCAATAGATTCGTAGACCCTCATATTCCACAACGTCTGCCTGAGGCAGCATCATCGCGGTGGTACCGACCGCATTGATTTCGACCCTGCGCTGAATCAAGTCGCCTGGCTGGAAAGACTCAACGTCGTCCGGAGTCCAGGACTGTTCGACACGAAACTGCTCGGCTGCAACAACAATGCCCATGCCATCGGTCCCGGGTGGACGACTGCATTCGAATTTCTGCTCCGTTGTCTTCCCGTTGATCGATGTCGCCTCCGAAGCGGTGAAGTCCTTCCATTCAAATCGAACAGGAAACGACGGGATCGTCACCATGCCGGTCTGTTGAGTGAATACCTGAAACGTATGCAGCTGCGTAAAAAATGTGTCTCCGTCGATGTTCTCACTTCCCACGACAGGACTACCAGTCGACGTAATGATAGTGAGTGGCAGTTCCGGAATGTCGAATGATGCGGCGCCGCTAAACGGTCCGGGAGCATACAACGTCACCGAAATCGAAACGGTCTGGCCTGTCCAGACCTTTTCCTGTGATATCTCTGTGCTGACAGTGTCCGCTGCAAAGCTGATTGCCGAAGAACACAGGAAGGCAATCACCAACACCGAAACGGATTGCACCCACCGCTGTCTGATCGCGAAACCGAATTGTCTGATTCCACTACTCACAGTCACTGTTCAGCTCCACTTTCCCCGGACAGCGCTTGCTGGTACCTGAATTTCGATCTCAGAAAATCGGCTGGCTTCGTCTGCACTCGTCGCAGCCACATGGCCTGGATCGCGCTGTCGGAAACCTGTTCACTACCATCCAGTTTCGTTTCCTGTCCGTCCTGCCCCTTCTTCTTATCGAATCGGATTTCGTCGGCACCGAGTTTTTGGTCCCCCATGTCGCCGCCCTGATCGTTGAGTACCCTGGCTTTCGCAATATCTCGATTGACAGTAGCGTCTTCCCAGGCAGGCCGAAGCTCCAGCGCGCGATCGAATCGCTCAACAGCCGCCGAGTATTCGCCCTGCATCACCAAACAGTTTCCTCGATTGAACTCGGCCTCAGGTGATGCGTCACGAGCGAACGCCCGTTCGGCCTTCTCAAACTCGCCCGCCCGAAACCACGCCGCTCCCTGCCGCATCGGTGATCGAAACCCAGGAGCTGCATTCGCGAAGTCTCCGTCGTTCATCAACCGCTGAGCCTGCTGTTCAGGAGTTCGCCAGAGTCCCGACCAGGTGATCGTACCAACTATGAACACGAATCCTGCGAGCTTCATGATGCCGGCTCCTCGGAGTTGGCCTGAGTCTCACGCCGAAACCCGACGAGCGACATGGCAGCCAGAACCGGCACCAACCACCACCCGGCCTCCGCCCAGCGTACGCCTTCGGCTGCTGCATTGATCGCACGAGGACTGCCTGAAGCAGATTTGGCAATATCCAGAACGTCGTCACTGTCCGGAGTCATCACGACAACGCTGGCACTCAACAGAGAAGCCGCCTCGCGAATGTTGTCGAGCTCCGGGGTGTCTTCTCGTGCCACTGCAAGAAGCTGAATGGGAATTCGATTCGACGCTGCAAAGTCTCGCAATGCCGCATCAGACGGATTCGCTACGTCATCCAGGATCAGAACAATCGAACCACCAGCGTCCCTGAGTATCACGTCTGCCAGCTTCAGTGCTGATGCCAGATCGTCTCCCTGTTGCGGCATAATGTCAGGACTGATTTCGACAGCCATATCGCCCACGACCGACGTATCGCGGGTTGGCGGTAGCACGAGGTGCGCCGATGCCGCATAAGCGATTAGTCCGACCGGTTCGTGACCTCGTGTCTTTGCGAAGTCAACCGCTTTCAGTCGAGCACGCTCCATGCGATTGGGACTCAGGTCCGTCTGCTGCATCGTGTCACCGGCCTTGAGCACAACCATCACAGGGACAGGATCGTCCGAAAACGGCGAAGGCTCCGGCCACCATGCCGGTCCTGCCAGACTGATCGCGGCGATAACCCAGCCGACAAGCAGTATGATCCCTCGCCTTCTGGAATGATCGGCACTGCCGACAGTCATTGCTGCCAGCAGTGAAGGGTCCATCAGCGACCGCCAGCCGCTCAGGGGATCCATCCGTTTTCGCAGCAACCACCACACCCATACGATCACTGGAATGAGGATCAGCCATGCGGGGCGGAGGAAATGAAAGTTGCTCAAACTGTTCATCGGTCTGATGCCTCCAGTTCGAACGTTCGAGTATTCACGCGCAGCCGCACGTTTGACATCTGCTTCGGTTGCTGGATGCGGTCAAACCCTATTAGCCACATCTGGTGCGTGAGCGAACTCAATAGTGCGATCCCCAGAGGCCAATAGTACAGGTCGTGTCTGGGACGATGACTCACGGTGTTGACTTCTCTTGTTTCAATCTCATCCAGTTGCTCGTAGATGCCTTCCAGTTTCTCCCGGTTCAATGCTCGAAAAAAGGATCCATCTTTCGTCGTTTGAGCGACATTGCGAAGTGCTTCTTCGTCGATCTTGTTCTCTCCAACGGTTGTCGGGTCACCGATCGCAATCGTATGAATGGTGATGTCTCGATCACGAGCAACACGAGCCGCTTCGACAGGAGGCATCGCGCTCGCCGTGTCGTTGCCGTCGGTAAGTACAATGATCGCCTTCTGAGGCATGGTACTGTCGTCGAACAAATGAATTCCAAGTCCGATAGCGTCACCAAGAGCTGTCCGAGGTCCCGCCATTCCCACGGCCGTTTCGTCCAGCAATTGGCGACACAGTGAAAGATCGGTCGTAAACGGCACCTGCAGGAATGGCGAGTTGCCGAAGACGACGAGTCCAACTCGATCTCCTTCGCGTTTGACCAGGAAGTCGCCAACAACGCCTTTGACGCAGTCGAGCCGACTCACGATTTCTCCTTCTGCATTCGTGAAATCCTTCTGGTCCATCGATGCAGACAGATCAACCATCAGCAAAAGGTCTCGAGCCGGAATGGTCCGTTCGATGGGCGGCTCAAGCCATTGAGGCCTCGCCAGCGCCACCAGCAGACAGATCCAGACGATTCCCTGAACAACAATCTGTGATCCGGACGATGTATTGCCGTGTGCCGATGTGCCGCCGGCTGCTTCGAGCCGCGACATGAAGGGCACTCGAACGGCCGGAATCGAACGCTGCAATTGAGGCCAAAGCCAACGCACCAACAATGGAAGTGGTGCCAGCCAGAACATCCAGGTGTAAGCAAACGTCAGCATTGTCACGCTTCTCCCGAAGCTGAATGCTGGCGAATCCAGGTGACTGCAAACGTTGTGAGTTCACCAACCGCTTCCGGCGTCGAACTGTCTCGAAAGACATCATTGGTGAGGATTCGTGTTGTTGAGTCGGGCAGGGGAGCGTGACTGGTTGTTGCGAGCCAGTCGCACCATGCAGTACCGGAGAGGGCAGCAACGTCACTCCGTGGCCACGCACACAGCGCCGTTCGTTTCAGGACATCGGCGATTGCGGCAACAGTGTCAGCCGATTTCAACTCCTGAAGTGCTGCCCGTCGGTACGCATTCGCGCGCCATCTCCTGACCAGCCGAACGATTGTCACGATGGCTCCGACAGCAACGCAGCCCAACAGAACCCACCAGCCAGGAGCAAGCGGCCACCACGAAACCGGTTCCGGCATCACAATGTCGCGCAGATTCTCCAGGCTGGCATCGTCCGCAGTCATCGTCCGGCTCCCAAAGCAGTCCGAACCTGATCGGCAACCGGTTCATGGGTACAGATGGGAAGAATCGGAATCCGAAGCGCGCCCATCCGTTCTCTGATCCGGCTGCTCATAGCTCGAAACTCAGCCTCGAACCGATTCGCAAAACTGTCGCCCTGTGGCACCGAAATCTGCCGCTGGCCATCTGACGCGGTCATTTGTCCGATAGCTGACAGACGAATCCCCAGCGGATCGTACACAAGTGCCGCCATGACATCGTTGTGAGCCGCCAGATGAGTCACCAGCCGACGAGTCTGCGAATCGGACCCGGCACAATCAGAAATCAGCAGGACCAGATGATCGTGCTTCGCGACATTGACAGATCGACGGAGCGCATCATTGAAGGTCGCTGAAATTCCGGATTCACTGTCCGCAGAGAGCGTGTTGTTCAAACGAACAACTTCGTGACAGATCCGAAGGACGTTGGACCGACTTCGGTGGGGGCGGATTTCGACAACCTCGTCATCTCCAAAGATGATCGCTCCGACACGATCGCCGCTGTCGAGTGTTTTCCATGCCGCCAGTGCGGCGAGTTCTGCGGCTGCAGTTGCCTTCGTCGTGCGTGCGCTGCCGAAGAACATGGATGAACGCTGGTCGATCAGCAACAGGACCGGTCGCTCGCGTTCTTCAGAATACACTCGAACGTGCGGTTTGCGCAGCCTGGCGGTTGCTCGCCAGTCCATTGTGCGGATATCGTCGCCCGGCCGGTAACCTCGCAGTTCTTCAAACGTGAGACCCCGACCTCGCAGGCGAGATGCATGCCGGCCGCTCAACAGACTGCTCACTGGCTGCGTCGTCCGGAATGAAAACCCCAGCGCTTCAAACTGCAGTCTGACCAGATCTTCGAGTGTTAGATGGATGGATGACATACCTGAACGACCATCATGACTGGACAGACAGCTCTTCCTCAACTGACAGCGACCCGGCCCAGAATCGCATCGACGATGTCTTCACGCGACTTCCCTTCGGCCTCAGCTTCATAGGACAGGTGAACTCGATGAGCAAGACACGCCGGAGCCACGGCCTGAACGTCGGCCGGGGAAACGAAATCCTGACCGTGCAACCACGCTCGTGCTCGAGCGGCCGCATCGAGTGCAATGGTTGCCCGAGGGCTCGCGCCGACCTGAATCCAGCGGCCCAGTTCTTCGTCGTAGCTCTCAGGGTTCCGTGTGGCAATCACCAGATCCACGATGTACTTCTCAACAGGTTCTGCCACATGCACCGCCTGCACCTCACGGCGCGCCTGGAAGATCGTTTCCTGAGTAACCGGAGCTGGCGGACCGTCTTCGTTCCCTGCTGACTCAGATCGAACGAGTCGCAGGATAGACAATTCGTTCTCTGCAACCGGATAGTCGACAGAGATGAACAACAGAAACCGGTCCATCTGAGCTTCCGGGAGAGGATAGGTGCCTTCCTGCTCAATTGGATTCTGTGTGGCCATCACCAGAAAAAGGTCCGGGAGCTTGTGCGTCTTTCCTGCCACGGTGACCTGTCGTTCTTCCATCGCTTCCAACAACGCTGCCTGAACCTTGGCCGGCGCGCGATTGATTTCATCGGCCAGAACGAGGTTCCCGAAGATCGGTCCGGCCTGAAAATCAAAATCGCCCGTCTGCTCGCGATAGATTTCAGATCCGGTGACATCCGATGGCAGAAGATCAGGAGTGAACTGAACTCGGCTGAAATCGCTTTCGATCAGCTGTGACAAAGTCTTGATTGAACGCGTCTTGGCCGTACCGGGCAATCCTTCCATCAGTACATTGCCATTCGCCAGTAACGCAATCATCAGCCGTTCAACAACCGACTGCTGGCCGATGATTGCAGAATTCAGTGCTTCTGAAATCTCCAGAATGGACGCGTGGAGAGTTGTCATGTCTGTCGTCTGACCTTCAACGATCCGGAAACAAGAAACGGCGAGGCCTTCATCACGAAGTGCCTCGCCGTTAGTCTACCAGCAATTTTGATGAACCGCTGCTTATGAGTGCTTCAAAAAAGCAACTGTTCTGTGCTCGACTCTACTGAGGCGACCCACTCTGGATCGCATCCATTACGTTGCTGAGGCTGAACGAACCTGGTTTCTGCCGAGGGGGGAAGTCCCTGAAACTCTGCAACCAGTTGGCGACATAAGCACCAGCCGGTGCCAGTACGAACATTCGTTCGGCTCGCCAGCGTTGATACCCCATCGCGTGGATTCGATCTGCCAACTCGAACGGATCAGTTCGCAGATTAAACAGCTTCGGGAAACGCAGTTCCACAAAGGGCTCCTGCCATACATCCAATCCATGGGCTCGTTGCTCAAGGAAGACGATCTTCCAGTCGTGATACCGCAGTGCGGCAACATCTCCATCGTCAGTCCAGTAGATGAAGTCTTCGCGTGGGCTTTCCTCGGCTTTTCCGGTTAACATCGGCAGCAGGTTGAATCCGTCCAGATGAACCTTGTACTTCCGATTGATCGCTGTCACGTTCCCTTCGAGAAGCTTCTCCTTGATATCAGGCTCCCCAGCGGCCGCCATGATCGTGGGAAGCATATCCTCGTGGGCGCAGAGTTCGTTATTGACAGATCCCGCCTTGATCCTGCCAGGCCAGCGAATGGCCGTTGGAACACGGTAGCCGCCCTCCCAGTTCGTGTTCTTTTCGCCACGGAATGGCGTGGTTCCGCCATCAGGCCAGGAAAAGGACTCAGCTCCGTTGTCGGTGGAGTACATGACGATTGTGTTGTCAGCGACGCCCAATTCGTCAAGTTTGTCAAGAATCTGGCCGACATGACCGTCATGTTCCACCATGCCGTCAGGGTAGATTCCCAGCCCGGTCTTGCCTTCCGCCTGTTCATTGAGGTGAGTGAAGATGTGCATTCGAGTGGAATTCCACCACACAAAGAATGGTTTGTCTGCAGCATGGGCACGATCCATGAAATCCAGGGCGGCGGCGGTGACTTCATAGTCGACCGTTTCCATTCGCTTTTTGCTCAGCGGCCCCGTGTCTTCAATCCTTCCGTCAGCGCTGGACTTGATCACGCCGCGCGGACCGAACTTCTTTTTGAACTCAGGGTTCTTGGGATAGTCGATGTTTTCCGGCTCTTCTTCAGCGTTCAGGTGATAGAGGTTGCCAAAGAACTCGTCAAAGCCGTGATTGGTCGGAAGCATCTCGTCACGGTCACCGAGGTGATTCTTTCCGAACTGTCCGGTCATGTAACCGTGATTCTTAAGCAGGCCAGCGATCGTCGGGTCCTGATCATTCATGCCTTCCGGGGCACCTGGCAGCCCAACCTTGGTGAGTCCGGTCCGCATTGGAGACTGCCCGGTAATGAACGCAGCCCGGCCGGCAGTACAGCTTTGCTGGCCATACCAGTCCGTGAACAACATCCCTTCGCTGGCAATGCGGTCGATGTTGGGCGTCTGGTAGCCCATAATACCGCGGTGATAGCAACTGGGGTTGTACCATCCAATATCGTCGCCCCAAATGACCACGATGTTGGGCTTTTCGGTGGCAACAGCTGTGGTCACCATGATGCCAGCCAGCAGGGCAGGCAATGTGATTCTGAGACACATCTGTAATCTTTCTGTTGTGGAACGTGAGATGGATCTGCGCACACCAGATTCAGCGATGCTATGCCGCAGGCGTTACGATGTCTCAACGCAGTTATGTTAGGTATAAGGAACTGGACGAACACGTTTCCAGCAGGAATTACTTTTCGCATGGCATTCCGTCAGGACAACATAATTCGCAGTCGACTTCGCTGTTGCATAACCAACATCACCGAGATACCGGAAAACTGCACACTTCCGATGCTCACGGCTGGCAGAATGCGAAAAAAAGCAGGGCCTTGACAGGTCCCTGCATTTGTCAATGCATGATTCCAACAGTAGCTACCGGCCCCCGCCACTGTCCTGCAGCTTTCGCATCACTTCGTCGAGGTTGAAGCTCGCGGCCTTTTGACGTGGCGGATAATCCTTGAACGTCGCCAGGAACTTGCCAACGTAGTCCTGGGCAGGAACCAGAAGAAAAGCGTGGTCCAGTACCCAGTCATAGTACGTATTGGATGTCACGTCTGCACGTTCGTAAGGATCAAGGCGCAGGTTGAACATCTTGGGAAGCCGAAGCGAAATGAATGGTTCAGACCAGATTCTTAAGGTGCCCTGAGCGCGTTGTTCCAAAAAGACCATCTTCCAGTTATCGAATCTCAAACCGGTGATCTGCTGATCGTCATTGCAGTAGAAAAACTCTTCTCTTGGCCCCTGCTCTTCGTCCCCGGTCAGGTACGGCAGAAAGTTGTAGCCATCGAGGTGAACTTTGTAGTCTCGTCCGATGGCCTTGTGCCCTGTGAGCAGTTTCTCTTTGATCTCCGGTTCTCCTGCCATCGCCAAAATCGTTGGCAGCCAGTCCAGGTGAGAGATGATCTCATTGGAGACACTTCCGGGCTGAATTCGCCCAGGGAATCGAACCATCGCAGGAACACGGTAGGCACCTTCCCAGTTCGAGTTCTTCTCGTTCCGAAACGGTGTCATTGCAGAATCCGGCCAGCTGTTCATATGCGGGCCGTTGTCCGTGCTGTACATCACAAAGGTATTGTCACCAATTCCCAGTTCGTCGATCTTATCCAGGACCGTGCCGACATTCTTGTCATGGTCGATCATGGCATCCGCATACTCGCCCATCCAGCGACCTGACTGGCCAAGACTTTCTGGTTTGACGTGCGTGCGAAAGTGCATGTGAGTGAAGTTCACCCAGACAAAGAACGGCTTGTCTGCTTTGGACTGCCTTTCCATAAAGTCCGCAGCTCGAGCGGCCACATCATCGTCAATTGTTTCCATGCGTTTACGGGTCAGCGGCCCGGTATCTTCGATCTTGCCGTCAGCAAATGAGTGCAGGACGCCGCGAGGACCGTACTTCCTGCGGAACTCCGGGTTCTTTGGATAGTCAGGATGCTCGGGCTCTTCTTCAGCGTTCAGGTGGTAGAGATTGCCGTAGAACTCATCAAATCCATGATTTGTCGGAAGCATCTCGTCCCGGTCACCCAGATGATTCTTGCCAAACTGGCCGGTCGCATAACCGAGCGGCTTCAGCAGGCCGGCAATCGTTGGATCTTCAATCTGCATCCCGAGAGCAGCACCAGGCAGACCGACCTTGGTCAGGCCTGTGCGCATCCCATGCTGTCCCATGATGAACGAAGCCCGTCCGGCGGTACAGCTTTGTTCGGCATAGTAGTCCGTAAAGATCATTCCCTCGCGTGCAACACGGTCGATATTAGGAGTGTCATACCCCATGACGCCTTTGGTGTAAGCACTGATATTGGCGCGCCCGACATCGTCCCCCCAGATGATGACAAAGTTCGGTTTCTCAGCTGCATCCACGAAGTTGACAAAGAGGCCAAGAAACAGGAGTGGTACAACACGTTTGAAATCCATTGATGTGCTTTCAGCAAAAGAGAGTCACAGGTATTCGCCCGCTAAATCACTGGCGCGATGCAGACGCTGGCGACGTTCACTCGTTGGTGTTCGAAGCGTCATCAGGCGTTCCGATTTTGCCAGATTCTCAGACGACTGCAATTTGGCGGCGAGTGGAGAGTTCACGAATCTTCTGATTCGTTTCCTCGAACAACTCTGCGGCGGGATTGTTCTCGCCCATAAGGAGTCCTTTGAGCGAATGTTAAGTTCGCGTGAGTAAGGACTGGTTGCTCCTTCAACCCAATCAGTGCGGCATCTGCTTCACATGACCGATATATGACGCGGTGATGGCGAGATTTCTCGCCCGCCATAACGTTGCTCAATCGTAGCCCGGCCAGACAGTCATCGCATTGATTTCGCAGCTGCCGCATCTGGCAGAGCAGGATTCAGATTGTGCGTGACAGATGCGGCTCTGTTTATTGTCTAACTGACGCCTTTACCACGGAACGATGTAATTCATCCAGGCGTCCATTCTCAGCATGACTTTTCTGATCACGTGGGTTAGCTTCGCGCGGCTGGTGTACACAGCGGCAGTTCCCATCGCTCCACCCGGCAGATTCTCGACGTCGATGGTATCGTGTGGATCCAACTTCAAAGTCACACCAAATGGCATCGCCTTTTGATCCCCTCCCGGAGCGTTCGGCACGTTTCCGCTGGGAGCCAGCTGGCCTTGTGAAGTCACCCATGCAATGCTGTCCACCTGACCAGTCAGAACCTGCCCCGGATACAGCTTCAAGGTGACCTCTACTTTGTCGCCCGCTCTTACGTTTCGCAACGCAAATTGCTGAATCCCCACAGCAAGACGGGTCTGTTTTGAGTCGATGAAGCTCATCGCTGCCCGAAACGGCATGTTGGAAACTCGTTGACCGGGGCGAAGCGTGTTCCCAACGACATATCCGTTCGATGGGGCTCGAACAGTCGTTTCTTTTAGTTCATACAACGCTTTGTCGAGCTGGGCTCTCGCAGTCGCAACGCTGGTGTGTTCGTCACCAATGCGCGCGTTGGCTGCCAGTTCAGCATCCCGCAGTTCTGCCCGGACTCGAGGCAGTTCCCCATCGACAAGTTGTTTGAGCTGCAAATCGGCCGCATCGGAGTCGGCCTTTGCAGCGGTCAGACTTGCGGTCGCGGCGGCGATTGCTTCTAACGCTTTTGTGACATCCAGCTTTGCGACATCTCTTTGCGAAGACAATCGAGTGAACTGTACCTCGGCGCGATCGACATCAGAATCGCTTGCAGAATCTCTCTCCCGCAGGTCTTTAATGCGTTGAAACTCTCGTTCTGCCGCCGCCACCTGGATATTCAAGTCAGCCAACATCTGTTCAGCCTGGTCCCGATCTGTTTCAGCCTGATGAAGACTGGCGGTCGCACTTTCGATACGGGCTGTCGCAGACACCTGCATTGTTTTCGCAATGTCAACCTGCTGATTGGTCTTGGTTACTACGGAACTCGCAATGACTACCGAATTCTCAAGACGTTTCACATTCTGCTCTGCGTCAGCCAGTTGAGCTGTTAGCTGGTCAACCGCAGCCTGATAAGGTTCAGCATCAATCTGAAACAGAACGTCTCCTTCCTTGAGTGCCGTCAAGCCATCGCAGGGTACTTCAGTCACCTGTCCGGACACATTTGGAATGATCTCTACAACATATTCATAAACGTTCACAGCACCTGAAGGGGCGCCCCACTGCATGGGAACAAAGAGAACAGCCAGCAAAAACAGCATCCACAGAATCGGCGACGACTTCCAGAACGTTGTCAGTCGAATGATTTGAAGTTTGACCGCCAGCGCAAGGACCGCCACGTAGATCAATGTCAGAAAGACAATCATTGGTCTACCTCCTGCGACGCAGGATCAACTCTGGTGTAGGCCCAGATATAGGCCAGTGGCAGTAGTATCCCCAGCGTGACGAGGCCCCACCATCCACAGACGCTGATCGCATCTGCCTGGGGATGGTGTCGTTCGCGGGCAATTCTGCCTGGCATCATGCCGATAACAACCAGTCAAGCCACCATCACAATACCCAGTATCAACAATACCAATAGAGCGAAATAGTCCAGCATTCGTACTTGCCCACGGAGTTTTTGGAAAGCGGATGTTGAAGAACTCAGCATCATCTCAGATCACCACCTGACGCGCTTCTGTTTGTCCGCTATTCAAAACAAAGCGGTGCATTCGTCGAACGTTGCAGATGCACGGAATCGCCAGGATATGGGCATTCCAGTCAAACGTTCGGGCCGCAGAATCGCAAGCGAGACGCCTCTCCTAAACGACAGGTCTCATGAGTTGTTGGCGATTTAAGAACTCTCTGGTCCGCTGGCGCAAAAGCAAGACAGAATCAGGACACTCAGTTTTGCCGAAACCGATGCAGTCCGGAGGGTGTCATTGACGCGAAAAGGACTCCCTGCGTCGTGGTAACTTTTCGGACCCGAGACTCTGGAGCCAGACATCGACGGTTTGCAACCTTCACATGTTCGTAACACGAAGTGACCGACGGTTTACTTCAACGGCACCGACAGATCGATGGCGACACCGTTATAGAATCATACAGTCGGTTAACTCACCGAGGCATCATTCGTCAGCCCGGAAGCTTGGCTGGGAACGTGGATCGGCATCCGTGTTCCGAGCGGCAGCGATAGTGAGAGTCGAAGGTGTCAACTATCTATTCCGGTGTAGTCGAGGGGACCAGTGTGTTTGCATAGCTTGCTGCCATTTGAGATGGCTCCATTGATTCGATGTGGCGACAGACGGCCGCGTGACGGGGTTGCTGACGGGGCAGGAAGTGTCAAAGCCGACGTGAGGCAGAGTTTCATGACAGTCCGACGCCTGCCTCGCCAGTGCAGAATCCGCGTGAGGAAGTTTGCGGATTGTGGCGATTATGCCGATGTTGCGGGCAATTATTCGACGATGACATTCTCAATTGGCAGGTGCGCAAAGGTTGCGTACAACCGATTGGTCCACGGAATCTCCCGGTGTTGCGCGCTAGCAGCATAATTCTGCTTGTCTTCAGTCTCAGCTGCTGCAAGGCGTCCGCTGATGACGCGTGGGTGAATAACCGTCTTGTTGAAAACCGGCAGAATCTGCCGGAACGGAAAGCAGGGGGATCGGGTGCGGCCGGGACGTGGAACGTGGGGCTGACAGCAGCACTGCAGGAAAGTGAACTCTCGACAACACCCGAATTGGAATCAGGCGAGCCTGCAAAGGATGACCAGGCACTGACAGCGCGGGTTCAAGCTCTCGAGGAACTCGTTGCTGATTTGTCCAACAGTACGGAGAACCCCGACAGCGACGCACTCGTCGCTCGCCTCAATCGACTCGAGGATACACTTGGCGATCTTCCGGACAGCGGAGGCAAGTTTCTGGAGGCGTTATCCAACACTTCCCGACGCGTATTCAACGGACGAATCCATTTGGATACGTGGCAGTATCCAAATGCATCGCCGGGAATCAATGCGCTTGAGTCGGGAGACTTTGCGGTCGACCCGGAGAATCGAGTCCTCGTTCGCCGAGCTCGGATTGGCGTGCGAGGCTCCGTCCCTCCAGACAATATGTCATACCGCCTGGAACTGGAATTCAGTGGCCAGGATGGAGGCCGCATTCGAGACGCGTGGTTAGGCTGGGATGACCTGCCCGTGCTGGACACCATCCGCGTTGGGAATCAGAAGCGTCCGTATGGTCTGGATCACCTTAACAGCAGCAACTTCATCACTTTTCTGGAACGTCCCCTGGTCGTTGATGCGATCAATCGTGGTAACCGTCGCGTGGGACTTGCCGTCTACGGCAGTACAGCAAACGATGCCTGGAACTGGCAGGCAGGTCTGTTCAACATGGAACAGATTCAGGACACGAACGACATCGTCGGCGACAAAGCTCAAATTGAATTTGCCGCCCGACTCGCCGGCACAGTCTGGTATGACGAATGCTCGAATGGCCGAGGTTACGCTCATTTCGGGCTCGCGGGTTCGCTGGCATTTCCGGATGGGCAGGGAGTAACCAATCAGGCTCAGTTTCGGACACAGCCTGAAGCCCAGAGTGAACGTGACTGGCTGGACACCGGGCAGATTGTCGGAGCGACCTCTTATCAACTGATCGGGGTCGAATCAGTCATCAATGTCGGAGCATTTCAGGTCGTCAGCGAATGGATGCATATTGCCCTGCAGCGTGACCTGGGATTTGGCCCGGATCTGAACTTTAACGGCGGATACGTGTCGTTGTCCTACTTTCTGACCGGCGAACATATTCCATGGAACCGTGGTCTGGGGATTCTGGGTCGAGTCGAACCACACGAAAACTTCTTCCTGGTCGGAGACCGCCACTGCAACCGTCAACTGGGACTGGGCGCATGGCAGATTGCACTACGACTGTCACGGGCCGACTTCAGTGATCGCGACATTCAGGGCGGAGTCGGCGACACGTTGACACTCGCGCTGAACTGGTACTGGAACGCTCACTCGCGCCTGCAGTTCAACTACGGTTTCGGTGACATCAGCAGCCGTCGAACCACCCTGAACAATGGCATGACGCCAGTTGTTGCAGGTGATTACGAGGTGGCCGGTACTCGATTCATGATCGACTTCTGAAGCAGAATGACGTGCCTTCGTCTGCGACGACGCTTCCCGGCGGACCGCTGAAGGAACTGCACGCCGCTTTTGAGCAGCTCTCTTAATAAGTAATCCACCAAATTTGATGTGCGTTTTCTTGTGTGTTGAATTCGCCTAAACGGCTTTCGAGTTAGCAGGAACTCGTGACCTGTCAGTATTCGGCAGGCGATAACAATTGCAAGTTTCCAGCGGCCGTGTTGGTCGGGCACGCAGTTGGCTCCTGTTGGGCGTTGCCCGGCTGGTTCCGTGGATACTCTCGATGACTAGTGCCGCGTCAGGATTTGATTTTGGGGTAGAGTGATTTGAGTTTGACGCGGGCCTGCTGCACGTTGAATTGCCAATCGACTCCTCGCTGATGTTTGTTGGAATCGCTGGCCCAGGCTT
>Ga0180430_10001844_pt1 | contig 19983 bp, 17 predicted proteins | sample SS_ome_9_FD_132999 | JGI IMG/M metagenome (GOLD analysis project Ga0180430, IMG submission 132999) | Hypersaline lake sediment archaeal communities from the Salton Sea, California, USA - SS_1_S_2 metaG | ecosystem: Environmental > Aquatic > Non-marine Saline and Alkaline > Hypersaline >... | reverse complement strand
TGCGTTTTGCCACCCTGCTGGGGATGTCGGCGGCCGCCGCCGGCCAGATGATCGGCCTGGGATTTCCGACCCGCGCGCATGCGGCGAACATCAAACGGGGCGGAATGCTGAAAATTTCACAGCAGATACAGAAAATTGATCATCCGGCGCGCTACTCGTGGCTGATGCCGTCCAATTCAATGCGCATGATATTCGAATACATGACCCTGACCGGCCCTGACAACATCACCCGTCCATATCTGTGTGAAAGCTGGTCCGCCAGCGAGGATTTGAAAACGTGGACTTTCAACGTCCGCAAGGGGGTTTTGTTTAACAACGGCGACAAGTTTACGGCGGATGACTGCATTTTTACCATCAAGGAATGGCTGAACAAGGAGGTCGGATCTTCGCTGCTGGGCCTGGTGGGCTCCTATCTGGAACCCACCGGCATTGAAAAGGTGGATGAATACCGGTTCCGCCTGCACCTCAAACGGCCGGAAATCGCCATTCCGGAACATTTTTTCCAGTACACGGCGCAGGTATTGAACCATCGGACCTTCGAGGGGGATATGAAAAAGGCGCCCCACGGAACCGGCCCCTTTGTGCTGGACACCTATAACGAAGGGTCCATTTGCATTGTCAAGGCTAGGCCGGACTACTGGCAAAAAGGGTTTGACGGCAAACCGCTGCCCTATATCAATGAAATTCAGTTCATTGATATAGGCGGGGAACTGGCGCCGCAGATTGCGGCCCTGCGCTCCGGTGAAATCGATCTGATTGATGCCAGCGACAATCCGGGTCCGCAGGTGATGAAAGCCGTGCAGAATGATCCCAACATCAACGTATTGCCGGTTCCCACCGCCACCACCCGCGTGCTGCGGATGCGGGTCGACATGAAACCCTGGGATGACAACCGGGTCCGCACCGCGCTCAAGCTGTGCCAGCATCGGGAAAAAATTCTGGCGCTGGCCTACCAGGGGGAAGGTTTGGAGGGACAGGACTTTCATGTGTATCCCAAGCACCCCGAATACTGCGAGAAGCCGGTGCCGCCCTATCAGCCCGACAAGGCCCGCGAACTTCTGGCGCAGGCCGGTTTTAAAAACGGCATCGATGTCAATCTGGCGGTCGGCGCCGAGTGGTCCGACGTGGTTCGCTACGCTGAAGTTCTCAAACAGGATGCGGCGCCGGCCGGCATTCGCATCAATATCGAGACCATGCCGACCAGCCGCTACTGGGAAAAATGGACAGAGGTTGACCTGGGGATCACGCCATGGACCCACCGGCCGCTGGGCACCATGGTGCCCAATCTCGCCTATGTGGCGGACGATACCGGCAAACCGGTTCCCTGGAACGAAAGCCGCTGGGTGGACGAGGAATTCAGCCGGCTGCTGGCGGACGCCAGCGGTACCCTGGATGTCAAAAAACGCCGCAAAATATTTTGCCGTCTGGAAGAGATACAGCAGGAGCGGGGATCCATCGGCATCGCCTATTGGATGAACACCTGGATGTGCCCCCATAAGAAGCTGAAAAACGTTGCGGCCCATCCCAATCTGCTCCTGCTGTTCAATGAGGCCTGGATCGACGCCTGACGGCATTTTCGGCAAAACGGTACGGCCGATCGCAGGGACGTCCCCTTGCAAGCCGGCTTTCCAACGACCGGCGTGATGGAGTGAACGGCAAGCGGGTTAATCGGAAAAGCCGATTCTGCGCAACAGGTCGCAGGTGCCGGGATTGAGGCGATAGCGGTAAAGCGTCGCTGCCCGGATCCAGCGTGCATCGCGCACATCGTCGCCGGGCCGGGGTGTACCGGACACATACGTCCCCATCACGTCCAGAATGACGTAGTGAAAGCGGATGCGGCCGTGCCGATCCCTGACGATGCTGTCAAAGGCGTGAAGCAGGTGAGCGGTCCGGATGCGAATGCCGGTTTCCTCCCATATTTCGCGTTCGGCCGCCGCCTGAAAAGATTCCCCCAGCTCCACGCTGCCGCCGGGAATGGACCATTCGCCCTCCGCCGGCGGTTTGCCGCGCAGCACCAAAAGTACCTGGTGGTTCCTGACAACCACCGCCCCGACGGCGACCCGGGGGAAATCCGGGTATTCGTGAAGGATGGTCGCACGCGGGTTTGGATTGTTTTCAATTTCAGCCGCCATAGAAAATTTCCTCCGGGATTGTCATATTTCCATTACAACAGAAACGACAGTCTTTCAAACGACATTTCCGGACGCGGTCATCGGCGCCGATGACCGCGTCCGCGTGGCGCAGTGCCGGACACCCGAGGTCTCGCCGGTAAAACATGGAAGCCGATCGGAGTGTTGATTGTTCCCAAAAGATATGATAAACATATTTTTCATCAAGACGTATCGGAAACGGGCGCTGGCCGGTTCGCGCATCGGCACGGTGCAGCGGCTGTGAACCGTCCCTTATTCCAAACCCTTTTTCCTGACCGATCGAAAGCAGATGGCCAGAATACTAGTCATAGACGATGACAAGTCCATCGCATCCCTGGTTCAAAAAACAATCGCCCGCAAAGGGCATGATGTTGTTACCGCCTTCAGCGGCGGCGAGGGGCTGGAAGCCGTTGAAGCGGACCATTTCGACCTGGTGGTAACCGATCTGGTCATGCCGGAAGTCGACGGCATGGGTGTCCTCAGTTTTCTGCAGGAAAAACAGGGCGACACCCTTTGCATCATCATGACCGGCAAGGGCAGCATCAAAAGCGCGGTGGAGGCAATGAAGAAGGGGGCTTTTGACTATATTACCAAGCCCGCCTCCGTCGAAGAAATACAGATTGTGGTGGAGAAGGCCCTGAGTTTCAAAAACCTGAAGGACGAGAATATCCGTCTGGCCAATGAGGTCCGCAGTCTGTATGACACGTCTCAGATTATCGGCACCAGCCGCGCCATAACCGACATTTATAGAATTATCGAAAGAGTGGCCGATACCGACGGCACCATCCTGATTACAGGGGACAGTGGAACCGGTAAGGAATTGATCGCCAAGGCCATCCACAACAACAGCAGCCGCAGCAATCGGCCGATGGTGGTCATCAACTGCGGTGCCATACCCGAGGAACTGCTGGAGAGCGAACTTTTCGGCCATGAGAAAGGAGCCTTCACCGGCGCCCACAAGACGCGGACGGGCCGGTTTGAAATGGCCAACGGCGGAACGGTCTTCCTCGATGAGATCGGTGAAATGAGCCCTGCGCTGCAGGTGAAGCTGCTGCGGGTGCTGCAGGAACAGAAATTCGAAAAGGTCGGCGGTACCCGAACCGTGCATATTGATGTGCGCTTCATCGCCGCCACCAATAAAAATCTGCGGGATGCCATTAAAAAAGGAAGCTTTCGTGAGGATTTGTTTTACCGTCTGAATGTTATTCCCATCCGCGTCCCGCCGCTCAAAGACCGTCGATCCGACATTCAGCTGCTGGTGGATCATTTTTTGACCAAATTTCAGAAGAACGGGCGGCACATCAAGGGCGTCGCCAAAGACGCCATGGAGGCCATGACGGTCTACGACTGGCCCGGCAATGTCAGGGAATTGCAAAATGTCATTAAACGCAACACCATTCTCTGTGAAGGCGACACCATTACGCTGGATGATTTGCCGGAAACCATTCGCCGGACGCGGTTCGAAGATCTGAAAAACGAAGTGAACACCGCTGTGCTCGAAAAATTCAGCTTTTACGACGCCGTCCAGAATTATGAAAAGCAGCTTATTCTGCAGGCCCTGCAGCAAAGTGACTGGGTGAAATCCAAGGCGGCCAAGATGCTGGACATGAACCGGACCACCCTGGTCGAAAAGATAAAAAAACAAAACCTCGAAATGCCCGCCATCCGGGAGACCGGAACGGAATAGTCAAAATATTGACAAGCCGAGGTGCCGCCGGCGCGCGGCGCTCCGCATGCCGCGCCCGCCCCCCAAACCGATTCCGTCTCGGCTGTTGCCGAACCGGGCCAAAAGCGCATTCTGCATAACCCTTCCGTATTCATATTAAATTCGCCAAAGAAATCCTGTGCGGTGCATATCCGGAACCGCCGGCCGTTGCGGAACCGTTTTGTCAATGACCCGGCGTGTTGGCCACCGTGCGGCGATAAGGAGGGATCTATCGTCTGGCATGGTAATTGCTAATTTCGGGGGGCATGAGGACCCGTATCCACATTGTCGCTTTCATCTGCCTAATGCTCCTCTGGTCCACCGGCGTCGAAGGCGCAGGAGGGCGCGAAGCAGGGGCCGCCGATCGACCGGTTTCGACGGCTGATGTCATGACGCGCATCGTTTCCGTGACAAGCGCCGTCGTGCGGGATGGAGCCCGCATTGCCATTGCGGCCGACGGGCGGATGCTGGGATTTGAAAAAAGCATTCTCCCCGATCCCCCCCGCATGGTGATTGATGTACAGGGAAACGCCGACAAGGGCCGCAGCCGCCGTTTTCCGGTATCCTGTCCCGGCGTTGACGGCCTGCGGGTGGGGTTCCATCCGCCTTATGTGCGTCTGGTGCTGGATCTGACGGGATCCGATGTACCGCGGCATCATGTGGCGCTGGATGGAAACCGGCTGGTGGTTCATTTAACCATCGGCGGGCTTGAAGGGCAACCACCGCCGTCCGAAGGGACGGACCACCGCAAGGATGACCGCGCCCCGGTGCCGGACATGGGCCGCCACAGACATGCCGATCCTACCGAGGCGGTGCAGGCAAAGAAACCCCCGCCTGCTGCGCAGCAGGAAAAGGCCGCCGCCAAACCGTCGATTGTTGATTTGAATGCACGGCTGACCCGGTTTCCGCCGACAGACGGCCGGCCGGACACCGCTTTGTACACCCGTGGCTTGACCGCTTTCAACAACCGGGAGTGGGCGGCGGCGGCGGCGGATTTGTCGGCATTGGTGGTGCAACATGCGGACAGTCCGCATGCCGCCGCCGCCCACATTCTGCTGGCAAAAGCCTTTGAGGCCCAAAACGGTGCCGCGGACAGTCCCGAAGCCCATAAGGCGATGGCGCACTACAAAAAGGCCGTCAACCGCTTCCCGGACGCACCCTTTTTATATGCGGCCATGCTGGGATTGGCCGGCCGATATGCCGCGGCCGGCGATAAAATGGAGGCCGTGGCTTACTACAACCTGATCATCCATAACGACCGCCGGAGTCTGTGCGCGCTGCAGGCGCTGCTGCACAAGGCCGACATCCTGCTGGGGCTCAATCGGTGGGAGGCGTTGACCCGGACCGTGCAGCAGCTGGAAACGCGGCTGAATCGCTGGCATGAATCGGACGGTATTTTGGATGTCAAGGTGGAGATGGCGCGGCTGCTGCACGACATGAGCCGGTTCAGCGCGTCACGCCGCCTTTTGGCGCGCCTTGCGGCCGATCACCCCGATTATCTCCGCAAGCGGCACCAGATGGCCCTGTATGCCGGCTATAATGCTTACGAACTGGGTGCCTACGCCGAGGCCAGAGACCACTTTTTTTACGCCTACAATATCGATCCGCGGCATCCGTCGCGTCCTTTCATTCTGGTGAAAATCGGAGAGACCTTCCGTAACGAAAAAAAGCCCCTGAACGCCGCCCGGGTTTATCTGCTGACGACGGACCGCTTTGGTGACAGCGAGGCGGCGGTCATCGCAAGGATTCGGCTGGCGGAGCTGCAGCAGGCCGGTGATTTGGCGCAGGATCCGGTGCTGTTGTCTGTCGTCCGGGAAAGCGTGGGCGATCCCCCGACGATTTATGAAAGAGTGGTCAATGCAGCCTATGCCGCAAATGCCTTCAGTCCGTTGGCCCAGCTGGCCATGATCCGGCTCGCCGATTGGAAGCGCAGCCAGGGAAAGGCGCATGAGGGCCGTTTTTTGGTGGAGCGTCTGCTGCAAAAGCGGCCATGGGAGACCATGGATCCGGATGTCCAGGGTGCGCTGACCCGGCTGGTTGCCGGATTGTTTGCGGAAAAGGCGCAAGATGGACGGTCTCATGAATTGATGCATTTTTATTTCAGTCATCCTGTGCTGTTCAACGAAATGACATCTTCCGAAGCCCTGCTGACGGTGGCCCGTTCATTGCGCAACGCGGGGTTTACGGAGATGTCGCAACCCCTGGTTGAAAAGGCGCAAACGCTGAAGGCCCATGTGCCGGAATCCGCGGATATGCGCTTTATGCTGGTGGGCGACGCCATCCGAAAGGGTGAATATAGCACGGCCGTCAAGCACCTGGACCAGCTGACGGCGGGGCGGCTCTCCGGGGTCGATCGTCGGCGGGCCGGCCGCATGAAGGCGGATGCCCTGCGAAAGATGGGTCAACCGGACCAGGCACTGGAAGTGATCTCCACCCTGAGGCTGCCGGTGGAAGGCGCCTGTGAACAGACGGAAATTTTGCTCGAAAAGGCCCTGCTCGAAAAACAACTGAACCGCCGCCGTGATTTGGCCCTTACCCTTCAGTCTCTGGAAGTGCCGATGGAAGTGTGCCGTCGGCACAGTCTCGTTTTTTATCAACGCCTGGCCGATCTTTACCTGTTCATGCAGCGGCCCGAGCGATCCTTGATGGTCCTGGAAAAGGCACTGGAAAAAATCGAAGCGGAGCCGGCCCGATCCATGCTCGCCTACAAGGCGGCTGTGTGCTGTCAGCGCATGAACCGCATAAAAGAAGGAGAAGATATATTGCGGCGGATTGTTGAACAGGCGGATCCGCTTTGGCGGCGTCTGGCGGCGGAAAAACTGGATGAAATCCAGTTTGATGAAACGATGGCCGCGTTAAGGAATTGATGATAGGGGGACCATGGGCACAATGCCCGCAAGTAAAAAAATTCTACTGGTCGGCCGGACGGACAGCCGTCACGCAAAGCGGCTGAAGGACATGATCGCCGCCTGCGGCCACCGGCCGGTCGCTGTTGAGAAGGGCGTTGATGCCTGTGAAGCGGTCAAAAAACAGACCTATGACCTGGTGATCACCGATCTGAATCCGGTCGCCATGAGCGGTATGCGGGTGCTTTCACAGATGAAGGAATTTCACCCGCCGACGCCGGTGATCGTTATCAGCGACCAGGCGGATGTCGGGCAAGCGGTGGAAGCCATGAAGCGCGGGGCCCATGACTTTCTGCTAAAACCGCTGCGTATGGAGACGATCCAGACCATCATTGCATTGATCTGCGGTGAAAACCGGAAAAACGGCGGTCAGGCGGCGCCCAAGCCGCATGCCATCATCACCCGCAATGCGGAAATGAAAGGTCTGCTCAGTTTGGCCGGCGATATTGCCGACAGCCGGGCGGCGGTTTTTATTCAGGGCGAATCCGGGACGGGAAAAGAGCTGTTCGCCCGCTACATCCATCGTCACAGCGCCGGTCGGAGCAATGCCTTTGTCGCCATCAACTGCTCGGCCCTTCCCGACAATCTGCTTGAAAGTGAGTTGTTCGGACACGAAAAAGGCGCCTTTACCGGTGCTTTGAAATTAAAAAGAGGCAAATTCGAACTGGCCGACGGTGGGACCCTGCTGTTGGACGAAATCAGTGAAATGGATGCATCCCTGCAAGCCAAGCTGCTGCGCGTCTTGCAGGAAAAAGAAGTTGATCGAATCGGCGGCACGGCGCCGGTTCCCATTGATGTCCGCATTATCGCCACCACCAATCGTGAGATCGAAAAAGAAATGCAGGCGGGCCGTTTCCGGGAAGACCTTTTTTACCGCCTCAACGTCGTTCCGATTCATCTGCCCCCCCTGCGCGGGCGCAAAGAAGACATCCCGCTGCTGGCGGCGCATTTCATTGAAAAATACAACCGGTTGGATGGAAAGCGCGTCAAAGGTTTGACGAACGATGCCTTGCACACGCTGCTGCAGCACACGTGGCCGGGAAATGTACGCGAGTTTGAAAACGTGATCGAAAGAGCGGTGCTGTTGTGCCGCGATGAACAAATCGATGAACCGCAATTGTTCATGCCCTCCCGGACGGCGGCTTCCGAGGAAGCAGCCTATGCGGTGGACATGCCCATGCCGTTGAAGGAAATGGAAAAAAAAATGATCCTCGGGACGCTGCGGCACACCAACGGCAATCGGACCCACGCAGCGGAAATGCTGGGAATCAGCGTGCGAACCCTGCGGAACAAACTGATCGAATACAAAACCAGCTGTTCGGCGGATCCCTGAAATGATTAGGCACACTATTTGCTTATCTAATATGTGAACCCGATCGGCGGCATTTTTTTCCGGTGCGGTCCGACAACAGGCCGATGCCGCCGCTGATCCCGCAATGGAGAAAACGCATGCCCCATTACCTGTCGTTTAAACAGATTTTTCAAACCCTGGAGACGGCCGTCGGCATCAGCCACCGCCGGCATCAGCTGATTGCCGGCAATCTCAGCAACATGCACACGCCTGGTTACAAGGCCAGGGACATCGACTTTCAAAAAACCCTGCAAAACGCCATGTCCGGCAACGGCATGCCGGCGTTGCGCAAAACGGATAAAGACCACATCGACGTTGCGGCGGGTGGCGACCGGACCATGGATGTGATGCAGGAGAGCCGGACTTGGAACGGCGTCAACGGGGTGAACGTCGATAAGGAAATCGCACGCCTGACCGAAAACGACCTGCTCTATCGCGCCGCCACGGAAGCCCTGCAGCGCAAGGTGGCGCTTTTGCAGCATGTCATCAAGGAAGGGGGGAGGTAACATGAGTTTTTTACAAACACTTGATCTCAGCGCATCCGGGCTGTATGCCCAGCGCAAGCGCATGAATGTGATTTCGGACAATCTGGCCAATATGGAAACCACCCGCACGGCGGAAGGCGGCCCCTACCGGCGCAAGGTGGTGGTCATGAGCAGCCGCGACATGGGGGATTCATTTGACGCTGTTTTCAACCGGCGGCTTAAGGGCGTCCGCATCGATGCGGTGGTTCCCGACACCAAACCGTTTAAAAAAGTGTTCAATCCAGGACATCCGGATGCAGATGAAGACGGCTATCTGTTGAAGCCGAACGTGGACCTGGTGGTGGAAACCACCAATCTTTTAATGGCCCGGCGGGCTTTTGAGGCCAATCTGACCGCCATGAAAATGACCAAGCAGATGGCGCTCAAGGCGCTGGAGATAGGGAGATAAGCCATGACAGACCTGCGCATCGATCCGCTTTCCCCCGTGGCGCATGGGGTGGAACCCAAGCGGACCCCGGATGGCGGCGAAAGCTTCGGGGATGCGATGAATAAAGCGATTGACCGGGTGGAGCGTCTTGAAAAAACGGCCGACAGCGCGATCATGGACATGTTGAACGGTCAAGCCGGCGTCCACGAGGCCATGGTCGCGATCCAAAAGGCGGATGTGTCGGTCCGTATGCTCCTGGCGGTCCGCAACAAGGCCATTGAAGCCTATCGCGAAATTATGCGCATGCAGTTTTAACGGTTTCATCGGGCATGGGCCTTTTTTCACAAACAATGGATACGACCCGCTCGTCGGGGGCTGTAGATGGAAAGATGAAATGAGCCATGAGTGGATCCGCTGCACAATTTGTTGATTTCATCAAAGCGCTGCCGCTTTCAAAAAAAATCAGCATCCTGCTGATGGCAGCGCTGCTGGCCGGGGGGTTCATCCTGATGTTTTTGTGGACCAACCAGACGGATTATCAGACGCTGTTCGCGGACCTCGGTCCCGAAGACGGTTCGGCGATCATCGCCAAGCTGGAGGAGCGCCACGTCCCCTACCAGATCGGCGGCGGGGGCAGATCCATTCTGGTCCCGGCTTCCGAGGTCTATGCCCTGCGGCTGTCGCTGGCCGGTGAAGGGCTTCCCAGCGGGGGCACCGTGGGATTTGAAATTTTTGACAAAACCGATTTTAAGACCACCAAGTTTGTACAGGAACTCAATTACCGCCGGGCGCTTCAAGGCGAGCTGGCGCGGACCATCAACCAGTTCGACGAGGTGCGGGCCTCGCGGGTGTTCATTGTCATTCCCAAGGAATCCCTTTTTGTCGAAGAGCGCCAACCGGCTTCTGCCTCCATTCAACTGGATCTTACATCGAGCCTGCCACCCGGCAAGCTGGTGGCCATCGTCCATCTGGTGTCCAACGCCGTTGAAGGGCTTTCCGCCGACCAGGTCACCGTCGTCGACACGCAGGGTCGGCTGATTTTCAAGGGCGACAGCGCAGAAGAGTCCGCTTTCGTTCTCAGCGAAACCCAGTTGGCCTACAAGAGCAAGGTGGAGAGCGAGATCCGGCACAACGTGCAGAGCATGCTGGAGGGAATCGTCGGACACGGGCGGGCCATTGTGAGGGTTTCGGCGGATGTGGATTTCAACAAGATCACACTTAATGCCGAAGAATACGATCCGCTGACGACGGCGGTTCGGAGCGAGCGGCGTTTGGAGGAAACCACGGTTTCCGGCGCCGGTGATGCGGAGCAGTCGGCGGCGCCGCTGAATGAGCGGCTTGGTGTCCTGCCGGGAGCGGACGCGTCCCAGAACGCCCGTTCAAAAAAGGACACCGCCACCAATTATGAAATCAACAAAATCACGCGCACGGTTCTCAAACCGGCCGGCTCCATTTTACGGCTGTCCGTGGCGGCGGTGATCGATGGCACCTACGAGGCGCAGCAGACGGAGGCCGGTGAAACACAGAAGAAATTTGTGCCGCGCAGCCCGGATGAATTGCGGCAATTCGAAGAAATGATTAAAAACGCCATCGGCTACAACGCGGATCGGGAAGACCAGGTGTCGGTAACCTCCGTATCGTTTGCGGCATCCGCGCCGGCGGCATTTGAAACCCCGCCGGCACCGCCGAAAATGGATCCTCTTCAGCTGCTGTCCAAGTACGGTAAAACCGCCGCCAATTTCGTGCTGGTGCTGATTGTGTTTCTGATGGTGGTTCGACCGATTTTGAAAAGTCTCAAGGCGCAGGTCCATCAGGCGGCGGGAACGCAGGAGCAAAGCGCCATTCCCGTCGGGGCGGAGGCGGCGGCCCAGATTGAAGAGCCGCCGAAAACACTGAAAACGCGGGCCATAGAAAAAAGCACGGCGGATCCGGATCGGGCGGCGCATCTCATCAAAGGATGGATCGGGGAGCAGTCGTCATGACCCAGAACAGATTGGCGCCTGATAACCTGAGCGGCCCGCAGAAGGCGGCCGTTCTCTTTCTGGTGATGGGCGAGAAGTTCACCAAGAACTATCTCAAGGAACTGGACGACCAGAGCATCAAGACGATCGGCAAGCATATGGCTGAAATAAACTACATTCCCTCCGATGTCTGCAATACCGTACTGGACGAGTTCGTCAGCGGATTTGAAAAAGATGTCAATCTATCCGTATCCGGCAGGGACTTTTTAACCAGCATCATCGACGAGTCGCTGGACAAGGATACGGCCAGAGAGGTGATGAAGCTCATCGACAACCGCAAGGACAAAGAGCCCTTCCGCGACCTGATTTACATTCCGGCGGAAAACATCTATACCCTCATCCGGGGGGAACACCCGCAGACCGTTGCCCTTATTCTCTGCTACCTGCCGCAGCAGAAGGCGGCCGAGGTGCTGAATCTCTTTCCCGAAGATCAGAAGGCGGAAATCGCGCTCCGCATTTTGACCACCGACAATGTGGACACCAATGTCGTCAATGAGCTGGATGAAGCTCTGAACAGCAACCTTGCCAAGGTGTCGATTTCTTCAAAAAAATTGGATGGCCTGGAAACCCTTGTCAATATTTTGAACGAAGTGGACGGCAAAACCGAGGAAAGTGTTCTGTCCTTCATTGAAAAGGAGGACACGACCTTGGCGGAGGCCATCCGGCAGAAGATGTTCATTTTTGAAGACCTGCTGGTGCTGGATGATCGACATTTCAGAGAGGTGCTTCAGAATGTCGACAACCAGGTGCTGTCCAGGGCCTTGAAAACATCCTCGGAAGAAATGAAGCAGAAGGTTTTCGGAAATCTGTCGTCCCGGGCGGCGGAAATGCTCAAGGAAGACATGGAGGTCATGGGACCGGTCAAGCTGAGCGATGTCGAAGCGGCCCAGCAGGAAATTTTAAAGACCACCAAGCAGCTTGAAGCGGAAGGCAAGGTCGTCATCGCCAAGGGAAAGGAAGATGCGTTTGTCTGATATGTCACCGGTGCACAGCAGGACGACCGCCTGGCAGCCGTTTGATGTCGAATTCGGTGACGCCGCCGTCGGCAGCCGGGCTTTCGTGGAACTGGAAGACGCGGCCCGCCCCACCGAAGCTTTTGTGCCCTTGCATGCCGATGATGCGGACGACGATGCGCCGGCGGGTGCGGCGTCGGATCCGCCGGATCTGGCGGACTGCACCTCCCGTATCGAGCAGGACGCCTATGAAAAGGGATTTGCGCAAGGCCAGAAAAACGGACAGGAGCTGGGCAAGGAGATCGCCCAGCAAAACATCGACCGCCTGTCGGATCTGCTGCAGGAAATGGCCGGTCTGAAACAGACGCTGCTCAAACAGCACGAACAGGACATAGCGGCACTGGTGCTGGCCATCGCGGAGGCGGTCATCTATTGTCCGCTGGGGGATCGGGAGAGCGCCGTCAAAGAGGCGGTTCAGCGGTCGCTGGCCGTGCTTCCCAATCCGCCTGAACTGCGCATCTTCATCCATCCGGATGATGCCGAAATCGTTGACAGCCTGCGTCCCGGCCTGTTTGCGGAAATGAAGGCCTTGAAGTCCGTTACGGTGGCGTCCGATCCTTCCATCACCCGGGGGGGGTGCCGTATGGAAAGTCCTTCAGGGGCGGTGGATGCCTCTCTGGAAACCCGATTCGCATCCATCCGGCAGACGGTTCAGGAAGTCCTGTGCCAGGGAGACGGCGCATGAGCGGGGCGCTGATCAATTTTGAAAAATTTCACCGGGCGGTCCGATCCACGGACACCATTGTTCCGGAAGGCCGCATCAACAAGGTTTCGGGTCTTGTCGTCGAAGCGAACGGGCCGGCAATGGGGGTGGGCGGCATTTGTGACATCCGGACATCCAGCGGGACCCTGCAGGCGGAAGTCGTCGGTTTTGACGATCAAAAGGTTATCCTGATGCCGCTGGGGGAATTGCGGGATATTCAGCCGGGAAACACCATTGTCAAACGCAGCGGCCGCCCGTTTGTGCCCATGGGGGATGTTTTTCTGGGAAGAGTGGTGGATGGACTGGGAAATCCCATCGACGGCAAAGGACCGATCGCCGGAGACACCGAACACCCGCTTTACGGACATCGCGTCAATCCCCTGGAGCGCAAGTTGATCACCGAAAAAATCGACGTGGGCGTCGGCGCCATCAACACCATGCTGACCATGGGCAAAGGCCAGCGCATGGCGATTATGGCGGGCTCCGGGGTCGGCAAAAGCATGCTCATGGGTATGATGTCGCGGCACACGGCCGCGGATGTGAGCGTCATCGCCCTGATCGGAGAGCGTGGTCGGGAAGTGAAGGATTTTGTGGAAAAAAATTTGGGGCCGCAAGGACTGCAGCGTTCGGTCGTTGTGGCGGCCACATCGGATTCGCCGGCACTGGTGCGGATCCGCGGTGCCCACCTGGCCACGGCGCTGGCGGATTATTTCAAGGACCGGGGCCGGGATGTCCTGTTGATGATGGACTCGGTGACGCGTTTCGCCATGGCCCTGCGGGAAGTCGGCCTCGCCGCCGGAGAGCCGCCGACCTCCAAGGGGTACACACCCAGTGTGTTCGCACACATTCCAAAACTGCTGGAACGCCCCGGCAATTTCAGCGGCAAGGGCAGCGTGACCGGGGTCTACACCGTGCTGGTGGAGGGGGACGACATGAACGAGCCCATCGCCGATACCGTGCGTTCGATTGTCGACGGCCACATTGTGCTGTCCAGGAAATTGGCCCATCGCGGCCACTTTCCGGCCATCGACGTGTTGAAAAGTGTCAGCCGGGTGATGAACGACATCGTCGATACGGCGCACCACAAGGCATCACGGGAACTCCTCGAGATGATCGCTGTTTATCGGGATGCCGAAGACTTGATCGATATCGGGGCCTATACCGACGGAAGCGATCCCCGTATTGATCGGGCCAAGCGGATGATGCACCGCATCAACCAATTTCTTCAGCAGTCGTCGCACGCGCCGGCGGCGATGGAAAAAAGCCTGGCCGACATGCAAGCACTGCTGAAGGAAGCGGGGCGGTGACGCTGTGAGAAAATTCCGCTTCAGACTGGACAGCGTCGTTGTTTACCGGGAATATTTAAAAAAAAAGGCGCAGCGTCAGCTGTTTGAGACCCGGCAGAAACAACAAATGCTGGTGGAAAAAAAACGCGGGCTCGAAGCGGAACAGGCCGACACCCGACAGCGGCTGCAGGCCATGATCGGCCGGGGCGTTGCCGTTCCTGTTTTTGAATTGCACACGCGGCATCTGGAATCGCTTTCCGAGGCCATCGCCGGCAGCGATGGGTTGCTGAAAGATCAGGAAAGGGAGATAAAAAAGCAGGAACAGCACCTCAAGGAGCGGCTGGCGGCGGTGAAAATACTCGAGCGTCTAAAAGACCGGCAGCAGCGGGCCCACGACGAAAAAATCAATCGGGAAGAGCAGAAAGTGATGGATGAAACGGTCGTCATGCGTGGAGGGTTGACCACATGAAAAAAGGTACACTGATCACCATCGTCCTTCTTCTGGCGGCGAAGCTCGTTGTCGGCGCTTTTTTTCTGTTCGCCGGCCACGCGGATCCGGCGCCCATGAGTGCAGCGGCGGCTGCCTCCCAAGGCCCCACCGAAAGCGCCACCGAAAACACGGCCGCCTCGCCGATGGCCGCAACGCCGGCATCCATTGAAAGCCGGGTGGATTTTGAACAGCTGATGCGCAGGGAGATCGAACTCAAGCAGGAAGCCCTCCAGCTCGAGGGTCAGCGCAAGGAACTGGCCGCCATTCAGCGCGAGCTCGATCAGAAGATCGAGCGTTTACAGCAGCTGCGAGGGGAAATTCTTTCCGGCATAAAGCAGAAGGAAGCCATCGAAAACGAGAAGCTGCAGCATCTGATCAAGGCCTATTCGGCCATGAAGCCCCAAAATGCCGCCGATCTGGTGGAAAAACTGAATCTGCAGCTGGCGATTGACATTTTAGCCAATATGAAGAGCCCGGAAGTCGCCGGCATCTTGTCCTTTCTGGCGGTGGAAAAGGCGGCCAAAATCAGCGAAGGCCTGGTTGCCAGACAATAGGCCCGTCAGGCATACAGGTCGACGTACAGGCCCTTTTCATAACGATGGACATCCGCCGGCGGTTTTAAGACCCGGATGACCGGATCGGGTTCTTTTTCGCGCTGCATTGGCAGCGCCGCCGCAACAGCCTGCCGATTTGCGTCCAGCCGCTTGTATGCCACGCCTGTTCTTGCCAACGGCCACGTTTGTGGAATTTGTAAATGCATTGTGGGCATCCCCATCGCGTTCCCTCAAAGACCGGCGCGCTAGGTAAAATTTTCTTACCTGACCGGCAAGATCGGCAAAATTAACCGCCGGCGAAGGGCCCGCAGGGCGGCTGTATCTGCCTAACCCCCCTGATATCACACTTTTTAGATCATTTCAAGCCTTTGGCACACCCATTGCAAAACAGGCATGGTAGAACAGGTAAATCCGCAGGACCAAGGCAATTGATGATGAACCCGCTACACCATTGAGGATCGAAATTCGATGAACGCCATTGCCCTGAAACAACTTCTTTCGATACGGCCGTCCAAGGGAGCGGCTTCGGCGGCGGGACGTGTGGACAATAAAGACACCCTGCACAGTTTCCGCATTCTGCTGCATCACATGTCCGCCAAAATGCGGGGTATCGGGCTGTCCGACCACCGGTGTCACCCGGTCTTTGCCAGTGCCGATATCCAAGCAGGTGCATCTTCTGGAGACCCCAATGCGCCGTCGCCGTTGGAAAATAAGGCGGCGGCATTCATGCGGATGCTCTTTAACGGCAGATGCCCGTCAAAAGGCGAGGTGGAGAAAGTGCTGCAAGAACTGTCCGGTCTGGTGCTTCCCCAGGGATGGAAAGCCGCTTTCTTCAGCACACCGCAGCACCGGGAAGCGGCGGACGCGTTGGTGAAAGGCGGTAAAACGGTTGAAAAAACCCTGGTGGAACGGATCGCCGGCCTGATGGAGACCGGAAAAGTAAAATGCGACGCTGCGCAGGCCAACGAGGATTTCGATAACGGTGATCCAGCGGCGATACTGGCCGGCATTCTGCAGCTCCTAAATGCAGCCGCGGCTGAAACGCCCGGAGCGGCGGCATGGCTGCAGCCGATCAGCGCCGGCGATGCCCCGAAGCCGTCCGCGACGCTGCTGCATACGCCGGCATCACCGACGTCCGCGGCAACCGAAGAAAGAACGCCGCGGCAGAATGAGGCTCTGCAGCGGATGCCGCCGCCGATCGAACCGACGGCCACCGGGCGGGAACCGGTCGGACGCGGTCCGATTTTTTCAGCGTTTCAAGCGCCGGCCGAAAGCGGGTCCTTGTCGGCGTCGGTGGTGACCCAAAGCGTGCCGGCGCTTGCCGCGGCCGCCTCCCACAGCGCGCCGAACCCCGCCTGGACTTCAGCGGGATCCGCTGTCGCGCCGGCGGTCGACACGCCGCCGGGGGGCGGGAACCTTGCGGCACTCAGCACCCGGATTCAACAGCTGCTGCGTCGGGCGCCCGCCGAACCAGATGCGCCCGGATCGCAGCCACGGCCCGGCACATCCCCGGACCGGATCCGGGATTTGTTTCCGCCGGGCGGCACGCGTCCGTTTCAGGCGGGTGCGGCGATCAGTTTTGATCGATCTGCGGGCGAAACCGTGGCCATGGCCAGGGGAGACAATCCGGCGGCGCCGCACGCCCTGAAAGCGGACCACATAGCCGTTTTGCAATCGGCCGGCTTAATGGCCGCGAAGGCGTCGGACCGGCTGCCGGGCCGGGCGGCGGCCCAACCGTCCGCGGCCGGGCCGAAGACGCAAGCCGGTCCAATGGAGGCCGGGCACGCGTCCACGGCCGCACCGGATGTGAAGCCGCCGGCGGGTGCCGCCGCCGTTGCGCCGGAGGCGCCGTCCGCCAAAGCGGGCGCCGCGCCCATGCCGGCCTATCTCATCAACCAGGCCGCCAAACAGATCGCCGGTGCTGTCGGGCGCGGAGACCGGGTGCTCCATCTGCGCCTGAAGCCGCCCGAACTGGGCAGCATGCATGTGGAAATCGCGCTGAAGGACAATTTGTTGAAACTGGGCATTATGGTCGACAATCATCAGACACGGGATTATCTGCTTTCCGGTCTGCATGAACTCAAGGAAATGTTGAGCGCCCAGGGCATCAAAATGGACGGCTGCGCGGTTCAGATCAGCTATGATTTTGAATCATCCCTGGCCCAGCAGCAGGACAGAACCGGCCCCCGGCAAAGTTTGTATTCAAAGAAAGCGTCCAGCCGGAAACCGGAAGCCGATGAAGAAACCGCCGCGGAAATCGGACACCACCCGCGGCGGGCCGTCGGCGCCGATTCTCTGCTGGACCTCATGGCATAACCCATTTCAACGAGAGGAGTGCACACCGTGACCCTTGACGCCATACCATCCAACAACAGCCTGCCCTTTGCAGGGGGCAGCGGTGCACCCAGCGGTCTGTCGGACGTCGGCTACGATGATTTTCTGACGCTGCTGATCGCCGAAATTCAGCATCAGGATCCCCTGGAACCCATGGACAGCTCCAAATTCACCTCGCAGCTGGCGGAATTTTCAACGGTTGAACAGCTTTTCGGCATGCGCGACACCCTGGAGAACATCGACGCGGGTATCAGCGCGCAGGGAGAGCAGGACTACATCGATCTGATCGGCAAAACCGTCAAGGCGGAAGGCGACACGCTTATTCTGCAAAACGGGGCTGCGCGGGCGGGGTATTATCAGCTCGCCGAAACCGGAGACGTCACCATCCGGATCTACGATGAGCGGGGATGGCCCGTGCGCAGCATGGTCCTCGACGATCAGCCGGCCGGTGGGCACGCGGTGGCGTGGGACGGAAAGAACGATGCCGGTGAAGACATGAACAACGGCAACTACACCTTCGAGGTGACCGCCAAGAGTGACAGGGGCGCCTATATATCCGTCCTGCCGCACATCAGCGGCGAGGTCACCGGCCTGTTGTATGAAAACGGTCAGGCCTATCTTCTGATGGGAGACCGCATGGTGAGTACGGAAAACGCGATTGTGGAAATCAGCCGGACCGAATCGGAAACCGAGGCATCATCATCATAAACAAACAAGGAGGCGGCAAATGTCTTTATCCAGTTCTCTATTTTCAGGTATCAGCGGCCTGTCGACGTTCGGCAACGCCATGCAGATTCTGGGCGACAACATCGCCAACGTGAACACCATCGGCTTTAAAAGCAGCCACTTCACCTTTCAGGACCTGTTGAGCCAGTCCGTGGCCACGTCATCCGGCAGCGCGCAGGTCGGCCGGGGCACCACGCTGGGCAGCATCATGGGGTCCTTTGAACAGGGATCCTTTGAGTCCACCGGCAACACCACCGATCTGGCCATCGGCGGTGAAGGCTTCTTTACCGTCCGTGAAGCCGGCGCCGAAAATTACTACTACACGCGGGCCGGCAATTTCAGCTTCGACGAGAACGGACAGCTGACCAATCCGGAAGGGCTGATTCTGCAGGGGTGGAAACTGGACGAGAACGGGGATGATGTGGGATCCAAAACCGACATTGTCATGAGCTCGTTTACCTCTCCGCCGGACGAAACCACGGAGACCCAGGCCATCGTCAATCTGGATTCCGACGGACTCAACAACTCCAGCGGCAGCAACACAGCCTTGTCCGCGGCCTGGGATGCCACGGCGGTGGAGCCCCTCGGCGAAAACGCCTACGAATACCAGACCACGCTGCTGGTGTACGACTCCCTGGGCAGCACCCACGACGTCACAATGTATTTTGACAAGGGGGAAACCGACTCGGTGTACGAGTACATTTTGACCAGCAATCCCGCGGAGGACAACCGCAGCGGCGCCAGCGGCCAGACCTGGCAGGGTCTCTTGTCCCGCGGCCTGATCAATTTTGATACGTCGGGCGCCATCACCAGCGTCACCATGGACCGTTTCGACGCGGCCACCACCGGCTGGGTGGCGCAGGCTCCGGCAACCGATCTGACGGACGGCCACTTCACCTATACCCCATCGTTTATTTCGGGCACTCCGATGGAGATTCAGCTCAATCTGGGCACCCACTATGACGGCACCACCTGGGTCAACGGTTCATTGACCACCACCAGCTATGCGGTCCCCTCGACGACTACGTTTGAATCCTCCAACGGCTATGGTGCCGGCGACCTGGAAAACGTCACCGTGGACGTGGACGGCACCATGACCGGCCACTACTCCAACGGCCAGCTGGCGCCGCTCTACCGGGTGTCACTGGCCAAGTTCCAGAACGAGCAGGGGCTGTTGAAGAAGGGCGGCAGCCTTTACAGCGAAACCAAGGACAGCGGCGAGGCCATTACCAGCAAGCCCGGCACCAACGGACTGGGCAGCATTTCACCCAATTCCCTGGAGCAGTCCAATGTGGACATCGCGGATGAACTGGTGAAAATGATCACCACCCAGCGGGGCTTTCAGGCCAATTCCAAAATTATCACCGTCACCGACCAGATGCTCCAGGATTTGATCAACATCAAACGATAGCGGGTCTGCTTGCGCCGGCGTGACTGTTCTTCGTGAACGTACACGTGCTCGGTTCTTTGTATTTGTCAATGCCGGCCAAAAAAATTTAACCCGCCCCTGCAGCGTGTGCCGACGTCTTTTCTGGATCCCGGCGTACGTCGGCCGGGATGACAGATAAAGCCCAACTGCCGAGCACGTGCACGTGCACGAGCACGTGCTCGGCAAGACCCGAAGGGGCGAAAGACTTTCATCGAAATCAAAATCGCTATCGGTATCGAAATCGATTTCTTCATCTCCGTAAGCCATTTTCTTCGATCCCGATTATGATTTGGCGTTTCTTTCCTGATGTCAATTCATTGACGTTCGCCCGTTGCTTGACGCCGCCAACCCGCCTTTTTCGCCCTTTCCCGCATTTCAGAAACCTTGCCGCGCTGATGCGTTT
>Ga0180430_10001843_pt1 | contig 19983 bp, 17 predicted proteins | sample SS_ome_9_FD_132999 | JGI IMG/M metagenome (GOLD analysis project Ga0180430, IMG submission 132999) | Hypersaline lake sediment archaeal communities from the Salton Sea, California, USA - SS_1_S_2 metaG | ecosystem: Environmental > Aquatic > Non-marine Saline and Alkaline > Hypersaline >... | reverse complement strand
TAGTGAGTATTATCTTAGGTCTTATCCTGCTTGCAGCCCCAATTGCAACAACTTTTGCAGTTGATATTCTATTGGGAGCAGTCCTGGTCTTAGCAGGAATTGTGCAGTTTGTTGCAAGTTTCTGGGCAGAAGGATGGTGGAGGAAGATTGGTGGAATGATCGTAGGTGTTATTGGAGTATTCATCGGTCTTTTCATTATCGGAAATCCTCTAGCGAGCATGGTAATTATTACTTTAGTAATTGCATTTATCCTGCTCTTATCAGGTGCATTCAGAATTGGATGGGCATTCCATGAGAGGCCAAGGAAAGGTTGGGGAGAAATCCTAATTGTAGGTATCCTCTCAGTAATCCTTTCTCTGATCATCATCTCTGGGTGGCCGCTCTCTTCGTTGTATGTGGTTGGTATCTTACTAGCTATCGACTTTATTGCAACAGGGCTCCTGGAAGTTGTAATGGGTTATCGGGGCAGGAAATAGCTCCCTTTTTCCCTTTTTCTTATTTTTATTTTATTCTACTTTGAAGGCAAAATCAAAATTTTTGTATTCCCATACTGCGTCTCCAGCCAAGTCTAGCATTTGAGTATCATCTATGGGGCCGTATTGGTTTCCCTGGGCGCGATACCATTCTAAACCTGCACCCGAGGTGGATTGATACTCTAGCACAATCCAGTAAGTATCGTTTTCCAAGAGCACCTCTTCAAATTCGATATACTGCCAGGAGGGCTCTTGTTTTATCCCTGTTGCATCTATGGTGCCTCCTAGGAGTCTTTTTCCTACACCTATATTTCCATAGTTGGTTGGTTTTTGGTGGAGGGAAATACTTAGGGAAGAGCCTGGGGGAGGAGGCACAGGGGCCTGGATATATACGCCAATTTTACTAATGTTTAGTGGATGCTCAAGAGTAAATGCCTGGGCCTGCTGCAGCTGCATTCCAACTGCATCATAAAACCATGTGATTTTCCAATTATTAAGGTCGTAGTATCCCAGAGGATAAACGTGCATGTCCTCTCGGAGGATATTGTTATCCAGATTCGTTTCGGGCTCGGGGTGAATTGCATCCAGGCTCTGGACCTCTACTCTAATATGGTGGGGCTCTGTGCTCTCTGCATAATACTCAAATTCAAAGTGCTCTACTAGTTCTGGATTACTAATTGTTTTTTGGTAGATGGTGCGGTTTCCATCCAGAATCCAGAGAGAGTAAGCCTCTGGAAGATACCTCCCATAAATTTGTATTGAAGTGTGGATTTTGTACTCCTCGCTGAGGCGAGGGTATTCGGGCGTGGAATAGATATCATTAACTAGAATATCATAAGAATAATCAGGAGCCTCTTCCACAGTGGCATTTTCTTCTCCTAGCCCTAGTTCCTCAGTTAATTCGCAACACCCGGCAAATATGATCAGGAGGGCCAAGAGCAGAAATGGCAGCTTCATGAGTTAGGACTTAGAGAAGAGAAAATAAAAATCAATGGGAAAGATATATCTCAATTGGGTTCAGTTCATCGGTTAAAACCTGGGTTTGCGGCACAACTCCCGAATAAATTTCTTCAGAATATTTTTGCTCAAAGGCTGAAGTTTCTTTGTCTGTGGCAATAAGGATTATGTTCTGAACCGAAGAGGGGTCATCTCCCAGAGGGAAAACAACGGTGTTCTCAAAAACTGATGCAAAAGTGTTGTAGAGCAATAAGAAAGCCATCGAATCTTCTCCTTCTATTGCTGAGATAAGATTGACAATTACTACGCCTTCAGGGCTCAGGTCTTCTTTAAGCTCCTGCAAGAATTCCTGTGTGCTCAAATGAGGAGGAAACGATTTGCCCCGGAAAACATCAATAATCACCAATTCATATGTAATATTGTTTGTTTTGAGGTGCCTGCGCGCATCTTCAATAATTATTGTTGTTGAAGAATCTTCCTCAAGAGAAAAATGTTCTTTGGCAATCTTTGGCAGTGAGGGGTCAATTTCCACCCCGTGAATATGTGCAGCAGGATAATAATTTTTTAGGTCCTCTACCTGAGTCCCCCCTGCTACTCCAAGCACCAAGGCATTCTCCACTTCTTCAGCAAGCTCATACCCAACCCTGCTCTTTTTAGTATACTCAAAAACCATGCTTCCATCTGTGCGCTCAGCACTAGAATACGCATTATCCAGAATCAACACCTTGGCAGGCTCCCCGCTAATGTTTTTTTCAAGGATGCGGATGTGGTAATATGGACTATCTTCTTCGTAGATTACTGTGCCTCCTAAGTAATTAGCGTGTGTACTTTGAAGCGAGAGTAGCACAAAAAAGAAAATGCATGCAGAGCCTGCGAGTGTGGGGAGGCTCCTATCCCTAAATGCAACCCATGCTGCAACAAGCATTGCAAGGGCACAAAAAACAAAGATATATGTTACTCCTAGATTAGGAATAAGAATAAACCCTGTTCCAAGTGCACCGATTATGCTCCCAAAGGTCGAAATCGCAAACACGCGCCCTGCAGATTGGCCTTCTTCTCCGGCTACTGAAGTGAGCTTGATTGCATAAGGAGACACCATCCCATAGAAAAAACTGGCAGGAACCAGAATCAGTGCTGCCACAATATTGGCAGCTGAGAGCTCCAAAAAGAGTGTGGCAGGAACCAGAATATTTCCTAGAAGGGGAATAAGTGCGGTGCAAATTCCTGCAGCAAGAAGGATTGTGGAAAAATGCTTTCGGTCTTGGTAAAAATCAGCCAGCCGCCCTCCAACATAATAACCAATAGCAAGAGCGGCCAGCACAAAACCGATTGCCGATGCCCAGGTGTAAATTGTGTTTCCAAGGTACGGCGAGATTAGGCGCGCTCCTGCAATCTCAACTACCATTGTTGCTGCTCCAGAAACAAATGCAATAAATAGAATATCATAATTATTGGAAGAAGATTTTTTCATCTGGAGGTGCTTTTGCATAAATAAATATAAAAAGAAGAGCCAGGTGATTATTTCTTAGGTCCCCTGATCTCCTGGGCTAAGGAATAGTTGAGCACAGTACGGATTACTACAATAAGTGCAATTAGGACAATCTCATCAAGTGTGGGCTCAGCCACCAGGCGCAATAAATCGGCTGCAATAAAGAAATCCAGGGCAAAAATAAGTTTTTGTACATAAACCCTCTTTATTTCCACATATTCCTTGAATCTTTGTTGGGCTGTGTATTTTGCTGCTGCTGCGCGAAGAAGCCCATAGGCTGCCTGAAGGCTTCCAAAGATTACTACGGCTGCTCCGATTATGCTAATTATTACATTGAAGAAAATGCTAACCTCAGCAATAATTTCATTCATCAAAAGAAGTTAAGAAGAAAAATTATAAAAAGAGAAAGTAAAGGGAAAAAATGCCTGCTCACAAATTGATTTTAAGCCCAAGCTCCTTTTTAAGCTCCCTGTACCTGTTTCGGATAGTAACTTCAGTAACTCCAGCAACGTCTGCTACTTCCTTCTGGGTTCTGCGCTCACCCACCATTGCTGAAGCAATATAGAGTGCTGCTGCAGCAACACCAGTTGGGCCTCGCCCGGAAATCAGGCCCTTTTTGACTGCTTTCTTAATTAGGAGAACTGCTTTCTTCTGGACCTCTCCGCTCAATTTTAGTGCAGTTGCAAACTTTTGCACATAATAAGATGGGTCAGTAAGAGGCACATCCAATTTAAGTTCAGTCTTAAGGAACCTGTATGAACGCCCAATTTCCTTTTTCTCAATTCCTGAAGCTTTTGAAATCTCATCAAGTGTTCTTGGAATTCCGTGAATCCTGCAGATTGCATAGATTACTGCTGCAACAATGCTCTCAATGATTCTTCCCCGGATAAGTTCTTCCTTTACTGCTCTCCTGTATAGAAGTGCAGCTGCTTCCTTGATATCATCTGGAAGTCCAAGGTAGGATGCTACACGGTCAAGCTCAGCCAAAGCAATAGCAAGGTTCCTCTCCATTGAAGTTGCAATAGAAACCCTCTTGTGCCATTTCCTCATTCGGTAGAATTGTGCCTGTTTTTTAGTAGAAATTTTGACTCCACGAATATCTCGGTTGTATTGGTCAATTTCAGTAACCAATCCCTTGTTTGGGCGCATATACTTGATTGGTGCGCCACCACGGGCCCTTTTTTCTTTCTGCTCAGCATCAAATGCTCTCCACTCAGGACCAGCATCTTGAATATTATCGGCGATGATAAGGCCGCATGAGCCACAAATAAGCTCTCCCTTCTCATAATCTCGGATGAGTTTTGCTCCTCCACACTCAGGACATTTCTTTTCTCCCATTTTTTCTCACCAAATTAGAAATAACCTTAATAAGGTTTCTGTGTTGCTGTATTATATCCCGGCGAAACCTTTAAGAAAGTTTCGCTTAGAATCCGCCAGCAAATAGGCTAATAGTTTACCCACATCTATAGGGGCCAGACTAGTTTTAGTAATTTTATTGCACTTTTTCTAATAGCAGCTCACGAAGCTTGGGCACTCCGATTGCCAGTGCAAAGCTCCCAAAACGAGGGCCCATCTCTTTTCCAATTAGGGCAGTGTAGAGGTCCCTAAAGAGCTCTTTTGGAGGGACATCCTTGGATTTAGCTGTCTCAAAGACTAATGCCTGTATCTGGTCTGCTTCGAGCCCTTCTGAGAGTGCTTCTGCAAATGCCCGAACTAATTCCGGGTTTTGCGGGGCGCTTCCTGCACCTAACTCGAATACATACTTATCTGGAATCCAGCCCTGGGCAATCCAGCCCTCTATATATGGAGCAATATATCCTGTCCCCTCAGGGTCGTTGAGCAGTTCTCCCACCTTAGCCCAATCTCGCCAAATTCCATAATTTAAGAGCAAATCGACAATAGGTGCTTTCCATGCCTTCCCTTCAGTAAGAGAATAAGAAATGGCTTTTTTATAGTCTGCGCGGGGCAACTCACCACTCGCATCCAAAGCGGCTGCATGCTCAAAATCAGCTAGGAGGGGAAGCAAGGTCTTCTCATCCAAAACCAGCTCCTTGTCCTCTTGAATGTCAGGCCTCAAAAGCGCATACTCCAATACCGGGATAGGGACTAATTCCATTAATTCTCCCATTGAATGGCCAATTCCCTTGGATTTAGAGTATTTTTTGCCTTTGTACTTGAGGAATCCAAACTTGTACATAATCGGGGGCTCCTCTTTGAAGAAATCCCTGTGGATGGCCATAAGGGTGGAAATTGAGCCTCCTTTTGTGTGGTGGTCTACGCTTCCTCCTTCTGCAGACACATTCATTAATTTCTGCCTTGCAGGCCAATCCAGCCTCCAGAGCAATTTGTAGTTGTGGTCAGTGATCTTGGCCTTTGCTTTGTGCCCGCAGCCAACTGCCCCATATTTGGTGGTCTTGTCACAGGCATATTCATACTCTCCATCTGCATAGTTAAGCACTCTTGTAGTGGCTACTTTGCCGCACTTCTCGCAGATGGGCATTATTGGGTGCCAATCTTCGGGCATGGATTCTCTTCGGGAACTTTTCTGGACAATTTCTTTTATCTCTTCTTTCCTCTCTGAGAACTCTTTAGCCAATTCATCATAGGTTCCCTTGGCATATGTTTCATCTGCGCGCATAATCTCTGGTTTAACATTGAATTTTCCCATTGCATCTATTGCTTCTGAGAGGAAATGGTCTGCAAAGGATTTATGGCAGCCTTCTGGGTCAGGAGTTGCGCTGAGGGGCTTTCCCAAGTGCGGCTTGAGCTCTTCTTCGTATTTTTTGAAGGGCTCAGGGACATTGTCGAAGGCATCTAGGATATCAGCTACGAATATGAATCTTGCTTCCCCAGAGCGTTTTTTGAGGGATTTGGAGATTGCGTCTGCAAACATGAATTCGCAGAGTGTTCCTGGGTGGAGAGGGCCGCTGGTAGTTATTCCGCTCATTATTGTATAGGGAGCAGACTTGGTATCCATTACATCCTGCGCAACAATTTCGCTCCAGTGCATATTCTTTTTATCCATTAGTAAATTCACCTAAATTGAGTATTGAGATGGTTCTTGTAAAAGAGTTATATTAAATCTATTGTAGCAGAGAATGTTATGGAAGGTATATAAATAAGGAACATCAAAATAAATATCAATGGCTGCTGCTAGGAAAATTACTAAAGCGCCCAAGGCAGCTTCTCGAGAATGTATGCCTGGGCCCAAGAAGTGCTTTTGGAGCGCTAAGAATTATAGTAGATTCGCTACCAAGCTCCCTAGCAATAAAGTTGCATATGCAGTGCTTTATTCTCTCTTGAGGCTGCAGGGAAAATTTGTTCTTGATTTTGGATGCTATAGAGGGGAGAGCAGCAGGTCTCTTCTGGATATGAATGCTAAAAGAGTAATGGGAGTAGATAAATATCCTGAAAATATCCTGGCTGCGAGAGCTGCTTACAAAGGAACCAGAGGTTTGGAATTTCTGCATGTTGGAGCAGAAGAAAAGATTCCCGGAAAAATCCCCTTCGACACTGCTATGATGGTATTTGTCCACCCCACAATATCTTCCCAGAAAGAATTGGCCGCAGCGTTTAGAAAAATTTCGAGGCGCCTCAAGCAAAACGGGAGCTTTGGAATGCTCGGGCTGCACCCAAACAGCCTGAGCCCAGAATATCAATTCAGGTATTACAGGCACAGGTTGATGGGAAACCAGATTTATGAAGATGGTGCCCCGTTCCAGAATGAGCTGCTGCTTCCTGGAAGAAAGCCTCTGCGCTTTGGAGATTTTTGCTGGAGAGAGGAAACAATTGTGGGGCTGCTAAAGCAGGCGGGCTTTAGGGTAGACGATGTCATTGGAGTTGGCGACGCTATGCTCAAGAGTAGGCTAAAGTATATTTTCAATACTGCACGGGACTTTGTATCTAGAGAAGAAGGAATAACCTGGCTAGATGAGTGGACTGCCCCATTATATCAGATATTTTATGCAGTTAAAAAATAGTTTCTTCTTCTAAAAAAAAGATAAATAAAAATAAAAAATTAGAGGATTACTCCTCGTATTCTTCGCCTTCTTCACCGCTAAGATGGTTGTTTCCATGCCATCCTGCAATTCCTCCAAGGCCAAGCAGGGCAATTGCCCCAAGCAGCATCAAGAGAAGGTCTCCTTCTGGAAGAAGGCTCTCTTCTTCTGGCTCGGGCTCAGGAGCCTGGGCATCCAACTGCTCTTTATATTTCTGTGCAAAACTATCAATTAGAGGTGCACACTCTTCAGAGAGATTGGTGGTTTCAGGCTCTGGTTCTGGCTCTTCTACAACTACTTCCTCACAGGTGTTTGAATTACATTCGTAGCCTTCTGCACAATCAGAGTCTGAGTTGCATTTGCCAGTAAGCAATACACAGCTCATATCTTCACATGCTTCCCAGGAGTTGCAGTCCCTGCCGCTATTGCAGTAGCCTGGTGCTAATTCACAGGTCCAGCTCAATTCTTCACAGACTTCATAATCTTCGCAGTCTGAGTCTGAAGCGCACCTGTCTGTTCCTAGCTCACAGGAGTGGCTAGTGCACATCTCCCATGGGTTGCAGTCTCGTGCATCTTCACAGTAGCCCACGTAATTTACACACTCATAATCACTATTACAATACTCGTGAGATTCACACTCATCAGAGTCCTGGCATTTGCTTGAGTCGTCTACACATTGTTTGTAGCCGCCTTTCTTTTTGCACTCTTCCCAGCCGTGGCAATCTTCATTAGTATCACATTCGTCCTCTGGGTCATCGTCATCATCGTCATCATCATTGCCTACTGCACAATAATGGTTTTTGCATACATATCCTGAGCTGCAGTCTGCACTATTGTAGCACGCACCGGAATTCAATTCACATTCTCCAGAACCGCTGCAGTGTTCATAGCTGGAGCAATCGCCATCAGTAGTACATTCAGTTACTGGAATTTCTTCGCACTCATGAGCTGAATTACACTCTTCTCCTGCACTGCAGTCAGAATCAGAGTCACAGTATCCGCTTGCAGTTTCACACTCGTAGTCTCCTGTGCACTCTTCCCAAGCTTCACAGTCTGAATCAGAGCCACATTCTACAGAAGTACAAACATATGAGCCCTCATCACAAATCTCATCAGAATCACAGTCGGAATCACTTCCGCACATTCCAGAAACAGTGGAACACTCATAGTCTTCGCACTCTTCCCACTCATCACAGTCTGCATCATAGATGCATTCTGCTGAAGTGCATGAATAAGAATCAGTATCACAGTACTCATCAGAGTCGCAGTCGCCGTCTCCTCCGCACATTCCATCTACTGTTACACAAGTGTCTACTTCACACTCTTCCCATTCACTACAATCTGAATCATACTCACATGCATTAAGTGAAGAAAAAACAAGGAGTAGGCCCAGAATTACCAGGCTTATTCTCATTTGCATATTCATCTATTAGCACCCTCTAGTTACGGTGTGTTCTAGGAGAGAACCATCCACATCAAAGCTAGTTGATGCATTGGTCTTGTCCCTGTCCGCAGTAACATCCACATCTGCAGTTTCTCCAGTAACATCCACATCAGTAACTTTTACGTAATGTCCCTGAACAATTCCGTATGGAGCATCAGTTGGAATCCAGACTGCATCAGAACTAATTCCGTCGCTAATCCAGATTAGGGCTTCTCCATCAACAACATCGAGAAGCTCCAAGTCATAATCTACTCCGTTTGAATTGAAAGTTTCAGTTATTCCCTTATCAAGAGTTCCTTTATAGCCCCTATTTACTCCGAGCCATGCACTTGGAGAACCATCATTTTCCAACCTAAAGAGAGTCCATTCCTGGTCTCCTACTTCAATTGTAATTCTGTTCTCCTCAGTTCTAAGAACTCCTGCATCAGTATCAGATTCGATTGGAATTCCATCTGGGAATTCAAGCCTAATCTTGTATACTGGCCCAATTGCTGGCCATGTGGCTGCCGTGTTTGCATCCACATATACTTGAACATCATAGCTCATTCCGGAAACTGAATCGGTTACGCTGTAGGTTCCCATGTCCTGGTCTGCTACAATAGGTTCTACACAAACTACTCCGCCATCTACTCCACCGTCTTCGATGATGCCTCCATCCATATCTGTATCTGTGTCGGAGTCGGTATCCGTATCAGTGTCGGTGTCAGTATCGGTATCTGAATCAGTATCTGTATCCACATCTAAGTCTGTTGAGGCATCCGGGCCTGCATCCATGTCTTCAGTGTCAGTATCAGATTCTGTGTCTGTATCTGAACCTGTCTCAGTTTCGGTTTCAGTATCTGTGTCAGTGCCAGACTCAGTATCCGTATCAGATTCTGTGTCGGTTTCTGTTCCGGTTTCCGTATCAGTATCTGTGTCTGTGTCAGTATCTGAATCGGTATCTACATCAGTGTCTGAGTCTGTGTCTGTGTCAGTATCAACATCGGTTGAGGCATCCGGGCCACCATCTAGGATCCCTCCATCCTCAGTATCAGTGTCGGTGTCGGTATCTGTATCGGTATCTACATCAGTGTCTGAGTCTGTATCAGTATCGGTATCCATGTCTGCATCTGCATCCGGGTGTGGCCACCATGGGCCAGTATCAGTATCAGTTCCCGCATCAATGCCATCTGCTCGTGGAGTTTTGGTATCAGAACATGCAACTGAGAGTGCAACTGCAGAAGCAAGAAGAACTACTCCTCCCACGCGGCCGACTGCCCCAATTGCCCTATTAAACATATTAGCAGGCTTCTCTAAAGAAACATCTCCAAGTGCCTGTGGCTTCTTGGGAGACTGGGCCCCTCCTTCGATATTAATCTCTCTATTTTTTGCTTCATTCATGCAATTCACCATAAAAACAGTAGTATTATATGTGGGGCAAGATTTATAAAGATGTGTTATGAATGTAGGAAGAGCGTGGACATAAACTTTACTTAAAAAACCATAGACGGAAAATGAAGAATATTAAATAAACAGAAGAGTGGATGCGAGGTTATGCTACGACGGCAGAAATTAAGGTTACTGTTCCAAGCGCAATCATTGCCCCGCGTAATATTAGGTTATTATTCATGTTAATTAGTGTGTATAAAAGAGTATTTAAATGTATCTATAAGCAAGGAAACATAGTTCTGTATTAAAGGACAAAAAAGGGGACCTTTATCAAGGTTTTTGCCAAAAGGAAAATATGTATCGGGAAATACTGGTGCTCCTGTGCCTGATTGTTTGCCTTAATGCTAATGTTAGCGAAGCAGGAGAACTCCCGGAACTTCCCATCTCTGAGTCTAGCCTGCAATTGCTTGCAGGAATAATTGTTATGTTGTTCTTTCTTCTTGGGTTTGTGCTCTATTATCGGGTGTTTGATAATGCATCTAATGAGGCAATTGCAGGAATGGCCAAACTTGAGCGGCCAAACGCACCGAAGGCTAAGGCCAAAAAGAATGCTGATGAGGAAGTGATCCTAAACATACTCAGGCAAAACGGAGGAAAAAGAACTCAGCTTCAGATTAGGAGGATCCTAAATTGCAGCCAGCAAAAATGCAACCTGCTGCTCTCTTCACTAGAATCTCAAAAAAAGATTAAAAAAATAAAGCAGAAAAGAAGCACCATTATCCAGATGCTAGACTAATCTGCATATGTGGGGAGCAGATTATTTCTTTTTAGCCTTTTTCTTTTTTGGAGGTTTTTCTTCCTCCTCATGATGCCCTCTGTGGGCAAGGTAGTAGAAGAGGGCAGCTGCAAGAATTATTGCTAGAGCCAACACAAACAGGATATTCTGGTCGCTCTCAAAGACCTCAGGGTGAACTTCTTCTGGAGAAGTGGCAGCAGAGGTTGCTTTTGCTTCGCACTCATGGGCACTATTGCATGCCTGGGTGCTGGCGCAGTCCTGGTCAGTCGCACATCTGCCTGTTTTGAGAGTACAGACATTGTTCGTGCACTCCTCCCAGTCAGCACAATCATCCGAGGAATCGCACATCCCATGAGTAAGGAGGCACTTGTGGCTAAGAGGCTCGCAGGTCTCATAACTTTTGCAGTCCGAATCAACTTCGCACCAGCCTTCTTTGAGTGTGCAGATGTTCTGGGCACTGCAGTACTCATCTTCTTTGCAGTTTGCATCACTTAGGCATTCTTCTCCAACTGCTTCGGGCTCTCCTATTTCAGTGCATTTGTGATTTTTGCATTCTTCTCCAGCTTCACAATCAGCAGCATCATTGCACGCAGAATCTCTTAGCCAGCATTCGTTGTGGGTGTCAGTGACTGCACAGTATTCCCAGTTTTCACAGTGGGCATCTGAGAGGCACTCATCAACACAATAATTCTCATGGTTGCAGTATTGGTTAGCTGGGCAATCAGGTGAAATTGTGCAGCGCCCTGGAGAGAGAACACACTCGTTGTGGGTTAGCATAACTTCACAGTGTTGATATGGGTCACAATCCAAGTCAGTAAAACATTCTTCAGTGCACAGGTGGTAATCCCCACAGTAGTTGTTTCCGGGGCAATCCACATGCCTAGCACAGTATCCGAATTTTACATAGCATTCAGTTTCCGCAGTTCCCTCCCTGCAGTACTCCCAGTATTCACAGTTCTCATCATTAACACAGGGAAGCACACATGCATGGGATTGGGAATTGCAGTAAAACTCTCCCTGGCAGTCGTTATTGGAGTCGCAGTATTCTGTATTTAGAAAACAGTATCCTCCTTCACAGACTTCATAATAGCCGCAATCCCGCTCATCATCACAGTCGTGGCCAAGGCCCATGCATTCTCCTCGGATGCATTGTTGCTCATGATAGGCACAGTCAAAATCAGTTTCGCAGCTCGTGGCAAAGGCTAGTGTTCCTGCAATAACCAGGAACAACATGAAGAATATCTTTATGTTCATAAGACTCTGAATCAAAGATGAGGTTTAAATATTTTATCAATTATGGCAAAAATAAGAAAATAAAGAAAAAAGGCGTTTGGGATCAAAAGCTCCATCGCCTATTTCTTCTTAGTGTGCTTCTTTTTCTTGGTTTTTTGAGGTGTTTGTTCTTCATCTGCAGAAGAGGCATCTCCTTTGTGCGTTAATGAGTAAAGTATTCCTCCTGCAATTATGAGAGCTGCAACTCCAGTAAAGAAGAGCACATAATCATTGCTTATTCCCACTACCTCCTGGGGATTGTAGGTGACTGTTGGTTCAGTAGCAGGAGTAGCAGGAACACTTGGCTCACTCGGAGCTGAAGGCGTTGTAGGAATCACTGGTTCAGCTGGTGTGCTTGGGGTTGTTGGGGATGTTGGCTCTTCTGGAGTTGTTTCCCCAGCAACTTCTGATTCTACTTTTGTTTCTGTTTCCTCAATAGATTCGGCTCCTGAAGCAGTTATCTTGTCACACTCATGCAATTCGTTGCACAGTTCATCTTCTGCACAATCTGCTTTAGTTGAGCAGTGGCCTACTTTGAGGACACACTCATGATTTGTGCAGGTTTCCCATGCACTGCACTCTCCTTCATCCACACATTTTCCTTCAGCTGAAGCGCAGGTGTTGTCCAGCTCTTCCTTGCAGACCTGCCAGGTTTCACAGTCTGAATTTGTGTAGCAGTGCCCAGTTAGCAGAACACATTTGTGGATTATGCACTCTTCAATAGAAGAGCAATCCGCATCCTCGGTGCACTCAGGCTCAGCAGTTTCATTGCTTCCCAGGGTGCCCGGGAGATATTCTGTACACTCATGTGCAAGGCTGCAGTATTCGTTTTCCCCACAATCCTCAGAATCATAGCATGAGCCTTCTTTGAGGGTGCACTCATTATAGTCTTTGGTTATGGTGCACACTTCCCATTTTTTGCAATCAGAGTCTGTTGCACATTCCTTGGCGCACACATGCTCAGCAGTACAATACCTGCCCGCTTCACAGTCATCGTGCGTGCCACAGAACTCTTCTGCCAGTTGGCATTCATTCTCTAATGGGCCCTTTACGCAGGTTTGCCAGAATTCGCAATCCTCATCTACTTCGCAACTAGTGGCCGCAAAAGAAATGCCAACAAATAGCAGCATCAACATTAATGAAAACATCTTTAGCTTCATAGGTTTTGAATCAAAGATTAGGTTTATATATTTTTTTATGGGCAAATTGCGGGGGAAAAGAAAAGAAAGGAGGAGACTATCCCTCTTTTTTGGGTTTTTTAGTCTCCGGGGGCTTGGCCTCTGGCTGCGGAGGCAACTTTGGCTGGTGGGTCACGCCCCAGAGAATTATTCCGGCAAGAATAAGCACAACTGCCCCAACATACAAAAGGGCAGTATCCTCAATTCCAGGAACAATTGTTTCTGCCTGCTCCTGCCCCTCTTCTGGAGCGGGAGCTGAAATTGTTCCCGGCTCACTTGGCTCTATTGGTTCCGTTGGAGCAGAAGTTTCATCATGCTCCTCGGGCTCTGGAGGAGATTCCGGAGTCACGGGAGGAAGTGGATTCTCTGCTTCTGCTTCTTCTGCAGCTACTTCCTCTTCAGTCTCTTCGATAGACTCTGCTCCTTCCCCACTAACCTGGGCGCACTCGTGCAACTCGTTGCACATTTCCCCTGAGCCACAATCTGCCTGGGTTGAGCAGTGGCCCGGCTTCAGGACACATTCGTGTTCTGTGCAACTTTCCCAGTCGCTGCACTCATCCTGGCTTGCGCACATTCCTTCAGCAGAAACACAGGTATTATCAAGCCCCTCATCACATGCCTGCCAGTCTTCACAATCAGAATCAGCATAGCAGTGGCCTTCCCTCAGGACACATTCGTTTGCAGAGCATTCTTCCATTGAAGGGCAATCCTCATCAGTAAGGCACTCTTCTCCCTCATCATCATCTTCTCCGGGCTCTTCTGTGCACTCATGGCCTGTGCACTCGTACCCCGGCTCGCAGTCAGAGCTTGATTCACAGTGGCCTTCAGCAAGCCTGCATTCATTATGGGTAATAAGCATTGCGCACATCTGCCATGCTTCACAGTCAGCATCACTGCTGCACTGCTCAACACAGTCATGGTCCGCGTTACAGTATTCTCCTGCACCGCAGTCTGAATTCATGGTGCAGTAATCAGGGTCAGGGTCGCACTGGTTGTGGCTTGCATGGGCAACGCAGATCTCTCCTTCATTACAATCCGTGTCAGTTATGCACTGCGCAACACATTCATATTCCTCGTTGCAGTATTCGCCTTCTTTGCAGTCGAAGTTTCCATGGCAGGCCTCAGGGTCTTCCACACATTCATTGTGGGCAATCATCATTGCACAGTATTCCCACGGCTCGCAATCCTTGTCAGAATTGCATTCGTTTACGGAGTCATCGCATTTGTGGGTTGCCATGTCGCAGTAGTCTGTTCCCCGGCAATCCCCATCATCTTCACAGAAACCAAGCATCGTATGGCACTCGTTGTCCATGCAGTACTGCCAATATTCACAGTCATCTGAGTCATAGCAGGCTCCTTCATCTAGGACACATAAGCCCTTCACACAGTTTTCATATAAAGCGCAATCCCAATCATAGCTGCACTCTGGCATATAAGAAAAAGCTAGGCTAGCTGCCAGGATCAAGCTAAATGCAAAAAGCAATTTTTGTCTCATGAGGTGGAAAGTGGAAGGCGAGGTTTAAATTCCTTATGAATGACTAAGAGAGTATGGATTCTGGAGAACTTAAAAAAATAAGCAATGCTATTTACGAGCTTCCAAAAGCTGAGAACATGAAAGCGCCTGCGCTTGTTTTTGGGCTCCCTCAAATAATTGGGCAAATGAAGCGGGACAGGACACTTTGGCAACTGAAGAATGTCGCTGCACTTCCTACTATTGTTAAGAGTGCGCTTGTCATGCCTGATGGGCATGAGGGCTATGGGTTTCCAATTGGAGGGGTTGCTGCCTTCCCAAAAGAAGGAGGAATTGTTTCTCCTGGTGGAGTTGGATATGATATTAATTGTGGGGTCAGGCTTGTTACTACACCTCTTAGTGTTGAAGAGGTGAGGCCAAAAATAAGAGAATTATGTGATACAATGTTCTCTAATGTTCCAAGTGGAGTTGGAAGCAAAAGCCAAAAATTGCGCGTGGATGTTGAAGAGTTGGAGGATGTTTCTGTGCGCGGAGTAAATTGGGCCATTGAAAAAGGGTATGGGCGGGCAGAAGATGCAAAGCATACTGAAGAGTATGGGTGCATTGAGGGTGCTCAATATTCTAAAGTTAGTGACCTGGCTAAGAAGCGGGGGGCCAAACAGATTGGAACCCTTGGTGCTGGCAACCACTTTTTGGAAGTGCAGGAAGTAGCTGAAATAATGGAGCCTTCTGTTGCAGAAAAGTTTGGGCTCAGGAAAAATCAGGCAGTTGTAATGATTCATACTGGTTCCCGGGGCTTTGGGCACCAGATTTGTTCAGACCACTTAAAAACTGTAATGAAAAAGGCCCAGGAACTAAAGTTGGACTTGCCCGACCCCCAATTAGTTTATCTGCCCCTGGATACTGAAGAAGCACAAAGTTATTTGGGTGCAATGAGGTGTGCAGTAAATTATGCCTTTGTAAACAGGCAGGTGATTATGCACTGGGTCCGGGAGAGCTTTGATTCTGTTTTTGGTTCGGGCACTGGAGAACAAATGGATTTGGTTTATGATGTTGCCCACAACATTGCTAAATTTGAAAAACACATTGTTGATGGAAAAGAAATGGATTTGCTTGTGCACAGAAAGGGAGCAACCCGTGCATTTGCAGCAGGGCAAAGTGAACTTCCCTCAATTTACAGAGAAATTGGGCAGCCAGTGATTATTCCCGGAAGCATGGGAACTGCATCATATGTTCTTGTTGGCAAGGAGAGGGGCATGGAACTAAGTTTTGGAAGCACCTGCCATGGAAGCGGGAGAACAATGAGCCGGCATGAGGCGGTGCGCACTCATGTAGGAAGAGACGTTGCAAAAGAATTATGGGAGAAAAATAAAATTTATGTCCGGGCAACTGATATGCGGGTAGTAGCTGAAGAAGCTCCTGAAGCTTACAAGGATGTGGATGCAGTAGTCCAGAGTGTAGCTGATGCTGGCATAAGCGCCATTGTGGCAAAATTAAAGCCATTAGGAGTGGTTAAGGGCTAGAATGCAGGATTGATAAAACTTCTAGGGTCGGGCTTGGTAGCCTCGCTATGAGTTCTGCTTATTGCACCGTGCAATTCAGAGTACGTCTGAGCACATTTAATTTCTTTGAGCATTTGCCTTGCCCTCTTCGCATCAACACCATCAAATGCAGAAAAAAACATTGGGATGTCTGCAGATTTGCCATTTTTGCATATTTTTGCGGATGCACAAAACAAGTTCGAGATTGTTTCTAGGAATTGATTTGCGCCTTCTCCCTCACAGATAACTATAGCTCGCTCCATTAGCCACGAGAACATTTTATACCCATCTTTATGCTCCAGTATGGCTTCGGATTCCGAAGCAAGCTCTTCTGAAATCTTAGAAATTTTGCTTACCCTCAACTCCAGATGCGCAAAGCAAAGCGGAATATGGGTTTTGAGGAATTCTTTTGTGGTTTTGGAAAAAGGCACTTCCTTCCACGCGTTTCTTCTTGTGGCTAGGGATGCAAGCATAAATTGAAGGGTGAGTGCTGCAAATTCTTTTTTATTTTCCCCTAGTTTTTTTTGGAAGCCGAACCTGGGGGCTTCCCCGTTTGAAGGCATTCGGGCAGTATATGTCCTGGGTTTGCTTTTAAGTCCCATAAGAGCACTCTAAGAATAAATTCTCGAGAAAAAGGAGGAGTTTCCCCCTCCTGCCTTCTCGAATCAGAATAAAAGAAAAGGTTAGTTTTAGATGTAGCGGAAAGACGCCTCATCGTTGATGTCTGGCTCTCCGCCTTTGGTTTCCTTGCTTGATTTTACCCGCTCAACACGAGCATCCTCATTAGCTTCTTCTCCATCTCCGCCCATCTTGCCTGCGAAGAATCCGATTGCTGCAACTACTACAAGGCCAAAGAGAAGGATTGGGATTTCAAGCTCCCCATCAAATGGGCCGCATGCAGGGCACTCAAGCTTTGGGCAGCTGGTTGCCTCACAAGGCTGGCAGTTGTGATTGCAGTCACAAACTGGGCAGGCATCTGCAGAGAAACTTACTGCTGGTGCTTCTACTACCTCAGGTTCAGGTTCCTCTGGCTCTTCTTCAAGGGCCATTGGGGTTGGTGCGTCAATGCACTCATAGTTCCTGCAAATCTTTCCTGCACTACAATAAGAATCTGCTACACATTCTTTGGGAATGCACTGTCCGCCATCACATAGGAAGTCGGTTGGGCACTCTGCACTAACAATACAAATTGGAGAAATGCAAATTCCTCTATAACATACATCATTTGCACTGCACTCAGAATCTGCTCTGCACTCTAGTGGAGTGTAACAGTCTCCGAGAATACAAACATCTCCAGCATCACAGTCAGTATCCACAACACATCTGCTAAAACCAGTTGTGCCAGCAAATACTAAACTGGAACTTATTACTAAAGCCAGGAAAATAAACATGAACCTTTTCATGTGTAAAACTGTGTGCAGCAATGTATTTAAATGTATCCGTTTGTTTCTGGGCAAAAAGAGAGGAAGAGGAGAAATAAAAAGAAAATAAAGAGAAGAAAATTATTTCTTCTTGGTTTTGCGTTTTTTCTTCTTAGCAGTTTTTTTCTTTGGTGCAGCTTTAGGTTCAGAAACTTCTTCTTTGTCTGCTGCTAATTTCGCTTCGTATGCCTCTCTGTGCTTATCTTCTCCCCTAAGGAAGTAAAATACCACAATTAGGAGGACAACAAATCCAACAAAGATTGCTATGTGGTTTAGGCTCAAGGGATTATCGTCAGTAGTTGGAGTGGTTACTGGAATTGTGCTTGTTCCTCCTTTTACTGGGGCCTCAGGCTCCTCTGGCGCTGCTGGCTCACTTGGAGCAGCTGGCTCTGCTGGGGTTACTGGAGTTGGAGTGACTGGCTCCTCAATAGGCTTAGGAATGCATTTGTGGTACTCATCGCAGATTTCATTTTCTGCATTGCAGTCACCCTGGTCACTGCACATTCCAGCATGATTTACACATTTGTTTCCAGTGCAGCTTTGCCACTCTCCACAGTTATCATCCTCATAACAGGAACCTGCTCCCAGGACACAGATGCGCTCTACTATGTTGCACTCTTCAAAGTCCTGGCAGTCAGAATTCTGCACACATGGAGTTGCATTGTTGTGTGCCACCTGAAGTTCTCCTTCAGTCTCTTCAGGTTCGGCTGCAGGCCCGCCAATTGGATAGATGCAAGCATGGTTCTGGCATATTTCGCCTTCTTTGCAATTAGAATCATTTGTGCAGGTTCCCTGTTTTAGGAGACATTGTTTTGGAGTTAGTGCTGCACAGTATTCCCAGGACTCGCAATCTTCGGAACTTGTGCATGGAATTACTGTTGGTTTTGCGCACCTGTGGTGCTCAAGGTCACATTTGTTTGTTACTGCACAGTCGGAATCCACATCACAGTGGCCAGATGCAAGCACACATTTATGGTTTAGGCAATCTTGCCAATACTCACAGCCCGCAGTATTCTCGCAGTACTTATGCGTAAAGTCGCAGTATCCATCTACACATGAGTGGTCCCAGCAATCTGAGTTCGCTTCACATGCAACTTTTTTGAATACACACTCGCCATCTATGCACTCATGCCATTCTTCACTACATTCATAACTTGAAACGCAGCTTGTTGCAAATGCAACTGAGGCAAATAGAACAAGCGCGATAAACATATAGGTCGCTCTCATGCATTGAAGAACAAAGACTAGATTTATATAGGTTTTGAAAAGAATTTGGATTATTTATCCTTAATGGCGCTCAATATCGGAGGAGGTCAGTAAGGTCCTTTAATAGTGGAACTTCTGCTAAGATTCCAAACTCTTCTGAAATCTCAAGTGCTTCTGTAAACTGCTTCCTCGCTATCTTTTGCTCTACTGCTGCATGTGCGGCCTTCTTTGATTCTGCCTGCATCCCAAGGTCTCTTGCTAGATGGGCTGCCTTTAAGTAGAAACCCCATTTCATATTGTGGTCTATTGCTACTTTTGCTGCGCTTTGAGCAGAAGTAACCTTGCCTTTTTCCCAGTTAATTTTGGCCAGGAAGAATGCTTTTTCTTCTCTGGGTTTTGCCCCAAGGGCGCGAATGCCCCCTAATTCCATAAGGGTAGTGCTAAGCCTTCTGTTTTGAGGTTTAAGTTTCACAGAATAGATTATGTGGCTAAAGAAATAAAAATGAGAGTGAACTCCTCTTTCTCATAATGCTCAGAGCAATTAATCATAATTTTCTCCAGTTCCATTATGGTGGATTTCGGCTGTGCCCTCCCAACCATTTGCTATTAGATTGTCCCGAATTCTCTCAGCTTCTTCTTGGGGCAAAGACGAATTATACGTAATGGTCAATGTTTCTCCTAGACTCGTTAACGAATTCAATCCTTCAAGATCCTGGAGGGAAGCATTATTGGAAATGGTCAAGGCACCTGCCACAGTTTCAAGGTTGCGCAAACCATCAACATTTTGAAGAGCGTTGTTAGATTCTATACTTATACTTGTAAGTTTTCTAGCATTCCTCAAGCCTTCCAAAGATACAAGAGAGGGGTTGTCTGTAATGGAAAACCAGATATTTCTCATTTCTACGATTCCAGATAGTCCATCAATATCTTCTAAAAGGGCATTTTCTCTTATAGATATGTGGCCAGAAAGAGAAGTTTCTAGTATCGGGCCTAGAGTTTCCAATCCATGTAAAGTTACTAATGACTCGTTAAAAGAGATGTCCCCCCATTTAATGTGTGTAAGGCTATCTATGCCTTCTAAGGTGACTAGAGAAGGATTATACTTAATGGTAAGAATATTTGTTTCCTCTAATGCAGAAAGTCCAGCTAAATTTTCCAGGCGGGGATTATGAGTAATTCCTAATTCCCGCCTTATGTGCCAGAGATTATCTAACCCTTCCATTGTTTCGAGATCAGGATTCCCCTTAATTATCAAGTTTTTCCAAACACAAAGAAGAGTATCTAACCCTTTGAGATCCTCCAGACCTGCCACATATTCGATCTGCAAATTGTATGCAATATCAGTAACTCCAACTAATTCATCCAATTC
>Ga0180430_10001841_pt1 | contig 20011 bp, 14 predicted proteins | sample SS_ome_9_FD_132999 | JGI IMG/M metagenome (GOLD analysis project Ga0180430, IMG submission 132999) | Hypersaline lake sediment archaeal communities from the Salton Sea, California, USA - SS_1_S_2 metaG | ecosystem: Environmental > Aquatic > Non-marine Saline and Alkaline > Hypersaline >... | reverse complement strand
GGTCCTCATAGCTCCGTACTCCCTGTCAAGAATCAGCCCCTCCCGGCGGCATGGCCCCCACCCGAATCCCCCATTGTTCGAAGTCGGAAGGCGGAAGGCGGAAGGCTGAAGCGAAAACCTGGAAAACCTTTGCATTCATCCTTCCGCCTTCAACCTCGGCTTTCAAGGGGGGACTTCGTTATGGAACCTATGGTCGGGTGCTCAGGAGCGGGACGTGAGAAACGCCTCGAACACCTCGACACCGTCCTTTTTCCCGTCGCGGGTCTTCACCCCTTCCAGCCAGGGACGGTAAATCTCCGGGCGGGCGGCGATCCACTTCAAGGCCGCGGGGCCGGGCTCCGCGGATTTGTCCTTGTTGAGGATGTCCATGATGTCGTTCATCATGGGGATGGGGAAAACCAGTTGCTTGAAAAAGCGGGCCAGATTGGGATTGGCTTCGGCGAACCCCGGACGCAGGTTGGTGTAGATGGTGGCCGATCCGTTGTTGGGCCCGAAGGTGTCGGGGGTGCTCCCGTCCAGATAGGTCATGTCGATGTTCTTGTTCATGGGGTGAGGGGACCAGCCCAGGAAGACGATGAACTTCCTGTTCTTGGCGAAGGCCTTCACCTGGGAGAGCATGGCGGGCTCGCTGGAAGGAAGGATCTCCCAATCCCCCAAGCCGTACATGTCCTTTTCGATCATGTATTCGATGATCTTGTTGCCGTCGTTGCCCTCCTCGATGCCGTAGATCCGCCCCCCTTCGAACTTCTCCTTGCTGGGGTCCAAGTCCTTGAAATGGACGACGCCCGCTTCGGCCACGTAGGTGGGGACCGCCAGGGTGTACTTGGCCCCTTCCATGTTCGCCACGTATTTCACCACCTTGCCCTTTTCGAAGTAGGGCTTGGCGATGCTTTCCATGGAGGGCATCCAGTTGCCCAGGAACACGTCGGCTTCGTCGGTGGCCAATGCCTCGTACACGATGGGAACGGAAACGTCCAGGCTCTCGGCCTCGTACCCCAGGCTTTCCAGGATGGCCTTGGACAGCTCCGTCTTGATGGTCACTCCCGTCCAGGCCACGCTGACGAAGCGCACCTTTTCCGCCTCGTCGGCGGCGGAAGTCGGTGCAGCGATCCCTGCCACCATCAGGAACAGGGCGACGAGAACGACGAAAGGCCGCATCTTGAATCCATGCTTCATAGTGTCTCTCCTCTGCTTGGCACGCTCCCCGACGGAAGGGGAAAACGGAAATTCGCGGGAAAGCATGCGTTTATGGGAATGGAAGACGGAAGCCCGGAGCCGGGTTCCTTCCCCGAAAAATTCCGGTTTCGGCGATCCCGCCGAATCCCGACAAGAAGGGCCATGACCCTTCCGCCGGCTCCCGAACCGCCTCCGTCACCCGGCGAACCAATTCAAAGGTCGTGGCGCGTGGTTTTGATAGACGTGTTTGACCTCCGTGTACTCCTCAAGGCCCGCTCGGCCCAGCTCGCGCCCCAGACCCGACTGCTTGTAGCCCCCCCACGGGGCCTGCGGAAAGTAAACGTTGAAGTCGTTGATCCACACCGTCCCGAACCGCAGCGCCCGGGCCACCCGGCGGATGCGGTCGGGGTCCCTCGTCCAAAACCCCGCCGAAAGACCGTACACGGTATCGTTGGCTTTTTCAACGGCTTCCTCCTCGGAATCGAACCGCTCCACCGTCACCACCGGCCCGAAAACCTCCTCCCGCACGATCCTCATACGGTGCCGGCAGCCGGTGAACAGAGTGGGCAGGTAGAAAAAGCCCCTGCTCAAGGCGGGGTCCCCGGGCCTTTTCCCTCCCAGTACCAGCTCGGCCCCTTCTTCCACGCCGATCCGCACGTATTCCTCCACCTTGGCCCGGTGCTCGGCGGAAATGAGAGGCCCCATGCGCGTGTCCGCATGGAAGCCGCTTCCCAGCTCGATCTTCTCCATCCTGCCCCTCAGGGCTTCCACGAATCGGTCGTGAAGTCGGGATTCTACCATAAGCCGGGCCCCGGCGGAACATATTTGTCCCGCATGGAAAAACACCGCGTTGAGAGCGTAGTCCAGGGCCGTTTCGAAGTCGGCGTCGGCGAAAACGATGTTGGGGTTCTTGCCCCCCAGCTCCAGGGCGATCTTCTTGACGTTTCCGCTGGCCGCCCGCATGATCTTCTTGCCCGTGACGATGCCCCCCGTAAAGGAAACCAGGTCCACCCGGTCGCTCTCGGCCAATTCCTCCCCCGCTCCGGCCCCCGGTCCCAGCACCGTGTTGACCACTCCGGCGGGAAAGCCCGCCTCTTCGGCCAGCTCCGTGATGCGAACGGTGGTGAGGGGAGTGATCTCGCTGGGCTTCATCACGATGGTGCAGCCCGCCGCCAAGGCGGGGGCCATCTTCCAGGAAGCCTGGAGGAGAGGGTAGTTCCACGGGGAGATCTGGGCGCAAACCCCCACGGGCTCGCGAATGACCAGGCTCGTGGCGTTCTCGACGGGCGGTTCGACCACCTCGCCCCCTTCCTTGTCGGCCATCCCGGCATAATATTCGAAAATCCCGCCGATATCCTCCATGTCCCACCGGCTTTCCTCCAGGGTCTTGCCCGTGTCCAGGCTTTCCAGCTCGGCCAGGCCCTCCTTCTCTCTGCGAAGGAGCCCGGCCAGCCGCCACAGAAGGGCCCCCCGCCGGGACGCGGGGGTCCGGGGCCAGGGGCCGTGGTCGAAAGCCTCGCGGGCGGCGGCGATGGCGGCCCTGGCGTCCTCCCTGCCCCCCTCGGCCACGCGGGCCACCGCTTGCCCGTCGAAAGGATTGACGATCTCCCGCGTTTCGCCCGACAGGGCGTCCACCCACCGGCCGTCCACGTACATCTTCTTTTCAATCATCGCGCACCCCCGATGCTCTCGCGAGCTTCCGTCCCGGAGCGATGCCGATAGAAATCCACTCGGCAGGGAGGCTCCGGCTCTTTGCCCAGAATCAGGTCGGCGGCCTTTTCCCCGATCATCATCACGGGGGCGTAGATGTTGCCGTTGGTGATGGCGGGCATGACGGAAGCGTCCACCACCCGGAGGTTCTCCACCCCGTGCACCTTCAGCTCGGCGTCCACCACCGCTCGGTCGTCGTAGCCCATCTTGCAGGTGCAGCTGGGATGATACGCGCTCTCCCCTTCCCGCGCCACGAAATCCAGAATCTCCTCGTCCGAGCGCACACGGCTCCCCGGGGCCAGCTCGTCCCCCCGCAGCTCGTCGAAGGCGGGCTGCCCGACGATGCTCCGGGAGCAATGGATGGCCTCCACCCATTCCCGCCGCTCCTGCTCCGTGGACAGGTAGTTGAACAGGATGCTCGGGTGCTTGCGGGGATCGGCGGACCCGATCTTGACCCGGCCCCGCACGTCGGAATTCATGGGCCCCACGTGAAGCTGGAAGCCGTGCCCCTGGCGGGGAGCCGAACCGTCGTAGCGGACGGCCAACGGCAGGAAGTGGAACTGGAGATTGGGATATTCCACCCGGTCGTTGCCCCGGATGAACCCCCCCGCCTCGAAGTGGTTGCTGGACCCCACGCCGTTGCCCTTGAACAGCCAGTCGAAGCCGATTTTGGGCTGATTCCAAAACTTGAGAGCGGGATAGAGGCTCACGGGCTTCTTGCAGGCGTACTGGACGTACAGCTCCAGGTGGTCCTGGAGGTTCTCGCCCACCCCCGGCAGGTCCCGGACGACCTCGATGCCGAGGCTTCTCAGGTGGCTCGCGTCGCCCACTCCCGAAAGCTGCAGGAGCTGCGGGGAATTGATGGCCCCGCCGCACGAGACGATCTCCGATCCGTAAGCCCTTCGCACCCCCTTGCCGTCGGCGAATTCCACGCCCACAGCCCTTTTCCCCTCAAAGAGGATGCGCGTGGCCAGGGCGCGGCACTTGACCGTCAGGTTGGGACGGTCCTTGACGGGATGCACGTAGGCGCGGGCAGCGTTCCAGCGGCGCCCCTTGTGGATGGTGGCGTCGAAGGGGCCGAACCCTTCCTGGCGATAGCCGTTGACGTCGGACGTCAAGGGGTAGCCCGCTTCCTCCACGGCCTTGAAGAAGGCGTCGAACAAAGGGTTGGCGCACGGGGGAGTCGTCAGATACAGGGGACCTTCCCCTCCCCGGTAATCGTCGGCCCCCGCCAGTCGGGCTTCGAATTTCTTGAAATAGGGCAGGCAGTGGGCGTAATCCCAGTTTTCGAGCCCCTCGTTGCCGGCCCATTTCTCGAAATCCATGGGGTTGCCGCGGATGAAGATCATGCCGTTGATGCAGCTGGAGCCCCCCAGCACCTTGCCTCGGGGCTGGTAGATGCGGCGGTTGTGCATCCAGGGCTCGGGCTCCGACTCGTAGGCCCAGTTGTAGAACTTGCCGCTCAAAGGATAGGTCAAGGCGGCGGGCATGTGGATGCGAAAGTCCCACTTGTAGTCCGGACGCCCGGCCTCCAGCACCAGCACCCTGTTGGCGGGGTCCTCGCTCAACCGGTTGGCCAGCACACTGCCGGCGGACCCTCCGCCCACGACGATGCAATCATACGTCTGCTTAGTCATGACTTTTCACCTCCCGTGACGATCCCGAAGGGGCTCGCGGCCCCGATTGTCCCTATCACGCGGCGCTGTCCGACGCCCCGCCGCGCTTTTCCGCCACGCACCGGCGCAGCATGAAATAGTGATTTCCGATAAAGTAGAGAGCTTTCAGAGGTTCGCCGGCGGCGATCTCCCGGGCGGTGTCCCTCCAGTTGGCGGCGGTCTTCTCCCGGAACCGGCGATCTTCGTAGAGAGCGTAGTCGTAGGAGCTGAACCCTTGCTGGACGGCCCGCATGATCCATTCGAAGACGGGGTTGCCCGTCATCCTGGCCAGGCGGATGTTCAGCTCCCGATCCATCTCGCCAATGGCCTCCATGTCCGGGCCCGGCTCGTTCGCCAGAGCTTCCAGCCGGGCCGTCTCCTCCACCAGTCGCCGCTTGTCCTCGTCGCTCCCCCGCGACACGGCCAGCAGGGTGATGGCCCGATCGACGCTCTCGCGAAACTCCACGAGGTGCTCGGGGTCCACGGGATGCTGCTTGAGGAACAAGGCCAGGGACTCGCTGACGTTGGGCACTTCCACCTGGCGGACCACGGCCCCGCCCTTGGCCCCCAGGCGGGTTTCCACGAGGCCCTTCTGCTTGAGGGCGCACATGGCTTCGCGCACGACGCCGCGCCCCGTCTGGAACTGGGCCTGCAAGGCACGCTCGCTGGGCAGCCTTTGGCCGGGCTCGATGCGGCCCGAGAGGATGGCGGCTTCGATCTGGAGGGCCACCTCCTCGGCGGCCCGGCCCACCTTCACCGGGGTGAACAGAGGAATTTCCTTGCTCATGGGATCACCGTTCCCTCCTTATTGGCACGACCATTAACCGCAATCCCGCCTTCCTCTTCCGCGCTTTCTCCATAAAAGCCTCCCGAGGCGCCTTCCGGAAAGGATTCCCTCCATCCCTGTGCTCAAAGGGGCCGAAAGGCGCTTCCGCTGGGCCGATCGACGGGACGCCTTTCGAGGGAAGGCGCCTTGCAACACGGAGAGCCGCCAAGAAGACGCCACGGAGGGGTCTTCGCCTTCGGCGTTTTTTGGTAGTACCATTTCTAACCCACCCCCTCGATGGCGTCAAGGAGGAAAAGCGTGACGGACTTCCCGACCGAGGCTCAAGTTCTCCAGGGCGTTTACCGATAACGTGAAACAAGTGGCTTTTTCATAAACACCCAACAAGAAGGAGGAAAACGACATGCAAAAGAGAATGGTTGTCCTTGGCACCCTCGTCCTGCTTTTCTTCGGACTTTGCCTCGGCGCCCGCGCGGAAAAGAAGGACAAGCTCGTCTTCGGCGCCATCGCCGTGGGCAAGGTCTCCCAGGTCCGCCAATCCCTCGACCCCCTCCTGCGTCACCTGGAAGAGGCGACGGGGGCCGATATCGAATTCCAAACGGGCAAGGACTACATGGACACCATCGAGAAGTTCCGGTCGGGATACTTCGACTTCGGATACATCGGGCCGAGCCCCTACGTCATCGCGACCTCCGGAGAGGAGGGAACGGAAGCCTTCAAGCTCGTAGCGGGGCTGGAAACCAAGGGAAAGCCCTACTACCACGCCGTCATCGTCGCGGCGAAAAACAACGATTCCGTCAACGGCCTCCAGGATTTGAAGGGCAAGACCTTCGCCTTCGGCTCCCGCCAATCCACCCTTTCCTGCTACATGCCGTGCAAGATGCTCATGGACGCAGGGGTCTTCGACACGCTTGAAAAGTACGACTTTCTGGGAAAGCACAGCAAGGTCGTGCAGTACGTGGCCATGGGAGGCTTCGAAGCCGGCGGAGTCAAGGAAGCCGTGGCCGACAAGAACTTGGACAAGATCAAGATCCTGGACCAATCCCAGCCCGTCTACGATTTTCTTGTGGTCGCCCACCGAAGCATGGACGACGAGCAATACCGGCAGATCAAGGACGCCGTGCTGAAGCTGAAGGACCCCGAAATATTGGGCTCCATCAAGAAGGGGGTTACGGGCTTCATCGAGACCCGCGACAGCAACTACGACAACCTTCGAGCCATCATGAAAGAAGTGGACGAGAAGCTGGGACCCGCCTCGTAGGCCGAAGGCCCTTTTGCGACGAATCGACCCCCCGGCCGTCGGGAAAGCGGCGGGGGGCCGGGATGGCCACCCGCAACGAAAACAATGCGATTCCAACAGGTTGAGCAAGGAGTATTCCATGAATAAACGGAGCTTGGGCGTCAAGCTCGTCGGCGGCTTCGTGCTCGTCGCCGTCGTCGTCCTTCTCGTGGGCATGGTAGGATGGAACGGCATTCAAAAAACCTCCACATCCCTCGACGCCATCGCAAGGGTCCGCGTTCCCGGCATCCGGAGCCTGACCACCATGAAGGAAGCCGCCACGGCCATTCGAGCCGCGCAACGCTCCCTGCTCAACCCCGATCTGGGAAAGGAGGGCGTCGAGATTCAGTACGCGACCATCGCCGAGGAAAAGGAGAAATATGGAAAGGCCTGGAGCGCTTACGAAGCCTTGCCGAAAACCGACGAGGAAAAGCGGTTGTGGACGGAGCTCGTTCCCGCCTGGGAGGCTTGGCAGAGCGACAGCGAGGAATTCCTGCGCCTTTCCAAGACTCTGACCGCAATGGACATTTTGAATCCCGTCAAGCTCCGGCAAACCCTGGAAAGAATCAAGGGGCATCACTGCTGGCTGGCGGGAAAAGTAGGCAACATGCTTCAAACGGAAGCCGAGTTCGAAGGGGGCGACCAAGCGGGCCAATCTCCCCTGGCCCTTTGGGTGAGCGGATTCCAAACCGTCAATCCCGGGATCAAGGACGTTTTGCAGAGAATCCCCGAGCCCCATGAAAACCTTTACGCTTCCGTCGCCGAGATCAAGGAGTACATCAGAAAGGGAGAGATCGACGGGGCGTCCTTCGTGTACGAGGCGAAAATGATGCCGGCCATGGAGACCCTTTCGGAGCATTTCGAAGGGTTGATGGGAATCAGCGTTCAAGCCGAGGAGCTCTACAACCAAATGAACCGGCAAGCCATGGTGAACTGCCTCGAGACGGAGGAAAAGGCGTTCTCCGTTCTCAACCGCCTGGTAAGGCTGAACGCCGAAACGGCGACGACAAGGGCCGAAAACGCTCTCCAGGAAAGCGAAAACGTCGCCTGGATGGCCATTTGGGGCATCGTCGCGGGCTTCCTGGCCGCTCTGGGGCTGGGAATCGTTCTGACCCGATCCATCACCGGGCGCTTGGGCAAGGTGGTTCGCATGGCGGAAGCCATCCGCCGGGGAGACCTTTCCTCTCGCCTTGGCATGAAGCAACGCGACGAAATCGGCCGACTGGCCCACGCCTTCGACAACATGGCGGACACCCTCGAGCGAAAAGCCCGACTGGCCCACGACATCGCCCAAGGGGATTTGATGCGGGAAGTGGAGCTGGCTTCGGAAAAGGACATCCTCGGCAAGGCATTCCTCGCCATGAAGGAAAACTTGGACGACACCCTGGGAAAAGTGCGCGAAGCGGGAGACGGGGTTTCCCGGGGAGCTTCGTACATTTCCGAGGCCTGCCTCCATCTTTCTCGCGGCGCCGCCCAGTCGGCGGCCTCCCTGGAAGAGATCGCCTCTTCCATGTCCCAAGTGGACTCCCAGGCCGGGGTCAACGCCGACAACGCCAAGCAGGCCAGCCAGTTGACGGAGCGAACCTACCAAGGCGTCGAACAAGGAAGCTCGCAAATGAGCTCCATGATGGAAGCCATGAACGAGATCCAGGCTTCCAGCAAAGAAATCGTGAACATCATCAAAGTGATCAACGACATCGCCTTCCAAACGAACCTTTTGGCTCTGAACGCCGCCGTGGAAGCCGCCCGGGCGGGCCACCACGGAAAAGGCTTCGCCGTGGTGGCCGAGGAAGTCCGCAATCTGGCCGTGCGCAGCGGAGAGGCGGCCCGGGAAACCACGGAGAAGATCGAAGCTTCCATGAATAAAATCGAAAAGGGAGCCCGGACGGCCACGCAAGCCATCGAGACCTTTTCCCGCATTTCCGAGGAGCTGAGCCGAGTCAACGATCTCATGGGAGAAATCGCCTCCGCATCCGGCGAGCAAACCCAAGCCATCGGCCAAATCACCCGGGGGCTCGATCAGATCGAGGAGGTCACTCAGCAAAACGCGGCCAGCGCGGAGAGCATCACCGAAGCTTCGGAAGAGCTGTCCTCCCGGGCCTCGCAGCTCAGGGAGCTGCTCTCCCATTTCCGATTGGCGGAGCAAAGGACCGCGATCCCGGAGGGAGCCCCGACGACCGAATCCTCCGTCCCTCATGGTCTCCGGCTCCCGGGACCGGCCGAAGAAGCCCTCGGAGACAGGCAAGGAGCGAGGCATGAGCGGAGCGACCATCTACCTGGATGACGACACCTGCACGATTTTCAAGGACGGGGAGCTCAAGGGGCAAGTGAAGTACGCCCCCCACGAAAGGCAGATCTTCCGCTCCTTCCGGGAAGCCGAAGACACTCTGAAAAGCCTTGCGGGGTTCTTGTCCCGCCGCATGCTGATCCGGCCCAAGGTGGAGATCGTGGTGAGGCGGAAGCTTCGGGGAGGAATGACGGACATGGACGCCAGGATCCTGTCCGAAGCCGCCGCGGCGGCCGGCTTCCGGCAGTGCATCGTGGTGGCGGATGGCTGATTTTTACAAGCAGGGAAAATGAAATCCCCCGGAAGCTCTATCCAAGCCCCCGGGGGATTCGGTTTTCTGAAAACGGAGACACCCCCCCTCCCTCAAGCGGCGGAAGTCGCCCCCTCGTCGGAATCTTTCTTCACGGGCCGCAACGCACGCTTGACGCCCGTCGTCCGGAGCCGCTCCTCGGCAAGCCCCAGGGCCTCGTCGTCCAAGCCCAGGCAAAGCCCCAGCAACTGGTGGTAATAAAGGGACGGCACTCCCTTGTCCTCCTCGGAATCGGGAACGGCCGTCCCCCGGACCCAGTCGAACTGGATTTGGCAATAGGGGCAGATGACGCACACGAGGTCGGCCCCCGCCTGCCGAGCCGAATCCATCTTGGCCCGGCCCAGGCTCGCCGAAAGCTCGTCGTTCACCCCCGAAACGGGAGACCCGCAGCATTCCAGCTTTTGGGTCCACGGGACGCTCCGGGCCCCCGTGGCCTCCACCAGGGCGTCGAATTTTTTCGGCGCCCGGGGATGGTCGAAATCCACCACGTTGCCGGGCCGGAGCAAGTGGCAACCGTAATGGGTGGCCACCCGAAGCCCCTTGTAGGTCCCCTGGAGACGCTCCTTGATGGCTTCGGTCCCCAGGAGGTCGTGAAAGACTTCCAGCACGCTCAGCACTTTCGCGTCCCCGTCGTAGCGCAGCCCTTCCTTGGCCAGGGCCCCGTTGACCTCCCGCCGCAAGTCCGCGTCTTCCTCCAAAATCGCCCGCGCCTGCTTGAGGCTCCCGTAACAGCAGTTGCAGCTGGTCATCATGTCCAGGGATTCTCTTTCCGCCAACGCCAGATTCCGGGCGGAGGAAAGCACGTAGGCCTTGAAATCGAAGTTTTTCAGAGGATAGCCGCAGCAACCGAAATCCGCCACGTCCTCGAAACCGACTCCCAGGGCGTCGAGCACGGCATTGGTGGAATCCTCGTAGTGCCGGAGCCGCAAAGACGTGACGCAACAGCGAAACAGCGCGAGATTCATATGACTCCCTCCTCTTGGCCGGAGGGCCCATTTTCCATGGCCCTGGCAATGGCCCGGTTCTTGAGCAGATACAGAACGTCCGCCACCTGCACGGATTGGGGGCACTGCTCCTGGCACTGGTAGCACCCCAGGCAATCCCACAGCATTTTCGAATCGAAGATCAGGTCCCACTGTCTCAGCTTGACGGCGTACATGATCTGGTGGGGAAGCAAGCCCAGCTTCTCCGCCCCCTCGGGATCGTCGCGAACGACGGGGCAGGCGCTGGTGCAGGTGGTGCATCGGTAGCAGGTGGCGTACACTTCGGGCTTCATCCATCGCTCGGCGGCATCGAACAATTTCTCGGGCCCCGGCACCGCCAGAGGGGCCGGGTCCCGGCGAAGCTCGGCCAAGCTCCCCGTGCCCAAGGCCTCGCGGACGGACTCCAGAGGCTTTTCATAGTCCTCGGCCCCCAGCCGCTCCTTGACGGAAACGCTCCGATGCACCGACAAGGGCGAGAGTAGCAAGGGCTCCGGAATCCCTTTCCGAAGGAGGGTCTCCTTGACCGCAAGCCACAGATCGGTCAGCTGAATGCCCGCCGGGCAGGCTTCGGCGCACCGGTTGCAAGTGGTGCACAGATGCAGCCCCTGCTGGATCAGGCGCTCTTTTTGCGGCGTCAAGGGCTTTCCCGCCGCCAGCTCCTTGATGGCCGGGATCTTTTCCGAAGGCAGGATGTATTCGTTGGGCACTTCCTCCACCGCGATGCCCACGGAGCAAGCCAGGGTGCACGCCCCGCAGTGCATGCAGGCGTCCAGCTCCATCATCTGCTTGGTGGCCAGGTTCAGGGGATCCGCCGTTTCCTTGTCCATCACGGCGTTGGTCATGAGGCTCAAGGGAGTCGTGAAGAAGTGGAACATCTTGCTGAAGGGAATGTAGGCCAAGCCGATCATGCAGGCCAGGTAATGCACCCACCACATGAAATCCGGAAATCTCTGCTGGTCCAGGGTCGGGGCCACCCTTTGGCTGGCCACGGCGAAGGCGTAGCTGGTGAAGGCCCAGTAGGGCTTCGGGTGGCATTCGGCGCACGCCATCTCGTGGAGCGCTTCTCCCTTTTCCAGGGCTCTGTCGTCGAAGGGCCCCTCCATGTTCGGGGAGGCCACCAGGAATTCCTCCACCCAGTAGGCCTCCAGCAGCTTCGTTTCCTCCTCGTCGAGGATGACGCCGTACTCGTCCACCATTTCCTGATAGCGGGTGTACGAGGTGATCTTGGTGCCCTTGAGCATGATTCCCGAGAGCAGGATCACCGCCAGGACAACGATGAGGGCCGTGTCGGCGTCGCGGGTGGGGGGACGGCGGGGCCCCCCGACGAACCGTCGGTAAACGGCCATGAGAACGCCCAAAACGACCAGGGCCCCGGCGAAGTCCCTGATGAAGACGTAGGGGTTGGCCGAAGACTGGTAGCCCGAAAAGAGCCTGGCGGTGATGTGGGCGTCGAGGGCGTGCAGGAGGAGCAAGAGCATGAAGCCGCCGTAGATGCACATGTGCATGATCCAGCGGTAGGGGCTGCGGCGAAGAATGCGAATCTGAAGCACCGCGTCCACCACGAAAACCCGCAGCAAGGTGAAGAACTTGGCGCTGAACAGAGTGGAAGCGACCCCTTGGAGGGCGGAAGCGAGCCTCGCCCAAGGGGACGCGGCCGGGGTGTCCGTCCGGACGTTGTGACGGACCCAGGCGGACATTCGATAAACCGAGCCCAGAGCGAAAACGGCGAGGGCGACATAGAGCAACACGGTATCGATCATAACGGATATCCTCTTTTTCCTCGATTCACTCGGTCAGGAACTGGTGCATGGCCACCGCCGCCAACCGCCCTTCTCCCATGGCGCTGATGACCGTCGCCCCGCCGGAGACGATGTCGCCTCCGGCCCAAACCCGGGCCTTGGACGTTTTCCCTCGCTCGTCCACCACCACGGTTCCCCACCGGGAGGTTTCCAGGTCCGGGGTGGACGAGGCGATGAGAGGATTGGGGGACGTGCCCAGGGAAACGGCCACCGTGTCGATCTCCATGGTGTACTCGCTGCCGGGAATGGGAACCGGGCGGCGGCGTCCGCTGGCGTCGGGCTCGCCCAGTCCCATGCGAATCAATTCCATGGCGGCCACGTTGCTGCGCCCGTCGCTGATGAACGCCTTGGGCGTACACAGGAAATGGAAATGGATCCCCTCTTCCTCGGCGTTCTCCACCTCCTCCAGCCGAGCCGGCATCTCCGCCCGGGTGCGCCGATAGATGACGTTCACTTCCGGGGCCCCCAGGCGCACGGCGCACCGGGCCGAATCCATGGCCACGTTGCCTCCCCCGATGACGGCCACCCGCTTGCCCATCTTGATGGGCGTGGCGTATCGGGGATGGAGGTAGGCCTTCATGAGATTGGTGCGGGTGAGAAACTCGTTGGCCGAGTAGATCATGTTGAGGTTTTCCCCCGGGACCCGCAGGAACATGGGCAGGCCGGCCCCCGTGGCCAGATACACGGCGTGGTAGGGACCGTTGAGCAGCTCGTCCAGGCTGTAGTTGATGCCGATGACGGTGTCCAGGTGAAGCTCCACCCCCAGGGATTTCACGTACTCCACCTCCCGCTGGACGATGTCCTTGGGCAGGCGGAACTCGGGGATGCCGTACATGAGCACGCCCCCGGCCACGTGCAGGGCCTCGTACATGGTCACCTGGTTGCCCCACACCGCCAGGTCCGCCGCCACCGTCAAACCCGACGGCCCCGTGCCCACCACGGCCACCTTCTTGCCCGTGGAGGGGGCGATGTCGGGCATGGAGGAGGCCCCTTCCGCGCGCTCCCAATCGGCGATGTAGCGCTCCAAGCGCCCGATGGCGATGGGGGCCCCCTTCTTGTTGAGGGTGCAGGACTTCTCGCACTGCAGCTCCTGGGGACAGACCCTGCCGCAAATACCGGGCAGGGAAGTCTTGAGCTTGAGCACCTTGGAGGCCCCTTCGACGTCTCCTTGCTGCAAGTGCTTGATGAAATCGGGAATGTCGATGTTGACGGGACATCCCTGCTGGCAATTGCGCTTCTTGCACTGGATGCACCGGCTCGCTTCCTCCATGGCCATCTCGTAGGTGTAGCCCGTGGCCACCTCGTCGAAGTTGTGGCGGCGCACCTCGGGGGTCTGCTTGGGCATCTCCAGCCGGTTCAGATTGATCTTGGCCTTGGCCCGCTTGGCGGGCTTGGCCGGCTTCCCGGGGGCCTTCTCCTCCTCGCTCTTCTCCGCCGCGGCCGGGGCCTCGGCGATCTTCTCCTCCCCTTCGGCGGACGCCTCCTCCACCGGCTCTTTCTCCTTGGGCGCTTCGGCAGCGGGGGCCTCCGCGGCCTGGACCTTCTCCTCGGGGAGCGGACCCGGGGAAGCCGCCTCTTCCTTTTCAACCGCCGGCGCTTCCTCGGCTTTCGGAGCTTCGGCGGCTTCTTCCCCCTTCGCCTCCGTCTCCGGAGCCTCCGCCTCCTCGCTCTTCTCCGCCGCGGCCGGGGCCTCGGCGATCTTCTCCTCCCCTTCGGCGGACGCCTTCTTCACCGGCTCTTTGTCCTTGGGCGCTTCGGCAGCGGGGGCCTCCGCGGCCCCGGCCTCTTCCTTTTCGACCGGCGAGCGCGCTTCCGACGATTTCTCGGCGGGAGCCTCGACGGCCCGGGCTTCGACGGTCTCCGCCTCTACGGGCTTGTTCTCTTCCAGGGCCTTCGCCACCTCCGCGACTTGAGCTTCGACGGCTTTGGCCTTGCTCTTGGCGGGCTGCTTTTTGCGCTTGGCCTGCCCTTCCTGCTTGGTCTGCTTGGTTTTGGCCTTGGCCTTGGCCTTGGTTTTCGTTTTGCCCTTGCCTTTGCCCTTCCCCGCGGAACCGGTGGGCTTCTTGGATTCGCTCATGAATTCAACTCCTATAAAACCGCCCGGGAATCCCTTGGCGGCTCAACCATGGACTGCCGGGACGATCACCACTGGGAGCACCCGCGGCACTGGAATCCCTGTTGAAAGACGCTCTCGTCGGCGTAGGTGCAACGGCGGGCCATGAGCACGTCCCAACCTTCCACTTCGTGCCCGTCGAATTCGGGGCCGTGGACGCAAGCGAAGCGGTTGCTCCCGCCCACCGTCAGCCGGCAGGCCCCGCACATGCCCGTACCGTCCACCATGAGAGGCGTCAAGTGCACCATGGTCTTGATGCCGTAGGGGCGCGTCATTTCGCTGACGACCCGCATGAGGCACAGGGACCCCATGAGCACGATCCGGTCGATGGGTGTCTGGGGATGATCGGCCAGCATCCTGCGCAGAGGCAGGGTGGCGCTGGTGGCGGCGTTCTCCCCGGGGACCCCCGCGGCGAGAATCAGCCGGTCGCTCAGGGAATCCAGCGCTTCCCTTCCGAAGGCCCTTTGGGGATCGGGGGCCTGCAAAATGGTGGTGACGCGGTTGTCGCAGTCCTTGAGCCCCCGGAGGACGGGAACGATGGCCGAGGCCCCGTAGCCGCTGGCCAACGCCACCACATGGCCGTAACGATCGATTTGAGCCGGCAGGCCCAGAGGGCCCACGAAATGGGCCAGAGCGTCCCCCGCTTTCAAGGCCCCCATCTGGCGGGTGGTCTCGCCCACTTCCACGTAAACGAAGTCCACCGTCCCCGCTTCCCGGTCCCAGCCGCTGATGGTGAACGGCACCCGCTCGCCCCGCTCGTCCACGATGAGGATGATGAACTGGCCCGGCTTGCACTTCTCTGCGATGAGGGGGGCCTTGACGCTCATGCGATGAACCAAGGGCGCCAGCGTTTCATGCTCGACGATAGAAAACATCTTGCCACCTCGTTGCTCGCCCCGCCGGAGGGCATGCGCGGCCGCGCGCCCTCGCCGGGGTCGCTACTCTTGCGTTTTTTCCACCTTGGCGGCACACATCACGCCGTCCAGCCCCTTCCCGCCCACAAGCTCCTCCCACAACCCGGCCGCAACGGCGACGGTCCCCGGAGGGAGCTGCTCGTTCATGGCCAACGGTCCCTCTCCACGGCCTTGACGGGTGACCACCCGGATGGTCTCCCCCTCCAGGAACCCCCGTCCGAAGCCGTCGGCGGGATGCATCTCGAAGGCTCCCTCGCGCTTCAGGGCCCCCAGGGTCTCGCACGCCAGCAAGGGTCCCGCGTAAAAGGGCTCCACCCTTTCCTTGGAGGTCAAAACGAAAGGGAGCTCCTCGTCCACCGTCTCCTCGGGGACCGGAGGCGGCTCGAAGGCGCAAGGAAGCCAAGGCGGAAGGGCGTCGGCGAACAGCACGGGAGTCCCCGCATGCTCCCGGTGGGGACAGGGCCACTGCACGGGCTTGGAATCCCGACGCACGCCCGCGTAGGCCGGAACCTCCCGGCGAATCTCCTCGAGGACGGCGTCGGGCCCCTCGTACGAGAAATCCTCGGCCCCCAGACGGGAAGCCAGCTCCGCGAGCACCTCCACGGCCGAGCGAGCCTCGCCCGGCGGAGCGAGCACGGCTTCGGCGAACTGCACCCTCCGGTCCCCCGAGGTCAGGGTCCCGCTCTTTTCGGGCACGGAAGCCACGGGCAGCGCCACGTGAGCGTCCACGGCGGGGCTTCGCACGTCCATGACCGCCACGAAGTCCAGCTTTCGAAGATCGGCCTTCAAAGCCTCCATGGAAGCCCCTTCCAGGTTTTCCAGAAGGAGCAGGGCCGCCCGGGCCTTCCCCGAGCGGATGGCGTCCAGGACGGCGACCGGCTCGGGAGCTTCGGGATTTTCCACTTGGCCGGGGAGCAGATGGGCGGCCATTCCCATGTCCCGCGCCCCCTGGAGATTGCCGTTGCCGTAAAGGGGAAAGAGCCCCCCGCCCCTTTTGCCGAGGCTTCCCTTGAGACGCGAAAGCACGACCAGAGACCGGACCGTGTCCGCCGCACGGGGCGAATCGACCACTCCCAGCCCGTAAAGGACGCTCAGCACGGGGGCCTCCCCCAGGACGCAGGCGGCGTCCACCAGCATCTCCTGCGACACGCCCGTGAGGCGGGACACTTCCTCAAGAGGATAGGGCTCCAGGCTCTTTTTCAGCTCTTCGAGCTCCGACGGGTAGTCGGCGGCCAAGGCCGAGTCCCCTCGATTCTCGTCCAGCAGCACCCGCATCAGCCCCTTCAACACCACGCCCTCCGTTCCCGGGTAGGGCCGCAGATGGAAATCGGCGTATTTGGCGATGCTCGCCAGGCAAGGATCCACGACCACCAGCTTCGCTCCCCCCAGGACCGCGTCGCGCAGCACCGTGCCCGCGATGGGTTGGGTGGCCGCGGGATTGACGCCCACGGCCAGAACGGCGGCGGCCTCTCTCAAGTCGTCCACTCCGTTGGTGGCCGCCGCCACCCCCAGATTCCTGCGCAAAGCCTCCGACGCCTCGGCGTCTCCCGAAGGGGCCAGGCACCCGAGCAGGTTGGTCTTGAGAGCCCCGCGGGCGAATTTCTGCAGGAGGTAGAGCTCCTCGTTGGTGGACCTGCCGTCGGCGAGGACCGCCACTTCCCCGGGGCCGAAAGACCGGAGCTTTTCGGCCGTCCGATCCAGGGCTTCCTGCCAAGAAGCTTCCTCGCAACCGCCGTCGGTCCTCACCAAGGGGGCCTTCAAGCGGCCCTCTCGAAGGTACTTCTTCAGGAGGAAGCGTCCCTGAACGCACGCCTGACCCCGGTTGGCGGGACCGCCGGGATGGGGCTTCACCTGAAGAACGTCCCCCCGCTCGCTCGTTTCGAAGGTCATGCGGCAGCCCGCCCCGCACAGGGGACACAGGGAGGATGCCCGGCCGCGCTCCGTCTCCTTGCGATAGAGGTTCATGACGATGTCGGCGAGCTTCTCGCAAACCCGCGTCATCTCCTCCCGGGCTTCCCCCTGCCGGAGGTCCGCGCGCTCCCGCAAGGCCCCCACCGGACAAGCGTCCACGCAGGCCCCGCAAAACTGGCATCCCGCCGCCTCCAGGTCCCTCTCGAAAGGCGTGCTCACTTCCTGGCGCCCTTCCACCTCCCGGAAGACGATGGCCTTGGCCCCCCGCACTTCGTGGCAGACGCGCACGCACCGACCGCACCGCACGCACAAGCCGTAATCCCTCTCGAAATACGCTCCGGCGGGCTTCACCCGTCGCCCGTTGCCCGAAGGGGCCGGATACGGAAAATCGATGCCCACGGAGGCCACCAGCTGCTGCAGCTCGCACGTCCCGTCCCGGGGGCACCCCAGGCACTCGCGGGGATGGTCCTGCAGGATCAGCCGCAGCATCTCGCGACGGAATTCCTTCACCTTCTCCGTAGCCGTCCGAATCCTCATCCCGTCTTCCACCGGCGTGGAACAGGCGGCGGGCAACCCTCGGTAGCCCTCGATTTCCACGGCGCACAACCGGCAGGAGCCGCTGGGCTCCAATGCAGGATGATAGCAGAGACGGGGAATGACGATTCCCGCGTCGTCCGCGGCCTGCATGACGGTCTGGCCCGAACGGGCTTTCACTTCACGATCATTGACCCAGACTCTTATTTCGCTCATCCTCTCCCCTAGCCTTTTTCCGGTCGCGCCATCAACCTTGGGAGATCACCCTGCGGGGCTTCGGCCCGTGCTCGTCCAGATGGATTTCCCCCGATCATGCCCATACGCTTCGGTCCCCCGGAAAAGCGCGCGCCTCGAGAGCGCCGAGGAGACCGTAAACATTGAGAAAAAAAGCACATGGTCAGATGGAGCCCGACAAATCTATGTCTCTTAAATTGCTGCAATTAAAAGCCTTCCTCGCTACAGGGGATACTTGCTCCCCCGCCTTTAGTCAAGAAAAATCTGTTTTTTCACTTGAGCATCCGGCACGACGACTCGACGCAAACGAAATTTCTTGACGAGCCACTCGGATCAAGAGAAGCTCGCGCAACGCCGCAGGATGGCGGAGCACGGGTTGGGGACGGGCCAATCCACGCACTCGATGTCGTAGAGCCTCCCCGGACGCTCGTGAACGGAAGCTTTGTCGCTCGACCATGAAAGGGCCGCGGCTTTTGGCCCGTCGATTGCCCGATGCGGAAGCGATTCCCTTGAAAGGAGAACGGCGGTGAGGGAGCCCGACGCGATTTTCGAAGACCAGACCTTGAGAGACGGACTGCAGATGGAAGCCCGGATCTTTTCCCTGGAGGAAAAGCTGGAGCTGATCCGACGCCTCGCCGAAGCGGGATTGAAGCGCATTCAGGTGGGCTCTTTCGTCCATCCCAAAAGAGTGCCTCAAATGGCGGACACGGACGAGCTGATCCGGGAGCTGGGAGAGCGTCCCGGAGTGGCCTTCACCGGATTGGTCCTCAACGAGAAGGGACTGGACCGGGCCCTGGCCTGCGGCCTGCGTCACGTGGCCCTTTCGGTGTCCGTGTCCGACACCCACAGCCGGAAGAACGCCAACCGGCCGGCCAGGGAGGCCCTGGACGCCATGATCGATCTCGTCGCAAAGGCCGCCCGGGAGGGGCTTTCCATCCGGGCCGGGCTTCAATGCGCCTTCGGCTGCGTTTACGAAGGTCCCACGGACCCGGAAAAGGTCCTGGCGGCGGCGGAGCGCATGGCCGAGGCCGGGGCCCCGGAGATCAGCCTGGCCGACACCACGGGCATGGGCCACCCCGGGCAGGTCCGGGACCTTTGCCGCCGGGTGGCCGACGCTCTTCCCGGCCATCCCGTGGCCCTGCACCTGCACGACACCCGGGGGCTGGGGCTGGCCAACATGCTGGCCGGCTACGAGGCGGGAGTCCGCGCCTTCGACACCTGCGTGGGCGGCCTGGGGGGCTGCCCCTTCGTGCGGGGGGCGGCGGGAAACGTGCCCACGGAAGACGCCGTCCACGCCATGGAAGCCATGGGCGTGTCCACCGGCATCCGCTTGGACCGCCTCGCGGATATCGTGGATCTTCTGGAAAGCGCCCTGGGTCGGAGCCTGCCGGGCCGCATGGCCCGGGTCGTCAGGTTCCAAAGGTCCAGGGCGGACGAATGCGCCCGGAAGCGAGGAGCGAAGCAATGAAGGAAAAGGAGATCTCCCGCGAATTCCTCGAGGCCCTGGAGGGATACCGCTGGCCCGGAAACGTCCGGGAGCCGATCAACGTCGTGGACAGCGCCCTGGCCCTGGAGCCCGGCTGCCCCGCCCCGTACCCGCTTCGCCTCCCCGAATACATCCGCCCGAGCACTCTGGGTGGAGAACGCCGAGCCCCCCCTACCTGGATCGCCTCGTGAAGCACTGCGAAGGCGACCTGGACAAGGCCTGCGCCCCGTCCGGAATACGGCGGGCGAGGATGTACCAGTTGCTCGGCAAGCACGGCGTGCGGAAGCGAGAAAGCTCGACCGCGACCAGCCATGGACCGTCGTCCGAAAAGACTTGCCGGGGGAAGCCGGAGCGGGCTTCCGGACCCCGTTTGCCGGTAGCCGCCCTGCAACGGGGGGCGGGAGGCATTCGTTGGAGGAGAAGGGCTTTCGCAGGCGAAAAAACGGGAGGGCGTTGAAAGGAAACGGCCTCCGTGGTAAGAATGAAAAATAGGTGTTGAAAATCGACGGAGAAGAAGCGTCCATTGGACGCGGACGGAAGCCGGAAAGCGCGCGGAGAAGCTCGAAAATGCCTTACAGCGATCTCATCGCCAGATTTCCCGAGGAAGTGCGATGGCCCATGATGGAGCTCATCGACCACCTCCGCGAGGACTTGGCTCGAACGGTGACGCGGGAAGACTTCAGCGAGCTTCGAAAGGCCTTCGGGGAGCTGGTGGAAGCCCAGAGCCGCACGGAGCTTCGGCTGGATCGGCTGGCCGAAGCCCAGGCACGCACCGAACAGCGGCTGGAGGAATTGGCCGAAGCCCAGACGCGCACCGAGCAGCGCCTCGAGGAATT
>Ga0180430_10001840_pt1 | contig 20035 bp, 17 predicted proteins | sample SS_ome_9_FD_132999 | JGI IMG/M metagenome (GOLD analysis project Ga0180430, IMG submission 132999) | Hypersaline lake sediment archaeal communities from the Salton Sea, California, USA - SS_1_S_2 metaG | ecosystem: Environmental > Aquatic > Non-marine Saline and Alkaline > Hypersaline >... | reverse complement strand
GATCTATATAATATGGGCTACATCGCATGTAAAACACTGATCAACAAAATATTGGACGAACCGATTTCGGATGAGAATATAAAAGTTGATGTACAGCTTGTAGTTCGGGATTCATCGAAGGCATTATTAAGATAAAACCGCAGTGGTATTGTAACATAGAAATATTATTATATCGCAAATTAAAACGATTTACTTAATTCGAACTAAATTATAGTGAGGTGACACACTTCACAAAGAATAAATGAAAAATAGAAGGAGAGATGAAAAAATGAAAGCATTAGTATGTGAAGCGGAATTTAACCCAAGAAAAGATTACGTATTCAGTGATTATGAAAAAAAGACAGGTAAAGCGAAAAGTGCTAACGGAGTCTATAAGCATTCGAAGGTAGTTTTGAAAGATGTACCCGTTCCTAAAGTTGGTCCTAGGGATGTTCTTATCAAAGTCAAGGCTTGCGGAATTTGCGGGACTGATATTCATTTCCGTGAAACAGACGAAGACGGCTATATGCTATACCCAAGCTGGACAAAATTCCCGAATATAATTGGTCATGAGTTCAGCGGAGTCATCGTTGAAAAGGGCTCTGAAGTAAACGACTTAGAGGTTGGCGATTGGGTTGCATCAGAACAGATGTTATGGTGCGGAGAATGTGATAGATGTAAAGGCGGATTCGTATGTTCTTGCCGTCATATGGAAGAGCTCGGGAACACATCACCGGGAGCGATTGCGGAATACGCAATGGTCAAAGGAATGTATTGCTGGAAAATCGATGGACTTAAGAAGTTCTATAAAGATGAAGACCAGCTTTTCGCAGCAGGAGCAACAGTTGAACCTACCAGTGTTTCATACAAAGGACTTTTCGGCGAAGCCGGCGGATTCCAGCCTGGTTCTCACGTGGTCGTATATGGCGGGGGACCGATTGGGCTTGGCTGTGTTTCCTTGGCAAAGGCATCAGGGGCAGCAACGGTTACATGTTTTGAAGTTATCCCGGAAAGACGCGAGTTAGCAAAAATTGCCGGAGCAGATTTTGTTTTTAATCCAAAAGAAGCTTCGATAGCAGAAGAAGTAACAAAAATTACGAACGATGAGGGTGCAGACTTCCAATTGGAAGCTACCGGAGTTCCGCATATCATAATGCCTGAAATGGAAAAAGTTATGGGTGTTGGATCTAAAATATCTCTTGTAGGTATGGGTCCGTATAATCCGAGTATAGATTATACCAGAATGCAGTTGAAAGGCGTTGCGATTTATACGTCAATCGGACACGGCGGAAGAAGTATCTTCAGAAACGTTATACGCATGATGGGCAACGGTTTGATTGATCCGACAAAGTATATCACCGGAGATTTCGCAATCGATCAGTCGATCGAAGCTTTGGACCTTGCAGCACAAAGAAACGGCGGAAAAGTAATAATCCGTCCTGACAGATAGAAAGTATATTGCAGCCTGTATTTGCAAAAGCGAATATGGGCTGTCAATTGATTTAAGATACTTGACTTATAACACAGTGATAAGGAAATTCCGGAGGTGAAGTGATGCAAAAAGTCAAAATTGGTATTGTAGGTCTCGGCAGACTTGGAATGAAACATGCTGAGAACCTTGCTTTTTATATAAACGGATCAGAGCTTGTAGCTGCATGCAGTATCGCAGAACATGAGCTTGTCGCAGCAAAAGAAAATCTGGGCGTTGAAAACTGCTATGACAGCTTTGATGAGATGCTGAAAAACGAAGAGGTTGAAGCGGTAGTTATAGCGTCCACCAGCAGTCAGCACTGCGAACAGATAAAAACTGCTTTGGATGCAGGGAAACACGTGTTTTCTGAAAAGCCTTTGGGGATTGACGTTGACCAGTGCAGAATTGCAGAGAAGGCCGTTGAGGAGCACCCTGAAAAAGTTTTTATGCTGGGTTTCATGAGGAGATATGACCCTTCATATGTCTATGCAAAGGATAAAGTTGATAATGGACATGTTGGCACACCATACCTGTTTAAAGGTACGGGAATGGATCCAATCTCCTGCATAGAGGGAGCACTTGAGTATGCGGGCGGAAGCGGAGGTATATTCATCGATCTAGGAATACACGATATCGATCTTTTCCGCTGGTTCTTGGGTGAGGACCCGATAGAGGTCTACGCTCTCGGATCAAGCTATGCATTCCCGAAGTTTTCAGAGGTTGGGGATGCCGAAGCAGGATGTGCAATATATAAATTTGCGAGTGGAAAGATTGCGATGATGCATTGCGCAAGAGCGGCTGTTCATGGTTATCATATAGAAACAGAAATCATAGGTACGGAAGGATCAGTGCGAGTAAGTCCGGTACCGCAAAAAAACCTGGCAATGCTTTTCAATTCGTCCGGCGCAGTAACGGAATGTGTGGAAACTTTCCCGGAGCGCTTTGCAGAATCATATAGACTGGAGTTGCAGGAATTTGTGGACTGCGTACAACAGGGCAGAAAGCCGCATGTGGTTGTGCAGGACGGAACGAAATCAACTCAAATTGCTTTGGCGACAAAAGAAGCTTTTGAGAGCGGAAAAACCGTAAAAATAGATTACGATAAATAATATCATATTGGAGGAACAAAATGTCTAAATGGAAAATACCCGCAACAGGCGGGCATATGGAAAACGATACCGGCGTATATTTTCAGAACATGACGAATTTGGAAGTCGCCGAAAGATTGAAGAAAAATGATGTAATACTCATTCCGGTGGGTTCTACAGAAAACCATGGACCGAGTGCACCGTTCGGTGAAGACACATATCTCGACACCAGATTGTGTGAACAGGTCGCAGAGGCAACGGGATGTACAGTAGCGCAGCCGATATGGTACGGATCGCATCCATACCATCACCTCGGAATGCCGGGAACAATTATGATTCCGGAAGAAACGCTTGCTGACTATCTTTGCTATGTATTTGCAGGATTCTGGAACACAGGATTTAGAAAGATGATTGTTGTTAACGGACACGGACAAGATTACGTTATACCTTTAGCAATCCATAAGTTCGGGAAGAAATTTCAAGTTCCCGGAATAATTCTGTATTCGCATTTCTGGAACGCTGCAAAAGATCAATTGGATATGAAAAAGGATGGAGGACCATATGAAACCCCATTCATCCACGCTGATGAAGTTGAACAGTCATACGCACTTGCATTGTTCCCGGAACTCTGTAAGCAGGAACATGCGGTAGCCACTAAAGCTGCGCCTATGCTTCCGCCGGGACACATAAACAACTCAGCGGAGCGTGGAACAGGACCGATAAAATGGTACAACGCATATGGTTCTGTAGGTATGGAATGTATCTGTACACCAGAAGGTGTTATCGGGGATGCAAGCAAAGCCGACGCAGAAAAAGCACGAGTAGGTGTAGAGAGAATATTGGATTACTTGGAGAAGCTTGTAAACGATATTTTGGAAAAATACCCTGCGGGCGAATTGCCGCCGATCGAAAAAGTCACTCAGCGTAAGCGTGAGGATATTGAAGCGGTTATCAAAGGACCTACAAAGGGCGGACGACATATATATACCTTGAATTATTAACTTGTACAAATCACCCTATACTGTTTTTAGCATGTGAGCGCATTAGCTTTGTGCTCATGTGCAAAAACGGTTTAGCTTAGAAACAATCGAATAATATACCAAGAACGGAGTCGGGAAATGGAGCAAAAGTATAAATTCGCTGTATCCACAGCCGGGGATGCAACCATGACAGCGCCAATACTCTTTGTTGGAAGTATTGCTGATAATATTAAGAAAGCATCAAAATTTGGATATGATGCTGTTGAAATACACTTAAGAGAAAATTCTGAAATTGACTATGACAATATTTTAAAGCTGTGCGAAGAATATAACGTCAAAATAGCAACCATTGTAACAGGAAGATTGGCTACGCAGGAAAACATCACTTTGACTGATAACTCGCCGGAAAACACCGATAGGGTTCTTAAAGGATTGAAACAATATATTGAAATTGCTGAGAAATTCGAAGCGGATATTATTATTGGATGGATTCGAGGGAATATTTTAGAAAACCAAAGCAAAGAAGACTATGAAAAAATTCTTGCCGGAAATCTAAAAATAGTTTCAGAATATGCGGAACAGAGAAATGTGAAAGTACATATTGAGGCAATCAACCGCTATGAAATCAATTCGCTGAACAATGCAGCAGAAATATTGGAAATTATCAATAATTATTCAATCCAAAATGTGTACGTGCATCTTGATACTTTTCACATGAATATTGAAGAGGCGGATATGGCGGAAGCGATTAAATTATGCGGAGATAAATTAGGATATGTTCATTTTGCAGACAGTAACAGAAACTATCCCGGCAAAGGACATATAGATTTTAAAAAAATATTTGTTGCTTTGAAAGAAATAGATTATAAAGGTATCCTTTCAGTTGAATGCCTGCCCGTGCCGACCCATGGAGAGGCAGCAAAGGCGGCAAGAGAAAATTTGCTGAAAATTATTAACAATCTATATTGATTAATAAAAGCTTATGATTATATGAATAATAGTTTAAGAGATGTAACAAAAAAAGCGATTTATTGACAAAAAAAGGAATTGAAGAGAAAGGGGGGGTGTGTTAATTTATTAACTATGAAAGTGCTTTCATTATGAAGGGGTTTTGATACTTATAGCGAATTATATATAGTGAGTGCGCGTGAAAGCGTTTGCAAAAGCGATTTTTGACGAAAACGCCGCTATTTTAAGAACAAATGATATTTGCTAAAATTCTCAGCTTGGAGTATTCTGTATCATGAATTCAGTGAAGCACCCTACAATATATGATATTGCAAGTGAAGCGAATGTTTCGATAAGCACTGTATCGAGAGTTCTTAATAATAGTGCTGTTGTAAGCGAAAAAAAGAAAGCGAAAATCGAAGAAGCTATACAGAAGCTGAACTATGTACCTAATGTTATAGCAAGAAGTTTGGCAAATAAACTCAGCCATACGATTGGTTTAATAGTATCAGATCTATCGAATCCTTTTTTCACTGATGTCATAGACGGTATAGAGCATGTTATATCAAAGGAAGAGTATTTCGCTTTTAATTGTGACACAAGATATGATCTTGCAAGAGAAAAGAAGTACATTGGCAGAATGCTCCAAAAGCGTGTTGACGGGATTATAACATTCAGCACAAATGACGATGCGTATGAGCTTATAAAAGATGCAAAACAACTGGTTCCGGTAGTATCAGTACAGTCACAGTTTAGAGATACAGACAGTGTTAACACGTATGATGCTAAAGGCGCTTATATGGCAGTGGAACATCTTATAAAGCTTGGACACAAGAAAATTGCCTTTATCGTTTTTGATTATGATAATCTGACAATAGAGAGCAGAACGAATGGATTCATGCTTGCGCATGAAAAATATGGACTTCCGCTCAATAAGAAATATATTTTCAAAACGAAATTCGGTGCGGATGCCGGAAGCAACGTTACAAACGAAATTTTGGACAATCACCCGGAGATTACTGCAATCTTCGCTTATAATGATAAATTGGCTGTTGCAAGCTATACAGCTATACAGGCAAGAGGTTTGAATATACCTGATGATATGAGTATTGTAGGGTATGATGATACTGTAAGTGCATCAATTGTAAATCCGAAACTGACAACTGTTTCCCAGCCGAGATATGAGATGGGCGTAAAGGCTGCGGAGCTCTTGATGAAAAGAATAAGAGAAAAAGACGAGAAAGCAGAACCTGAATTGATTCTTTTAAAAGAAAAACTTGTAGTAAGGGAATCGACACGGGCCTTAAAAAGATAAAACAGATATCTTGAATTAATAAATCAGTTTAACCGGAAACGGTTAAATATTAAATATTAGGAGGACAATGTTCATGAAAAAAGCATTAGTTTTAGTACTAGTTCTTGCATTCACACTTGTTGCGTTTGTTGGATGTACTCAAAGCGAAGCACCCGCAATGGAAGAAAAGGAAGAAGTTGCGGAAGTAGAAGAGGTGGAAGAAGCTGCAGAACCTGCTAAGGTTGCATTCTTTGTTAAAACTCTTAACAATCCATTCTTCGTTACTATGCAAGAAGGTGCAGAAGCAACAGCTGATAAACTTGGTTTAGAAGTATTTGTTGATGGACCACCTGCTGAAACAGAAGTTGAAAAGCAAGTTGCTATGATTGAAAACTCAATCGTTGCTGGATACGATGTTATCGTATTGGCTCCTTGTGCAAAAGAACCTTTGGTTCCTGTTATTGCTAAAGCTGTTGAAGCTGGAATTCCTGTTATCAATGTTGATGACTTCATCGATGCTGATCTTTTGGCTGCTTCTGGAGCAGAAGTTGCTGCATTTATTGGATCTGATAACTTTGAAGGCGGAAGACTTGCTGGAGCACATATGGCAGAACTACTTGGCGGACAAGGCGAAGTTGAAGTTGCTATAGTTGAAGGTATGGCTGGTGTTCCTAATGCAGAACTACGTAGAGACGGTTTCCTAAAGGGAATCGAAGGCTCAGATCTTAAAGTTGTTGCACAACAACCTGCAGACTGGGATGTTCAAAAAGGTTATGATGTTACTGCTAACATCCTAACAGGAAATCCTAACATTAAAGGTATTTTCTGTGCAAATGACCAAATGGCTCTTGGTGCTATCAAAGCTATCGAGCAGGCTCAATTGACTGGTGAAATAACTCTTATCGGTTATGACGCAACTGACGAAGGTCGCGCAGCTGTTGCTGCTGGTACAATGGTTGGAACTATAGCTCAATATCCAGACGACATGGGTGTTAAAGCTATGGAACTTGCTAAGAAGATCATCGATGGCGAAGCGTACACACCAAACGAATTTGTTCCTACTTTAGTTGAACTAATCACTGCTGACAAACTTGGCTAAGTAGTACAAAGAACAATTAAGAAAAGTGCTATACTGTCAGGGTGCTATGCTTTGGCAGTATAGTTCTACTTAAATAAGATGCAAAAGGGGTGAAAAGTTTTTGGCTAATCAAACGTTAGTAAAGATGAAAAATATTTGCATGGAGTTTCCCGGTGTTAAGGCGCTTGATAACGTGGACTTTGATTTGCATGAAGGAGAGGTACATGTTCTCTTAGGGGAAAACGGAGCAGGAAAATCCACATTGATGAAGATTCTTTGTGGAGTGTTTAAAAAGAAATCCGGAACAATTGAGTATAAAGGCGAAGTTGTAGATATTAAGGATGTTCATAAAGCACAGGAAATTGGAATTAGCATAATTTATCAGGAGTTAAATTTAATTCCGTACCTAACAGTAGCGGAAAATATATTTATCGGTAGACAACCCATGCACAATGGGATGGTGAACTGGAATAAAATGTATGAAGATGCTGATAAGATTTTGAAATCGTTACATGTAGACATAAATCCAAGAGCGAAGATATTGGATTTGGGAATTGCACAGCAACAAATGGTCGAGGTTGCAAAGGCGACTTCGGTAAAAGCTGATGTTCTAATAATGGATGAACCTACTTCAGCTTTGACAGAGAAAGAAATCAAAGAGTTGTTTAGAACCATGCACACTCTTAAAAAAAGTGGCGTTGGCATAATATATATTTCACACAGGCTTGAAGAAATCAAAGAAGTTGGTGACCGCGCCACAATCCTTAGAGATGGGAAATATATTGATACGATCGAATTCAAAGATGGGGTTGTCGACTTGGATAATATCATCAAATTGATGGTTGGTCGTGATTTAGTAAGCAAATTCCCTCCAAAGGATACGACTATCGGTGAGGAGATTTTCAGAGTAGAAAACATTTCTTCAAAAGGTCTATTAAAGAATTGCTCATTTAATGTTAAAAGCGGTGAGATCTTAGGTGTAGCCGGACTTATGGGAGCTGGACGTACCGAGCTTATGAGAGCAGTTACAGGAGCGGACAAGAAAGAGAGCGGAGAAGTATTTATTCGAGGCGAAAAAGTTGAGATAAAGAACTTCGGTGATGCGGTTGACAATCATATTGCATATCTTTCGGAAGACAGAAAGGGTCAAGGGCTTGTTCTTCTTTTTGACGTAAAGCAAAATATCACGCTTGCAAACTTGGATAGAATTAAGAAGAACGGACTGTTGAACCTGTCTAAGGAAAAGAAAGATGCGGCAGAGCTCGTAGAAGCTTTGAATATTAAGACTCCGAGTATCAGGCAGAAAGTAAGAAATTTATCCGGTGGTAACCAGCAAAAAGTTGTTGTAGCGAAATGGTTATATACGGAGTGTGATATCTTGATATTCGATGAGCCGACTCGTGGTATTGATGTTGGTGCAAAGGTTGAGATTTACAAATTGATGCTGGAACTCGCAAAAAGGGGTAAAGCAATAATCATGATTTCATCTGAACTTCCTGAAATTCTAGGCATGAGTGACCGAATTGTCGTCATGCATGAAGGAGAAATATCAGGAGAGCTTTCTATCGAAGAAGCAGATCAGGTTAAAATTTTATACTTAGCTACAGGAGGGAAATAAAATATGCTAGCAAAAAGAGAAAAGGTTGCGAGAGTCAAGAAAGAAAGAGAATTCAAAATTTCTGAATACTTTGTTGTTTTCGGCTTGATCGTAATGTGTATATTGATATCAATATTCAGACCGGTGTTTTTTACACCTAGAAACATAATAAATGTTTTACTGCAGATTTCAATAAACGGTGTTATAGCTATCGGTCTTACGATGGTTATCATCACCGGAGGAATTGACCTTAGCGTAGGTTCCGTTATCGCTCTTGCAGGAGTCACTATGGGACTTCTTACGGATGCGTTTGGTGCGGAGAATCCCGCTACTGCGTTTATATGCATAGTGGCTGCGCTAATAATCGGTACCTTAGCAGGAATGATTAACGGATTGTTTATTACAAAAGGTAAACTGCCTCCGTTTATAGCGACCCTTGGTATGATGTCCATTGCGAGAGGCTTGGCGCTGACCATATCCGGGGGTAAAGGTGTTGCTCCATTGCCGAAGTTGATACAAACACTTGGTGGAACAGGCATCATATACATACCTATTATCGTTATGGGATGTGTGTATATTATCGCATGGTGGCTTCTAAGATATACTAAACTCGGTAGAAACACATATGCTATCGGTGGCAATAATGAAGCGGCCATACTATCCGGTATAAATGTACCGATAACTACAATAAAAGTTTATTCAATCTCAGGTTTGTGTTGTGGTATTGCTTCTATACTGCTGGTTGGTCGTTTGAACACTGCTCAACCAACAGCGGGTATAGGATACGAATTGGATGCTATCGCAGCAACTGTTATCGGTGGAACGAGTATGACGGGTGGAGAAGGTAAAATCGTAGGAACTTTCATCGGTGCTCTGATTATCGGAGTTTTGCGTAATGGACTGAACTTGTTGAATGTTTCCTCTTACCTGCAACAGGTGGTAATCGGATTGGTTATTATTGTAGCCGTTATGAGTGATACAATCAGGGATAAAAAATAAGGAGAATACAAGTGGATAAAGTAAGGGTTGGAGTTGTTGGCACGGGAAGAATAGGTAAAGTACATATTCAAAACCTTGTCAACCGCATAAGGAATGTCGAAGTAGTAGCTGTTGCTGATATTATGGTAGAACAATCTAAAGAGTGGCTTGAAGACATCGGTATTACGACCATGTATTCGGACTATAAGAAGATAATCGAAGATTCTTCTATCGATGCAGTGTTTGTATGCTCCTCAACCGACACCCATTCTCAAATCTCTTATGAGGCAATAAAATCAGGAAAACACGTATTCTGTGAAAAACCGATTGATTATGATATTGATCGAATTAAAATGGTTATGGATGCTGTTGATGAAGCCGGCGTGAAATTTCAGGTTGGCTTCAACAAACGGTTTGACCGCAATTTCAAAAAGGTATTTGACGCGGTCAGAGATGGATCTGTTGGAGTTCCGCATGTAATCAAACTTACATCGCGTGACCCTGCGCTTCCGCCAATTGAATACATTAAAGTTTCCGGCGGTATTTTTGTTGACATGATGATTCATGATTTTGACATGATGCGTTATCTCGCCGGAGAAGAAGTGGTTGAGGTATTTGCCAGCGGATCGGTGCTTATAGATCCTGCTGTTGGTGAAGCTAAGGATGTGGATACTGCTATTGTACAGCTAAAATTTGAGAGTGGAGCACTTGGTGTTATCGATAACAGCCGTCAGGCCGTATATGGATATGATCAGCGGGCTGAAGTCTTTGGATCAAAAGGATGTATAATCTCGGAAAACGAAACACCAAACTTGACCTCTCTGTTCAATGAAGATGCGGTAGTTAGGGAAAAGCCGTTATACTTTTTCCTTGAAAGATTCAATGATGCTTATATCAATGAAGCGAGCGTTTTTATCAATTGTGTAATCGAAGATAAGCCTGTTCCTGTTGGGGCGATTGACGGTTTAAAACCGGTTCTTATTGCTATTGCTGCACAAAAATCGCTGGATACAGGGAAACCAGTAAAACTATAAACCGAATTTATAAACAATTCATAAACATAATCGATAGTTAATGGTATAATTACTATATACAAAATTTTAAATTTTAATAGGAGGCAGTTAATAAAAGTGGATTACAAACAATTGATAATTGATTCAGGCAAAGAGATGATGAGTAAAAGCCTGACAGTGAGCACGTGGGGAAATATCAGTGCCAGGGATTTCGAAACGGGTTATATTTATCTTACCCCGAGCGGTATGGACTATAGTACCTGTACAACTGACGATATTTTGGTGTATGACAAAGACGGAAAACTTGTTGAGGGTCATCGCAAACCATCGATAGAAAAAGATATGCACGTTAAAATCTTTCAAAGCCGTCCGGATGTTGGTGCAGTGATACATACGCATCCGACATATTCAATGGTTTTCAGCGTTTTGAATTGGAACGTTCCTGCTGTTACAGAGGAGTTCGCACAGCTTATCGGAAAAGAAGTCCGATGTGCAGAATACTATTTGCCGGGGACTTTGGAGCTTGCAGATTCCGTAGTGAAAGCTCTTGGCGAGGGTATGGCTACCCTTTGTGTAAGCCACGGAGCGGTCTGTGTTGGCAATGATATGAAACACGCTTTTAATATAAGTACTGTTTTAGAAAAAGCCTGTCAGATTTACTATATGGCAAAATCCATTGGAGACCCTGTGATTATTGCAGATAAAGATGTTGAAATAATGCAGAATTTCCTCAAAACCCAGTATGGTCAATAAGAGGAACAGAGATTTGACCGATTTGGGAAACACATATGGCATGGTTTTTGACATTGAAAGATATGCCACTGAAGATGGACCGGGTATAAGGACAGTTATTTTTTTAAAGGGCTGTCCTTTAAGATGTAGATGGTGTTCTAATCCCGAAGCATTGCGGAGCGAAGAGGATGTTTTGTATTACGCTACTCTTTGCAAGGGATGCGGAAGATGTGTAGAGAATTGTCCGGTCGGGGCTATTCAAAAGTCCGAAAAATTTGGATTGGTTACCGATTTTGACAAATGTATCAGATGTGGTCTTTGTGAAAAAAATTGCTTTTATGGAGCGCGAAAGATATCGGGCAAGAGAATGTCTGCTGCGGAAGTAATGCAGATTGTGCTAAAGGACAAAGAGTATTATGATGTTTCGACCGGAGGAATTACGATTTCTGGAGGAGAGCCTTTCTCTCAGCCGGATTTCACGGAGGCTATATTAAAGCTTTCGAAGGAAAACGGTATTCATACTGCGATTGAGACGAGCGGTATGCTTCCAAATAGAGAAGCTTTGGATGCTATACTTCCATTACTCGACCTCGTTTATCTTGACATCAAGCATGTTGATTCGGATAAGGCTAAGAAGCAGGCAGGTGCAGAAGCATCTATAATTTTGGACAATATATGTGACATATGCAAGAAGCACAAGAACGTTATTATAAGAATTCCTTGTATACCGGGAATGAATAACACCCAAGAAGACATGATTGAGATTTTTTCGTTTATAAAGACTTTGGGCGGAGGGTTCAAAAGAGTTGAAATATTGCCATACCATAGATTGGGCAAAGATAAATACGCGTGCCTCGGTCTTGAATATGCAATGGGGGATACTGGGCAACTTGATGCTGATTCCCTATCGACGTATATTGAAGCCGGAACAAAAATGGGGTTGAATATTTCCATAGGTGCTGTATAATTTATAGCACGCAACCTCTATAAATATAAAAGATACTATTCTAAATGATTATATTGCATGTTGGAGGATGAAAGTGAAAGAATATGTTAAGAACATCGTTGCCTTCGATTGTGGAAATTCATCAGTTCGAGTGATTCTCGGTCGATACGATGGAGTAAAAGTACAAACAAAAGTGGTACATCAGGTGGAGCATAAGGAAATAGCGGTAAATGGCGTTTTCTACTGGGATGTCTTGCATATATTTACGGAGCTTCAAAGAGGGCTGATGCTGGCGCATAGAGAATGCGGGCATATTGACAGTGCAGGAATCTGTACTTGGGGAATCGATTTTGGGATGATAGGACAACAAGGTCAGTTATTATCGAATCCGCTTTGTTACCGCAACAGTCTTGCTTTGGGTGTTCTTGAAAAGCTTTCAGAGACCGAAAAACGTGAAATGTTCGATCTGACGGGCATTCACAACCATCAAATGAATTCATTATATCAACTGGTAGCATACCGAGAAGCCTTCCCGGAACAGCTGGCAGCGACAAAATCCATACTTTTAATGCCGGATTTGCTCAGCTATCTTTTTACGGGTGAAAAGAAAGGCGAAAGAACAATTTCCAGCACAACACAGTATTATGGTGTTGTAGAAAAAGATTATTCAAAAGCAGTAATAGAAAAATTCGAATTGGACGAAACTCTTTTTCCGCCGCTAATGGAAAATGGTGAGAAAATAGGTGAGATAAGGCCAGAAATTGCAGAGGAACTTAAAATAAACGCGTTTCCTTTTGTTTGTGTACCTGCGCATGATACAGCAAGTGCAGTAGCATCAGTACCAGCAAAAGAAAAGGATTTTATTTTCTTAAGTTCCGGAACATGGGGACTCTTTGGTACGGAATTAGATACCCCTATTGTGAGTGACAAGGTATATGAATTTGGTCTTGCAAACGAAGAGGGCGCATTCAGAACGACGACGCTTTTGAAAAATGGAGCAGGCATGTATATAGTCCAAAGGATTCGAGCCGAACTTGCCACGATGGGTAAGAAGCTTACTTGGGATGAAATGGTGGATATGGCGAGAAGCGCAAAGGACGACAGTCTTTTGTTTGATCCGAACAGTGAGGAGTTATATAATCCGCCGTCAATGATTGAAGCTATTCGTGATTTGCTTAGAAAATCTGGGCAGAATGGTAATTGCAGTATAGAAGAAATCATAAGAGCGTTCTATGAGTCTGTAGCGATGAGCTACAAGTTCTGTACTGATCAGATTACAAAAGCAACCGGCAAAAAATATGAGAGCCTCTATATAATCGGGGGCGGATCCAATAACATGTTCCTAAATCAGCTTACTGCGAATGCAACAGGCATGACTGTAACTGCAGGACCGCCGGAAGCGACGAGCCTTGGAAACATTATGACACAACTGGTGTATTTTGATGATGACCTCAACAATCTTTCAGATTTAAGGAAGATTATCAGAAAATCAGTACAAACAAAACAGTTTAAACCGCAAGCAACAAGCGATGCAAAGTATGCTCGCTTTTTAGAGATATAAAAACAGATACCGCCTGTTAGAAGGGCAGAGTATCAAGCAGTAAAGGAGATGTTAAAATGAGTGAAAGAATTAAAAAACTAAGAGAGAATTTGTTCGCAACAAAACCTCTTATTTGCCACGAAAGAGCAAAATATTTCACTGATACGATGAAAGAAACAGAAGGTGAACATATTGCTGTTCGAAGAGCAAAAGGATTTTGTAATGTAATGGAGAATATGTCGCTATATATCAACGATGGGGAATTGATTGTTGGAAATATTGCATGCTCTCCAAAGGCATCCCCGGTATACCCGGAATATTCCATAGATTGGATAAAAAGAGAATTTGATGGAGATCCTTATCATTTCGACGAAAGACCCGGAGATAATTTCTATTATACTGAGGAAGCAAAGAAAGAACTTTTAAGCACAATTGAATACTGGGAAGAGAAATCGCTTTACGAAACGTTCAGGAAAATCCTGCCGGACGAATGCAACAGAGCATGGGACGCAGGGGCTATCGATGATACTTGGGTGTCTTCGGGCGGACTTGGTAACACTGTCGTAGATTTTGAGCTTGTTCTTGAAGTTGGGCTTGAAGGAATAATTGAAAAAGCCGAAGAACGCTTGTCCCGGATCGATTTATCCGAACCGGATCAGTTTAAGAAGTATTGTTTCTTAAAAGCCGTAATACTTTCCAACAAGGGAGTAATAGATTTTTCAAATAGGTTTGCAGAAAAATGTGCGAAGCTTGCTGAGACGGAAAAAGATGCAAAACGCAAAAAAGAGCTGGAAGAGCTTTCGGTAATATGCCGAAATGTACCGGCAAAGCCTGCGAAGAGCTTTTGGGAAGCGCTGCAGTCAGTGTGGTTCATACTGATGATACAGCATCTTGAAACAAACGGACACAGTGTGTCGCTTGGCAGATTCGACCAATACCTATGGTCATATTATGAGAAGGACTTAGAGGCAGGAAAGATAGATAGAGAAACTGCTTTGGAGATGATAGAAGCGTTTTTCATAAAATGCAACGAAATAAACAAATTAAAATCTTGGCCGGACTCATCCTTTTTCTTAGGATACCAGATGTTTATCAATCTCGCAGTCGGAGGTCAGGATGCAGACGGGAATGACTCAGTAAACGAGATTTCATACCTGTGTGTCGAAGCTTGCGCTGAGCTGAAGCTATTCACCCCCAGCATTTCTGTTAAGTGTTTTGAAGGCACAGATGACAAATTTCTTGATGCAGCGATCGTTGCGCTTCAAGAACACAAAGGCGGGATGCCTGCTTTCTATAACGATAAAGCATTTATGCGTACTTTGAAAAACATGGGAGTTGCAGACGAGGATCTGCACAACTGGGTACCGGACGGATGTATTGAAGCTTCGATAGGCGGCAAATGGGATTTCGCTGCAAAGGGACCATGGCTCAATGTTTGCAAAGTATTAGAGATTGCTTTGAACAATGGAACAGATCCGGCAACAGGAGTGAAAATCTGCGAGGGTTATGGCGACTTGACAACCTATGCGGATATGGAAGAAATAAATAAAGCGTTTAAAGACACGATGAAATATATTATCAAGCTTCAGGTTATAACCGAGCACATTAATGATTACCTGCATTGTGAAAAGGACTTAAATGCTTTCCGTTCTTCGCTGATATCCGATTGTATCGAAAGAGGTTTGGATATTATCGAGGGTGGATCGATATACAGTGCTGATGGTGGACCGACAGCCGGTTCAATATCTGCAGGGGATGCTCTTGCTGCGATTGAGTACGCTGTGTTTGACGAAAAAATCGTCACAAAGGAACAGTTAAAGCGTGCGCTGGATACGAACTATGAGGACTCAACAACAACTCCAACCGGTGAAGAGATACGTCAATTGATGCATAACAGAGCACCGAAATTCGGGAACGATGATGATAGAGCGGATAAATGGGTTTTCGAAGTCGAAGATTTAATCGGCCGCACATATCGATATGATTGCAAGAACTCTCGTTTCGGCAAAGGTCCGATACCTGCTTGTTTCTCATACAGCCAAAGTCCGGTAACGGGTAATATTGCTTTTGGTTCTTTCGTTGGAGCGACTCCGGACGGAAGAAAAGCATCAGAGCCGGTTAATAATGGTATATCACCAAATAACGGTGTTGAAAAGGCTGGTCCGACAGCGGTCATAAACTCTGTTGTTAAGCTCCCGAGTATTTGGTTCCAAAAAGGTGCAATTTTGAATATGCGCCTTACTCCTAATGCGCTTGTAACAAAAGAGAGAAGAGAAAAGGTTATTGCACTTATAAAGACGCTGTTTAAGCAAAACGGTCAGCATATACAATTCAATGTTGTAGATACCGAGACGTATTTAAAAGCACAGGAGAATCCGGAAGAATTCGAGGACTTGATGGTGCGTGTTTCCGGCTATAGTGCGCTCTTCACACCGCTTTCAAAAGCAGTGCAGGATGATGTCATAGCACGTATGCAAATGGAAATATAATCGAAATTAAAACTTCTATAATGCCCCATGCTATATAGATTATGTTTTGATACAAAATTTTAAATAAGAGGGAATTGGATGATAGTAAAAAACGAAAAAGAATATGAAGTCGGATATAATGAAATCACATCTGTAGATGATAAGAATGATATTGCTTGTATGGACTTCGGGATTATTAAGCTCGGTAAAAACGACAGTTATACTAGTTCCGAAGAAAAGGAAAGAGCTATTCTTCTCATACTTGGTGATGTGACATTTGAACTCGACGGGAAAAAAGAGAGAGTTAGCAGAAATTCATTTTTGGACGAAAATCCCGTATGTATTCATCTGCCTAAGAGTATTGAAGTTAAGATAACGGCGCATGAAGAGACAGAACTTGCGTACCAAGCCGTGTATAACGACAATAGCTTTGATGCGAAAATTTATACACAGGAAGAGTGTGTCACGGATCAGTTCGGCAAAGGCGTTATGGGCGAGACATCGCTCCGCTATGTAAGAACGGTAATAGATGACAGCATAGCCCCCTACTCAAATTTGGTAATCGGAGAAGTAATAAACTTCCCCGGGAGATGGTCGAGCTACCCCGAGCATCACCACATACATCCGGAAGTTTATCATTATCGGTTCTTCCCTGATCAGGGTTTTGGATTCAGCGGTGAAGGCGACAATGTCTATAAAGTCAATGATAGGGATACAGCGGTTATCAAAGGCGGACTGGTGCATCCACAAACAGCTGCTCCTGGATATGCTATGTATTATATATGGCTGATACCTCATACACCTACAAGGTGGAGGAAAGACAGAGAATTCATGGAGAAGGATGGCTGGTTACTTGAGGACAATCCTATAATCTGGCCGGATAAAAAGTAGGAGGGAATATATATGAGCACGATTAGGCTGACAACTGCGCAGGCATTGGTTAAGTTTTTAAACAACCAATATGTTGAGTTTGACGGTGAGCAAAAAAAATTCGTTAAAGGTATTTTCACGATTTTCGGACACGGAAATGTTGTAGGACTCGGGCAGGCTTTAGAAGAAGACCCGGGCGATCTGATTGTATATCAGGGACGAAACGAACAAGGAATGGTACATGCGGCGACAGGATTTGCGAAGCAGAAGCTCAGAAAGCAAATCTATGCTTGTACGACTTCTGTCGGACCGGGAGCTACAAATATGGTAACTGCAGCGGCAACAGCAACAGCGAACAGAATTCCTGTGTTGCTGCTTCCAGGCGACACATATGCCTGCAGGCAACCGGATCCTGTTCTACAGCAATTGGAGCAGTTTGATGATTTGGGAATTACGGCGAATGATGCATTTCGTCCGGTTTGTAAATACTGGGACAGAATAAATCGTCCGGAACAGCTTATGAGTGCGATGATCAGTGCTATGCGTGTGCTTACTGATCCTGCTGATACCGGAGCTGTGGCAATATGTCTGCCGCAAGATGTGGAAGGCGAAGCATATGATTATCCCGACTATTTCTTTGAAAAAAGAGTTCACAGAATAGAGCGCACCCCTGCGACAAGAGAGATGATTGCAGAAGCTGCAGAAGCGATAAAGAAAGCGAAGAAGCCCATCATAATATGCGGCGGCGGAGTTAGATATTCGGAAGCTGCTGATGCGATGAAGGATTTTGCCGAAGCTTTCAATATACCTTTTGGTGAAACGCAGGCGGGAAAGAGCGCAATAGAATATGATCACGAGTTAAACCTCGGCGGCATCGGTGCTACAGGATGCCTCGCTGCAAACCTTATTGCGAAGGAAGCGGATTTGATTATTGGTGTAGGTACTCGTTATACTGACTTCACCACTGCTTCAAAATGGCTTTTCAGAGGCAGCGAAAAATATGTGAATATCAATATCTGTGCATTTGATGCATACAAGATGGATGCAGTGAGAGTAAAGGCGGATGCTAAAGTCGCACTGGAAATGCTCAAGAAGGAACTTGAGAAAGCAAATTATAAATCCGGCTACGCAGGCGAAATAAAAGAAGCAAAAGATAAATGGGCAGAAGAGCTCACTCGATTGTTCAATATCGAATATACCGGCGAAGGTTTTGTGCCGGAAGTAGACGGACATTTGGATGATAAGATGAAGGAATACAATGATTTCTTCAAAGGAAGCATCACACAAACAAAGGCACTTGGAATATTGGACGAAGAGCTTGACGATGATGCTGTTGTTGTCGGGTCTTCCGGAAGTTTACCGGGTGATATGCAAAGAGTTTGGAGACCGAAGAAACGCGAAACCTACCATATGGAATACGGATATTCAGCCATGGGATATGAAGTCGCGGCTTCTCTGGGCGCAAAAATCGCTTGTCCGGATCAGGAAGTGTACTCAATGTTGGGTGATGGTTCTTTCATGATGCTTCATTCGGAGCTTGTTACAGCTCTTCAAGAAGGGAAGAAGATAAATCTGGTCGTTATGGACAACGCCGAGTTTGGCTGTATAAACAATCTTCAGATGGAGAGAGGACAGGGAAGCTACGGAACTGAGTTCCGTTATAGAGATGAGAAGACAGGAGAACTTACAGGCGATTTGATGGCTATAGATTTTGCAAAAATTGCCGAAGGGTATGGCGCTGTAGGATATAGTGCCAGGACAGAAGAGGAATTCAGGCAGGCGATCAGAGATGCAAAAAAACAAAAGGTTTCAACTGTAATCGATATAAAAGTTCTGCCGAAAACGATGACACATGGATATGAGGGTTTTTGGAGATGCGGGACTGCCGAAGTTGCAAAGAGCAAGAAGGTTGTTGATGTGACTGATGAACAAAGAGAAGAGCTGAAAAAAGCTCGTCAATACTAAACAGGAGAAAATAAGGATGTTAGACGCTAAAAAAGTAAAACTTGGTATCGCTCCTATCGGGTGGACGAATGATGATTTGCCTGAGTTGGGTGCAGAAAGTACATTTGAACAATGCATAAGCGAGATGGCACTGGCAGGATATCAGGGCAGTGAAATCGGTAACAAGTATCCAAAGGATGCGGATGTGCTGAAAAAAGCATTAACATTACGTGGACTTACCATTTGCAATGCTTGGTTTTCTACTTTCTTTACGTCTAAAGACGAAGAAGAAACGGTAAAAGAATTTATAAAGCACCGCGATTTTTTGTATTATCAAGGTGCAAGAGTTATAGGCTGCAGCGAGCAGGGAAACAGCATACAGGGAAAAGATTTAGCTGTTTTAAAACACAAGCCTGTGTATACTGATGCTGAGTGGAAAAAAGTTACTGACGGTATGAACAGACTTGGTGATCTTGCCGAGGAAAAGGGTATGAAAGCGTGTTTCCACCACCATATGGGAACAGGAGTCCAGACTCCGGAAGAGATTGATAAGTTTATTAAGATGGTGAACCCGAACGTTTATCTGCTGTTCGATTCGGGGCATCTTGTGTTTTCTGAAGGGACAGTCGAAGCTGCATATGAGGTTCTAAAAAAACACGTTGACAGAGTAGTTCATGTCCATCTTAAGGATGTACGTAAGGACGTATATGAAAAAGCAGTAAAGGAAGAGTGGAGCTTTTTAAAAGCCGTCAAAGAAGGTGTGTTTACTGTACCGGGTGACGGAATGACGGACTATAAACCGATATTTAAGATTTTAGAAGAGGCAGGCTATGAAGGCTGGATGGTTGTTGAAGCAGAGCAAGATCCGGCGAAGGCAAATCCTTTTGAATACTCCAAAAACTCAAGAGAGTATATAAGACAGACTTGCGGTTTATAGAAGAATTAATTTAAATTTTAGTTATCAATTCGGTCAGGACCTAACAGACAGATGTTGGGTCCGACTTACGTAAAGGTGATAGGTTTCATCTTTAAGAATAGGAGAAATAGTGGCAGAAGAAAACAGAAAACTGTGGATGAAGGTTTTAGCGATTGATATGTTGATGCTGAGT
>Ga0180430_10001838_pt1 | contig 20050 bp, 13 predicted proteins | sample SS_ome_9_FD_132999 | JGI IMG/M metagenome (GOLD analysis project Ga0180430, IMG submission 132999) | Hypersaline lake sediment archaeal communities from the Salton Sea, California, USA - SS_1_S_2 metaG | ecosystem: Environmental > Aquatic > Non-marine Saline and Alkaline > Hypersaline >... | reverse complement strand
GATGATCGTAATGAATCGTAGGGTTTTCATCGGTTGCTGCCTCCCCTATTCCTGCGCCTGCGCTTCCAGCTCGGCGATCCGCTCCTGGACCTTGCCGAGGAGGTAGTCGAAAACCGGTTTCATCTGCGGCGGCACCTGGGATTTCTGGGCCTCCATCTGCTGAAGGCCCTGCTTGAGCCCGTCCAGGTCCGTCTCCATTTCGATCTGCTTGGCCTGCTGCTTCACCATGCCGCGCATCTCGGCGGGGATCGCCTGGAGGGCGGGGTCTTCGGGCGCGGTTCCTTCCTTGCGGTGGTAGAGGGCCACGGCGCGGTTGTTCGCATCGAAGTACTCGCCGGCGACGCGCATGATGTCGTCGGGGGTGACGGCGAGGAGTTTGTCGGCGTTCTCGTTCAGGTATTCCCAGCCGCCCATGGCCTCGTAGAGGCCGATCTGGATCATGAGGAAGAAGTTGCTCTGGAGGCGGCGGTAGGAGTCGGCGAGCACCTGGTTCTTGACCTTCTGCAGTTCCCGCTCGCCTACGGGCTCTTTCTGCAGCTTCTCCAACTCCTCGTACCAGGCCTGCTCCAGGTCTTCGGGGACGGCGTCGCCCTTGGCCACGATGCGCGCCGAGAAGGCGCCGCCGTACTTCCGGCCCTCCTGGTAGGCGAAGGCTTCGGAGGCGATTTCCCTGCCCTCCACCAAATTCTTGTAGAGGCGGCCGGTGCGGCCGTTGAGGATCTGGCCCATCATGTCGAGGGGGTAACTGTCCGCGTGGTCGTGGGGAACGGTGTGGTACCGGATCTCCACCTGGGGCTGGCACTCCAGCGTGGCGACCATGCGCTTCTCGGCCTGCTGGGGCATCTCGACGGTGACGACGGGGGGCGGGGGCGTTTCGGAGGGCTCGAGCCGACCGAAGTACTTGGTGATGATGGGTTTTACCTCTTCGGGGTCGAAGTCGCCCACCACGACGCCCACGAGGTTGTTGGCCTTGTAATAGGTGTTCCAGTAACGGTCCGCCTTCTCCAGGGTGTAGTTGTAGATGTCGGAGGGCCATCCGATCACCGGCCAGGAGTAGGGAGAGGACTGCCAGAACATGGCGTCGAACTGCTCCTCCGCCAGGCCCGTGGGGGTGGATTCGGTTCGCAGGCGGCGCTCCTCGTGGACCACGTCCCGCTCGGAGACGAACTCGCGGAAGACCGAGTCGCTGAGGCGGTCGGACTCCATCCAGGCCCACAGCTCGAACTTGTTGCTGGGTACCGTGATGATGAAGAAGGTGAGGTCATAACTGGTGAAGGCGTTCATACCCGAAGCGCCCAGGTTCGTGTAGACCTTGTCGAACTCGTCCTTCACGGTGATCTCGCGCTGCTCTTCCTGGAGCTGCTTGATCTGCTTGCGCAGTTCGGCGATCTCCGGCGTGTCAAACTGCGGATCCCAGGGGTCACCGATCTCGCCGCGGCGCCAGCGGGGGATCTGCACGTCGGCCTGGATCTGGAAGATCTCCTCCTTGAGTGCGCTCAACTTCGAAGATAGTTCGGCGTCCTTGGCCGAGTCGCTCGTCCCGATGGTGGAGGTGCCCTTGAACATCATGTGTTCGAAGTAGTGGCTGAGGCCGGTATAGCCGGGAGCCTCGTTGACGCTGCCGACGCGGGCCAGCCATCCCAGGGAAATGGCGTTGGGTTCCTCCTCACGGGGCACCAGGAAGAATTCCATGCCGTTGTCCAACATGAAGGACTCGGCCTGGACCTGTTGCGCCGAGGAGGGGATGGCGAGGAAGCCCAGCAGGGCCGCCAGAATCAAAAACCGTCGCATTTGCAACTCCTCTGAAAGCGGTGTGGTAGGCACACGGATCCCATTTCACTCCAAAAGGGCATTATACGGGGATTGTACCTCCGGGTTTCAGAAGTGCAACCTTCCCAGTCGGGGTGGGTCCGATGCCCCGATCGAACCGATAAAACAGGGCAACATAGTAAGAATATTCCATCTTGCCGCACCGAAGGGGGTATACTGCCGCCCTGGTATCCGCTCCATCGATGGGAAGGAGCATCCCGGCCAGAGAGGGGAACCACATGTGCGGAATCTTCGGGATCGTCAGCAAGGAAGAAACGACGCTCGGACCCACGCTGATCGATGCGGCGAAGCGATTGTCCTACAGGGGCTACGACTCGGTGGGCTGCGCCACGCTCAGGGGGGCGGATGCCATCGACCTCAGGAAGGACGTGGGCAAGGTGGAGGAGGTCGCCCGCAAGCTCCGTTTCGAGGAGATGGCCGGGAGCCGGGGCATGGTGCAGCTCCGCTGGGCCACCTTCGGTTCGCCGTCCATCGCCAACGCCCAGCCCCACCTGAACAGCGAAGGTGATATGGTGGGCGCCCACAACGGCAACGTGGTCAATAACGTGGAGCTGCGGGAGGAGTTCCTTCAGGAGGGCATGGCCGTCCGGTCCACCAACGACGGCGAATCCTGCGTCCATGCCGTGGAGCGGTACCTCCGCAAGGGCCGGGAGACCGCCGAGGCCGTGCGCAGCGCCACCGGCGACCTGGAGGGAGATTTCGCCTTCATCGTGGGCCGGGCCGAGGAGGACTGCCTCTACGCCGTCAAGAAGGGCTCGGGCCTCGTGGTAGGCCTCGCGGAGGATGCCGTCTGCGTCTCCTCCGACCTGCCCTCCATCCTGCCCCTCACCCGGCGCATCCTGCGTGTCGAGGACGGCGAGATGGTGCGCTTCGACGCCGGCAGCGCGAAGATCTTCCGCGTAGAGGACGGAAGCCCCGTGGAGCGGGATGTGGAGGAGGTCACCGAATCCATGGAGGACGCGGAGAAGGGTGGCTACCCCCACTTCATGCTCAAGGAGATCCACGAGCAGTCCAAGGTGGCTCGCGATCTGCTCCACCTCCTGAACGCATCCAAGCACGTGAACCGTTTCACCCAGACCATGGCCTCGGCTCGGAACCTCTACCTCGTGGGCTGCGGGACGAGCTACCACGCATGCCTTCTTGGCGCCGTGTACCTGGCCCGGCTGGCCGGTCGGGCGGCGATACCCGTCCTGGCGCCCCAGTTCCTTGCGCAGTACCTGCCAACGGTGGGGCCCTCAGACGCGGCGGTCTTCGTGAGCCAGAGCGGCGAGACCAAGGACGTCCTCAACGCGCTGGAGGCGGCTAGGGAGAAGGGGCTCCACCCACTCGGGCTCGTGAACGTGCTCGGGTCCACGCTCATGAAGGAGAGCGAGGTCTATTTGCCGCTGGCGTGCGGGTACGAGATCAGCGTGCCGGCCACCAAGACCTTCATCAACCAGTGTGTGGCCTTCCTCTACCTGGCCATGCGCATGGGCGGGGAGGACACCGGGGTCCTCGACGCCCTGCCCGGCCTCATCGACGAGACCATCGACGCCGTGTCATCGGACGTCTCCGCCCTCGAGGCCTCGCTCAAGGGCTGCGAGGACATGTACTGTCTCGGGTACGGCACGACCTTCCCCATCGCGCTGGAGGGGGCCCTCAAGATCAAGGAGGTCACCTACGCCCACTGCGAGGGGATGCTCTCCACCGAGTTCAAGCACGGGCCGCTTTCGGCCGTGCGCGAGGACTATCCCGTGCTGTTCCTGGCGGGGCCGGAGGACGTGGGGCTGCTCGTGAGCGGCATCAACGAGACGGCCTGCCGCGGCGGCCACACCGTGGTCTTCGCCGAGGAGGACGCGCGGCTTCGCGCCAACGCGCGGGACATGGTCATCCTGCCCCGGTCGGGGCCGCTTTTCGCACCCATTCTGGGCGTGCTGCCGCTGCAGTTGCTCTCGTATCGCCTCAGCATCGCCCGGGGCCACAACCCCGACTTCCCGCGCAACCTGAGCAAGACGCTGACGGTGGACTAAGCACAACGCATCGTTGTGGGAGCCGAATCCCTTCGGCGACTCTGATGGCCGCTCGGCTTCGCCGAGCCTGTGTGCTCACCAGGGACCCGTTTGTGAAGCCTTCGGCCTCCCAGCGGTTCCCCATTTCGCACGCGCCGCGTCCCGCGGCGGCCCTTTCATGGGGAACCTCACCCCTCTTCTCTTTTCTTTTTGGGGCGCCGCCGGGCTTGGCCGGCTTCTTCGAGAGCCATCGGCACCCGCCTCCTCCGCGTACCGGAGTACTGCTCCGTCGGGGGCGCCTCGCCTCCCGTCGAATCCGGCTCAAGCGCGGCGAAACGCCCACGACCGCCGTCGGCGGCACATGCTCCGCATGCTCCTGCGGACTCCGTCCGCGCCGCCTCGATGCGCCGCATACTCTGCTTCACGACCAGGGATGGAGGGGAAGGAAGCCCCCGATAAGATCCTGTTAGTCGCCTGATTGGTTCTCGGTCGCCCATTCCTCGAAGGCTTGGAGCAGCCCGCGGGGATCCTTGTGGGACTGGAGCGTGGCGCGGAAGGAGGCCGCGCCCCGGACGCCCTTGGTGTACTTGCCGAGGAAGGTCTTCATGCGGTGGAGGGCGAGCTTGTCGGGCAGGCCGAGGAGATCCTCGAAGTGGGTGCGGATCATGTCGATCCGGGCCTCGAAGGTCAGGGGAGTCCACGATCCCGTGGCGAGGACCTCGGCGCTCTGGCGGAAAATCCAGGGGTTCTTCACGGCTTCCCGGCCTATCATGACGCCGTCGCAGCCCGTCCGGGCCATCATGGCGGCGGCGTCTTCGGGGGTACGGACGTCCCCGTTGCCGATGACGGGGACGCTCACGGCTTCCTTGAGGCGCGCGATGTGCTCCCAGCGGGCGTCACCGCCGTACATCTGATCACGAGTACGGGCATGCAGCGTCAGGGCGGCGGCGCCGGCCGACACTAGGGTCCGTCCCATCTCGAGAAAGCTGAGGGATTTTCCGCTCCAGCCCAGTCGGAACTTGGCGGTGACGGGCACCGAAACCGCGTTCCGCACCGACTCCACGATACGCGCCGCCAGGTCGGGATCCCTCATCAGGGCTGCCCCCGCTCCGTTCCGCGTCACCTTGCGCACGGGGCAGCCCATGTTGATGTCGACGAGGTCGGCGCCGGCCTCCCCGCACAGGGCAGCGGCTTCGGCCATGCGCTCCGGGTCGGCTCCGGAGATCTGCAGGGCGATGGGGTGCTCCTCGGGATCGGGACGGATCAGGTCCGCAGCGAGGGCGCATCCCCTCGTCAGGCCCTCGGAGGAGGCGATCTCGCTCACCACGAGGCCCACTCCGCCGCACCGCCGGACGGCGCGTCGGAATGTCCGGTCGGTGAGCCCCGCCATGGGGGCCAGGACGAGGGGCGGTTCCACCGTGACCGATTCGATGCGAAGGGGCGGGGGCGGTTTCCGGCCTGCGCCGGGGGCCGTCAATGCCCTTCTCCGTCCAGGGGGCGTCTGGCGCGGATGCGGATGAACTCGTCCCGCCGGTTCTTGGGGATGATCCGCTCGGCGAGGGCGAGGACCTCGACCTCCAGCGTTTCGGTTCCGCGGGCGTCGGTGATTTCCAGGAGGTTACCCGGGCGGACGTTCTTGTGGGCCTTGGCCGCCCGGCCGTTGAGCAGGACGAGGCCTTCGTCCGCGGCCTTGCGGGCGAGGGAGCGACGCTTGAAGAGGAGCGTGTTCTTCAGAAAGAGGTCGAGGCGAATGGCGGCACCCGCCCTACACGTATTTTGGGTTGATGCGGACGAAGTTCTCTTCCTTGAGGCGTTCGATGTAGGCTTCGAAGGCCTCCTGGTATTTCTCCTCCTGCAGCCGGCGGACGATGACTTCCCGGGAGTCTTCCAGGGTGGGGATCTCGGGCTCCTTCCGTTCGGCGATGCGGAAGATGTAGTAGCCGCCCTCCGTATGGATGAGCGGTGTGATCTTGCCCACGGGGGTGGAGAAAATGACCCGCGAGAACCCCTCGCTCAACTCGTCGGGGGCGAACCAGCCGGCTTCCCCGTGGTTGGAGCGGGAGTAGGCCTTGGAGTAACGGGCGGCGAGTTCTCCGAAGTCACGACCGGCGGCGATCTGCTCGGCCACCTCGGCGGCGATGGTGCGCGCTTCCTGCTCGGTGGTCGCATCCGAGGAGAGGAGGATTTCCTGAAGGCGTACCTGGGGGTCGGGCTTCAGGTTCCCCTGGTGGCGCTCATAATACGACTCGATCTCGTCGGTGGTCAGGGAGATTCCCGAGCGGATCTCCCTGCTCTTCATGAATTCCGGGACGTAGACCATGAGGATCTGTTTGCGGAACTTCTCCATGGTCAACCCCTCGGCCTGGAGGGCCCGGGCCAGGTCCTCCTTGGCGGCGATATCGTTTTCCTTCATGAAGTTCTCGATCTGATAGTCCACCAGCACGTCGAGCTGGTACATCTGCTTGGCCTTCTCCACCAGAAGCAGTTCCTCCTCCATCTGCTCCAGGAGCCGCGCGGGAACCTCGTCGAGTTTCTGCTGGAGGTCAGGACCCTTGTATTCCCGGCGCATCCCTTCGCGGGTGCTCTGAATGCGGGCCTCGTATTCGCTCTTCGTCACGATGGAGTCGTTGACCTTGATGACGATCTCCTCGATCACGGAGCTGGCTCCCGCGGGGAGCGCACCGAGCAGGAGGGCGAGCAGGATGGATAGGCGGAACGGCAGGGATCTCGTCATGGCGTCTCCTTCACGTATCGAAAGGGTAGTTTCTCATGGAAGACGAGGATTCGTGAATCCCTTCGGAGGGTCTGCAGGTATTCCTCCCGCAGCTTCGCGGCCTTTTGGTCTCCCAGTTGGAGCCGAATCTGCGCGGCCACCGATTCCAGGGGGAGGGTGTAGGAATCGGTCCGGCGGCAGAGCCGGATGATCTGGTAGGTTTCCTCCGATGCCCGGATGGGGTAGGAGAATCCCCCCGGGGAGAGCCTCTTCAGAACCGGCCTGAGGTATTCGGGGATCTCCGCGTCCTCGAAGTAGCGGCGGGCGCCCCCGTCGGGAGTGAGCGAATGGGATCGGGCGACCTCCTCGAAGGACTTCCGACTCTTGAGGAGATCCACCACCTCCTGGGCGGCGTCCCGGCTGGGGACCTGGATTTCCTGGATCAGGTATCCCTTGCCCCTCTGAAAATCCGCCTCGTGCTTCACGTAGTATGCCGCGATCTCCTGGTCCGTGACCTGGATTCGGGAATACACCTTTTCGTGGAGCTTTCGGCTCATCTCTTCCTGGCGGTTCACCGGCGGGAACGCCTCGGCCAGGGGACGTATGGCCTGATTCTCGGGATCCATCGCGTCGTTCAGGATCAGCAGGTCGTCCACGAAACGGTCGAGCAAGCGGCTCCTGACGAGATCCCCGCTTTCGTCCCCCGGGTCCGCCCCCTCGAACGTGCTCTGGAACTCGGTGAGGGTCACCGCGAGCCGCCCCACGACCGCGATCGTGGTCCCGTCTTCCCGAAAGGTGCCCACGTCGTCTCCGCAGCCCAAAAGCATGACCGAGAGGGCGAGGATCGAGAGTGCGGCCCTCGTCATGAAGCCTCCTCCTCGGGGAAGATCGCCCCGAAGAAGTCTTCGAGGAAGGACAGCGGCGATTCCTCGTGGCCGAGGGGCACCTCGAGGCTCCCGCCGGGGTGGATCTGGACGCCCATGCGGGGCGTCAGGAACCGGACCAGGCGGCCCGCATCGAGCGGGGCGTCGGGATCGCAGTTCACCTGCAGCCGCCCCTCCTGCAGCCGGACGGACCGGATGCCGGCGCCTTCCGCGCGGATGCGCATCCGGACCGAGCGGAGCATCTCCCTGAGCGGATCGGGAGGCGGCCCGTATCGGTCGATGAGCGCGCTCTCCACGGTTTCGACCTCCTCTGCGCTGCAGGCCAGCGACAGGTCGCGGTACACGGTCAGCCGCTGGTTGACCTCTTCGATATACTCCATCGGGATCGAAAGATCCAGGCCGAGGTTCATCTCGCAGCGCAGGACCGGAGAGGCGGATTCGCCCCGGGCTTCCGAGACGGCCTCCTCGAGCATCCTCAGGTAAAGATCGAATCCAAGGGCCGCCATGTGGCCGGACTGCTCTGCTCCCAGGAATTCTCCGGCGCCCCTCAGTTCGAGATCCACCGCGGCGATCCGAAACCCCGAGCCCAGCTCCGTGAACTCCCTCAGGGTCTCCAGCCGTTTGAAGGCGTCCCCGCGGGGCGGGATGTCGTCAGGTGTGAGCAGATAGGCATAAGCGGGCAGGTCGCTTCGCCCGATCCGCCCCCTGAGCTGGTAGAGCTGGCTCAGGACGAAGGCATGAGCGTTTTCCACGATGAGCGTATTGGCCCGGGGGAGGTCGATGCCGTTCTCGATGATGGTGGTGCAGACGAGGATGTCGTACTCGCCCCTGAAGAAGGCCGTGATGACGTCCTCCAACGCCCGCTCCCCCATCTGCCCGTGGGCCGCCACCACCCGGGCGTTGGGGACCCAGGCCTTGATTCGTGAGGCGGTGTGGGCGATGGTCTCCACCTTGTTGTGTACGTAGAAGACCTGCCCGTTCCGCAGCAGTTCCCGCTTCACGGCACTGACCACCAGGTCCTTGTCCAGCGGATGGAGGGTGGTCTGGATGCTCAGGCGGTCCTTGGGCGGGGTCTGGATGAGGGAGACGTCCATAATGCTGCTCAGTCCCATCTGCAGCGTGCGTGGGATCGGCGTCGCGGTAAGGGTGAGAGCGTCCACCTCGGTTCGGAGCTGCTTGATCTTCTCCTTGTGGGAGACGCCGAACCGCTGCTCCTCGTCGATGATCAGGAGGCCCAGGTTCGGCAGGTCCACGTCCTTGGAGAGGATTCGGTGGGTGCCGATGAGGACGTCGATCTCCCCCTTCGTTGCGGCTGCCGCGGTCGCGCGCTGTTCGGGCGGCGGCACGAAACGAGAGAGCATGGCCACCTTCGCCGGGAAGGGTGCGAATCGCTCCGAGAATCGTTCCATGTGCTGCAGGGCCAGGACGGTGGTGGGGCAGAGCACCGCCACCTGGCGTCCGCTCGTCACGGCCTGGAAAGCGGCACGCATGGCCACCTCCGTCTTGCCGAATCCCACATCGCCGCATACGAGCCGGTCCATGGGACGGGGCCCCTCCATGTCCTTCCTGATGTCGGCGATGGCCTTCACCTGATCGGAGGTGAGTTCGTGGGGGAACTGGGATTCGAAGGCTTCCTGGAGTTCCGTGTCTTGGGCGGCGGGCGGTCTCTCGATGGACCGGCGCTTGGAGTACAGCCTGAGCAGATCTCCGGCCATCTCTTTGACGGCTTTCCGAACCTTGGCCTTGGCCTTTTTCCAGGACTGGCCTCCCAGCCTGTCCAGCGCCGGGCGGTGGCCCTCCGGTCCCACGTACTTCTGAATCAGGTCCATGCGCTGAACCGGCACGAGGAGGCGGCTGCCCCCGGCGTAGCGCAGGATCATGAAGTCCTCCCGCCGCCCGCCGCGCTCCAGCGTCTCGATGCCGTCGTAGACTCCGATGCCGTGGTCGACGTGGACCACGGCGTCACCGACCTTGAGGTCGCGCAGGTTCGCGAAGAAGACGTCGCGCCGGCGGGCAGCGGCGGAGGGGAGAGCCCGGCTCCGGCCGCATATCTCCCGCTCGGTGACGACGGTCCAGGGCAGGCGGGGGAAGGATACGCCTTCGGCGATGGAGGAGAGCTGGACGTAAAGGCCCGGCGGGGCGGGTACCCCGGGGGCCTCCTCCGAGAGATGGAGTCCCTTGTCCGCCGCGAGATCGGTCAGTCGGGACATGGTCCCCCTGCCTTGGAGGAGGAGCAGGACCCGCATTCCCTCGGCCGCCTGTCCGCCAAGATGCTCCAGCATCCCTCCGGGATCTCCGGGGAAGAGGAGGGGACGCTCGACCTGCTCCAGCCACTCGGGCGGCTCCATCGGGTCTTCGGTGGGAGCCTGGGCGGAAAGGAGGTCCGGAGATGCGAAGAGCCTGCCGGGGGCGACGAACTCGGGGCGGTGCTTCGCGCGGTGGTCCTCCGCCCACCGATCCATCTTGGCACGCACGTTTCGGATGCAGGCGTCCCGATCGATCCAGACCCAGCGGGCGCCCGGGAAGTGGTCCCAGAGCGGGCCGTAGAAATCGCCGTCCGTACGGACCTCGGTGGACAGCGTGGGGTACGCCAGGTCCCGGTCGAGGGATTCGAGGCGGATGGTACCGAAGTCCCCGGTGTTCCGGAGGCGTGCGCGCAAGTTCTCGAGGAGGCGATCGTCTCGAATGGTCTCGGAGAGGGGGGGCAGGGGAACGGGCCGGCCGACGGGTCCGAGGGAGCGCTGCGAGGTGGGGTCGAAGAAGCGCAGCGCATCCACTTCGTCTCCGAACAGCTCCGCGCGGATCGGCAGTTTCTCGTCGGGGGGAAAGACGTCAACGATGCCGCCCCTCAGGGCGACCTCGCCCGGTTCGGAGACCAGGTCCACGCTCCGGTATCCCAGCCGCCAGGCCAGCAAGCGGAAGGCGGGGCGGTCGAGAGCCTCGCCCTCCTCAATCAGGAAGACGTGTCCGCGAAGCCATCCCGGGGTCGGCACCCGCCACAGCAGGCTTTCCGCCGGCAGGAAGAACACCGGCCTGGGCGAGGTCACCGCGTGGCAGAGGGCGAGCGATCGCCGCAGCAGGATGCCGGGATGATGGGGCAGGCTCTCGTAGGGTTCGGCGTCGGGCGGGGGAAACCAGGAGGCGGCCCGGGATCCCAGGAGTCCCGTGACGGATTCGAAGAGACGCTTGCCGGCCGAGGCCTCGGGAGTGATGATCAGCAGCGGCGCCCTGCGCTGGTGGATGGACGCGGCCAGGAGATAGGGGGCCGCTGCGCCGGCGTGCCCCGGAGCGGGGATCCCCCCGGCTTTCCCGGACCCGGCGATGATCTCCTCGAGAAGGGCGTGGAGAGGCTGGGTCACGGCCGCCTCGGATCGTCCCCGGGATCGGGGGAGCGGAGGCCGGCCGCCCGGATGAGACCCGAGGTGGAGCGTCCCTCCAGGAGGGGGATGGTGGCGACGCAACCCCCGTTCGATTCCACTTGCTCTCTCCCGACGATGCGGTCGGGGGACCAGTCGCTCCCCTTCACCAGGATGTCTGGTATCAGGGCTTCGATGATTCGCAGGGGGGTGTCCTCCTCGAAAAGTACCACGCCGTCGACGCTGGCGAGGGCCAGGAGGATTTCGGCCCGCTCGGCCTGGGGGGTCACCGGCCGCCGGGGACCCTTGATGCGGCGGATGGACCCATCCGAATTGAGACCGATGAGGAGCCGGTCCCCGAGGATGCGCGCCGCCTCCAGGTAACGGACGTGCCCGGCGTGGAGCAGGTCGAAACAGCCGTTGGTGAAGACGACTCTGCGGCCCTCTGCTTTCCAGGCGCGGCGGAGGCTCATGGCTTCATTCAGGGAAAGCAGGCGCGCCATGGGCGTCTCCGAAACGAATCCCCTCAACCCGGCGCCGCAAATCCGAGAGGCGCGCGTCATCGGGCTGGACGGGAAACCCCTTCCCGGACGGAGCCAGCCGGATGTCGAGGGGAGCATTTTCCGCGGCGGGGCTCGACAGCGTGAAGGTTCCCGAGACCAGGTTCTTTCGGGGGCGGCCCTCGAGCCCCGCGCGAAGGACCTCGGGCCGGTTCCCCGCGAGGGCCATATCCTCCGCCAGGAGCATCAGCAGGTCGTAGGCGCGCGCGGCGATGACGTCGGGTTCACTCCCGAAACGCTTCCGGTAGGCCGCGGCGAAGGCGGTCCTCTCGGTGTCCGGCGGGGCCAGGCGGGGATGGAGCCGCAGGACGGGAGGCGATTGCGGCGCCTTGGAGTACGTCGATTCGGGCGGGAAGGGGATCCCCGAGAGGATGCGGAGCCTGTCGGGCGCCTCGGCGGCTGCTGTTTGAAAGAGACGTGTCAGTTCGGCCCCCTGCCCTGCTAACACGATCACCTGGACGGGGGCATCCCTCCTGCGCGGCGGAACGAACCCGCCGGGGTCCGCAGGCGGAGCGACGGCATCGGCGTGGCGCCCCTCCCCGCGGAACGCTTCCAGGAAGGCTCGCTCAACGGCTTCCCCGTATGCGTCGGGGGAACGGATCAGGAGGGCCCGGGAAGCGTGCAGGCCGTACGCGGCGAATTCGGCGAGGGCCCGGCCTTCGGCGGCGGGAGCCGGCCAGGCGGAGAGGAAGGCGCCGGATTCCGGTGGGGTTCCCGATGCGGCGGCACAGGGTGACAGCAGGAGTTTCCCGTATTTCTCGGCTACGGGGATCAGGGCGTTCACCTCGGACGTCGTCGTGCCGCCGATGGCCGCGGCCACGGCTTCGCTCCGAAACAGCTCATCCAGGGTTTCGGCCCCGGCGGCCGGACGGGAACCGCCGTCCCGGATGTCGAGACGGAGGGGGCGCCAATCCACGCCGCCCCGTGATGCGAGAGCCGAGGCGGCCAGGATGAGCCCCCTCTCGACGCTTCGCCCCGTTCCCCGGCCGGGTCCGGAGAGCGGAAGGACGGCGCCCACCACGACGTCCTGGACCGCGCAGCGGAGAAGGAAGAGGCATAGGAACAGCAGGCCGGCGCGGATGCCGAGGGAGCGGGTTCGAAAGCTCCGAGGTGAGGCATGGCGGTTCAGCACGGTCGTCCTCGCGATGATTCCCGGATTCCTCGGGAGGGGACCGGGAGGTGCAACCATAGCGTCCCCCGCCGAAGGTGTCAAAGCGCAGCCGCAATCCCGGGTTCGGATGTTCACCCCCGGGGCAAAGGCAGGAGGGCCCCGCCGGAACAGCAGATGTCCTGCCCGGTGAGGTGACGGCTCACGTCGCTCAGGAGGAAGAGGGCGGCCGCCGAGACATCCTCCGCCTCCGCGACGCGCCTCAGGGGGATGGCCGCCACGATATCCCGCTCTCGCGCCTTCAGTGCGTCTTCCGCCATGGGCGTGCGGACCCATCCCGGTGACACGAGGTTCACTCGGATATCGGGCGCCAGCTCCTGAGCCAGGGAATAGACGAGGGATTGGACGGCCCCCTTGCTGCCTGCGTAGTGGCTGTGCCCGGGTTCTCCCCGCTGTCCGGCGGTGGATCCGATGAACACCAGGCTCCCGGCCGTCATGACCCGGGCCGCCTCCCGGCTGAGATAATAGCTGGAGAAGGTGTTCACCCTGAAGACGGTCTCCAGCGTGTCCCGGCTCAGTTCCCGGATGGGGCCGTCGTTCCAGATCCCCGCCGAGTGAACCATTCCGTGCAGGGCGCCCGTGGCCTCTGCGGCGGATCGGACGGTCCCGACGCAGCCGTCTTCCTCGGAAAGATCCGCTTCGTGCGGATGAATGAGAGCCCCGTGCTCCTCTTGCAGCCTCAGGACCGGGTCGGCCTGTGTTTTGTACTGGGCCACGACGCGCGCCCCCCCCGAGGCGAGGGCGGCGGCGATGCGCAATCCGATTCCGGAGGAGGCTCCGGTGACGAGAAGCGTCTTGTCCTGGAGATCCGTGTATCGGGGTTCCATCGGCACCTCCCTGGCGGCCGGCCGCCGCCTTTCAATCGAGATCCAGCGTAAGGCCGTCGTAGGCCGGCTCGACGGACTCGGGCAGAAATCGGGCGAGTTCCACGTATTCCAGGTCGTGGCCCATGTGGGTCAGGAAGGTCCTTCCGGGGCCGATGGCCTCCACGGCCTCGAGCGCCTCGCCCACCGTCATGTGCGTCGGATGGGGCGGCTCATGGCGCAGCGCGTTGATGATCAGGAAGGGTATTCCGCGCACGGCGCGAATGGTCTCCTCGGGGATCCGCTTGCAGTCCGTAAGGTAGGCCAGCCCGCCGATGCGGTACCCCGTCACCGGCATGCTGCCGTGATCGATCTCCACGGGGATGATGTCCAGCCCGGCCTCCCGGAAGGGGCCGTCGATCTCGATGAGGTCCAGCTTGGGGCGTCCCCCTCCTTCCGGGACGTCTTCGAAGGCGTACCAGAAGCTCTTCCGGACGCCGTCCAGCGTCCAGCGGGTTCCGTAAACGGGGATGGTCTGCCTCTGATGGTATGCGTAGAGCCGGGTCTCATCCAGACCGAAGATGTGGTCGGCGTGGGGGTGGGTCAGGAGGACGGCGTCCAGGCGGTCGATCCCGTATGTCAGCGCCTGCTGCCTCAGGTCCACCGAGGTATCCACGAGGAGCGACCGGGAGCCGTTGCGGATCCAGAGAGACTGTCTCAGACGGTTGTTTCTCGGGTCCTCGGAGGTACAGACGGCGCATCCGCACCCGATGGCGGGTACTCCGACGGAGGTTCCGGTTCCGAGAAAGGTGATCCGCATGGGACGCCCCCTGTTCGATGCCAGTATACCGACGAGACGCGAACCGTGGGAAGCAGTCCTTCCGGGTGTCCCGTTTGGGAGCCATAGGGGCACTTGCAGTAAGCGATGGGCAATGCGGGACATGACCCTATTTCACAGGGGATCCTCAAATACAGGGGGACACGATCCTTTTTGGGGACATGACCCAAATTCGCAGAATTTGGGATCGTGTCCCTGTGTCATTGTTCATCGTTTCATCTCCATAGCCGTGTTCTGCGTAGGGAGTGTCCGGAAGGACCGGAAGCATTGACCTTTTCCGGGTCGGGCGGTACCGTTCAAGCAGGAAGGGGAGCCGATGTCCGGAAGAACGGTCCCGAAGATCCTGCTCTGGCGGACGGACTACGGATGGGAGCACCGCCTCCCGCCCGGATTCGACCGTTGCGGAATCCTCGACATGATGGCCCTGCCCCTGCCCAGGCCCCGTGCGGGCAAAACGGTGCGGGTGTTCGCCGGGGTCCTGCCCCGGGGCGGCGGACCCATCCTCGTACGGAACGCCCAGAGGATGCTTGCGTGGAAACGCATGAGGGACCGGGGCGACCCGATCCCGGAAATCGCCCGCCTCGCTCGCGGGCGGAGGCTGGCGCTCCAGTGCCGGTTCCCCCGGCACGTGCGGGAACTGGCCGGGGGCCTGGAGGCGGAAGGCGTCCGGACGTCCCTGCTCCAGGCATCGGAGGGGGGGGTCCTTCCGCCGCCGTACCGTGCCATCGACCCCGGGGGCGAGGAGGCGGGGCTCCACGTTGCCCTGGAATGGGAGACGGCCCTCGCGGCGGCCCGCGGCGGGCAGATCATCGTGGAACTGGGAAGGCTGCTGGCGGCGAATTCCCCGGCCGGCCTCGTCGATCTGTCACGGGCCCTGGGCGTCACCCGGGGCGCCGCGGGGTCTTACCTGCGATGGATGGCCGACGTGTCCCTGGTCCGGAAGGGCGAAGGGGGATTCGAACTGGCCCATCCGCTGCTCGCCCTGCGATTCGGCGGGACGTCCGCACCGGATCGGGCGGGCCCGCAGGATGAGGAGCGTGAAACGCCCCCACGGCCGCCCGGAGGCTTCTTCGACCCTTCCCTCGACTGAGGGACGGCCCGGGAATGGAACGCGGGTTTTTCGCCAGTCTTCGTGGCGGTTCGCATGAGATTCCGGGCCGCCGTTCGGCAGCGCATTCTCTTTTGCGGAAAGCGTCAGGGGACGGGCGGTGCCCGGCCTTGCGGCATGGAGTGCGCGATCCCGTTACGTGTCGTTCCTCGAAAGGCCTCTCTGCCGGTTGGTCCGTTGGGGTAGAATAAAGTTTCGATGCGACTCGTTGTAGAGTGAACGGCACGGGGACGAGAGGAGCCCCTGCCCCGGAAGAGGAGAGTGACGTTGTTTGAACAGCACGCCGGCCCCGTTGCACCCTCGCCCACTTCCCTCGCGGCGAGCGGCCCGCTCGTCGAGGCGCTCCACGCCCGATGGCTCCAGGACCCGGGATCGGTGGACCGGGATTGGGGAATCTTCTTCGAGGGGTTCGACCTGGCCTCCTGCCCCCGCACATGCATGGCCGCGGAACAGGCGAGGGCCCAGACCCGCGTGTCCAGCCTGATGTACGCTTACCGGAGCCAGGGCCATCTCGCGGCCCGGATCGATCCGCTGGGCAACAACCCGGATCACCATGCATCGCTGTCGCTGGAGGCCTTCGGGCTCGAGGAGGAGCACCTGGACCGGGTTTTCGACACGGGGCACCTAGGCGGACCGGAGCGTGCGCCTCTGCGCGACATCATCGCCATTTTGAAGGAAACATACTGTGGTCCCATCGGGGTGGAGTACGTACACATCCAGGACAAGCACATCCGGCGGTGGCTGCAGGCGGAGATGGAGCCGGTGCGCAATCAGCCCCGGTACGGCGCCGATCGCAGGCGGGACATCCTGGAGTGCCTCATCGATGCAGAGGTCTTCGAGACGTTCCTGCAGAGCCGCTATCCGGGCCAGAAGAGGTTCTCGCTCGAGGGCGCGGAATCGCTCATTCCGGCTTTGCATGAACTGGTGAAGGACGCGCCCGGCCTGGGTATCGAGGAGATGGTGTTGGGCATGGCCCACCGGGGCCGGCTGAATGTTCTCGCGAACATCCTCGACAAGTCCTACCGCCAGATCTTCTCGGAGTTCGAGGACAACTTCTTCCCGGGCACCGTGGGAGGAGACGGCGACGTCAAATACCATCGGGGATTCAGCTCGGATCATGTCGGCCCGGATGGGCGGTCTCTCCACCTCAGCCTGACCGCCAACCCGAGCCACCTCGAGGCGGTCGACCCCCTGGTCCTGGGGAGGGCGAGGGCGAAGCAGCGTCTGCGGGGGGGCGCGGATTCCCGAAGCAGGGTGCTCCCCATGCTCATCCACGGGGACGCGGCATTCGCGGGGCAGGGGCTCGTGGCGGAGACGCTCAACCTGTCTCAACTCGAGGGGTACCACGTCGGAGGGACCATCCATTTCATCGTCAACAACCAGATCGGGTTCACGACCCTGCCCAGCGAGGCGCGATCGACCCTGTATTCCACCGACGTCGCCAAGATGATCGAAGCGCCCATCTTCCATGTGAACGGGGACGACCCGGAGGCCGTGGTCTTCGTCACGCTCCTGGCCCTGCGCTTCCGGCAGCGTTTCGCCCGGGACGTCGTGGTGGACATGATCTGCTACCGGCGCCACGGTCACAACGAGACCGACGAGCCCGCCTTCACCCAGCCCCTCCTGTACAGCAAGATCAAGGGCCGCCCTTCGGTCCGGACGCTGTACACCGAATCGCTCGCCCGGGAGAAGGCGCTGACCGCCCGCGAGGCGGACGAGATGGCTCTGGCTTTCCGGGACCGCCTGAACCGGGCTCTGCGGGGGGCCAAGGGGGGAAGTACGGTGGCCCTGCACAGCGCCTTCGAGGCCCATTGGAAGAATTTCGACAATCCCTATTCGTACCGTGGCGAGGATACGTCCGTATCCCGGGAAACACTGCAGGAGGTCACCCGGGCCCTGACAACGGTTCCTGAGGGGTTTTCGCTCAACCCCAAGGTGGCCCGGCGGCTGCCCGTACTCCGACAGAACGTGGAGGAGAGAGGCATCGTGGACTGGGCCGCGGCCGAATCCCTGGCCTTCGGGTCGCTCCTGCGCGAGGGGATCCCCGTCCGCCTCAGCGGCCAGGACAGCGCGAGGGGCACCTTCTCCCAGCGCCATGCGGTCTGGCAGGACATGAAGACCCAGGAGTCCTACTATCCGCTCCTCCACATCCACCCGGATCAGGCGCGGTTCTGCGTGTACAACAGCATGCTCTCCGAAGCGGCGGTGCTGGGCTTCGATTACGGGTACTCCTTGGTGGAGCCTCGGATGCTGGTGCTCTGGGAGGCGCAGTTCGGAGACTTCTCCAACGGCGCGCAGGTGATCATCGACCAGTTCATCGTGAGTTCCCAGTCCAAGTGGCAGCGTACTAGCGGGCTGGTTCTGCTGCTGCCGCACGGCTACGAGGGCCAGGGCCCGGAGCACTCCAACGCCTACCTCGAACGCTATCTGGCGGCCTGCGCCGAGGACAACATTCAGGTGTGCAACCTGACCAGCCCCGCCCAGTACTTCCACGCCCTGCGGAGGCAGATAAAGCGCAGCTTCCGCCGGCCTTTGGTGATCATGGCGCCCAAGAGCATGCTGCGGCATCCCAAGGCCGTGTCACCGGTCCGGGACCTCGAAAGCGGGGCCTTCTTGGAGATTCTGGACGACGAACGGCCGAATCCCGATGCCGCGCGGCTGATCCTGTGCAGCGGGAAGATTTACTACAACCTGAACAATGCCCGCGAAGAGCTGGACGCGGGGGATGCCGCCCTCGTCCGCGTGGAGCAGTTCTATCCCTTTCACGAGGAGCTCTTGAGAGAAGTCGCGGACAGGTACGGTAGGATCGAGGAGGTGGTCTGGGCCCAGGAGGAGCCCCGAAACCGGGGAGGCTGGTCCTTCATGGAGCCTCGGCTGCGAACGCTTTTCCCGGAAACCCCGATCCGGTATGCGGGCCGCCCCGCCAGCGCGAGCCCGGCGGTGGGCTCTCTGGGGGTGCACCTGAGGGAGCAGGAGACCCTGGTGCGGGATGCCCTCGGCCTGAAGGCCGGGGGGGAGGCGGTGCGGTGAACCGATGTGGGGACGGAGCATGACGATGCAGATCAAGGTACCTCCGGTGGGAGAATCCATCACGGAAGGGATTCTCGTCGAGTGGCTGAAGAAGAGCGGCGATGCGGTCCGGGCCGACGAACCCCTCTTCGTCCTGGAGACCGACAAGGTGACCATGACGATCAACGCCGAGGCCTCGGGCAGGCTCTCCATCCTCGTTTTGGAAGGGGAGCGCGTCGATATCGGCCAGGTCGTAGGATCGCTGCGGCCGCTGCCCGAGGAGGAGGTCCGGGAGGCACTTCCCACCGGGGAGCCGCGTCCCGGTGAAGAGCCGCACGGTCCCCCGCCCTCGGACCGCGCCGCCGAAGAAGTGACGGTGCCCCAGAGCGAGGGGCCGGGAATGCATCCGCCCGCCGGAGTGCATCAGGCGATTGCGAAGATCGAGGCCATGGACGATCCGGAGGAGATGCCCCCCTCCGTAAGGCGGCTCGTTGAGGAGCACTCCCTCGATCCCCGGGATGTGCAGGGTACCGGGAAGGGCGGGCGCATCACCAAAGAGGACGTGCTGCGGCATCTGCGGGAATCCGAACACGGGGCCGCATCGCCGGGGGGATCGAAGGCCGTCCCGGAGTCGACCCCCGCGAAGGAACCCGAGCCACCCGAAACGGAACCGGCGGCCCGGCAGACCCGCACCGCCATGAGTCCCATCCGGCAGCGGATCGCGGAGCGGCTGGTTCAGGCCAAGAATACCGCGGCCATCCTGACCACATTCAACGAGGCGGACATGGCCGGCGTACTGGAATGGCGGCGGCGGCACCAGGAGCGGTTTCTGGGCAAGCACGGGATCAAACTCGGCCTCATGTCCTTCTTCGTCAAGGCGACGGTGGACGCGCTGCAGGCCGTGCCCGCCCTGAACGCCCAGATTCAAGGCAACGAGATCGTCCAGAATCACTTCTTCGACATCGGCATCGCCGTGCAGGCCGATCACGGTCTGGTGGTTCCGGTGATCCGGGATGCGGACCGGCTCGGCTTCGCGGAGGTGGAGCTGGAGGTGCAGCGGCTGGCGCAGAGGGCCAGGGAGCGGACGGTCACCCTCGAGGATCTGACCGGAGGAGTCTTCAGCATCTCCAACGGGGGGGTCTACGGAAACCTCCTGAGCACGCCCATCATCAACCCCCCCCAGAGCGGGATCCTGGGCATGCATGCCATCCAGAAACGGCCCGTGGTCGTGGAGGACCGAATCGAGATCCGGCCCATGATGTATCTGGCCGTTTCCTACGACCATCGCCTCGTGGACGGCCGCGAGGCGGTGACTTTCCTGAAGCGGATCGTCGAGTGCGTCGAGACGCCCGAACGCATGTTGCTGGAAATCTGAGGGGGCCGAACGATGAGCGAGTTTGATCTGGCGGTGATCGGCGCGGGCCCGGGTGGATACGTGGCGGCCATACGGGCCTCCCAGCTCGGAATGAAAACAGCGGTTGTTGAAAAGGCAGAACTCGGTGGAGTATGTTTGAACTGGGGTTGTATTCCTACCAAGGCATTGTTGAAGAGTGCCCAGGTGTATGAATATGCAAAACATGCTGCAGATTATGGTGTAGCTGTTTCAGGAGAAGTCAAACCTGATTTTGATGCCATGGTTAAAAGGAGCAGGAATGTAGCTGAAGGAATGAGCAAAGGAATACAATTTCTTTTCAAAAAAAATAAAATTGAGCATCTCCAGGGTTTTGGGAAAGTCATGCCAGGTAAAAAGGTGGAAGTAACAGATCCTGATGGCAATAAGAAAACATATGCAG
>Ga0180430_10001837_pt1 | contig 20050 bp, 16 predicted proteins | sample SS_ome_9_FD_132999 | JGI IMG/M metagenome (GOLD analysis project Ga0180430, IMG submission 132999) | Hypersaline lake sediment archaeal communities from the Salton Sea, California, USA - SS_1_S_2 metaG | ecosystem: Environmental > Aquatic > Non-marine Saline and Alkaline > Hypersaline >... | reverse complement strand
TAAGATTATTTATCTTATTAGTATCTGGCATTGAACGAGTTCTTTCAAAGTAAATCATTTCTTCATAAGCAGAAATTTCATTTGAGAGTAAGGATTCTCTTTCTAGAACATCCATGGGTAGATCAGCAAATTGTATTGCTTCAATTGATTTAATTTCAGAGAGAAGTACAAAAGATTTTGTGTTTTCTGTATAGTGAAATGCCAGATCAATATAATTCTCATTGCTGGTCAGATCATATAATTTCATTGCTAAATTTATAGCTTCATGCACTATTGAAATCCTAATCGCGGTATTTCTTAATTTACTAGACTCATTTTTCATATGAAGTCTAAACACTTTTATCATCTCTATAATATCAGTATATAAGTCTAATGCCTCTTCAAGGTATTTCAGTTCACCAGATTCATTATATAAATTGACACAAGATTTAGATAATAAGTGCTTCAAATCAACAAAGAAAGTACCAATTATTCTTGATGATAGACTATAAGAATCTAAATTGGAATCTTGCAATTTTGCAATTAAATCCTGAATGGATGCTTTAAGATAAATGTAGCTGTTCCTGTAATCCTCTTCAAGCATATAGATTTCGCCCCTTAATGCATATGTTTCAGCAAGTCGTTTAAAATCTATTGTTGAACTTTCCCTGAATAATTCTAGATTATTCATTAAAAGATTTTTCGCTTCTGCATATTTACCTTCTTTCGAGAGGATTGAAGCCAATCTAAAATTGAATTGAATTTGATCTCTTGAATTAAAAAATATCGAAGATTCAATAAACTTTTTAGCTTGTTGGTATTCATGTTTAGCTAACTCAATTTTATCAAGTTGCTCATAGGCTTGTGCCAAGAACATATGCTTTTTAAATGCTCTATCGTCATTAATTTCAAGTGCACTAATATTCTCAGCTAATTGTTCAACCTCATCAGTTTTATTTTGGGCCAACAAAGTATTCAATAGATTAAGATATGCTATATCAAAGTTGTCATTATTTATTGAATCAATTTTGATAAAGTGATTGAGACTATTTTCATAGTAAAGCTTAGCCTCATCAAAATCTGAATAAGTGTAATAAATATTTCCTTTGTTATTATATATGAAGCCAAGATAAAATGAGTTAGGATTGATATCTTCATATATTTCTTGACAGATGTTATAAGTTTCTAAGGATTTTTTTAAGTGATAGATTTTGTTGTAAACAGAACCTAAGTTTAAATATGATCCAGCAGTTTCTTCTGAATAATATCCGTAATGATGAGTATTTAGATCAGTGGTATACTTATAATAATATTCTGCACTATCATATTCTGCTCTTTCATAAAAATACCATGCTTTATAATCCATGGCTAAAATGAAATTCTCACTTGTAGTTCCTATATTTTGTGAGTAGCAAAAACCTGATAAAACAATTATGAAAAATAAATATATAATTACACTCTTCATACTTTGTAATAGAATCATAATACACTTTCAGTGGCCAAGGTAATTGAAAAATGTTATTTTTTCAAAAAATTAATATACACATAATCAACAAGATAGATTTTTTTTCAATTTTTTTTCATTTTTCTGGGTAACGTTTTTGGATGTGTTGGAATAAAGGGTTGAACGATCAACAAAAAAAGTATTAACCCTAATTGAAAAAACGTCATGAAAACTTTAAAATCAACCATCGAGAATTTTGCAACAGAAGCAATGACCCAGGAACAAATGAATTTCTTAAGAGGAGGCGGTGCAGATGAACCTATTGATATGGTAATTCCTCCCAGAAACTTAGATGGTAAAAACGGATAATACATTTTATCCATATGGATGCAGGTAACTACCAGGCGTAATTACACATCCAGTCAGCAGCGGAAACGTCCGTGCTGAACCAGACAAGAATACAATACCGGTGGCATACAGCGTATGCAGGGCCGGATGACATACACTCAGTCATGAGATGAAGCAGAGCGCTGCTTTTCGATGATCCGGGCCTTCAGTCCAGGGGACTGTTACGAGAGAAGACTGTAACGACAGAATTCTGACAGGCAGAACGCTGGAAAGAATGGATCAACAGGTGGAAAGCGCCAACTGCGGAAAGATGGTCACGATCGCATAACTGAGAAGGAGTGAAACCAGGGATTGACAAATTCCAGGGATCATGAGGCTCACAAGAGCTGTGAATGGACATACCAGGAGCCCTACCCAGGCACCGGGAGACGTCAGGGTTCACAACGCTTGACAAGGAGCAGGCCAGGGGCAAACCCGGGGAACCGACAAACGGCACCCATTGATGCCCGGGGTCGGCAACCTGATAAAAAGCCAGGATCCTTCGCAGGAGGCGGATCAAGATCATAAGCTCAAACTTATGTATACCATAAAGTTACATGGAGAGATCCGTGTAATCGGTGTCACAACGAATTTTGAGCTGTTCATTGACAACCTGAAAGAGAGAAAAAGATGATTAAACTATACACATATTTGTTATGAAACGAGACAGGCACATTATCCAGAAGTACCTCGATCATGACCTCACAGACAAGGACATGAAGAGGTTCGAAGCGGATCTTGAAAGCAGTCCCGAGCTTCAGGCAGACCTGGGATTGTACCAGGAGATTGATGAAGCACTGGCCGATACGGAAGTATTGAGCTTCAGGGATCAGCTGACGGATCTGCGGAAAGAGACCAAGAAGGACGGAAAGAATGCGAAGGCACCGATCCGTTTTAACAAGCCCTGGCATTACGCTGCAACTGCAGCCATTGCCCTGATCCTGGCCATCGGCCTTGCTTCGGTACTTGACAGGCCGCTGAGCAACAAGGATCTGCTTAAAAAGTATTACAAGCCTTACGAGGTGGCACTGATGAACAGGTCGCTCAACGACCCGACCACGGAAACCTACCTTACAAAGGCCAGCCTTTTCTACCAGGAAGGGGATTTCCAGAATGCCATCGAGCACTTTGAGCTGTTCCTCGAGAACCAGCCCGACAATGCCGGCGCGCAACTTTACCTCGGTATCTCTTTGTATGAAGAGGACAGGTACCACGACGCGGAAGCATCACTGAACAAAGTGGTCGATCACCAGGACAACCTGTATGTCGACAAGGCAGAATGGTACCTGGGACTCTGTTACCTGGCACTGAATGAGAACGAGCGCGCACGCAGAAAATTCGCCGTACTCGCATCAGGGAACAGTGACAAGGCAGATGAAGCCCAGAAATTACTGCGCCAAATAAAGGTGCGCCGGTAAGCACAGACTTTAAAGGGAATTGGAAGGTTAACAGTGTACAAAACTGTTCAGAAAGAGGCTGCAATGGACGAAAACCCCACATACGACGAGTTGATGGCTGCAAACCAAAAGCTCAGGGATAAGGTGGCATGGCTCGAAGGAGTCTACCACACCCACCGCGATGCCGGGTTGCAGGTAAGGTCCAGGTTCCTGTCGAATATCACGCACGAGATCAGGACCCCCATGAACGCAATCCTCGGGTTTTCAGACTTGCTGACGAACAGTTCTCTTACAGACAGCGAAAAGGAGGAATACATTGAGTATATCTCCCACAATAGCAAAACGCTCTTAAAAGTAATGGATAATATCATCGACCTGACACTCCTCGAGACCGACAATCTCGAGATGAAAAAGGAGGAGGTTTTCGCCGAAGACCTGTTCAGGGAGATCTACGAGTTCTATAACTCGAAGGTGATCAGGGGGATGAGTTACAGGGTGGCGCTGCTGATGTCGACACCCACCAGGTACAACCGGATCACAGTCAATGCCGATGGGTACAGGCTGCACAGGATCCTCGATAACCTGGTCAACAACGCGGTCACCCATCAGTGTAAAGGGGTGGTCGAAATGAAGATGGATATCAGGGACGGTAAACAGGTTCTTTTTACCATCATCAGTGACAGAAATGAGTTGCTCGAAGAAAGGGCACAAATGGTCTTTGAAAACAATGGTGACACGGATGACTGGCACAACCACCTCGATTCCACGGGCCTGGCTTACAAGCTGGCACGTGACCTGGCAAAAGCCATGGGTGGTTCTGTTAGCCTGGTGCAGGTAGACAAGAAGAGGATGGGCGTGCGCATGGAACTGCCGGTCAAGAAGATCGGTATCAACCACAAGCACACCAAGCAAAGGAATATATCCGCGCTGTTGAACTAACGGGATTGATGAAAGGCCCCAATTAGGGTTAGATCGTTCAAAAAATTAAAAGGGCAGATCATCAAATCCCGAATCGTCAGCAGGCGGATCCTGGGGAAAGGGAGCTTCGTTATTGTCAGGAACCTGTGGATCCGATTTTTGCATGCCGGAAGTATCAGGGGTGATACTTGTTGATTCGTTCTCAATTTTCCAGGCATCGAGATTGGTGAAATAGGAGGTCTGACCATCTTTCTCCCACTTTCTCCCGCGGAGGTTGAAACTTACCTTCACCTGGTCGTTGATATTCAACCCGTCAAGTAAACCCGTTTTGTCCTGTACAGCCTGGAATTTGATGTATTCTATAAACTCAAACCCGGTGTTGTTGGTCTCTTTAACTTCCAGGATAAACTCTCGTTTCTTGAATTTGTCTGTTACTTGCTGGGTGGGGTAGATCTCGGTGATCCGACCTGAAATTTCAAAGCTCATATGTTGATTGTTTGTTTAATTCATGACAAAACTAATAAAAACGACTGCAATAATTCTGCAGTGAAAGGGTAATATAGAGGAAAAGCCAAAATTCCAAGAATGAAAAAGCCAGGTCAGCACTACGCTGACCTGGCTTTTCGATGTTGAAAAAATGTTTTTTTTATTCTTCGATCGAAAGCAATTCCACTTCAAAAATCAAAACTGCATTCGGCGGAATGGTGGGTGAAGGAGGACGCTGACCGTAGGCAAGATCTGAAGGAATGTAGAATTTGTACTTCGATCCCACACTCATCAGCTGCAAACCCTCTGTCCAGCCAGGGATCACCTGGTTCAGTCCGAAAGTAGCCGGCTCACCACGGTCCACACTGCTGTCGAATACCGTACCATCGATGAGGGTACCATGGTAATGTACCGTTACCGTGGAGGTGTCAGCGGGCATCGGGCCGTCACCTTCCCTGAGTGGTTCATATTGCAACCCGGATTCCGTGGTGAAGACGCCCTGGCGCTTTGCATTATCAGCAAGAAACTCGACGCCTTCCTGTGATTTCTTGTTCATCACACCCTGGATCAGCTGCATTTGCAGCATTTCCACCGTCTGGGCATCAAATACCGATGAATCATTCATTACGGTGTTGATCCCTGAACCTACCAGCGCAGGTTCAATGCCGCCAAACATATCCGTGGTCTGGTAACCGATGGAAAGACCCAGGAAATAACTCAGGGAATCCCAGTCATTCTGAAGATTTACCTGTGATTCTGACTTGATCTTCTCACCACCGATCATACTGTTCAGAAAATATCCGCCGGCGAAAGCGATGACCGCTATGATGAGCGTTGTAAGTGTTTTGTTGTTCATAATGGTTGTTTAAAATTTTATTATGTGAAGCTGCGAAGTTAAGAAAATTTTTTCACGGCACGTGTAATCTCCCTTTTCCCGGGTGGTCCGGGCAGCTTCTCGGTAGTGAACCCGGCTGCATTCAGGTGTCTCCTTACCTGTCCGCGTGCCGAATAGGTCGTCAGTACCGCACCCGGGGAAGCAAGGGCGAACACCCTGCTGAACATTTCAGCACTCCAGAGACCGGGCTGCACTTCCGGCGCAAACGCGTCAAAGTAGATCACGTCAAAACCGCTTCCGGGTGCCGCCAGCCTGAAGTCGGCCTTCTCCTTGTACAGGCTGAAGGTGTTGCTGAGTTTTACCTCCGCGTTCCAGGCACATGCATGGATCCTGTCGAAGATCGCGGGATCGTTGCATCCCGACAATTCTGAAAGATTCAGCAGATCCTTTTCGGCACTGGTAACAGGATATTTTTCCACTGTATGGTAGTGAACCCTCCGGCCTGTCCGCGCCGCGTGGATATAGGTCAGCAGCACATTCAGCCCCGTGCCCATCCCGTATTCCAGCACCCGCACCGGGTCTTTTTCGGAGTAGAGGAATCCTGACCTGATATATATATGCTCCGACTCCTGCACGGCCCCATGGATGGAATGGTAATGCTCCCCGAGTTCAGGTACAAATATCGTATGGGATCCGTCCCCTGTTCTGACCAGCTTGCGGTTCATGATTCAAAATTAGGCATTTTCCGTACCATTCCCCATTCCCTTGCTGAAAAGGCTTCCGTTGACAGGGAATATGAGTAGTTAACAACTCCAAAAAAATTGTTAATAACTAATAAATTAAGCCTTTTTATATAGTGTAAATTCGTATGCAAATGAGGGTCAGGTTTTACATTGAGAAGCGGAGGGGAAAAGATGGAAAGCTGCTAAAGACCAGGAGGCCGATTTTCATGACGGTTGCCTTTCATGGTAAAAGGGTCATGATATCCACAGGAAAATTTGTTGATCTGAATTGGTGGGATCATGAGAAGCAGCAAGTGAACGAGGCATACCCCGACGCGCGTCTGATCAATGTCTGGCTCGAATCGTTAGCGTATACTGCCGGCATTATCTGGAGATCGCTGGCAAGCCTGTCTGAGAAACCCGGGGCGGAGGATTTTCGAAAGGAATTTGAGCGGTTGAGGCCCCGGTTTTCAGAAGGGTTCTTTGAAGTAATGTTCCTGTTTATGAAAGAGGGAAGTGCGCACTGGAGCAGCAACAGCTACAGGAAGGTAAGGACCTTCTATGGGAAGTTGCAGGAATTTTCCAGGGAAACGGGCTATCCCATGCGGTTCGACAGGATGAATGATGTGTTCCTTGATGCATTCAGCACCTTCCAGTCTGAGAAGGGGATGTCGGATGTAACGGTGCAGAAGATGGTCAATACCCTGGTGTGGTTCCTGAACTGGGCAACCAGGCAGGGGTACAATGTGTACCACGATTACCGCCGTTTCTACAGGTTGCTGGGGAGCACAGCCAGGCCCGTGCCGCCCCGTCCTTTGTACCTGGAATGGCAGGAGTTGATGAAGTTCCGGAACTACCGTACCGATGTGCCCAGGAAGGAAAGAATATGTGACCTGTTTTGCCTGATGTGCTTCACCGGGATACGTTTCAGTGAACTGGGGCACCTGCAGAAAGGAGATACAGGTGAACACAACATCTTTATCAGGGGAAGGGGAAAGAAGGACCGTGTTGTGCCGCTGAACAAATATGCACAGCATATCCTGAACAAGTACAGGGACCGGTACTACCGCGATAACCTGGCACTGCCGCCGGCGAGCGCGGTGACGGTGAACAAGTACCTGTCGGTCATCGGGAAGGAACTCGGGTTGTACCGCAGGGTCAGGGATCCGCACGAAGGAGTTGAAGGCAGACCGCTCTTTGAGATGCTAACTGCCGGTGTGGCGGTGCAGACTTTCATTATGAATGCGCTGCGCCTGGAAGTTCCGCCGGAGGTGATTGCCGGACTTACCGGTGTGCAGAATGATCAGCGGATCGCGCTGCTGAGGCAGGAAATTGCAAATGAAGAAATAAAAAAGTTCAACGACATATAAAAGATCAGCAGTAAAGTAACCGCCTGTCTTTAACTCCTGTCTCTACCAAGGGTTAGAATTTGCTGCAATTACTGACAGGTGTGTGCCCGGATTCAGGAGGTCCGGGCTTTTTTTCGTATGTGTGGTACCTTCCCTGAACCTGGTCTTGCTATGTAATGTGCTGAACCGGCAGCATGCTGATACGGTTCGGTCATGCATTATCTATTCTGAACGGGCCATCAGAACGGCTTCCGGAGATTTATTTTTTCCATCCTGTCTTAAATACTTACATTTGTAGTGAAAATTACTCACCTAAGAAAATTTGAACAGAATATGAAACCTACTTTGTTAGTCCTGGCTGCAGGAATGGGAAGCCGTTATGGTGGACAGAAACAGACCGATTCATTCGGCCCCTCCGGGGAAACGATTACCGATTATTCCATCTACGACGGGCTCAAGGCCGGTTTCGGGAAGGTGGTATTTGTGATTGCCCCCAGGATGGAAGAGGAATTCAAAAATGACTACATCAAGCGGTTTCCGTCCGATCTGCAGGTGGAATACGTAATCCAGGATGTGAAGAATGTGCCGGAGGGGTTTACTGTGCCGGAATCACGTGTCAAACCATGGGGTACGGCACATGCAGTAATGATGGCCAGAGATGTGATCAGGGAGCCTTTTGCCGTGATCAATGCCGATGACTTTTATGGCCGTGAATCGTACCAGATCATGCACGATTTCCTGGTGCAGGCCCGCCCGGGGGAATACAGCCTCATCGGGTTCACGCTTTCCAAAACGGTTTCTGAACACGGTTCCGTGGCCCGTGGGGTATGCGAAACCGATGAAAATGAATTTCTCACGCAGATCGTGGAACGGACAAAAATATTCAGCAAAGAAGGGAAGATCTGGTACGAAGATGAGGATGGCAGTATCCATGATCTCTCTCCGGAGGTGAAGGTTTCCATGAACCTGTTCGGGTTCACGCCGGATATTTTTGAACACCTCGACAAACAGTTCCGCGCATATATCGAAAAGAACATCAACAGTGCCAAGGCTGAATTTTTCATACCTTACGTTGCAGACAACCTGATCCGCGACAATGAAGCATCCTTCCAGGTGCTCGGCACTCCCGAATCCTGGTTCGGCGTTACGTACCAGGACGACAGGCCGCATGTGCTCAACATGATCAACAGGCTTGTTGAAGAGGGAGTTTACCCGACACCTTTGTGGAAATAATGATGGAACAGCTTATAGAAGAGTTACTGACATCCTATGGACTTGATCCTGCCGTGCTGGAGGTGAGGCCCATGGGACAGGGACATATTCACGATACCTACCTGGTCGAACACAGGGACGATCCCGGTCCGCCGCTGATGCTGCAGAAGATGAACAATTACGTGTTCAGGGATATCCCTGTGCTGATGCGAAATATGGAGCTGGTCTCCGAACACATCGCATTCAAGAACAGGAGGGCGGGAAAGGACCCTGCCCGGAACGGCATCCTGCTGCTGGAGGCCGAGGGCGGGAGAAGTTATATCGGCAATGATGAATCGGGGTACTGGCGCATGTTCTGGTTCATTGAAGATCAGAAATCCTACGAGATCGCGGAGAATGAAAAGATCGCGTTCGAAGGCGGAAAGGCCATCGCGCATTTTCAGTCTATGCTGACCGATCTTGATCCCGGGAAAATAGGCGATACCATCCCGGAGTTCCATCAGCTGGATGCACGTGTGCAGCAACTGAAGCAGGCCATAGAAAATGCCCCGGCAGACCGGCTGGCGGAGGCGGGTCCCATGATCGGACTGGCAGAAAAGCATCTTGCTCCGGTAGCAGCGTTGTACGAAGCTTCCAGGGAGGGGGATGTGCCGGTGCGGATCACCCACAACGATACGAAGTTCAACAACATCCTGTTCGGGCAGGACGATTCGGTAACCTGCATGATCGACCTGGATACGGTAATGAAGGGGTATGCGTGGTTTGACTTTGCTGATGCACTGCGGACCTGCGCGAGCCGGACCACCGAGGAGGAATCCGATATGCGCAGGGTTGGTTTCAACATCAGCATTTACCGGGCATTCGCGAAAGGCTACCTCTCCGAGGCACATATGTTCCTTACCGATGACGAAAAGGCATTGCTCCACGCTGCACCTATGGCGTTTGCATATATCCAGGCAATCCGGTTCCTGGCCGATTACCTGAATGGGGATGTCTATTATAAAACCACCAGGAAGGACCAGAACCTGACCAGGACAGAAAACCAGTTCACACTCATGCGCAGCATCCTCGACCAGCAGGAGGAGATGAAAAAGATCATCACCGAATTGTCGACCGAACTGCAGCATTAGCAGATCCATGAACCGCTGCCGGAAATTATCCGGATATTATTTATTGAATGCCCATGATACGCAACATTTAAAATTTCACCAATGAAACTTTGTTCCTCCCTGTTCCTTGTCCTGTTACTGACCCCGGTTGTTTCCGCCGCAGCACAGGAGCTGCCTGCCTGGCAGGATCCCGCGATCGTCCAGGTGAACCGCGAAATGCCCCGCGCGACCATGTTTTCATTTGAAAGCAGCGACCTTGCACTGGCCGGGGAAAAGGAGGCCTCTTCGAATTTCCGCTCACTCAACGGGACCTGGAAGTTCAGGTATTCTGAAAGTCCGGCGGACCGGCCGGAGAAATTCTTCAGGCCACGTTACAAAACGGATGACTGGGACGACATACAGGTACCCGGAAACTGGGAATTCCAGGGGCATGGTGTCCCGATCTATGTGAACATACCCTACGAATGGACCACCGATCCGAATCCCCCGGAGGTACCCGTGGCGCATAACCCGGTGGGGAGCTACCGGCGGACTTTCACTGTTCCGGATGACTGGAAGGGAAAGCAGGTATTCATCCATTTCGGTTCCGTGAAATCGGCATTCTACCTGTGGATCAACGGCGAGAAGGTGGGGTACAGCCAGGGCAGCAAGACCCCCGCCGAGTTTGACATTACGCCTTTCATTCAGCCCGGCGAGAACATGGTCGCAGCAGAAGTCTACCGCTGGTCGGATGGATCATGGCTGGAGTGCCAGGATTTCTGGCGGGTGAGCGGTATCCAGCGGGAAGTGTATCTCGAGGCACGGCCTGTGACACGTATCTCAGATTTTTTCAGCCGTTCGCAGCTGGTCTTCAACTATCGCGAAGGGTTGTTCGACCTGGATGTGAAGCTGGTCAATTCAGGAGACACAGACAGCGAGGCAGCCCTCAGGGTAAAGATATTCGATCAGCAGCAGCAGCCCTTCTGGGAAGATGAACTTCCTGTGGTGCTGCAGGCCGGCGGATCGGTAAGCCTGAATACTTCGGCCACCCTGGGTGGCGTGGTTCCCTGGAGCGCCGAATCACCCTACCTGTATACGCTTGTGATGGAACTGTACGATGCAGATGGTGCACTGATCGAGGCTGTTTCAGCAAAGACCGGATTCAGGACGGTGGAGATCAGGAACGGACAGCTGCTGGTCAACGGCAAGGCCATCCTCCTGAAAGGGGTCAACCGGCACGAGCACGATCCGGTTACCGGACAGGTTGTTTCCCGGGAATCCATGCTGAAGGATGTTCAGCTGATGAAGCAGCATAATATCAACGCGGTGCGGACTTCGCATTATCCGAACGATCCCTGGTGGTACCAGTTGTGCGACCAGTACGGACTGTACGTAGTGGATGAAGCAAATATCGAAAGTCACGGCATGGGGTATGCGCCCGACCAGACCCTGGGGAATGATCCTGTATTCATGAAATCACACCTCGACCGGACGATCCGCATGGTGGAACGTGACAAGAACCATCCTTCGGTGATCATGTGGTCGCTGGGCAACGAGGCAGGCGACGGGGTCTGTTTCGATGCCACACACGACTGGGTACAGGTGAAGGATCCCACGCGACCCGTGCACTACGAACGTGCAGAAGGCGGTCGCAACACCGATATAATGTGTCCCATGTACATGAAGATCCCGGAGATGGTGAAATATGCCATGGAGTTGCGCGACAAGCCGCTGATCCAGTGCGAATATGCGCATTCCATGGGCAACAGTACCGGTAACCTCCAGGATTACTGGGATGTGATCGAGGCCCATGACCAGCTCCAGGGTGGATTTATCTGGGACTGGGTGGACCAGGGAATGGCTGCGGAAACAGCGGACGGGCAATTCTACTGGGCCTTTGGCGGGGATTTCGGACCGGAAGATGTGCCTTCGGATTCAAACTTCTGTATGAACGGACTGGTGTTTCCCGACAGGTCCCTGCAGCCTGCCATCGAAGAGGTGAAAAAAGTTTACCAGTACATCGGTTTTGCACCCACCCCTTTCTATGAGAACAGGATCAGGATCACCAACAAGTACGACTTCATCAGTCTCCGGGGGGTGGATATCCAGTGGGAACTGGTTGCCGAAGGGAAGGTGCTGCAGGAAGGACTGATCAGGTCACCCGGACTGTTTCCCGGGCAGACAGGTGATTTCGATCTGAACCTGGACAGGGATATTGTGAAGGTGCATACGGAATACTTCCTGAACTTCCGGGCGGTAACCAATGTTGCTGCACCGCTGGTTCCGGCCGGGCATGTGGTGGCATCAGCCCAGTTCCAGGTCAACCAGGGAGCACCGCTCGACCATACCATCGCTAACTGGATGAAAAAGAGTACGCAACTGCCTGCATTTGTGGAGCAGGCAAATGTGATTGAAATCTCCGCCGGTCCGGCTGTCTATAGTGTTGACAAGCTGACGGGGCTCATTAGTTCAGTGAGCGTGGAGGGCAGGCAGATGATTGTCGGGGGACCGGTGCCTGATTTCTGGAGACCCATGACCGACAACGATTTTGGAAACAAGATGCAGGACCGGCTGGGTATCTGGGAAACCTGGTTTGAAAAGCTGCAACTCACCGAGTTGTCGTGGTCGCCCGACAGCCTTACCTATTTTGTGCGTTCGAAATTTACAGCACCGGAGTCACGTTCTGGACTCACTCTCACCTATGTCTTTTCGGGCAACGGGGATGTGACAGTGGTGCAGGATTTGCTGATCCACCCGGCGGATGAACAGTTCCCGGAGATGCCTGCTTTTGGCATGCAGATGGTACTTGCTGAAGCACTGGATTCCGTGAAATACTTTGGCAGGGGACCGCATGAGAATTACATCGACAGGAACCATTCGGCCTACGTGGGTTATTACGGGAGTTCCGTCGATGCACAGTATGTGCCTTACGCGGCACCCCAGGAGAACGGCAACAAAACTGATGTCAGGTGGCTGGTACTGCACGACGCATCGGGGACCGGACTGATGTTCAGGGGGTTGCCTATGCTGGAATTCTCTGCCCTGCATTACCGTCCGGCGGACCTTTCCAGGAGAACCCCGGGGATCACGCACATGTCGGATCCTGAAAAACGTCCCGAGGTATACCTCACCCTCAACCGGCAGCAGATGGGTGTGGGCGGCGATAATTCCTGGGGAGCAAAGACGCATGCAAAGTACAGCATCCCGGCGCGGCCGATGCAGTTTGCCTGGCAGATCAGGCCGGTACTGAAAGGCGCGAATTACTGGGAGAAGGCAAAGTAGAATGTGTGTGTCAGCATGAATCCTGAGAAACTGAAAAACACCTTGCTGGCCATTGCCGCGTGCCTGCTCTGGTCCTCGGCATTCGTGGGGATCAAGATCGGGCTGCCCTATACCACGCCATTGCAGTTCGCCGGGATCAGGTTTTTTATCTCCGGGTTGCTGGTATTGCCGGTTGCCGTTTATTACAATCCCCGTTTCCTGCAGATATTCAGGGAACATTTCCGGTTCATCCTGTTCCTCGGTTTGCTGCAGACGTTTTTACAATATGCGCTTTTTTACACTGGGATCGATAAAGTTCCCGGTTCAGTTGGGGCCATCGTGATTGGCTCGGGACCGCTGTTTATTGCCATTGTGGCCCACTTTTTTGTCCCGGGGGATACGATGAACCTCAAAAAGGCAGGGGTCATCCTGTTTGGATTCTCCGGGATCATCCTGGTGAGTCTCGGCAGGAATGAAGGGATTGATCATGCAGTGCGGCTGGTGGGGATCCTGATCCTGGTGGGGAACAACATTATTTCAGGAATCTCCAATGTTATTATTGCCCTGGAAAAGAAGAAGATTCCCCCGCTGGTATTGAGTTCAATATCCATGATCTCCGGTGGACTGCTTCTTTTCCTTTTTTCCATCCCTGTGGAAGGACTGGACCTGTCACCCAAGCCGTTGCCCTATTACCTCTCACTGGGGTGGCTTAGTATACTGTCTGCCCTGGCGATCTCCATCTGGGTGATCCTGCTGAAGAAACCGGATGTGAAGGTTTCGGACCTGAACATGTGGAAATTCCTGATCCCCGTGTCCGGTGCCATCCTGGCATGGACCATTCTGCCCGGGGAATCTCCCGACCTTTTGTCGGTCCTCGGGATGGCCATCACTGCCATTGCATTGATCATAATCAGCAGAAACCAGTTAATTGCCGGAGCAAATGGGTACGGGAAACGTTCAAAATGATTAGTTTAGCAGTTGAAAAACGGTTGCCTCGCTGTGGAATATAGAAGAAGCATATTTCTTTTTGTACTCACCCTGTGCATGTCGCTGAACCTGGCTGTCGGACAGCCTGTTGCCAGGGAGGGAGTGCTTGATTTGCGTGGGTATGATATGCGGGAGCAGGGGCCCCTGGATGTACAGGGAGAATGGCGGTTTTCCTGGGGGGAACTGATCGATCCCGCCAGCCATTCCGATACTTCGGGGATCCTGGTGCGTGTACCTGCAGCATGGAAGCAGCTGGAAGACAGGGTTCCGGGAATCTCCGCCAAAGGATTTGCATCTTATCGCCTGGAGATCCTGGTTCCGTCCGGACTGGAGAACCTGGCTTTCCGCTTTACCGAAGTGTTTTCAGGTTCGGGCTATTATATCAACGGGCGGAACATCGGTTTCAACGGACTTCCCGGCACCAATAAATACCAGGCAGTATTTGGCTATGCGCCGACGATGCACGTGGTAGCTGTGAGGGATACGGTCCTTGACCTGGTGGTGCATGTCTCCAATTTTGAGCACCGTTCCGGCGGACTCCGGGGAGGTGTGGAGATCGGGACCCCCATGCAGATCATGTCGGCAAGTGCCGGCCGGCAATACAGGGACTATTTCCTGCTGGGGGCCTTCCTGGTCATCGGCATTTATTTTATGGGATTGTACCTGATGGGTGCGCGGCTGTATATTCTGTTCTTTTCCCTGACCGGCCTGGTGATGTCATTCCGGATCCTGATCCTCAGCGACAGTTCACTGGACGCGGGTGACTGGATCTCGGCGATCAGCAGGCTGAGGCTGGAGTACCTGAGCTTTGACCTCCTGGTTCCGCTGTTCGTGTTGATGGTTCGTTTTCTTTTCCCAAATGATTTCCCCACCAGGTTATTCAGGATCATCGTCTGGGTGTGTGCCCTTATGATCGTGCTTGTAATTGTCGCTCCTGTAAGCCTGTTTTCCGGCATTTTCAATTATTTTATGGTGTTTGTTGTGATTACGGCCGGCGTGCTCCTCTATGTTTTGGTCATTGCCTGGTTACGGGGACGAACCTATGCCCCGGCATTTGTTGTCGGGATCAGTATTGCGGCCATCGGGGCGGTAACCGATATGCTGAATATTGCGGACATCATCGAGACGGGACTGATCTCACATGTTACAATGTTTCTTTTCCTGTTGATCTATGCCTTTGTATTTTCAGAAAAAAACAACGAAGAGGCAAAACGCAACAAGCTCCTTTCCGTGGAGCTCCTGCGCAACCAACAGGACCTGGCAAGCAAGGCGAAAGCAGGAGAAAGGCAACTCCTGGAACGCGCGGAAGCGCTTCAGTCATGCAGGGAAGATCTCAGGAAAAGCAAGGAAGCCCTGGAATCAGGCACCGGGTTGCGCAATAAGTTTTTAACGGTGCTTGGGCACGATATCAAGGCACCCGTAGGATATGTCAAACAGGTGATCGATATGATGCTCAACGGTGATGTTGAAGCATCAGAGCAGGAGGAGTTGCTGAAACTCGTGTCCAACAGTTCACATGCTACCCTGAACCTGCTGGATAACCTCATTTTCTGGGGGCGCTCACAGTCAGGTGAGCTGAAAAGCATGGCCGTGCAATTCCCGCTGGACAGGATCATTAGCGAGACCATGGAGTTGTTCGACCTGCCTTTGAAGGACAAGCAGATCACCCTGGTGAAGGAGATCCCGGACGAACTCAGTTTGTATGCCGATAAGGAGCAAGCAAAATTGGTGCTCCGGAACCTGTTGTCCAACGCGGTCAAGTTCACCAGGACCGGTGGCAGGATACTGGTCAGGGCGATTGCTGACCAGGCGGGCAACCAGGCATGGATCGAGATCGAGGACAACGGGGTGGGGATTCCTCCCGGGGAATTAAAGGGGCTCCTGTCCGCGCAGGGGATCAATTCCACGGAGGGCACCAGGAAGGAAAAGGGTACCGGCATCGGGCTGAAATTGTGCCGGGAGCTCACAGCACTGAACCATGGGACGCTGGAGATTCAAAGTGAAGCCGGAAAAGGCGCACTGTTCCGGGTCGTGCTTCCGATGCATCCGCCGCCCCACCTGCCCTGAGCAAAATTCAATTCACGGTGCCGCGGTCATTCCTGAAAGGGAGCTTCCGATGCACCCGCCGCCCCACCTGCCCCACCTGCCCTGGGCATCACAGCACCGTTATACGTGCCATTCCAGGTTCCCGGTTTTTTTCTCCAGCACCCTGCCTGCCTTGATGGTCCTGCGTTCGATCGTATTCTCCTCCATATCGAGCCGGTCCACCACCAGCGTATATTCGGGAATGTCAGCTGATTTTTCCGTGATGATGCCGATCACGCTGTCGGGATCATCAATACTGATGGTGGCAGAGTACTGCGTCGCCTCCCGGTCCCTGAATATATGATCGGTGTGGTGTTCCATGCGCAAGGTATAATGGATGTCACGCTGCAGTTCAGGGGAGAGTGTTTCGATGGTTTTTACCGTGAGGACTTTCATGTGCATATGGTTTTTTATTCCTGTTCAGGAGATATGGATTTTACTGTTACCTCGGCAGATTTCAGACCGTCGGATTTTGCCCTGATGATCAGGTCGCCGGGCTCCATGGCCGACTGGATGATCAGGAGGTGTCTGCCGTTGCGCACTCCTTTTGCTGAAGCATGGTACGGCGTATGGTCGCTGGGATCCCCGTTGTCGATCACCCTGATCTTTCCCGGACCGCTCAGCTGGTAGCTGATGGTGTTGTCCGCGGAAGGGGAGGTGACGCCGTCTTCGTCGGTGACACGGGTTTCGATGTGGACCACATCCTGACCGTCGGCCATCATCTCTGTCCTGTCAGGTTCCATCAGGATCATGTTCGGAGGTCCGGCCGTGACCAGTGAATCCATAACATACAATATCGATCCGTCTGCGTCGCGGTAGGTGGCCCTGGCCGTGATGGCGCCCGGTTTGAATGCCACCCGTGTTTTGATGACCCCGTCTTCGAAGTTTTTCCGTGCAAACAGGTCCAGGAGCGAGTCGTTGAGGGTCAGTTCCACTTCAGGACAATTGCTGTACACCACCACCTGCAGTTCCCTGCCCCGTTCGCTGAAGCTCCAGTGACGCACCACCGGGGCGCCTGCCCACGGAATCTGCCAGCTGGTACTGTTGTTCAGCGAGTCCACCAGTTCCCGGTCCACCACGGCGATCTTCACCATGGGGGTTTCTGAATAAATGCTTTGTGTATACCAGGCATAGGGTTTCACTTCCCCGTTGGTTTTCAGCAGCCCGTTGTTGAAGGACCGGTTGGGCCAGGCTGCAGATTCACCGAAGTAGTCGATGCCTGCCCAGATGAACTGTCCGACTACGAAGGTGTCCATTTTCATCCATGAATTGTCCATGTAGCTGATCTCTCCGTAATCCGGCATGCGGCGTTCGCTGTATGCCTTTGTTTCTGAAGCCATCCAGATCAGGTCAGGATATTGTTCGTGCCAGGAGGCAAAGGAATCTGTCCTGTAATTGTAACTCACCAGCGGTTCCACGTGGATGTACCTGGAGGGGAGCTCCTGTCCGCGCTCAGGTGAAGCAGGGTGCAATCCACAGGTAATCATCCTGCTGCTGTCGATGGACCGGGTCAGGTCCGCGAGTGTTTTGTACCATTCCGCGCCTGCTTCCGGGGCAGCCAGCTGTTCAATGGTTTCGTTTCCCATGCTCCATGCGATGACCGAAGGATGGTTGAAATCGCGGCGGATAAAATAGGCAAGGTCCTGCTTCCAGGTATTTTTGAAATCGAACGGACTGGCAGGTTTGTCACGTTGCTGCTCCCACTTGTCGTACATTTCCCCGATCACGAGGAATCCCATGCGGTCGCACAGGTCCAGCAATCCGGGGGAATGCGGATTATGGGACAATCGCAGGGCATTTACACCCAGTTGTTTGAGCTTTTTGAGCCGGTATTCCCATGTGGCATCCGGAACCGCTGCGCCAAGCGCACCGCCATCGTGGTGCAGGCAGACCCCTTTGAGCCAGACTTTTTCACCATTCAGGATAAATCCCGAATCGGGGGAGAAGGCGATGTCGCGGATGCCGAATTTCGTGGCAACGCGGTCGGTAACTGTTTTCCTGTTCACCAGGTACGTGTTCAGCTCATATTGTGCAGGATCTTTATCGGACCACAGTTGCGGATCGGAAACCAGGTGTTCCGTGCGCAGGGTCGACCGGCTGTTTTCTTTTGCAGTCGCCATGGTGATGGTGCTGCTGACCAGGCTGCCGGCGGGGGAGACCAGGTCAGAACGGATGTTGTACCGCATGGAACGGTTTTCGCTGTTCACCACGTCGGTTTCCGCGATCACGTATCGATTGCCGTCGCGTACTTCTGTCGTGATGCGTGTGTTGTGGACCGGGAAGTGCAGGTTATTCGTGGCCAGCAGTCTTACGTGCCTGTAGATGCCTGCTCCTGAATACCACCGGTCGGCAGGCATGTTTGAACAATCGGTCCTGACGGCGACCACGTTGATGGTATCTTTCCTGACAAACGGGGTGATGTCGAAGTGAAAACCGATATAGCCGTATTTGTGTTCGCCGAGGTTGTTGCCGTTGACCCATATATCTGCATTCATATATACGCCGTCGAATACCAGGTAGAACTTTTCCTTTTCGTCGTATGCGCCAAGGTACAGGTCTTTCCGGTACCAGGCCACTCCTCCCGGGTAGAAGCCTCCTGCCGTTCCGGAGGGATGGTTCCTGCTGACCTCCCGGGTGATCATCCAGTCGTGCGGCAGGGAGACAAATTCCCATGCTGCGTCGTCAAATTGCACTGTACTGTATGCGGGATCATCTCCCTGCATGAATTTCCAGTTCAGGTCGATGCGTTCATCCACACGGTCGGCTGTATCCCCCTGTCGTGTGATCAGCAGTGCCGATCCTGCGACAAGTATGAGCAGCAATATCCAGTGAAATGGCTTCATCGTTTACCTGGTGTTATTATTGTGGGATGATTGTTGCATAGCGTTCCAGCAGCTTCTCTATGGCTTCGAGGTGCGCAGCCTTCAGTCTCCTGTTCACAGCCGGCTGGGAGATCTGCAGCTGTTCGCTGATTTCCATCTGGTTCTTTCCGGAAAGACTCAGGAAAAGGGCTTCGGCCTGCTCGTCCGACCAGTCGTGTATCAGTATGTCCATGAACCCGCATGCCACATGCATTTCGCCGTCGAGGTGTTCGTTCCCTGTGGAGATCATCAGCCGCTGGTTGCGCTTCATGGTCCGAAGTCCTTCATCGGCCAGCCGGAAGGCGGTTCCGTCGGATTCGCGCAGTTGTCCCTGGAAAAGTTCCACAGGACCAACGCCGATGGAAAGTCGCAGTTCCAGTCGCGTGTCCAGTTCGGTATGGGCACGGAAGCGAAACTCGCTGGCCAGCATCAGGATGGCGTGCAGGGAGGAGGGGGCGTTTTTCGACAGGCAGAGGAATTCATCCATCCTGATGATTTCATATTCGAGCTGCTGGTTTGCGTCGATGTGGCGGTTGACTTCACTGATTGCTGCCCGGATGATATCGGGGATCCTACCGAGGTGCGCATGTGAGATCTTTTTACTCTCCGCGATCTCACCGGAGATCACCGCATAAGTTGTATCAGACATAAACGGGGCGATTAAAAAAAATATATTATATAAAAAAATATTAGCGAAAAAAATAGGAAGTAAATATATAACTATTTTGAGTTATAAAACAAATCATAACCAAAAAAATGAATATTTAGAATGATTTTACAAAACAAGGGCAGGAGCGGGAGGAGGTGTTGACCAGTAACATACGCGTGGAATTGCAGGAATCAGCAATGCATCATGCGCAGAAACACAGCATGGGACAGTCGCTGCACCTTTGCAGGAATGCAGTATGGGCAGTCGCTGAACCTTTGCAGAAACACAGCACGGGACAGACGCTGAACCTTTGCAGGAATGCAGTATGGGCAGACGCTGCACCTGTGCAGGAATGCAGTATGGGCAGACGCTGAACCTTTGCAGAAACAC
>Ga0180430_10001836_pt1 | contig 20052 bp, 9 predicted proteins | sample SS_ome_9_FD_132999 | JGI IMG/M metagenome (GOLD analysis project Ga0180430, IMG submission 132999) | Hypersaline lake sediment archaeal communities from the Salton Sea, California, USA - SS_1_S_2 metaG | ecosystem: Environmental > Aquatic > Non-marine Saline and Alkaline > Hypersaline > Sediment... | reverse complement strand
GGACCCGCTCGCCCAGCTTGCCATTCGCGGACGCATCGCCACGTCTTGGAGACAGTGGGCTGAGACCTGCCGGCGACTGCCGCCGGGGCTGTGGGGGGTGTTGCAGTATGTCCATCGGCGTGTGGTGGCTCTCGACTTCGCGGGGTTGGAAAATGCCCCGGCCGGGCCGCAGGTTGTCAGCGGCACACTTGCCGAGGCCGCGATCAAGGCGGCCATCGCACGCAGCGGCGTCGCCGGGGCGTCGGTGAACGACCATCTCGTCGCCCGGCTGGTCGAAACGCTCGCCGCCGCCCTCCCGCCGACGGCCCGCGAAGGCCGTTGGATCCGGCTGGCGGTGCCCTGGAGCCTGCGAACCAAGAGCGACCGTCTGCTGCCGGCCTGCAACCGGGTGAGCATGGTCTTCGTCGACCGCAAGCCGCACGGACGGCTTCGCGGACCTCGGCTGCTTGCCTCAGTGCGCGACGAGATCGCGCTGATTCGTCGCCACGAGCTGGGTCATATCTTCCCGCTGAGCCTGGAGGCCGGCCGCCGGATACCCTTCGCGATGTCGAGGCCTATCGACGGCCGCCGCCCGCAGTCCACCGCCGTCGTCTCGAATGTGGGATCGTTCTTTCGGCGGTCGCCGCTGGCCGCTGACGATGGTCGGATTTCCATCGGCCCCAGCCGGCTGACCGGCTGGTGGATGACGCCTCCGGTGCGGCCCGGCACCGCGGTGGCGATCGGCACGCATCGTCTTGGCGAACGGCGGACGATCGCGTTGCGTTTTGATCCGATGGCCTGCAGCGCCGAGGCTGCGGGCGGGATACTCGCCGACTACCTCGAGCGACTCGCTCGCTGAGCTATCGATCACCTCCTCACGCGACGCGTATGACCACACTCTTCCCGTTCGACCATTCGCCGCTCTACGAGCCGACGATCCTGGGCATCGCCGTGATCGCGGTGCTCGCACCGCAAGTCGTGCTCGTCTGGACATTCGCGCGGACGGTCAGGCAGCGGCTTGCAGCCACCAGGCTGGCCGATGCTGCAGGCCGACGGGAAGCCGCCAAACAGGTCCCTGCCGAGGTCGTGCTCTGCCTGCGGGGTGCCGACGAGGGACTGGAAGACGTGTTTGCCTCTCTCGCCGCCCAGCAGCACGCGGCCTGGAGGCTGCAGGTGGTCGTTGACAGCCGCGACGACCCCGCCTGGGAGATCGCCGAGCGGTCGATCACGGCCGCTGAAGAAGCGGGCACCGCCAGCTGGTCGGCGGCGACCCTCGAGCCGCTTGCCCAACGGCCTCAGGCAGGGTCGCTGAAGTGCGCGTCGCTGCGACAGGCCATCGGGCGGCTGGCAGAATCCACCGAAGTGGTGGCTCTGCTCGATGCCGACACCCGTCCCCCGGCCGAATGGCTGGCCACGCTCGTCGAAGCGGTCCGCCGACCGGGGGTGGGTGCGGTCTCGGGCAATCGCTGGTACGAGCCTGCCGTCGTCACCCCGGCGGCGATGGTGCGGGCCCTTTGGAACGCCGGCGCGGTGGTCCAGATGACCGCCTTCGGTATTCCCTGGGGCGGCAGCCTCGCAATCCGCCGTGAGGCGATCGTGGAGAGCCGGCTGGCCGAGGTCATCGAGCACACGCTCTGCGAAGACACGGCCCTGGCCGAGCCGCTGCGTCGGGCGGGCTGGAAGTACCGCTTTGAGCCGGCGATTTTCTCGATCCAGCACGACGGTGATCTCGCGCTCGTTTCGTTGACGCGGTGGATCGCCCGGCAGCTGCTCACCGCGCGGCTGCACCATCCCGCCTGGCCGCTGGTGCTGACACACGCGGTGAGTTCGTCGCTGGTGCTAATCGCCTGTCTGGCCGCGGCTCTCGCGGCTGCGATTGACGGCGCCGGAGTCGAGGCTTCCGCCAATCTCGGGCTCTTCGCAGGCTATGAGATCGTGTCCCTTCTGATGGCACTGGCGATTCGCAGGTCGGTGCTCTCGGCGGTGCCGACCGAGCGGCTCCCGGCCCATGTCGGCACCGCGACGGCTCCTGCCTGGCTGGCATGGATCCCGCTCACGCAGTTGGTCTACGCGACCGCGGCGTTGAAGGCCGTGGCGGCCCGCTCGGTCGAGTGGCGGGGAATCCGCTATCGCATCGGCCGTGGAGCGGTCTTTCCGATCGAGGAACCGACCCTCCTGCCCACACCGAAGCCGGTTTCGGCCGGAAGGTGAGTTCAGCCGGCGAGTCCGGGCAGGATCTTCTTTCCCTTGCCGGCCGACCTTTCGCCGGCCAGTCCGCCCTCGGCGGATGGGGTGTCATCGACCGCGGCCATGCAGTTCCGCTGGAATCGCAGCAGCCGCTCCGCATCGATCCGCGTGACGCATCCGCTCGCGGGCAGCCCGTCGCGAATCCCGAGTTCGCCATTGATGTCTCCGGCGATCGTCCAGCCCCCGCCACCCGGCCCGAGGCATTCGATTCCCAGCACCCCAGGCGGCGGGACCGCCGGCTTACCGGAGAGCATCCTCGCCAAGCCGGCAAGGCCCTGCGGGCCCGCAAGCGAGGCAAACTCACTGAGCATGTCGGCGACCCACAACGACACGTCCGCGGTCGTCTCCCGCCGCTTCCCCCACCGGTCGGCATCACCGAATGCAAGGAAGCGATGGATCATGGCCTCGTCAATTTCCGGGCAGATGATGTCGCCCGCGAATCGACGGGTGTTGGTGGTGTCGAATCGTGGGTCGGTGTGTTCGTAGGCCTCGTAGAGCAGTTTCCCGCCGTAGGCCACCTCTTCGATCGGATTGAGATCCGTCGGCCTGTCGTGGCCGATGAACTCGACCCCGCCGGAGCGAAGGTAGCTGCTCGCGAAATTGATGATTTCACGGATCGTGATCAACCGCTCCGGCGCGAGATGGAAGATGTGCCCCCTGGCTCCGGGGCTGCCGAGCAGGCGAGCGGTGACCGCGGCGACCCAGTCCACCGGCACGAGATTCCGCCCTTCGTCGCCGGTCATTGCCAGTCGCAACGAAACCTGGCGGAAACCCCTCTCATCGGCGGGCGAATTGCGGACGATCACCGTCATCAGGTGCAGCATCGCCATCAGCCCGTGATAGGTCGTGGTGGCGCCGCTTACTGAATCACCGACGATCACGGCCGGACGGATGAAGGTGGGATCCCTGAGCCATTCCGCCGACCGCACGAGCGACTCCGCCTCGTGCTTGCTCGCCTCGTAGTCGTTGCGAAACCCGTGGACGTCCGTTGAGGGTCGCTCCTGCACCGGCCCCTCGGCAAGGCCGCAGACATAGGCGGTCGAGACATGCCAGAAATCGTCGATTCCCGTGATCCGCGTCAGCTCCAACAGCGACCGCGTGCCGGCCACATTGGTTCGCCACGGCTCGTCGCCGCGATCGCTGCCGTTGAATTGCAGCGAGGCGGCACTGTGCAGCACCCGGTCACAGGCCCCGCGAACCCATGCCACCGACTCCTCGTCGAGCCCGCACCGCGGAAGGCCCAGGTCGCCCTCGATCACCACCGGCCGTGGCAGCAGGATTCCTCGTTCGGCTTCGTGCCGCTGCAGAATCGTCTCCACCCGCTGCCGCGGCGAGCCGCTTTTCCCGGCACGAACGATCACGGCAAGCCGCGTGCCGGCCTCGAGAAGATCGGCCATCAGGGTTCCACCGAGAAAGCCGGTGGCCCCGGTCATGAGCAGGTAGGGCATAGGTAGGGTTCTTCCCACGAGGTCGCGGCGGCTTGAAAACAAGGCCCGAGAATAAACGCTTTCGCGGGGCTGGAGAATACGCCGGCACTTCAGACCGGGAACGCCCCGCAGATTTCTGCCGTTACAACCGCTGCCTCGCTCAGGGTCGCCGCCGCATGGCGCGGCCTACCCGCCGGCATGCCTCAGCGGAGGGCGGGGGATTCGAACCCCCAACCCCTTTCGGGGCATCTGATTTCGAGTCAGACCGCTGGCCAATTCGCTTGCCCTCCGGCAAACCCAATCGTAGGAACTCCGCGAAGCTCGCTCAAGCAGACCCGTTCCCCCGCCGACGGCAGACCGACCTCCGGCTCGTGCCGACTGTGCCGACTGCACCCCGAATGCCGACCCCGCGGCGGGTACCGGTCGGGAGGGTCGGCCAAGGCGGGCATGAGGATCGGGCCCCCGCCGTGCCGATGCACTCCCAACAGCACCGGGAGAAGACGAGCCGCCGGCCGGCCGGCTCCTTCACCGGAGAGGAGAACGCGATGGCCAAAAACACATGGCGGGTGGTCGCCCGCAACAACGACGGCGAACTGGTGATCCACGACTACGACTCCCCGGAGCCGCTGCTGCGGTCCCACATCCAGATCGGCACCGACGACTGCAGTACCGATCTCGACCTCCGCGGAGCCCCGGTCTTCCGACGGCTCGTCGGCCCGATGCCCGAGGGCAAACACGTCGTGCGGTACGAGACGCCGGAAGTCTTCGAGGAACTCACCCGCGAGTGGTCGCGGCCGAAAACGCCCGCCCGCCGTCGCAGCCGGACAACCTGACCGCCACGACCACGACCTCGGCCCTGCAGCACGACCGCTACCCGCGGCTACTGCCAGAACTGCCGCAGCCTCTCGAGCATGCCGGTACGTGCGGCTGGCTGCGACTCCGCCTCGGCTTCGGCTTCGGCCCGGGCACGCTGGCGGATCTGGGTCTGTTCGGCGACCGCGATCGCCTTGTCGCTAATGTGGGCTTCGAGAAAGTGCGGCCAGTGGCCGTCGAGCTCGAGCACGGCGGCGCCCACGCGGCCGGCGACGAGGTGGTTGTCGATGAGGGCCAACATCTTCGAGAGCTGCACCCGCTGCGACTCGTCGAAGGCGAGGTCGAAGACTCGGACGTCATCCAGACAGACACTGCCCGGCCCGAGCAGGTCGAGCCGAACACGCAGCGACTCGACCTCGTCGGCGGGAAGCTGATCGACCTGCAGCACCATCTGGGCCCAGGCCGGCTTCAGCGGCATCGCCCCGGACCCCCGCCCGACCGGAGCGTAGCGGTAATACTGCCGGCGGCCCCGCAAACCCTCGACCGCAATCCGCAGCGGCGGCTGCGGCTGGTCTGAATCGATCCGCAGCCAGACCGCCACGCTCAGCCGCCCGGTTCGCGGCGGCGGGAACGGATTGCTCCTGAGCGTCGAGAGACCGTGTTCCGAGGCGAACCGCACCCCCGCGGTGCCGCCATGGCCGGCGGTCGGCTCGAGGGTGCCCCTGGCCTCCTCGACAAGTTCCCAACCGCTGATCGTGCCCTCGATCACGGGCAGCTCGAAGTCAGGGTTATCGAGCACCTCCAGGGGCAGCGGCGTTTCCAACACGCTGCGGCGACGACGAAGGCCCTCGAGCCTCGCGGCGACCTGCCCGCGGAGCTGCTCGCCGAAGATCGCGTCCACCGACTCGACCCTCGCCCCCCGTGCCGCGGTCATCGCCTGCACATCCCACGGTCCCAGCGGCAGTTCGCGGGGCGAACCCCCTTCGTCGGAGAGGCGGACCGCCGCCACGCAGGGAGTCGGCGATGCGTTGACCAGCTGCACGAGCAGACCACGCGGTCCGTCGGCGGTCCGCACCACCAGCGGCGCCGGCAGACTCTCGACAGTTTCCATCGGCAGCTTCGGTAGCTGCTGTAGGGCCCGGAGCGGATTGGCGTCGTCGGGCGGCTCCCCCACCATCAGGTCGCCGTCGCTGATCGTCTCCACGTCGGCCGCCACCAGCGAGGTCGCCAGGCAGCGGTGGGCATCGATGCCCGTGGCACGTGTGGCAACGACCGCCTTCACGCCGGTGCCCGAACCGCCGGCCGCCAGCGGTGAGGCCGCCACCACCGCCGCCAGGTCGATCTCCCGCGGCCGCCCCACGAGCAGCCCGCCGCGGCGGCGGGCCTTGGATGTCGCCTGCATCACCTCCACCGAGGCGTTGGCCGCCTGCACGCTGCTGGCCTCGACGAGGCCGCCGCCGCCCTCGTGCAGCTTCGGCACCACAAACACCACCCGCGGGTCGGCGGTCATCATCGCCGGATTGAGACCGGCAGCCTCCAGAGGGCCCGCCGGCGTCTCCTCGGGCACCAGCCGCGGCTGGAACCGTGCGGCAAGACTGCCCTCGCTCAACAGCGTCGTGGGTGCGATCCGCAGATCGGCCGCCAGGCCCGCGGCAGCCATACGATCAGCGAGACGGCGGCAGACCGCGGCAATCTGCCCCGCCCGCCATTCCAGCCACGGTTCCCGAAAGGGCCCTGCGACGAGGGCCGCCCTGCGGGCAAACCGCTCCTGGCCCTGCATCGGCATCTCGATGCCCGTCTCCTCGACGAAGCGGCGGATTGTGGAATCGTCGAGCGGGGCGGCAATCCCCGGCAGATGAAACCACCCATCATGCGGGCATTCCAGGACCACCGCCCGCACCGCCCTCTCGCCGCGGAGCCGCCCGGCAAGTTCGGCGATGAGATCCTCCAAGGCCTGCTGGACACGCGGGTCGAGCGGGTTGTAGCGAACGCGGCCCTCGCCGGAAACGGGCCGCCCATCGGCCCCGATGCACTCGATCCCCTCGGCATCCACTCCGCCACGTGCAAGAACCGCCTCGAGCTGCGGCAACGGCCCGGCACACTCCACAGCCGGCACAAACCCCAGCCCTTCCCGGGTGAGCACCCGGCAGAGCAGCCCAACGACATCTTTTGCCTCGCTATCGCGGCCGGCCTGCGAGAGCCGGCCGTTGTCCCACAGCAGTCCGCCCGGAGCCGAGGGCCAGGCCGGCGTGCCGCCTTTGTAGATCGTCACAACCGCCGCATCGGCACCGCGGTGACGGGTGAGTTCGGCCAGCCGGCGTGCCCCATCGAGCAGCCCCGCCCAGCCGGTGAGGGCCGTGCCGGAGGCCTCGTCGATCTCGCCGCTGCTGCCAAACCTGGCGAAGTCGGGCGAGTCGAGATAGGCCTCGTATCCCTTGCGGGCCTCGGCAGCCAGCGGGCTTTCGACGAGCTCGCGGGGCGGGAGCGATTCCGGCCCGGCCCGCACCCGCAGCCGCGTCACGACCGCCTCCTCCTCCCGCGAGAGATTGGCAAGCACCACCAAGGGGGTTTTGGTTCGCGGCCAAAACACCTGGCGGTAGCGGCCGACCCTCGGCGGAGCATCGGCGGGGCCGTAGGCATCGGCCCGCGAGTCGTAGCCGCCTCCCCACAGCCGTCGCGGCACGACGCCCGAGGCATTCGGCTCGATCACACAGACCGCCACCGAGGCATCGCGGTCCTGGGGGTAGTCGACCTCGATCAGATGGGGCCGGCCGGGCTCGGCCACCGGCACGACGATCGCCTCCCAGAGCGGCTCGCCGACCTGCGGCGAGGCGGGCAGCCGCATCGCCGGCCCGATCGCATGACTGGCGAGTTCGCCGTGGCCGCTGGGCAGCGGGCCACTGAACCGCGGCATGAAAGCATCGAGCCCTCGCCTCGCCGCCGGCCCACCCGAAGGCAGCACCGGCCGCCGCGGCCGCTCGCCGGAGAAGCCCGGCAGCCTGTTCACGCCGGAGAGCCGGGAGAGCGAATCGACCGACGGCACGCTGATCGAGGGCACCGAGCCACTCAGGCCGGGCAGCCGCCTCAGCCGATCAAAGAGCCGCGGATTGCCGGGGTCAAACTCGTAGACAAGTTCCCAACTCGACGATTCGTCGGCCGCGGACCGCCGCCGCGGCGTGGCGGCCACCGTCACCAACTGGATCGTCCGCTCGGCCACCGAGCGGGCCCACCGCAGGCTGCCGGTTTCGACAACCTCGCAGCGAAGATCGTAGGCCCCTTCGTCCTGCGGGAGCTTCAGCGGCAGCCGCAGCGGCCCAAAGCCCCGCAGCACGCGGCCGTCGGAGGCTGTGGCAAGTTCACCTGCCGGCTCCATCTGCAGCCGGCGGGTGACGATCGGTTCGTCGCTGCCGGAGGCAACCAGCGAGAGCGTCATTTCCAGCCCGCTGGCGGCATCCGCGCGTTCGGGGAGCATGGCCCCTACTTCCAGCTGCAGGGTGCCGCCGGCCTGATGGACCGTGGAGCCGAGCGGCCGGCCGTCGGCCAGCCTTGCGGCCATCCAATCGCCGGGAGACCGGTTCACCGAGAGCCGGTTGCCGTGGCTGTCGAGAGCCTGCTGGCTGCCGGTGACCGCGAGGTCGGCGATCCGCTCGACCAGCCGCACCCGCTTCCCGTCGCCCCGACCGACCAGTTCCACCACGAGGGCCTTGTCGTGCCAGTCGCTGAGCGTGAGATCGAAGCCGTCAAAACCCCTCCGCCGGCCCGAGTCAAACCGCACCCCGCCGGGCTCACGGCGGAGTCCTTCGGCCGGATCGGCCTCCGGGCAGAGCGAGCGGACCGCGACGAGGCTCGCCGCCGCCGGGCTTTCAGTTGCCGCGGCCGACTCACCCCCGGCGAGCTGCTCCTCGCTCACACCGTCTTCCACGACGCGGATCAGCCCCGACCAGGCGACCTCCCGTCCGCCGCCCCAGGCCACGCGGAGGGTGAGCGGAGGCGTCTCGTCCCCGGCTCGCTCCGCCGAGGCCAGCGGGGCAGATGCCGCAGCCCACACCGCGAGGCCGAGAGCGGCAGCCACCGCGGAACCGCGAGGGAGCGACAGCTTCGAGAGGCCTCCGTCAGGGGTGGTCCCGCGGTCGAGCATGGGTGGGTGGTGGGGGCGGCTGAGGGCGTGGAGGTCGTTCGTTGGGCGGCGGATGGTAGCGACCACCCCGGCCCCGTGGCAAAGCCGCTTTCACCGCAAAAAACGGCCTGTAGGCCGGTTGCGCTGCAACCGGCGTGTAGGCCGGTTGCGCTGCAACCGGCTGCCGGTGCGAGCCGCACCGGCCTACTGGGCTGCCGGTGCGGGCCGCACCGGCCTACTACGAGCCGCACCGGCCTACTACTTACCGCACCGGCCTACGTTGCCTGGGCGACGGGCAGCTTGTGCCGCTCTTCAGGGGCCACGATCCACTCCCGGCACGTGGGCGACCCGCAGCGGCAGGGAATTGCCGCATCCGCCGGCCAGGCATAGTCGATCAAGAGCTGCTCGCCCGGCTCGATCACCCGCAGCGTGTGGAGCCACAGCCGGTCGGCCGCATGCAGCGAGGGGTCGTCTTCCTCGTAATAAAAAAGCTCGCAGTTCGGCTCGCAGCTGTGATTGATGAACCGCAGCGGCGGTGCCGGCTCCAGGATCCGGCCGCTGTCGAGTTCCATGCAGTAGTCGGGGTCATCGGGATGATCGTTGAGCACCTCGCCAAGCACCTCACCGACCACCGTGTCAGCCTCGATCCGCCGACGGGCAAAGATCCCCCGACCGACAGCCGTTTCACCCACCCGCACCAGCCGCCGCAGCCGCCGCTGCGAGGCCTGCTGCTCGCGACGCACCAGCGGGTCGGCCGAGGGAACCGGTGGGTCGGCCTTCGGCACCTTGCCGGTGGCGAGGGACGGACGGGTGGAGGATCGCTCGACGGTAATGTTGCTGTGGTGTGCCATGTCGCCTTGTCGATGGTGTGGAATGGGTCGTGGTGGGCTGCCGCAGGGGCCACGGCGCGATCGCCGTCGCGACGCAAGAATCGCCTGCGGCGGCCTTTTTCGTCAACTTTCGTCAGCGCCGCGCGCGCCGATCGACCCTCGAGCGGCTGCCGCCTCAGCCGGCGGCAAGCTCCGTCCGCACCCTCTCGAGGAGCCGCTTCGTGGCATGGATACCCTCCTCCTCGGAGAGCTTCCCGCCCTCATACTCCACGCCGACAAAGCCGTGGTAGCCGGCGGCCAGCACGATCTCGAGCATCCGGCGGTAGTCGGTGCGGGTCTCGTTGCCGGCCTCGTCGAACTCATGGCTCTTGGCGCTGACACCCTTGGCGAAGGGCATCAGCTCCTCGAGGCCGCGATAGCGGTCGTAGCCGCCGAAGTTGCCGAAGTCGGGGAGAGTGCCGCAGTTGGGCCGGTCGACCTGCCGCATCACCCCGGCCAGCCATTCCCCGTTGCTCGAAAGGCCGCCGTGGTTTTCCACGATCACCGCCATCTCCAGCTGCTTGGCGTAGTCGCACAGCCGCCCGAGTCCGTCGGTCGCGAGTTTCTGCTGCTCTTCGAAGGAGCCCTTGCTCGCCGCATTGACCCGGATCGAGTGGCAGCCGAGCCGCTTCGCCGCCTCGACCCAGGGAAAGTGGTTTTCGATCGCCTTGGTACGGGCGGCGGCGTCGGGATCGCCGAGTTTGCCCAGGCCGTCGCACATCACCAGCAGGCTCCGCACGCCCACGTCATCGGCCCGCTTGGCGAGTTCTTCGAGGTAGGCGGAGTCCTTCGCCTTGTCCTTGAAAAACTGGTTCACGTATTCGATCGCCTCGATCCCGAAGGTTTCCTTGGCGGTTCGCGGGAAGTCGAGGTTGTCGAGCTTGCCTGAGAAGATCGTCTTGTGCAGCGACCACTGGGCGAGCGAAATGCGAAACAGCGGCTCCGCCGCGGCCGCCCGGCCGCCCACAGCCGCCGCCAGCCCGCCGGCCGCAAGCCCCACGAACCCCCGCCGCGTGATCCCCGCATCCACGCCACGTCGGCGGACTGCCCGCCTCTGTTCTTGTTCGTGTTCTTGTTCGTGTTCCTGTTCGTGTTCCTGTTTTTGCCAGCCCCGCATCGGCCCATCTCCCTGGAGTGCATTCGCCGCACACGCAACCGCCCTCGCACGGCCGCAATCCCCTCTACGATACTGCTCTTTTGAGAAACTGCGAGCGGGGTTTCTCGAGCCCGCCCAGAACGCACCCCAGCCACACCCCAGCCACACCCCAGCCACGCACCATGAGTCACGCACCATGAGCCAGCCGAGTGCCCCGCCCGGTCGCGTGGCGATGATCACCGTCGACTGGCTGCCGGCCTGGATGCTCGCCACCTACGGCACGACCTGGGTGGCCACGCCGCAGATCGATCGGCTCGCCGCGGGGGGTGTGACGCTCGACAACGTGGTGGTTCCCTCACTCGAGCCGGCCGAGACGCTCGCCGCCTTGGTGCCGGCGGAGAGCGGAGACGCGGTGCTCGTCACCGACAGCCCGCAGGCCGCCGCCGAGCCGCCGGGCGAAGCCTGCGATCGCAGGATCGTGGTCGAGGCCCGGCCCGCCGGCCGCTGCGGTGATTCCGAGGAGGCGACCTGCCTGGGACGGCTGTTTGCCGCGGCGGTCGCGGAGGCCGCCTCGGCCAGCCGCCTGCTGTGGGTCCATGCCGGAAGCCTGGGCGTCGCCTGGGATGCGCCGCTGGAGTTTCGCGATTCCCTGGCCGATCCCGACGAGCCCCCTCCGCCCCGCGACGCCGCGGTGCCTTGCGAGACCGACACCGCCGATCCGGATCTCGTCTGGGGCTGGCGGCAGGCCTTCGCCGGGCAGGTGATGCTGCTCGATCGGCAGGTTGGCCGACTGCTTGCGGCGCTCGACGAGCAGGCGGCGGGCGGCCGCTGGAGCGTGGTTTTGGCCGGGCTGCGGGGGATGCCGCTGGGGCTGCACGGCCAGCTTGGAATCGGCAACGACCTGCCGCTGCTGCCCTACGGCGAGGTGGCCCAGGTGCCGCTGGTGATTGCCGACGCCGCCGGGCGGATGGCGGGCCAGCGGTTCGGCGGGCTGGTGGTGCCTGAGGATGTCAGCCGGCTGGTGCAAACGCTGCTCGGCGGCGAGGGTGAGCCGCCGCTGGCGGGCCTGCTCGAGCGGTGGGAAATGCCGCAGCGGGAGCAGGTCATCACGCTCGGGACGGGAGGCGGATCGATCGTGACCCCTGCCTGGCGGCTGGTGGCCCGCCGCGAGGCCGACAGCGGCCGGCTGGTGATGGCGGGGCTCTTCGCGAGGCCCGACGACTTCCACGAGCAAAACGACGTCGCCGACCGCTGCCGCGACATCGCCGACGAACTCCTCGCCTTGCTCCCGCAGCCGTAGCCCGCGGCGGCTCCTGCCCCCCTGCCCCGGCTACGCGAGCACCTCGGCGATGCTGGCGACCGCATGGGCCACCTGCGGCTCGTCAATCGTGGCGGTGAGCCGCACCTGCAGGCCCTCCGCCTGAAAGCCGATCCCCGGGAACCGCACGGCCCGCAGCCGAACGCCCCGGCCCAAGAGCAGGCGGGCGGCATCCTGGCAGCCGGCCGCCTCCCCAAGCTGCAGAGGCTCCGGCATGATCGTGATCACGGGGCCCTCGCTGCCGCCGATCTCGAGGTCGCAGTCGGCCGAAAGCTTGCGAAACAGCTCCGCCCGCTCCGCCAGCCGCCGCACCGGTCGCGGGTCGCGCTCGAGCAGTTCCAGGCAGCCGCGAGCCGCCGCGGCCACCGGCGGCGGGCAGCCGCGGCGGACCACCTCCGGCGGCACATTTTCAAGATAGCGGATCACCGCGTCGCCGCCGGCAACATAGCCGCCGCCAGAGCCGAAGGCCCGCCAGTCGGAGGCGATCCAGAGATCCGCCTCGTCGCGGTCGATCCCCACATGGTGGGCGAGCCCTCGGCCGCCACCGAGCGTGCCGAGGGAATCAGACTCATCCACGCAGAGCATCGCCTCGTGCCGCAAACGCAGCTCGACCAGGCCCGCCAGATCGGCCGGCTCGCCGGTCATCCCGCAGATTCCCTCGACCACGATGATCGCGCGTCGATGGCTACGGCGGTGTTCGCGAAGCAGGCGGTCGAGCTGGCCGACGTCGCCGTGACGGAAAAGCCGGCAGGCAGCCGGGGAGGCCTCGGCGGCCCGCACCAGCCTCGCCGGCAGCAGATGATCACACAGCACGAGGTCGGCGGGCCCGGCGAGCTGATGGAAAATGGCCGAGGCCGGGCCGTGTTCGGCGGGAAAGACGGCCGCCCGCGGCACTCCCAGGAAGCGGGCAATCCGCCGTTCGAGGCCGCCGACGAGCTTTTCGTGGGCGGCGTGGTAGCCGCGGGGCACCAGGCCGCAGCCGAAGCAGTCGATCGCTTCCTTGGCCGCCGCGATCACATCGGGATGGGTCGAGAGGCCGAGGTAGTCGGTGCTCGTGAGCAGGATTTCGCCGCGGCCTGGCGTGGTGGCCGGCCGCACCGCCGCGGCGGCGGCCCGGGGGGAGTCGAGGCTGTCGCGGAGGTGCTGCTCGATGCAGGCCACCAGGTCGGCCCAGGAGTCGATCCCCCGCAGCCATTCGCCGTGGAACCGCATCCCGTAGCGGGCCTCGATGCGGTGGATCACGTCGGCAAAATGCCCGGCGTCGATGCCCAGGCCGGCAAACGAGGCGTTGAAGGAGTTCGGCCGGCCGCCGAGCCTGCCGACCTCTTCGATCACGAGCCGCTCGATCGCCTCGTGGGTGGAGGCGGGAGTGCCGGCCGCGGGCCGGCTGGTGGTGTCGATCGATTGCATGGCTGGCTCCTCCCTGAGCCGTGGAGTGGGGGTGTGCCGCCTTGCACAACCACGGAATCATACGACAGCCGGTAAAAAAAATGGTAGGCCGCTGCGGCCAGCTTCCCGCCGCCGGGTGCGGTGGGACCGGTCTACACGGCGAGTTTTCGCAAGACGTAAGGCAGGATGCCGCCGGCGGTGAACTGCTCCAGCTCCACCGGCGTGTCGATCCGCACCAGGCAGGGAATCGTCTTCACGCTCCCGTCCGCCGCCGTGGCCACCACCTCGATCGTCGAGCGGGGGGCGAGGGAATCGTCGCATGGGATGTCGAAGGTCTCCTCGCCGGTCAGCCCGAGCGTCTGCCAGGAATCGGGCAGCACCAGCGGCAGCACGCCCATCCCCACCAGGTTCGAGCGATGGATCCGTTCGAAACTCGCCGCCAGCACCGCCTTCACACCCAGCAGCATCGTACCCTTGGCCGCCCAGTCGCGGCTGCTGCCGGTGCCGTATTCGGCCCCCGCAAGCACCACCAGCGGCACCCCCTCCTCCTGGTACTGCATCGCCGCATCGTAGACCGGCATCAGCGATCCCTCCGGCAGCTTGCGGGTCACGCCCCCCTCGGTCCCCGGGGCGAGCAGATTGCGGATGCGGATGTTGGCGAAGGTGCCCCGCGTCATCACGCGGTCGTTGCCGCGACGGGCCCCGTAGCTGTTGAAGTCAACGGGGGCCACGCCATGCTCCTCGAGATACTTCCCGGCCGGGCTCGTGCGGGCGATGCTGCCGGCGGGTGAGATGTGGTCGGTGGTCACGCTGTCGCCGAGTGCCAGCAAGACCCGCGCTTGTCGCACCGGCTTGAGCGGCTCGGGCTCCGCGGTGATGCCGGCGAGAAAGGGCGGCTCCTGGATGTAGGTGCTCGCCGGGTCCCAGTCGTAGAGGGTGCCGGTGGAGGTGGGCACGGCATTCCAGCGGGGGTTCGACTCCCAGACATTGCCGTAGCGGGCCTGAAACTGCTCCGGCTTGACCGCGGCGGCGACCGTCTCGCGAATCTCCTCGGGCGAAGGCCAGATGTCGGCCAGAAACACCTCCGACCCGTCGCTGGCGGTGCCCAGCGGCTCGTGGGCCAGATCGATGTCGGTTGTGCCGGCGATCGCGTAGGCCACCACCAGCGGCGGACTGGCCAGCCAGTTGGCCTTCACCAGCGGGTTCACACGGCCCTCGAAGTTGCGGTTGCCCGAGAGCACCGCGGCGGCCACGAGGTCGGCTTCGGTAACGGCCTTGGCCACCCGCTCCGGCAGCGGGCCGGAGTTGCCGATGCAGGTCGTGCAGCCGTAGCCGACCGTCTCGAAACCGAGGGCATCGAGGTCGGCGGCCAGCCCGGAGGCCTCGAGATAGTCGGTGACCACGCGGCTGCCGGGGGCGAGGCTGGTCTTCACCCAGGGCTGGGCGGTGAGCCCCTTTTGATGGGCCTTGCGGGCCACCAGCCCCGCCGCAACCATCACGCCGGGGTTGCTGGTGTTGGTGCAACTGGTGATTGCCGCGATCACGACGGCCCCGTGGTGGAGCGTGGCGGAGTGGCCGTTGTCGTTGAGGGTGCCGGTGCGGGCGAGGCCGGCGGCATCCATGGCAAACCCCCGCTCGGCGAGCGGCGCGGTGAGCGACTCGGCGAAGCTCCGCTTCACCTCCGGCAACGCCACGCGGTCCTGCGGCCGCTTGGGACCGGCCAGGCTGGGCACCACGCTTCCCAGGTCGAGCGAGAGTCGGCTCGTAAACTCCGGCAGCCTCGCCTCGGCGGTGCGAAAGAGGCCCTGCTCTTTGGTGTACCGCTCGACGAGTTCGACCTGGGCGGCCGGCCGGCCGGTGAGCCGCAGGTAGCGGAGAGTTTCGGCGTCGATCGGGAAGAAGCCCATCGTGGCCCCGTATTCGGGGGCCATGTTGGCAATCGTGGCACGGTCGGCGAGGGTCATCGCGTCGAGCCCGTCGCCGTAAAACTCCACGAATTTCCCCACCACGCCCTCGCGACGAAGGATTTCGGTGACCGTCAGCACCAGATCGGTGGCGGTGGCCCCGGCCGGCAGGCTGCCGGTGAGTTCGAAGCCGACAACCTCCGGAAGCAACAGCGAGATCGCCTGGCCGAGCATCACCGCCTCCGCCTCGATCCCGCCCACGCCCCAGCCGACCACGCCGAGGCCGTTGATCATTGTGGTGTGGCTGTCGGTGCCCACGAGGGTGTCGGGCACGGCCACCGGCGGCCCTGCAGCCTGCTCGCGGAGAAACACGCAGCCTGCCAGATATTCGAGGTTCACCTGATGGACGATGCCGATCGCCGGGGGCACCACGCGGAAGTTGTCGAAGGCCTGCTGGCCCCAGCGAAGGAAGGCATACCGCTCCGCGTTTCGCTGAAACTCGATCTCCACGTTCTGCTCGAGGGCCTGGTGGGTGCCGAAGTGGTCGACCTGCACGGAGTGATCGATCACCAGATCGACCGGCACAAGCGGGTTGATCCGGGCCGGATCGCCGCCGAGCCGCCGCATCGCCGCCCGCATCGCGGCGAGGTCGACCACGCAGGGCACGCCGGTGAAGTCCTGGAGCACCACGCGGGCCGGCTTGAAGGGAATTTCGGCCGCCGCAGGACGGGCGGCGTTCCAGGTGGCCAGCGTCTGCACGTCGCTCTCGGTCACCTCGTGGCCGTCGCACGACCGCAGGAGGGCCTCGAGAATTGTCCGCAGGCAATACGGCAGCCGGGAGGTGTCGGTCACCCCCGCGTCGTCGAGGGCCCGCAGACGATGGATCACGGCCGGCCCGGAGCCGGTTTCGAAGGTCGATTTCGCGGAAAAAGGGTCGTGGGCGGGGCTGGGCATGGCGGCGGGGGCTCTCCGGGGCGGTGACGGGGGAGTGTCCGCTGCACTCTATCGCTTCTGCGGGCGGTGAAAAAGCGGCTCTCGCCGCCTGCGGGGGCCTCCGAGCCCGGGCCGAATCAATTCCTCATGCAAATCCGCTCGACATCTGCGGAAAAGCCGGGTATAGTTTGGATGTCGCGGGAACGAGCAGCGAACGACGCCGCCCCCGACGGCACGACAAATCACCCCCGATTCTCTTCAGCGGCTGTTCCCCCCCCCCAAAGACCCACACCTCGATAGCCGCTACTGGCCCCGTGGTTTCCCCAACCACGGGGCCATTTCATTGCGCGAAGCGGGAAGCAGGGCCGAAGGATAGACCGCCGCCGTCAAGTCGCGGGCTACTGGCTCGCGGGCCACTGGCTCACGAGGATCAGCCGAAGAAGCCGGTCTTCTTCTTGGTCCCGTCAACGCTGCCGCCGGTGGCGGTGGAGTCGATCTCGGCATACCAGGCCCAGGCCTCGAGCATGGCCGGGTCGAGCGAATCCGAGTTCGTGGTCGGCTCGGGAGCCGGCTGCGAGACGGCCGCGGCCGATTGCGGGTTGACCGCCGCAGGCGGGGTCAGTTCGGTTGCGGCAACGTTCACGTAGTCGGCCGGAGCCTCGACGGTCATCGCGGAGGCCGACTCTATCAACGCCGCCTCGTCGCGGGTAAACAAGGCGACCAACTGGCTTCCCTGGGGCATGTATGATCCCTGGTTGAACACACCTGCGGAAAGCATTGCACCAAGGTCACCAAGTTTGAATTCCCCGTCGTAGTCAAAGTCCCCGGCCTGCCAATTTGCCCCTCCGCCGGTGTTGAACCGACCAGCGGCAAGCATTGCGCCGAGATCGGCAAGTGCGACAGATCCATTCATGTCGCTGTCCCCCGGTGCCGAATACCCGGCAAGGATCGATCCGTCTCCGTTGACCTTGTAGCCGATCGCCCGCGTGCCGGCGGCGGCGGCGACCTCGTCGGAGGTGATGCCGTCAGTGCCGTTCCAAGCACCGCCGTTGCGACCGTCCTTGATCCACGTCCGCAGATCCGCCTCGCTGACGCCGCCCGAGGCGACCGTCACCGACCCGGTGCCCAGGTCGACCAGCCCGCCGTCGACATTCAGCCCGCCGAGGGCCGCGTTGGTGGTGCCGGAAATCTCGAGCCGCCCGCCCGCCGAAACGGTCACGCTACTGGAGGCCAACGCCCCGGCGTTGCTGACGATGATCGCGCCGCCGGTGATCGTCGTGGCTCCGGTGAAGGAGTTGGCCGTATCGAGCAGCAGCGTGCCGGTGCCGGTCTTCCGCAGTTCCTGGCTGCCGGTGAGCGAGCCGAAGCCCGCTTCGGCGAGTGTCAGCGTCGTGCCGGCGGGGATGTCGATCGAGACCACCGCCGGAGTGGTGACCGTGCTCTCCGGCACGGCCAGTGTCTGCGAACTCGCCCCTGCCGCCGAGACGGTCACATCGCCGGAGTAGCTGCCAACGGCGGTGTCGGCGGCAAGCCGGATGTAGATCGTGGTGGTCGCCACACTTCCGCCGACGGGAGAGACAGTGATCTGCGAGGCGTAGCCGCTCGACTCAGCGAGCGAAACCTCGAAGCCGCTCGGGGCGGCCACCGTGAGGTCGCCGCCCAGATCGCTGCCCGACACGGAGAAACTGCCTGCGGCCGAGGCCGTGCCAAACTCCGTCGTCAGCGCGTCGAGCCCGCCGGCGGTGGGCACGCTGTAATCCGCCACAACCGGGAGGTGGTCAGAAACGGTCGTCAGCAGGTCGAGCACCTGCGTGCGGTTGGCCAATCCCGCCAAAGCCGTGTTGCCCGAGGAGTTGATGTCGCCGTTGACCGGCACCGAGCCGTTGTTGCCGAAGGCCCGATAGCTGCCGACCTGATACTCAAAGCCGCTGCCATCCTGGACCGCCGCCGAGATCAGCTGGAAATCGAAGCGGTCGTCGAGGCCGCCGCCAACGAGATCGGGGGCGGCGTTTTGCAGCGGCGCCTGCGTGAAAATTCCGCGGAAAGAGGAACTGCCGCTCCAGTTGCCCGGCGAGGAAATCGGGTCGAAGGCCTGGCCGTTGCCGGCCGCGACAAACGCCTGATAGGCCCCTTCGTTGCTCGTGTAGAGGTTGAAGTCGCCGGCATAGATGATGCTCGACCCGACCGGCAGGGCGTCGGCATCCGACCGGATGGCGGCCGCCTCGGCCTGCCGGGTGACCTGGCTCGAACTGTCCGGATCGGCCTTCAGATGGGCGTTGTAAAGATAGAAGCCGTCAGAGGCCGAACCATTCACCGGCTCAAAGCGATAGCGGATCGCCTGCCGCGGGCCGCCGGTGGTGATCGCCACCTCTTCCACGAGCGTGAGCGACTGGCTGTTGTAGACCACGCCCACCGTGAAGGATCCAGAGCCGTTGAGGGTTCCCCGCGAATAGGTCCCGCCGCCGTAGATCGCATTCAGCGAAGAAACCACCGCCGCGGTGGTCGTGAGTTGGCTGTCGACCTCCTGCAACGCAAGCAGGTCGATCTGGTCGGCCAGCCCCGCGTAGTTCTCATTTGAAATCGCCTCGAGCACCGTATCCAGGCCGCTGCGGGGCTGTCCGTTGCCGCCGCCGGAGGCGATGTTGTAGCTCACGATCCGCAAATCGTCGGAATCGCTGCCGGCGGTCACCCCGACTGTAGGCGTGGGAGCCACGCCGCCGCCAACGCTGACCGACACATCGGCAATCCCGATCTGCCGCGATGCCCCGCCGGCTTCACTCTCGCCGCGGTCGCTCGTCCAGGTGATCGTGATCTCTTGGCCGGTGCCGATCGAGAGACCGCTGAGCGTCGCCGAAATCTGCTGGTCGCCGGCCACGCCCCCCACACCCGCGGTATTGTCCGTGCTGTAGGCGAGGCTGCTCACCTCGCTGCCGTTGACCGCCACGCTCCACGCCGGCGGCCGACCCTGATCCGCCCGCTCGACTCGCCCGAGGTAGCCCACGTCAAGCGATTCGATCACGCTGCCGGAGTCGTTGACGAGCGTCAGGCTCACCGTCAGCGTCCCGCTGCTCGAACTGTGCTGATAGCCGAGCACGCCGCCGGTTGTCTCACCGACACCGCGGAAGCCGCCGGAGGTCCCCGAGCCCCACTCGCCGACATAGCCATCGACGCCGCCGGATGAGGCCGCCGCCCAGCCGCCGGGCAGAGTGCCGGTAAAACTCGAGAAATCCTGCGTGTAGCTGTCGACGAGGGACACCGCCGCCGAGACCGTCGTGAAGGTCGTGGCCGCAGTGTAGGACGTGCCCTCCGCGTTGGTTGCATAGGCCCGCAGCGTATATTCCGTGCCGGCGGTCAAACCCGTGAGCGTTTCGGCGAGTCCGCCGACTGCCGGCGAGCCCGCGGCGACATTGACCGCTCCGGCCGTTGCGAGAGTCAGTTCGCCGCTCAGGTCGGCGGTGGCGATGTACACAAAGCCCGCGGCGGTGAGCGTCGACCCGCCATCGGCGGTGACCGTGGCCGCGGCGGTGGCGGTGGTGCGGCCGAGCGTGGCAGTGGGCACTTCCAGCCCGCCAACCGAGGGCGGCAGCAGGCTTGTTCCCACCGTCACGCTCACGTTGCCCAGGCCGATCTGTTGGCGAGAACCGCTCCCGGGCGACCCACTGGTACTGCCGTCGCTTTCCCAGGAAATCGTGAACTTCTCGCCGGCGGCAATCGACAGCCCACCCACCGAGGCCTGCTTGGTCACGGCGTCGCCGTCACTCGTCGAGTACGCCAGCCCCGTCGCCTCGGTCTCACCGACATACACGGTGAAGGAGGGCGTGCGGCCCTCGTCGGGCCGCTCGACCCGGCCCTCATAGCTGATCGTGACCGCGTTGATCGCGCTGCCGGTGGCGTTGGTGAGCGTCAGCGACTGGCGGACCACGCCGGTGCTCCCGGTGTGCTGGTAGCCGAAAACATCCG
>Ga0180430_10001835_pt1 | contig 20069 bp, 23 predicted proteins | sample SS_ome_9_FD_132999 | JGI IMG/M metagenome (GOLD analysis project Ga0180430, IMG submission 132999) | Hypersaline lake sediment archaeal communities from the Salton Sea, California, USA - SS_1_S_2 metaG | ecosystem: Environmental > Aquatic > Non-marine Saline and Alkaline > Hypersaline >... | reverse complement strand
TGCCGGCTTGCAAATGATGGTGATTTCAGGCGGCTCGATGGCGATTATGAGCGTTGTCAATTCATTTGGAGAACGTGTCGTGTCAGGGTTTGGCGCGGTACAGCGGCTTGACAGCCTGCTGATACTCCCGGCGATGGCCATCGGCACGGCTGTCAACAGTATGGCTGGCCAAACCGTCGGCAGCGGCGATATGGAGCGTACGAAAAAAATCGCTCACTACGGCGTCATTTATGTTCTGCTGTTTATGGCTTTCGTCAGCACCGCGATATTTCTGACAGGCTATCATGCGGTCAGGCTGTTTATTTCGGAAGCCGATTCAGCTGCATTCGGGGAAGAATATTTAAAAACGATTGCTTTTTTCTATCCGTTTATCGGGATTAACTTTGTGTTAAACGGTGTTGTAAGGGCAGCGGGCGCGATGTTTCAAATTTTGGTGCTGAACGTGATTTCTTTTTGGGTTTTGCGCTATCCGTTTACATACTTATTTTCAAAGTGGCTTGGCGAAAACGGCATAGCGCTTGGCATTGGAATGAGCTTTATGCTGAGCAGCCTGACCGCGTTTTTATATTACCGCTACGGGAAGTGGAAGCACCTCGTTTTATTTGAAAAATGAAAGAACAAGCTCCTGCGGCAAGCCCCGGAAGCGATTCCCGCCGGGCATCTGAAGCAAAGAAACAAAAATGCTGTTAACGTCTTAATAATTGACGATATATACAATATAAAATGAGTTTGGTGTTGGGGGCTTGTCATGTTTTTAATCGATTTATTTTTGAATTTGTGCATTTTAATTACTTCACTCTTTATCTACACTCAGCTAAAGTGGAATATTTTTTCCCGAAAAGCTACAAACAAACAACTTAATTGGATTAACGGCGTCATGGGAGGATTGCTCGGGAATGTGCTCATGTTCTTTTCGATCCAGGCAACCGATGAAACGATCGTTGATTTGCGTTATGTGCCCGTTATGATTTTGTTTCTATTTACGGGCGTCTTTCCGGCCTTTATTTGTTCTCTGCTGATTATAGGAGGAAGATTTGTTTACGGGGGGAATATATCTTCGATTGCAGCGCTTACAGGAATGATCGTTATATTCATAGGATATTATCTCATCCTCAGGGTCATGGATAAAGACGCTGACACTTATCGAAAGACATTTGCTTTGGTTATTTTTGCTAATGTGGCGATTTCAATTGTGATCTTGATGCTCCTCCATGATTTCCATTTAGTGAAAATTTTAATGATATGGTTCTGGATTTTATCTACTATCGGCGGATTTACGTCAGTATATGTCGTCTCATATTTAAAAAAATCTCATTTTCTGTTGAAAAAGTATGAAGAGGAATCGTCGCTTGATTATTTAACGGGATTGAATAATGTCCGCCATTTTGATGCGATATGGAATGCTCATATTTCAAACGCAAGGGAGAAGAACGAGAAACTGTCTTTGCTTATGATCGATATCGATTATTTCAAAACGATTAATGATACATACGGACATTCAAATGGAGACGTGATTTTAAAAGAACTGGGAACGATTTTAAAAAAGTCAACACGTGCGGAAGGTATCGTATCAAGAAACGGCGGAGAAGAGTTTTCGGTCATATTGCCGAACAGTTCTCATTCGCAGGCTGCAGAGATTGCTGAAAGGATACGCAAGGAAGTGGAGACACACACTTTTTCAATTTCTCATTCTAAAAAGATTCATATTACCGTTTCGATTGGGGTTGCGGCATTTCCGGAGGTCATTCGCAGTACGGACGAGTTGATTGAAAAAGCCGACCAATGTTTGTACAGGGCTAAACACCTTGGAAGAAACCGGGTGTGCGCCTCCGTTTGAATTCACGTTAAGCTGCACGAAAAAGGATAGATGAAACGATCTCCATCTATCCTGTCTTTGTTATGTTCGTTTATCGAATTCCGCAAGTTTGATAAAAGTCTTTTCGTCTTCAATTAATCCGCACGCGCCGCACTGCACTTTTATGGCGGGACCGCTGTAGGGCAGGTGAAATGGAGAAAGCTCGTCATCTGAATACGTTTCCATGATCTCCCCTGTTGCCGGATCAATCTTAACGGATGTCGGAGACTGTTCGATTAAGTTGAACCGTGTTCGGTTTGTTTTGCAGTTTGGACAAAGATAAGGAGCTGTCATATGTCAATACACCTCTTTTTTAATTAAGGTGCACAGATTCGGGCCAATTTATGAAAACCCGATTAGCGCTGTTCCCGTTTTTTGTCCAATTTGCTGAACAGTTCAATCAGCGTTTTCAGCTCTTCATCACTGAAGCTGCTGAACCGCTTGAAGTAATATTCCGTTTTCTTTTCTTCAAAATATCTGATAATTTCTTTTCCCGCGTCTGTCAGATGGATTTTGATGATCCGTCTGTCTTCTTTTGACCGGACTCTCGTGATCCATCCTTTTTCAACCAACGCATCGGTTACAGCTGTGATATGGCTCGCAGAAACGCCTAAAACCGTTGCAAACTCCGTGACTTTCTTCGGACCTTGCTCACTCAGCAGGCGGAGAATCATGAATTCATTGCGGGACATCTCTTTTTCGAGCAGCTCATTTATCTCATCACGTATCTGTTTAAATACTGTGCGAAGCAGTGCTTCCATATCATACATCATTTGTTCTCTAACTTTCAAAATTTCGCCCCTCCATATAAGTAGCAAATTTCAGCTTTTTTTAAAAAGGAATGACCGAATCAGCATGAATATTATTTTTCATGAACATGATATCACTATGATACCATAATTTTCGTTTTTCAAGTGTATGTTTCAGAAGATTTTTAGTTCATTTGACCATCAATTGAACAACGGTCCATGACAATGATAGATGAATACTGCTGTTTCTTAGAATTTGGCGATGGCAATGACATATTATTGTCATTTTTTCTTTTTAGGCAGCGGCTGATTTTGCGATGAGCGGGAGAGGGCTTAAAAATGAGCATGCTGTGATATAATGGTTCCCAACAAATGTTGAAAAGAAGGAGGCAGAACAGATGGCTGAAAAACGAGAACTCGCCACATTTGCCGGAGGCTGCTTTTGGTGTATGGTCAAGCCTTTTGACGAACAGCCGGGCATTATAAAAGTCGAATCCGGCTATACCGGCGGCCATACGGAAAATCCGACCTATGAAGAGGTTTGCAGCAATACAACGGGACATAGGGAAGCGGTGCAAATCACGTTTGATCCCGATGTCTTTCCATACGAAAAACTGCTGGAACTCTACTGGCAGCAAATCGATCCTACTGACAGCGGAGGACAATTCGCAGACCGCGGCGAGTCTTACCGGACAGCGATTTTTTTCCATAATAACAAGCAGCGGAAACTCGCTGAGGAATCGAAGAAAAAGCTTGAAGAAAGCGGCATCTTTAAAGATCCAATCGCGACCGACATTCTGGAAGCCGCGCCATTTTATCCGGCTGAAGAATATCATCAGGATTATCATAAAAAGCATCCTGAACGCTACACACAGTATCGGATCGGAAGCGGAAGAGAAGGATTTTTACAACAGCATTGGGGGCGAAAGCATGGCGAACAATAAAGAAGAACGGCTGAAGCAGCTGACCCGGATGCAGTATGAAGTGACGCAGAAAAACGGGACGGAGCCTCCATTCCAAAACGAATACTGGGATCTGCACGAAGACGGAATCTATGTCGATATCGTGTCGGGAAAACCGCTGTTTTCATCGCTTGACAAATTTGACGCACACTGCGGCTGGCCAAGCTTCACAAAACCGGTCGATACCGGGGAGATCGAAGAAAAACTTGACACTTCACACGGCATGGTTCGGACTGAGGTGAGAAGCAAGTCTGCCGATTCCCATCTTGGACACGTGTTCCCGGACGGCCCCGGACCGGACGGCCTGCGGTATTGCATCAATTCAGCAGCCCTCCGTTTCGTGCCGAAGGATGACCTTGAGAAAGAAGGGTACGGCGAATATGCCAAGCTGTTTGAAGGGGAAAAATAGATCTTAAAGGCACTCGTCGTGTACCTTAGTATGATAAATAACCAATGGTTTGCCCTCTTTGCTCTCACAAAGCAGAGAGGGCTTTTTCATCTCCGAATTTGGAATTGAATACTCCGAGCTAGAAAGTCGAGTAGTTTCTATTGCTAAAGTAAAGCGGCATAAGACTGCCGTGAGGATACCCAGCATATAGAAAAATCTGTTAACATCCCACGAAATACAAACGAAGAAAGCTGAGAAAAACGGCATGTTCAGATGACTTTTTTCAAAAGGGCCATCTTTTTTAGAGGATTTTCTGCTCTGAAAGCGAAAAACAATATAATAGAACATCTTAGAAAAGAGGCAGCCGTTGTGACATCCATTTCAAACACAGAAGACCGTTATTTAATGCTGACATGCAGCAAAAAAGTTGAGTCGCATTATCATATATACACAGATGACCAGATCCCGCAAATGTTTTCATCTCATTTTCTGCAGCTGCAGGACGAATTTCCGCTGAGAGAGCTGTACTCCCTGCTCGTTCAGGTACCCGATATTTTAAACCGAAATTATATTCATGTGAAAAGCTCTTTTAACCGCGATCTCCCTTTCACAATGAAAAAGTCGCTCTTTGATCTTGGATACATTCTTGATGAAGAATTGTTTTATTCGATCCGGCTTGCAGATTGGAAAGGAGTTTCCCCTGTGCGGGCAGAATGGGGGACGAAGAAATCTCTCATTGACGGCTGCCGCATCATGCAGGCTTATGATTCGTTGTCGATCAATGAAGCGTTTGCGAAGGAAAAGCTGCTGCGCAAGTATCGTTTTTACGAGGAAGGCATCATTCAGCTGTGTGTCTGCTACTCGGAAGAAGGAGAACCGATTGGATGTGCCGAGCTTTATCTCGATCAGGACGAAAACGTTGCTAAAATCGAGGAAGTCGCCATTTTGGAGCCTTATCAGCGGAAAGGCTATGGATCGGGCCTTATCAAGCAGATGCTCGTCGCTGCCAAACAATCGGGCATGGAATCGTGCTATCTTGTGACTTCGGGAAGCGATCAGGTGAAAACGTTTTATGAAAAGCTGGGTTTTCAGCAGAAGGGAAAGCTTACGACGATATTTAAATATTTGTTCGAATAAAGTAGGCAGGTGCACATACCAATTGGGACTTGGCCTGCATAGGCTGGGGTGTAGACTTTATACGAAAGGATGATAAGCCTGTGCATTACTCCCATTATTGCTGTCCTACTGGAGGATACGGCTACGGGTTTCACGGCAGAAACACATTTGTGCTCATCGTTGTCCTCTTTATTTTGCTCATCATTGTCGGTGCGGCTTTCATTTGCTAGCTAAAAGCCCAACGCCCGGTCGCTTGACATGCTCACAAAGCCTTCCATCCGGAAGGTTTTTTGTTTTCGTTGTAAAAATTTACATATATATGTAATATAATTATGAGGTGAAAATATCGGACAAACGGGGGAGAAACTTTGAAATATGCTTGGGTCATTAAAGGGGACTTTTTCAGACTGTGGTCTGGAACGTTTTTATCGCTCTTTAGTTCGGTTCTTTTCTATTATTCATTGGTATGGTGGTCTTTAGCTGAAACCGGAAGCGCCCTTTCGGGAAGCGTCGTGATCGGCATCGGGCTGACTGTCTCGATTTTGATATCGCCGTTTACAGGCTGGCTGTCCGACAGGTTTCACAGGGGGAAATTGATTGCGGCTTCAGATATGATCATTTCAACTGTATTTTTAATAATCGGATTTTTGGCGCTGTCAGGCATGAGTTCAGTTATGTTACTGGCGGTTGCAAGGGTGATTGTATCGGCATGTTTGACCGCAATCGAACCTGCTGCAAGATCGCTCTTGCCGGATACACTGAGGAAAGAACAAATTGAAAAAGGAATCGCATTTCAAGAAGTGATCACACAGCTTATCCAAGTGATCGTTCCGCTTGTCACAGGGGTTCTGTTTTCCTTTCTGCATTTCGGCTGGTTATGGGTGCTGTGCGGAAGCCTCTCCTTCCTGTCCATCTTTTTGGAGTGGAGAATCAAAGATAAAAGGGGCAGCCAAAAGCGTATTCCTTTTACAAACAAACAATTGTTCAGCGGTTTTACAAGCTTGCTTCAAAATAAGCCGCTCAAGTATTTGTTGTATGGGACGAGCATACAGCAGCTTGTATTCAGCGGTTTTCCAATATATATCGTCATTTGGACCTCGCTATTATTAAAAGATCAGGCTTGGCTGGGCGGCGCTTTTCAATCATTTTGGGCGTGCGGGACGCTGTCTGCGGCGCTTTTCTTGTCTTTTATCGCAAAACCGGAGCACGCAAAAGCTGCTGTGCCCGCTTTAATGCTGATTTTCGGCCTGCTTTTGTCGCCTCTAGGCTGGATTAATCATGTCGTGCTCGGCGCCGCGATTTTGATCGTCATCGGAATGATCAGCGGCGTAGTCAACATCTATATTGAAGGTTACTTGCAAAGGGTAACGGAAGGTGAAAACAGAGGCAGATCGCTGGGCGCTTTTTTTGCGGTCAACAGTGCTTTTATGCCGCTCGGCTATGCGGCCGCGGGAATGTTGTCGGATGCTGTCAGTCCCGAATATTTATTCCTCATCGTCGCACTGCCCGCGCCGTTTGCTGCGTTTTCGATGATGAGATCATTTTATTTATGGGAAAAACAGACGAAGGAAACCGTTGCTTTGCAGGACAAAACGTCAATGTGAATAAGCGTGCTTGGAAAAATAAAAGGACATGTCCTTTTATTTTTTTGTTTACACTAACGGCGATCGCTCCGAAATCAACCATTTCACTTGAAAAGAGAATGCCGCCTTTTCCCCATTCATATAATGTAAAGAAAAACCTCTCATTGGGGAAGGGGGGATGTTTTCATGTCATTTTTGATTAAGCCGGATTTGCACGCAAGCTATCCGGTCGTTCAGTATGCAAAAGGAAGCTGGATTGTCGACAATTCCGGAAAACGGTACCTTGACGGCTGTTCGGGGGCTGTTACCTGCAATCTCGGGCACGGTGTACAAGAAGTGATTGATTCTCTCAAAGAGCAGCTTGATTCCGTTTCATTTGTCTACCGTTCACAGTTTACGAGTGAACCGGCTGAACAGCTTGCCGAACTCCTTGCTGAATGGCTGCCGGGTGATCTGAATTGGTCTTTTTTTGTCAACAGCGGGTCGGAAGCTGTTGAAACCGCCATGAAAATCGCCGTTCAATACTGGCAGGAAAAAGGACAAAACGACAAAACGATTTTCCTTTCAAGATGGAACAGCTATCACGGAATTACAAACGGAGCCCTGTCGCTGTCGGGATTTTATGAGCGCCGCTACAGGTTTACGCACATGCTGCACAAGTATCCCGCCGCTTCCGCGCCAAACTGCTACAGATGCCGGCTTTCTCATCCCGACTGCCAGGAAGCGTGCGTGAAAGAAATCGAGCTCGCCATTAAAAGGATCGGCAAGCAATTTATCGCGGGCTTCGTGGCCGAACCCGTCATCGGGGCTGCTGGAGCAGCCATAACAGCGCCCGATGGTTATTACAAAAAAGTAAAAAAGATTTGCGAAGAAAATGAAATTCTTTTTATTGCGGATGAAGTCATGAGTGGGATGGGAAGAACCGGCCGGTTGCTGGCGATTGAACATTGGGGTGTGACCCCGGATATTGCCGTACTCGGCAAGGGGATGAGCGCAGGGTATTCACCGATTGCCGCAGCTGTCATATCCGATGACATCATGGAAACGGTCAAAAACGGCTCAGGAGTCATCATGAGCGGACATACGTACAGCGCAAACCCTTTTTCAACCCGTGCGGCGCTCGCCGTTCTCCGCTACATTCTGAAGCACGATCTTGTCAAACAAGCCAGGGTAAAAGGGGAAAAGCTGAAAAAGATGCTGAAAGAAGTCATGAAACAGTCGAGCATCATTGGCGACGTTCGGGGCAAGGGGCTTCTTATCGGGATTGAATTTGTCGCCGATCGAAAAAGCAAAAAGACATTTCCTTCATCAATGCCGGTGTCGGCTCTCGTCATTTCCGAAGCGAAAAAAAGAGGCCTGCTTCTTTATCCGTCCCAGGCGGGCATTGACGGCGGCGGGGGAGATGCGGTCATCATTGCGCCGCCCCTTACGATATCGGATCAAGAGCTGGAAGAACTTATTCATATATTTAAACATGCCGTACACGAGATTGAAAAACAAGCAGAAAAGGTGATACGCGAAAGATGACGGTCCTGAACAAACGAATTGCTGTTGAAGATGCGATTGCCGATTTGAAAGACGAAGCGACCGTCATGTTTGGCGGATTTGGGGGAGTCGGTTCACCGCCTTCTTTCATCAGTGCGATTTTGAAAAAAGGCGTAAAAAATTTAACGGTCATATGCAATGACGCAGGCTTTCCCGGCATCGGCATCGGGCCATTAATCGTCAATAACCGCGTAAGGCGGCTGATCGCTTCCCATATCGGATCAAATCCCGTTGCGGGAAAACAAATGACTGACGGTTTTCTCGCCGTTGAATTTTCACCGCAAGGGACGCTCGCGGAAAGAATCCGTGCGGGCGGCACAGGTCTTGGCGGCATTTTGACCGATATTGGGATCGATAATGACATGGTGCGTCAAGGAAAGAAGATCGTTTCTTTGAATGGTCGTGCATACCTTGCCGAAGAAGCGCTGAGTGCGGAATACGCTTTTATTTATGGGAAAACCGCCGATGAATTCGGCAATATCATCTACGACAAAACGGCGCGTAACATGAACCCGCTTATGGCGATGGCTGCTGATCGGACATTTGCCGAAGTGGAGCGGATCGTTCCCCTGGGAGAGCTGGATGAAGAAGAAATTGTAACACCCGGTGTTTTTGTCGAAGGTGTCGCTGAAACGGAAGGGGTGAACTGGAAATGGGTTTGGGAGTCATAGAGCGGGAGAGAATTGCAAAACGGGCGGCCCGCGAAATCAAAAGCGGAATGATTGTCAATCTGGGCATCGGCATTCCGTCTTTAGTTCCCAATTTTTTAGATCCGGGCACTTCCGTTATGATCCAATCTGAAAACGGGCTTCTCGGCATCGGCGAGTCGCCTGAAAAAGGAAGGGAAGATGAGAATCTTTGCAATGCGGCAGGCTGGCCTGTCACCGTAGTAAAAGGCGCTTCTTATTTTGATTCGGCTCTGTCGTTCGGCATGATCAGAAAGGGCGCGATTGATGTCACGATTCTTGGTTCTCTGCAGGTCAGCCAGTCAGGGGATCTGGCCAACTGGATCGTCCCCGGCAAAAAGGTTCCTGGAATGGGAGGGGCGATGGAGCTTGCCCAAAAGGCGAAAAAAGTCATTGTCGTGATGAGCCATACCGATAAAAACGGCGCCCCCAAACTTGTCGCCGACTGCACTCTGCCACTGACTGCAAAAGGCTGCGTTGACATGGTGATTACAGAAAAAGCCGTGATCACCATTGACAGCGGCGGCTTTGTATTAAAAGAGCTGATGAATGAAGAGGATCTTGATGATGTGCTGCGGCTGACGGATGGAAAGGTCCGGATCGAACTGCCGCTTTCGTAAGAGGAGGAATTGGATGGAGAACATAGAGAGAAAGGTGTGCGATTGGATCGATTCGCACGAGAAAAAAGCGGTTCGCCTTTTGAAAAAACTCGTCGGAGAAAAAAGCACAATGGGCAGTGAATTTACCGCCCAAGCTGTCGTCCTGGAGAAACTGAGGCAATTCGAAGCTGAAATCGATGTCTGGGAGCCGAGCATGAAGCAATTGGAACAGCACCCGCTGTTTAAATCAGACAGAACAAGCTTTAAAGAAAGCCCGAATATTACGGCTGTCAAAAGAGGAAAGGGCGGCGGGAAATCGCTGATCTTAAACGGACACATCGATGTCGTGCCTGAAGGAAACAGAAAAGACTGGGAGACGGAGCCTTTTCAGCCGGTCATGAAGCAAGGACGGATATACGGCCGGGGCACAACTGACATGAAAGGCGGCAATACGGCTCTTTTAATGGCGATGGAAGCGCTGGAGCAATGCGGGGTTCACTTAAAAGGAGACCTGATTTTTCAAAGTGTCGTAGACGAGGAGTGTGGCGGAGCCGGGACGCTGGCGGCCGTCATGAGGGGCTACAAGGCGGACGGCGCTTTGATTCCCGAGCCGACAAATATGAAAATGTTTATTAAGCAGCAGGGGTCGATGTGGTTCAGAATCACGGTCAAAGGGCTTTCTGCACACGGCGGCACAAGATATGAAGGTGTCAGCGCCATTGAAAAAAGCATGCTTGTCATCCAGTCGCTTCGCCAGCTTGAACAGGTCAGGAATAAGAGAATAACAGATTCTTTGTATGACAATATCCCGATTCCGGTTCCGATTAACATCGGCACGATCAAAGGAGGCGCATGGCCTTCATCGGTCGCTGACACGGTGACACTGGAAGGAAGGTGCGGAATCGCTCCGAACGAATCTCCTGAAGCCGTCCAGTCCGAGTTTGAAAACTGGCTCAATGATCTTCAATACCATGATGAATGGTTTAAACACTACCCTGTTGACATAGAATGGTTCGGCGCCATGTGGCTCCCAAACGATTTGGCTGAAGACCATGAACTGACGAAAGTGCTGAAATCCGCCTATCAAACCATCACGGCAAACGATCCCCTAATCGAAGCTTCCCCGTGGGCGACAGACGGCGGAATATTGTCGCACGCCGGAGGCACCCCTGTCATCGTCTTCGGTCCGGGAGAAACGAAAATGGCTCACCAGGCAAATGAATACATTGAAAAAGACGCCCTGATTCAGTCAGCCAAAATCATCAGCCTGTTTATTATGAATTGGTGTGATTATGAACGGTGAAAAGATCAGCTGTTTTGGAGGTTAAACATGGTGGAAAAATGGAGCAATGACAGCTGTACGCTTGAAGCGGATGTCGACTTGTTCAGTAAAAGAATCAGAATCATCAATTATGAAGGCGATGTGTGTTCATTTTTTCCCGCCATATTGAAAGAAGCAAAAAAACACGGCATAGGGAAAATGATCGTTTTCACCAAAACGAATGACAGAAACGCTTTGCTTGAGCGGACGTTTGAACCGGAAGGGAAAATTGACGGATACTTTAACGGGCATGATGCTGACGTGTTCGTAAAATATGTGAAAGAAGACAGGCGAAAAACCGCTGACTGGCTTGCGCAGGATCAAATGCTGACAGAGCTGTTCAGCACTCCCCGCATCGCGGAGGCCCAAAACGCTTCCTTTCAAATCAGGAGGGCCGCCTCCAGTGATGCGCCTGGTCTCGCCGATCTCTACAACTGCGTCTTTCCTGTATACCCCGCGCCTGTTTCAGATCCGGCATATCTTAAGGAAGCGATGGGGAAAGGGGCCGTTTACTACCTCGCTTTTGACGGGGAAAAAGTGATTGCATCAGCAGGTGCAGACGTGAATCCCGTTTTGGGGAATGCGGAAATAACAGACTGCGCCGTCCTGCCGGAATACAGGGGCTTTTCATTGACGAGGCGGCTGATTGCCGCACTCGAAACCGATTTGAAACAAGCGGGTATCTTTTACGTTTATTCAATCGCAAGAGCAGCTTCTTTCGGGATGAACGCCAGTCTTTATCATTTATCATACTCATATAGGGGCCGGCTTTTGAACAACTGCCTCATTTATAAAACCATCGAGAACATGAACATCTGGTGCAAAAATTTAAGCCGGTCTTAAAAAGCGGTCTTCCGCGGGTTTTATATTTGAAGAGACACTTTTCACACCGGTCACATAACCTGAAAAGTATAGGGAAAATGCTGATAGGGGGATGAAAGATGGAAAACGGTCTGTTTCAGCCGAAAAGGCACTGGAAGGATATTGAGCTTTGGAAAGATGTTCCCGAGGAAAAATGGAACGACTGGATCTGGCAGCTGACCAACACCGTCAGAACGCTTGACGATTTGAAAAAAGTCGTCAATCTTACGAAAGAGGAAGAAGAAGGGGTGAGAATCTCCACAAAGACGATCCCTTTAAATATTACGCCGTATTACGCTTCACTGATGGATCCGGATGATCCGCGCTGTCCGATCAGAATGCAGTCGGTGCCCCTGGCAGAAGAAATGCACAAAACAAAATACGACCTTGAAGATCCCCTTCATGAGGATGAAGATTCGCCTGTCCCCGGCTTAACCCACCGCTATCCGGACCGGGTTTTGTTTCTCGTCACTAATCAATGCTCGATGTACTGCAGGTACTGTACAAGGCGGCGTTTTTCCGGACAAATCGGCATGGGCGTGCCGAAAAAGCAGCTCGATCAGGCGATCGCATATATCCGGGATACGCCCGATGTCAGGGATGTCCTGATTTCAGGAGGGGACGGTCTTCTCATTAACGATCAAATTCTTGAATATATTTTGAAAAACCTCCGTGCGATCCCGCACGTGGAAATCATCCGGATCGGCACGAGAGCCCCGGTCGTCTTCCCGCAGCGGATTACCGACAAACTTTGCAGCATTTTGAAAAAGTATCATCCCGTCTGGCTGAATACGCATTTCAACACGAGCATCGAAATCACGAAGGAAGCGAAGGAAGCCTGTGAGAAGCTGGTCAACGCCGGGGTTCCGGTCGGCAATCAGGCCGTGATTTTGGCTGGTATAAATGACAGCGTTTCCATTATGAAAAAGCTGATGCATGATTTGGTGAAAATCAGAGTCCGTCCGTATTATATCTATCAATGCGATTTGTCTGAAGGAATCGGCCATTTCAGAGCGCCTGTCTCCAAAGGTCTTGAAATCATTGAAGGCTTGCGCGGACACACAAGCGGCTATGCAGTCCCTACCTTTGTCGTTGACGCGCCGGGCGGGGGCGGAAAAATCGCCATACAGCCGAATTACTTGATTTCGCAAAGCCCCGATAAAGTCGTGCTCCGCAATTTTGAAGGCGTCATTACGTCTTATCCTGAGCCTAAGAACTATATTCCGGGAAGAGCGGAAGACTATTTTGCCGAAATTTTCCCTGATGTAATGAAGGAAAAAGAGGAGATCGGCATATCGGCAATCTATGCGGATCAAGCTCTTTCATACACACCGGACGGCTTAAAACGGCTTGAAAGAAGGGAGAGCTATTCCACAAGGCCCGATCATGAAACATTGAAAAGCCGCCGGGCAAAGCGCGATGAATTGAAAGAAAAGAAATTCCTTGCTCAGCAAAAAAAAGAAGGCGAAGCTGAGGGGCGTGTGCAATGAAGAGGTGTGAATGGTGCAGTGAAGAAAAAGCCGGGGAAGCCCGCACGGCGGTTTATTGGGAGCTTCCTGACGGGACGAAAGCGATCGAAATCACCGATACACCTGCGGTGGAATGCGAAGGCTGCGGCATGGTCTATCAGGAGGACAATGTCACTTGGGAAATTGAAAATCAGCTGCTCTTGATCGATACAAAAAAACTGCCTTCGTCCGTTTCGTATGATGCGCTGATGAAAACAGAGCGCATATTGAAGCGCAATTACTTTGATTTTTCTTCATGAAGCCGGCTTTTTGCCGGTTTTTTTTGTTTGTATTTTTTCAGACGCCCTGTATAATAGAACATCAAAAGAGGACAGGAGGGGAGACCGTGAAGTCTTTTTACCATTATTTAATGAAATACCGCCATCCGAAACCGAAGGACGCGATCAGCGAATTTGCGAACCACGCTTATCTTGATCACGGATTTCCCAAGACATCAACTCATTACGATGAAATCAGCTCTTACCTTGAGCTTAATGGGGATTATTTATCGTCAATGACGACATTTGATGAGGCTTGGGAGCAATATATTTCGGAAACAAAGCGATAAAAAATCCGCAGTTCTGAATAACTGCGGATTTTTTACGTTCGCCTAAAGCCGGCTGGGCTTTTCGGAAAACTCATCGGGCTTTGTAACCTTAGCCCATGCGAATTAACAGCACTCAGCATACGATAAGCGTAACACGGAAGCTTCAAGGCAAGGGGGAATCCAAATATGAAGTCAAACGCGCCTAAATTCAAAGTCGGGGATGTTGTCGTTGTCGTGATGTACGGGACGGTCGGAACGATTACAAAAGTTCATAAAATCGATAAGCATTTTTTGTATGAAGTCAATCATAATGAAGTGCTTTATTTTGAAACTTCTCTTCAGCTCTACAAAGATTATGACGGGGTCATTGTCGATACGGAAAAGCTTGATATCGAATATGAATTTTTAATCGGGGATGTCGTCTATGTAAAAGATTACGGCAAAGAATTGTTTAAAATCACCGGGCACAGAACGGAAATTTGGAGATATGTGGAGGATGGCTGGGAAGACATCATTTACGAGCTGACCCGTTTGAAAGACGGGGAATGGCTTGAAACCGAAGAAGAAGATTTAACGCTCGTTCTCAGAACTTACGAAATGGACCAGTTCGTCCATCAGCTTCTGTTTGTTCATTATGTCGGCGAAGCCGGACAAGAGCTTGATGAACCGATATCTGAAAAGGTGTTTCTGCCATTCGCGGGGGATCCCGAGGAGCATGAGCATGAGCGCAACATGGCTGTTGCTGTCGTGGATGAGCTGCTTGATATTTACAATGACTATAAAGTATTGTATGAAATGTTTCAGGATGTGGAATATAAAGAAATGATGGAGTTTGTGTTAAGCAGCCTGAAGGAATATTTCAAATGATAAACAACAAATATAAAAAGTAAGGAAAACAGCCGAACACAATCAGGCCGAACATGGCTTTCAAGACCTTCCCCAATACCAGGTCAAACCCTTCTCCGTCAAGTGCTTCAAGCGTTTTTTGGATCATTTTCTTTTCCCCTTCCGGCTTTTGTCTTGTTACGACATGTATATGACAGAGGACAAACATTATGACAAACCGGTTATAAAACCGGATGCCAGCTCATACATCAGAATAAGGAGGCGATCACAATGAAAGAAATTGAACTGATGATAGATACAGAAGAAATCGCTGATTTTTTTTATCTAGAGCTGACAAGAAGAGGCTACATACCGAGCGAGGACGAACTATTCGAAATTGCCGATATCACCTTTGATTATCTGATTGCAAAATGTATGATAGATGAGCATATAGAGGATTGAAAAAAGGGACCGGGGCGCACCTGCTCCGGTTTTTCTTATAAATTTGCCCGGCGGGGGAGCCGGGTGTAAAATGTTTAAAAACAATGACAAGGAGGCACTGATTTTTTCAATGTATAAAGCACTATTTTCAGCCGCTGTCTTTGCAATGATGGCCATTCTTATCCGCATCCCGGCGGTTCAATCGTTTGATGTGAGCGTGATACAAGCTCTCGAATCTGTTAGACACCCGGTTCTCACAGCGTTTTTTAAAGCGGTGACAGAGCTTGGGTCAAGCGGCTTCATGCTGCCGCTGATGCTTGCTTTAACCTTGGTACTTGCCGTCTATAAAAAAGCAGCGGCATCACTGTATCTTTATTTGCTGTTTTTTGTTGAAAGAACGGCCAATGAAGCTTTAAAAGGCTGGATTGCCAGAGAGCGCCCTGCGATAAACCCGCTCGTCCACGAATCGTCACACAGCTTTCCGAGCGGCCATTCAATGAATGCGGCGAGCATATATCCGTTTATCGCATATCTCTTTTTGCTCTGCATTCCTTTTTTTCAACAACGCAGCCGCGCACTTTACATGTGGACAGGCCTTATCGTCGGACTTATCGGCATCAGCCGCATGTATCTCGGCGTTCATTATATGACAGATGTCATCTCAGGATTTTCTCTCGGTCTGGCGCTGTTTTTCATCTTCAAAAAAATTGGCGAAAAGTACCCGCTTGTTCGACAAAAGTAGTCAAAGGGATTGAGCCGCGAAGCGCCAATTGTATAAAAAAAGGAGGGATCTGTATTGCCGTTAATGTTTCAACTGTTTAAAAAGAAGCTGACACCTTATGATGTGACGATTTTTCAAACGCCTTGCTTTGGTGAAGATAAGGGATATGAAATGGTTTACAGAACGGAAATAAACGGCAGAACCCATGAAGATGTGCTGGAACGGACATTTTCCACTTTCAATGTTTATGACACGGTGCCGAATGATTATAAGGCGAGATTCCTTGCAACAGGCGACATCGTTTTAATCGATGAAGGAAGAAAGGGAAAAACCTATTATAAACTGCTGTCTACGGGATGGAGCAAAATCAACCGCATTTTGCTGCAGTCATCGTAAAGCTGAAAAAACTGCGGAAGCGCTGTCCGCAGTTTTTTTATGTTGTATTCTTTCGTTTTCTGGCGCTGAATTCCTTTTCGTGTGCATCCTCTGCCGCGATGACGTCCTTTGTCGGGATGTGGTTGTTCTTTTTCAGACCGGTGACTCTGTTTCGCTGTTTTTTGCCCATCATTTATGACCTCCTTCCTAAAAAATAGGATGACTAAACGCCCCGCTATTTATCCAAGAGAAAGTCGTCTTTATTCTGTCATATTGATCGCGGCCGGGTAGACATACGGCTGCTTCGGCTCGCTGATCTCCTTCCATCGCTTCGTGCGGATGATCGGGATGACAGCGCCGTTATAAGATGCTTTGCCGAGCGTACCTTCCAATTCAATCCATGTATCAGGCTGCAATTGCTCAGCGCCGCTCCATTCGGCGAGAAACCCGATCAGGCTGGCGTCTGCGATGCAGTGCGTGATCATAAATCGGGACAGCACGAGCTGGCGTGCGCTCAGCCCCGCTTCCTTATGGACGAAGCCTTTGACCGTGATTTCTTTTCCAATGTAATGATCAAGACGGCTTGTCACTTCATCATAATAGTCTGCAAACATATCGTCATCCATGACAATTCGCTTTTCATGCTTAAATTGCTCCATCTTCCGGTCATACGCCGACTTCGGCATCGCTGAATCGGCGAGCCCCTGCTGAATCTCCGGTGTCATGACATGTTCCTTTTCGCCTTCGGTTTGAGGGGCGATCTCCGTTTTGGTGAGCATCGTCCCTTTATTGGCGGCTACAGACGAATTCAGTACAGCCGGGGAAAGGGTGAATCCGGTGATAAGGGGAAGTGTGATTACGCCATAATGCATCAGCCTGATGAAAAAAGGCTTTGATTCGTCATGATCATGTCCGCAGCCGCAATCTCCAGAGTGGTCATCCTTCACCGTCCAGACCCTTGTCAGCTGAATGATAAACAGAAACGCAAACACACCTGCGGCGATGAGGCTTGTGTAATCGTATTTCGGATTGATCAGCTTATCAATTTCCCCTGTGTAATGGAGCTTGAAAATAAAGACGGAAAAAGCCGCCAACACGAGTGCGCGCAAAAATTGCCGAGGCTGAAAAACCATTGGTGAAACCTCCTTTCTAAAGCAAACTGACAAATTTGATACAAACATAGACAACAACTGTGATCAGAACAGACAAACAAATGACGAACTTCGGCTTAAACGCATGCAGCATCATGACCGTATTTTTTAAATCGAGCATCGGTCCGTATACGAGAAAAGCAAGGATGGACGAAGAAGGAAACAAATTGGAGAAGGAGGCGCCGATAAAAGCATCCGCTTCAGAGCACAGTGATAAGAAGTAAGCCAGTCCCATCATGACCAATGCCGAGTCGAGCATGCCCCCTCCGAACAAAAACAGCGATTTTAACGGGAGGTAGGTTTGCACAAGTGCGGCAATTAAAGCGCCGATAATCAGAAACCTTCCCATATCAAAGAATTCGTCAACAGCGTGTTTCAGCATATCAAATAGCTTTTCCGAAAAAGGGGATTGTCTGCCGGAATGGGCGCAGTGTGCAGCTGTTATGCTGCTTTCCGTTTTCAGCTGGCTGGAGCGGAACATCATGCTGATCGCAAAAGCGATGATGACCGCTGCGGCAAAACCGACAGCAACCCTTAAAACGGCCATTCGCAAATCATTGCCAAATGCCATAAAAGTGGATAAGATGACAATCGGATTGATCAGCGGACCTGTCAACAGAAAGCCGACGCCGGCGTAGATGGGAACGCCTTTTGAGACGAGCCTTCTCACGATCGGGACAATTCCGCATTCGCAAGCCGGAAAACAAGCGCCGAGCAAACAGCTGACAATTACTCCTGAAAACCTGTTTTTTGGAAAAAGCGAGCGGATGTGCTCTTCAGTTACGAAAATCTGGATGAAACCGGCGATCAATACCCCGATTAATACAAAGGGAAGAGCTTCGATTAAAATGCTGATGAAAATCGTATTCAGCTGCTGAACGGAAGCCGGAATCTGGAAGGGGAGGCCTGCGGCGAGCGATCCGCCGGCTGACACAAGGCATAGCAAAACACCGATGACAACAAGCCCGGTAAAGTCGATTAAATAACTATTAAGTGAACGAAACATCACTTTTCCTCCATCCTGAAATAGCTAATCGTAATGATTCTTTTTTAAAGGTATGCCTGTCCTTTTTTAAACATGACAACAAAAGAATGATGCCGAAGCGTTGCAGGGCTTTATTTTCTTTTTCCGCGATGTTGGTTTATAATACATATGCGAGTGGATGCTGCAATCATCATCACCAATCAGCTTTAAAAAGGCAGGAGGAATATTCATGAGCGTACATATTGGCGCAGAAAAAGGACAAATTGCAGAAACGGTGCTGCTGCCGGGAGACCCGCTGCGTGCAAAATATATCGCTGATACATATTTGGAAAACGTTGAATGTTATAACGAAGTACGGGGAATGTACGGCTTTACGGGCACTTATAAAGGAAAGCGCGTTTCCGTACAGGGGACAGGCATGGGTGTGCCGTCTATTTCAATTTATGTCAATGAACTGATCAGAAGCTATGATGTGAAAAACCTGATCCGCGTCGGATCGTGCGGTGCGATCAGAAAAGACGTCAATGTAAGAGATGTCATTCTGGCAATGACTTCATCAACCGATTCGCAAATCAACAGAGTGGCATTCGGATCGATCGACTTTGCGCCCTGCGCAGACTTCGGCCTGTTAAAAGCTGCTTATGACGCTGCAAGTGAGCGGAACATCCCGGTTACGGCAGGGAACGTGTTTACGGCGGATCAATTCTATAATGACGACAGCCAAATTGAGAAGCTTGCCAAACATGGAGTGCTTGCGGTCGAGATGGAAACGACGGCGCTTTATACATTAGCTGCGAAATTCGGCCGAAAAGCCCTCTCCATTTTAACGGTCAGCGATCACGTTATTACCGGCGAGGAAACAACGGCAGAAGAAAGACAGACGACCTTTAATGATATGATTCTGCTGGCTCTGGATACCGCATTGTAACCAGATACATGCACTGAAAAAGGATGGATTCGAATGAACGGAAAGTACAAATACGTGACGATTGCTTCATTGCTGAGTGCAGCGGTTCTGCTTGGCACAGGATGTACCATGACTGAACAGAAGCAAAATGACACGGCTAAAACACAGAACACTGCAAATGCAAGCAAAGATGCGAAAGACCAAAAGGACGACAGCAGCCTGGAAGATCAGGAGTTCATACTTGAGAGCAAGTATTTTAATCAAATTAAAGATGTAGACGGGCTGCCGACGATTCAAAATCCGGAAAACATACTGGCGCTTGTCAATAAAGAGTACGCGCTTCCCGGCAACTATGCACCTAGCGACCTGACAGTGCCTGATGTCGCGTTTTCTTTTACCGAGGATATTGACAAGCGGTATATCAGAAAAGAAGCCGCCAAAGCGCTTGAAGAGATGTTCAGTGCCGCGAAAAAAGAAGGCTATGAACTGGCTGCGGTGTCCGGCTACAGATCCTATGACAGACAAAAAGCGATCTATAACAACGAAGTGAGCCAAAAGGGAGAAGAAAAGGCGAAAGAAGCTGTGGCATATCCGGGTCAAAGCGAGCATCAGACAGGACTTGCGATGGATATTTCCAGCAAAAGCAACGGCTTCGCCTTATCAGAGGACTTCGGCAATACGAAAGACGGACAATGGGTCGAGAAGAACGCCTACAAATACGGCTATATCATCCGTTATCCGAAAAACAAAGAAGACATTACGAAATATAAGTATGAACCATGGCACCTGCGCTATGTAGGCAAAAAAGCGGCTAAAGTCATCCAAGAACACGGCTTGACGCTTGAAGAGTATTTTAAACAGGTGAAAAAGATATAAAAGGGAAAAGGCCGATAGATATCGGCCTTTTCATGTTACCAAAAAAACAAACCTGCAAGGGCCACACC
>Ga0180430_10001833_pt1 | contig 20074 bp, 13 predicted proteins | sample SS_ome_9_FD_132999 | JGI IMG/M metagenome (GOLD analysis project Ga0180430, IMG submission 132999) | Hypersaline lake sediment archaeal communities from the Salton Sea, California, USA - SS_1_S_2 metaG | ecosystem: Environmental > Aquatic > Non-marine Saline and Alkaline > Hypersaline >... | reverse complement strand
CGACACGAAGACGATCGTTTTCATGTCGGGGTGCAGGTAGGGCGCCCAGCAGGTGCGGCGCTCTTTCTCGCCGCGCGTGGTGATCCTCTGCTTGTCGCTGCCGTCGGCGTTCATGATCCAGATGTCCATCGGCCAGCGGCCCACCGCGCCGCGGGAGATGAAGTCGTCGTACTCCTTTTCCTGCTCGGGCGTCGACGGGCAGTAGGTGCGCCAGATGATCTTCGTGCCGTCGACGGAAAAGAAGGGGCCGCCGTCGTAGCCCTTGGCCGAGGTGAGCTGTTTCTCGCCGCTTCCGTCGGCGTTCATCACGAAGAGCTCGGGATCGCCGGTGCGCATGGAGCAGAAGACGATCTGGCCCGTTGTTCTCGACGCCGCGCACTCGGCATCGTAGCCGGGCGCGTCGGTGAGGCGCACGAGGTCCGTTCCGTCCCGCTTGCATGAGACGACGTCGTAGGCCGCGTCGAGAACCCACATTTCGCCCTTGGTCGGATCGTAGGTCTCCGGCTCCGCGTCCGGTTCGAGGTGGGTGGTGGCGTAGACGATCCGTTCCCCGTCGGGCGAGAAGAAGGCGCACGTCGTTTTTCCCGGACCGGGCGAGCGGCGAACGAGCTGCGTTCCGTCGCTGTTCATGGTGTAGATCTGGTCGAACTCGTGCCCCTCGCGATTGCTCTGGAGGACGAGGCTTTTCCCGTCGGGCGAAAAGTAGGCTTCCGCGTCCTCGCCGCCATAAGTGAGGCGGCGCAGATTTTTCAGGTGCCCGCTCTCCTCGGGGAGAAGCCCCTCCGCGTCGGACGTGTCAAGACCGGCCCCGTGGGACTGAACCGGCTCGGCCGACGGCGCCGGCTCGGCATTCTCTTGGGAGCAACCGGCCAAAAGCGTACACAGGGCGGACAGGATGAGCAGCAGAGATTTCATGTTCACACCTCGGTATTGTCGTTCTTGGTGCCGGACCTTTTCGGCCGGTCACTCGCCTTTCAACAGGTCGTTCTCCACGAGGAGATCGGCCACGACCTTGGCCAGCGCCTCGTTCCCCCCTGGATTCAGATGCATGCGGTCTCGGAAATAGCCGAGCCAGATTTCCATCTGCTCGGCGGGCTTCTTGGAACAAACCGCCGATTCCAGCCGGCCGGCCGCGTCGAGCAAGCGGATGGCGCTCCTCTTCGCCGCGTCGTCGAGGACGACCATGGCCGATCCGTAGATCTCACGCGCGCCGGCCACGAGGGCCTCGAGGTCGAGATCCTCTTTCCCCGGCCGGCGGAGGTCGTCCTCGTAGCGCTCCCTCAATGGGTCGCATTCGGGAAACTCGAGCTGGACCAGAGCCGGATACCTCACCGCCGCCACCGCCACACCTTGCGCGCCGCAAAGGGAGCCGAGTCTCTCGAAGAGCCCCGGAAAGGACTCGGTCATGACGCGCCGTGCCTTGGCTTCCGCGGCGAGGATCTCTTCCTTGGGGACCGTCTTCGTCTGGATGTCGGGGAGGAGCTTGTGAATCTTGCGGTCCATCCACCGGACCAGGGCGAGGTGGTGGAGCCAGTCCTTCTCGTCGGAGGTGGCCGCCTTGGAGAGGAAGTTTTTCACGTTGCCGTTGCCCTCGAGCAGAGCATAGTTCCAGCCCGAATAGACGAGGACCAGGTCGGGCTCGAGGTCGCGCAGATAGCGGTGCTCGAGTGCGAGCACGATCTGTTCGAGCCCGTAGCCCGAGATCCCGCCGTTGAGGACCTCCACCTTTTTGTGCCCGATATCGTGGAGCGCCTTCTCGAGGTAAAAGGGCCACGTTTCGTCATCATCCACCTTGTGGCCCCACGTCGTCGATCCGCCCATGGCGAGGATCCGGAAGACGCCCGGCTCCTTGGCGCGCACCTCGCGCCCCCGGAGGCCGTGGGCGTTGACGCTCTCGCGGCGGCCCTCGTAGCCGGGAACGAGCTCGTAGCCGAGCACATCGCTGGGACGGTACTTCGAGCCTTCCTCGGTCAGCCGGCAGCACCCCTCGATGGCGAGGAGAACGATCAGGGTGACCACTGTCACGCGCAGGCACTTGGCGATCTTCGATGGCGCTTTGATTTTTGTCATTCCCGTTCTCTCGACGCGGCGTTCGGCCCGGTCTCGGCCACCTGGTGTCAGTCAAAAATGGTGCCGGAATAATAGCATCTGGGGTAGGGACAATGAAGCCTTCTTAAATAGGGCCGCCAGACTCCGTCGGCAGGAGTGGGATTATTTGCCCCCGGTCATTGGTTTGACTCAACTCCAGGGGAGCGGTATGATTTCAAAAGCCCGTCTCGCGACCAGAAATCGAGCACCCAGATCGATACCGCCCCCCTGTGCAAGGAGCCATCATGAATCGATCCCACAAAAATATGCGGGGAGACTTTCTTCTCCTTGCCGTAGTCTGCTGCCTGGCGGTGGCTGTCGTCTTGCCGGCCCTCTCCACGGAAGCCGCCGCCCAGCAGCGCAACCAGCCGGGCGGGGCCAAGATCACGGTGGGGGAGTTTCCACCCGATTTCGAGCTGCCCTATCTCACCTTTGACAAGGGCGCCGACGGAAAGCCGGTGGGAGTGATCAGCAAAAAGAACACCTTCACCCTTTCCGATTACTTTGGCAAGAAGCCGGTCTGCATGATCATGTCGAGCTACACATGACCTCCCTTCACATCCCGCGCGGCGGAGATGGAAAGGCTGTACAAGGTGTACGGCGACGAGGTCGAGTTCATCATCGTCTACATCCGCGAAGCCCACCCCGAGATGCTCAGGGATGGAAACAAGACCGGTGTCGTGGGGCGGCCCGACGATCTCGACGAACGGCTCATCCTGGCCACGGAATGCGTGACGCGCTACAAGTTCACCATTCCGGCGGTGATCGACGGCATGGACCACAAGGTCGACAAGGCCTATCAGGCCAAGCCGGTGCGCACCACCATCACCGACAGGGACGGCAAGGTGGCCTATTACGCGGGGCCCGGCCCTTTCGACTTCAGGCTCTCCAAGATCGACAAGGTTCTGGGGAAACTGGTCGGCAACGGCGGATACATGCCGCCCGCACCGCCCCCCCAGTGGGGAAAGGCGGTCAACGGCCTGCGCTTCGGTCTGAGTCTCGATCCGCCCAATCCGCAGCCGGGCGAAGAGGTCGCCCTTAATCTCAGTTTCCAAAACGTCGGGAAAGATCCGATCTATCTCTACTACTCGGCAAGAGATCTCTTCGAGCAGATGGCGATCGAAAACGCCAAGGGCCAGTCGCTCGAACTGGTCTCGGCCGGGGGCAAGGACTTCATGGCCCGTCAGAGCCGGGGGAGGGCGAGTCTGCGCATCTTTCCCATGCAGATCGCCGCCGGGGAACAGTTCCATACCGATTTCGGCGCCAAGCTGTCGCCCGACACCGACCGGGCCGCTGCCGAGGCGGGCCCCTTCGAGGTGCGGTTCACCTTCGCCGTCGACGAGGAGATGGTCGATCCGATCCGCCGCTACCGGGACCTTCCCTACTGGCAGGGTTCGGCCGCGTCGGGCGCCGTCGCTCTGAGCGTCACCCCAGCGGCGGCCCGGACCTGCATGAGCTGCCACGGCGTCGAGGACTATCACCACTACGAGGACCATGACTGCGCGATCTGCCACGTCGGCGAGGAGGGCACGGACAGCTTCAGTGTCAACAAGAGCGCCTGCAGTCAGTGCCATCCGCGCGAGGGAGTTCAAGGCCGGCCGATGATCGCCAAGGAGGGACAGCCCTCTCCCCATCTCGATCGGTCCAAAGGTGATGATTCCTGCTTGAAATGCCACGATCACGAGACTCATCAGAAAGGCGCCGTCGCCTTGATGGATCCCTTCTCCATGGGAAAGCGGCCGTGGGCCGGATCGCAGACCGAGTTCTGCCTCCGCTGCCACGGGGGGGAGGCTCTTCCCGGGCTGCGCTTTCCCGAAGCCAAGGGGAGCGGCTATGACAAGTCGGCCTTTGTCGAATCCGAGGCGTACGAGTACGGGCTGAGCTGCACCGACTGCCACAGTGCGCACGGCGCTGATTTTCCATCGCTCCTCCTCGGCGAGAAGCTCGAGTCGCCGCACGAGTAGAGGGGCTAGTCCTTCCTCTCGAGCACAAGCCTCGCTTTGGCGCGGCGATGGGGCTCGATGTCGAGGGTGACCGTCTTTGATTTGAATCCGTAGGCGGCCACCTCGATCGATAGGGGGCCGAAAGGCAGGTTGCCGAAGGCGGTCCGCCCCTTCGAAAGAGGGAGAGTGTCGAGGCCGAACATGGATGTGTACCCCTTCTTCCCTTCCCAGTTCGCGTGGAACTTGATCGGAGTGCCCCTAGGATCGAAAACCTCGATCTCTGCGGTGCCCACCCGCTCGAGCAATATCTTTCCCAGATCGACCGCCTGGCCGTCGGCAAGGGAAAAGACCTCGGAAAGGTACTCGGCAAATCCGAATACCGCCACACAGAGCTGATAGTTCCCCGCCTTGATCCCGGCCAGATCGAAGCGATGGCCCGACGTGGCCAGCGACATTCCCATGGTGCAGTAGGCCTGGTCGGGATGATTGACCGCCACGTACCGTGACAGGATTTCCCGGTCCGCCAGAGGGAGCCCCGTTTCTTTGTGGCACAGAGTGCCGCCGATCGTACCGCCGGGAAGAACGAGATCGATGGCGAAGTCAGAGGGACGGGATTCGGGCACCTCGATGCCGTGAAAGGTGACGAAGCGCAGCTCGCTGTCGAGGCTGAACAGCCTTTTGTCCCTCGTGAGGAGGGCGATCTCCTCGGGTGTGACATTGGTGCACCACGCGGTCCAGATACCGGGATCGATCTTTTCGATCATTACGCGGCCTGAAGAGTCGGTGACGCCCGTAAGCGTGGATTTGCCGAGACCCGGCATGTAGCGCATCTTTTTCTGAAATCCGACGAGGGTGTCCGCCATCGGTGCACCGTCCGAGTTTTTGAGCGTCACCGCAATCGCTTCCTCCGCGGGCCGGGCAGACTCGAAATCGCTTCTGAGGAGAGTGATCTCGAAATTCTCTCCACGCACGATCTCGAAAGACCGCGCCACCGTTCCCAGTTTCTCGTGCTTGAAGGTGGCGCGCCCCTTGCCCTCGGGGACGGCCAGAGTCTGATTGTGGCTGTAGAGACGAAGGGACGGAAAGAGGGGCGGACCCCACTGCATCTCGAAAAAGACCTCGATCGTTCTCCACTCCTCCTCGCTGAAACCGGAGAGGAGGATCTCGAGATCGCCCAGTGGGGGGACGGTGAGTCGAATATCGTCGATGATCTTCTTTTTTTCCGTGTCGACGAAGGAAGGGAGGAGCTTGTTGTAGAGTCCGGGACCGATCAGGTGAAGATGGTAGAGACGGGGCCGAAGGCCTCTCAGGCAGAAGGTGCCTGTCTCCGTATCCACCTCCGTCATGGGCACGTTGCCCTGGATATCGGGATTGCTCAGACCGACGTAGAAATCGAGAAGATCCTCCGGGTTCCGCGGCGGCCTTTGCATCGGCTGGCCCGTGGTCTCGTCGATCACCACGCCGGCCACGGTCGTGCCGAGACCGTCGGCAACGACGATGTCCCTTTCGATGAGACCCGGCGCGTCGAACTCGATGGGGCCCCACTCGATCCAGTCCCTCCGTCCCGCGGTGCTCGTGAAGCTGAGATGGAGACTGTATTCACCGGGAGCGAGGCCGCCGATCTCGAAGGCACCCTGCGCGCCGCTCTCCGTGGTGCTTCCGGCCGCGGGCCGGCCGCCGGCGGCGCTCGTCTTGACGCGGCGCGGATCGATGGCCACACCCGCCTTGGGTCGACCGTCGTAGTCGATGAGCGTGCCTTTCCAGACCACAGTTTTCGATGGGGGCCGGAGCGCTTCTCTTTCGAGGGGTTGGTCGTCGTCGGCAACGCTCGCCGCGCCGAGGGCGATTGATTCAATCCCGCCGGCGGAGGGTGGCTCGTTCCCGTCCGTCGTGGCGAGCGCTGCCCCGTCGCTCGCCACGATCTCCGATCCGCTCGAAGGGGGCAGAAGGGTCCAGACGACGGCCAGTGTTCCCATGATCAGAATGGCCGCGGCGAGTGACAGTACCTTCGCACTGAACCCGGTGGCGGCCAGAAAACCCCCAGCCGCTGCCGGCTCGGCAAGGGTGAGAGCTGCCCCTTCGATTCCGGCGAGCGGCGCAAGGGCGAGCTTCCAGGTTTCCCTCTTTCCGCCCTGTTCCGCGTCGAGCTTGGCGCGCAGCAGGGCGAGCCCTCTCTTGAGCCGCGTGCGCATCGTCTCGAGCGGCACGCCGAGGCGTTCGGCCACTGCGCGGTGGGGGAGGTTTTCGTAGTAGCGGAGGAGGATCGTCGAGCGCCACGGTTCATCGAGCGCCTGCACCGCGTCGACCACGCGCCGTCGAATCTCTTCGCGGGCGGCGATCTCGGCCGCCGATGGCGCGGCGCCCCGCATCGATGGACCGGCTTTCTGCTCGCGCGCTCTGCGGCGGCTGTCGGTCCGGTGGCGCTTGCGCGAAAAGTTTTTCACCACCCGGGCGAGCCAGGCGCGCGGCGACCGGTCCGACGCCGGGGGGTGGGCGACGGCGGCCAGCCAGGTTTCCTGGGCGATGTCGTCGGCGCTCTGCTCGTCGAGAACGAGGCTGCGCGCCAGCAGGCGGACGAAGTCGGCGTGTGAGAGGAGCTCCTCGGGATTCATGGTATTCATTGTACCTCCTTTTTCGGCAGGGACGATTCTTGTCTGTTCTCTATCCCGAGTAATCCCGGCCGGCGCCCAAATGGTCTCGAAAAATTCGAGAAGACGCCTCGAAAATCCGCTTGTTTTGACGCGCCGAATTTACCGATAGCCATAGTGGGTTTGTACTTGGACGGGATTGAACTAATGAGGAGTTAACGATGAATTCACCATGTCTTTGGCCGGCACGAATGGGAGCGCGGCTCGTTCTGCCTCTCGTGGCGCTCTTCTTTGTGACGGGATGCGCCATTCACAGCAACGGGCAGCTCGAGGTCAACAGGAGCGGCCCCGGCCTGACCCAAGAGGACTGGAACGGCAAGCGGCTCTGGGTGCGTACCTTCGAACACACGGGAATCTCCGATGTGAGCTCCGTCTATGTCACCGGCTCGGGGGGGTCAGCAGGCGGCACCGGCGTCACGCGCAGCACCTACACGGCGCCGCCCCGCTACCTGATCAGCGCCATCGAAGATGCGGGGATCTTCAAGAGCGTCACTCCCACGATCCACATGGGCAGCGAGCCCGACCTGATTCTCGAGGGATCGGTCTCGGTCGAATGCAACACGCCCTGGTGGACGTGGGTTCAGCTTGCCGACCTCTGGATTCACGCCTGGTTCTTTCCCACACTGGGACGCAACTGGGAAACGGTGGGAGAGTTTTCGCTCTACGACAAGGAGCACGTCCTTCTTCACAGGTGGAAGTTCCGGCTCAAGGATGAGTATGTGAGCTCGATCTGGTGGATGTTCTCCCACGGCGGCGCCGACGACAAGGGCTTCGACGTGGAATGCCAGAAAGAGGCGATCTGCAAGGCGGTGGGTGAAATCTTCACGCAGCTTCCGGCCTATGGCAACGTGGCCGAGCAGGGTGATCAGACGCCGGGCGATGAGGGACTCCGAAAGGCGACTGACTAGAAAAGAACATTTCTCGCCAAGGCGCAAAGAACGACAAGAAGAAACTAATTGTGGTTTAAGAAAAGTCTCTTTCTTAAACCCCATTTTTATTCTTCTTGGCGTTCTTTGCGCCTTGGCGAGAGTTTTTCTAGTCGTTCCGCCAGATCAGATTCGCCTCGTTGTAATTGACCGACACGTGGTCGAGGTCGCCGTCGCCGTCGATGTCGCCCACGGCGAGCGAGTAGGTGTTGCCCGACCCGAGGCTTGCGCCCGAATCGGTAAAGGTCCCCGATCCGTCGTTGAGCCAGATCTTGTTCGCCGCACCCGCCTGGTTGGCGGCGATAATGTCGAGGTCGCCGTCGCCGTCGATGTCGGCGAGGGTTACGCGATAGGTGGTCGATGAGCCGAGGGTCTGGCCTGAATCGACAAAGGTTCCCGTACCGGTATTGAGCCAGACCCGGTTCGCCTGCGATGATCCGTTGCCTTCGACGAAATCGAGATCGCCGTCGGAGTCCACATCGCCGAGAGCGAGGCTGAGGGTGTCGGCCGTACCGCCCAGGGTCTGGCCCGAATCGGTGAAGCTCCCCCCGCCGTTGTTGGTGTAGACCGTGTTCGGCTGGCCCTCGCGGCCGGCGAGGAGATCGATGTCGCCGTCCTCGTCCACATCGCCCATGACGAAGCTCCGCACGCTGGTGATATTGAGCGCGCCCACGTAGGTGAACGATCCGGCCCCGTTGTTGAAATAGAGATTCGACCAGGAGCCGTCGTTGCCGCACCAGAGATCGAGGTCGCCGTCCCCCTCGGCGTCGCCGAGGGCGATGGTGCGCGTGTCGTACCCGCCGAGCGCTACGCCGACGGTGAAATTCCCGTCGCCGTCGTTGAAGTAGGAATCGTTCGACGAGGTCCCCCCGCCGCCGACGAAGAAGTCGAGATCGCCGTCGCTGTCGAGGTCGCCGAAGGCCGCACAGGTCGAGTAGGCGAGACCGACCTGCTGGCCCATGGCGACGAAACCGCCGCTCGAATCATTGAGCCAGACCACGTCGCTTGCGTCCCAGTTGACGGTGAGCATGTCGAGGTCGCCGTCGCTGTCGATGTCGCCGAGCACGGCGTCGCGTGTTTTCTCGTTGCCCAGGGTCTGGCCCGAATCGGTGAACGTCGCCGAGCCCCACGTGCCGCAGAGCGAGCCGAACCAGACCTCGTTGGGCGCTCCCGAGGGGATGGTCGCGTCGTGGTTCCCCTCGATGATGTCGATGTCGCCGTCGCCGTCGATGTCGCCCAGGGCGCAGCTCGTCGATTCGGTCGCATCATTCAGTATCTGTCCGGAATGAGTGAAATCGCCTTCGCCGTTGTTGATCCAGATGTTGTTCGGCTCGGGGGTCCCGTCTTCGTAGACCATCTCGACGCAATCGATGTCGCCATCGCCGTCGATGTCGCCGAGCTTGATGTCGAAGGTCTCCGTCTGGCCGATCGATTGGCCGGAATCGGTAAAGAGGCCCTCTCCGTTGTTGAACCAGACCGTGTTCGGTTGATTGAGGTTGGCCGAGAAGATATCGAGGTCTCCGTCGTTATCGAGGTCGGCCAGCAGGATCGTCATCGTATCGGCGCTTCCCAGGGTTTGGCCTGAGTTGGTAAACGCGGCCGATCCATCGTTCATCCAGACCTCGTTCGGGTCATCTTCGACTCCCTTCACGCAGTCGAGGTCGCCGTCGCCGTCGAGGTCGCCGAGGGCGATCGAGAAGGAGTCGCTCGTTCCGAGCGACTGGCCGGCGTCGGTGAAGACGGCGTTTCCGTCGTTGAGCCAGACCCGGCTCGTTTCACCGTAGTTGCCCACGAGCGCATCGAGGTCGCCGTCGCCGTCGAGATCGCCGAGATCGAGGCCCCTCGTGTATCCGTCGCCGAGGACCTGGCCCGAATCGGTGAACACGCCGGCGCCGTTGTTGAGCCAGACAAAGTTTGGCCCAGTCCCCGACCTGACTTTACCCTCGAAAATGTCGAGGTCGCCGTCATTGTCGAGATCGCCGAGCACGACCTCCCAGGTGTACGCGCCGCCCAAGGCCTGGCCCGAATCGGTGAAGACGCCGTTTCCGTCGTTGAACCAGATCCGGTTCGCCGCGTCCCACGAGGAGTCGACCAGATCGAGGTCGCCATCGCCGTCGAGATCGCCCAGATCGACATCGATGGTCAACAGGTTGCCGAGGGTCTGCCCCGAGTTGACGAAGCCGGGGATGATGTCGATCGGCGCCGACGGTTCGGCGTCGGTGCCCGCCGCCAGCGACTCGATCGCGTTGGGAGCCATCGTCGTTCGCACGTCGATGCCCGAGGGATTGTTTGCCGACCGCGTGGAACGGGTGTAGCTCTGCCGGCTTTTGACAACGAAGGGGCCCGTTCCGAGAGTGATGGTGACCTCGTTGGTGCCCGGCCCGGCCGCGACGGTCGCCCCCGTGCCGAGCGAGTCGCCCGTCACGGGAAGACGGAAGTCGTCTTCGTCGGCATTGTTGACGGCCACGTCGCGGTTGAAGGGAACGACGATCGTGTCCCCCGCATCGCAGGTGGCGTTCGCATTCTGGTCGAAGAAACGGGCCAGGCCGCTGACCTTGAGAAATGGCCCCGTCGATGCCGATTTCTTGCCGCTGCTGCCGCCGCCGCCGCAGAAGGGCAGAACGCAGAGGAGTCCGAACAGAAGAATCATCACGACGAATCTGCCGCGGTTGTGAAACATGGCGCCTCTCCCTTTTCAGGACCCGCGAGGGACGCACCGCGTTTCGCGCGCGATCGAGCTTCCCCCTCTGGGTCGGTCGTCTTCCAGAGTATTTTTCGGCGGGTGGGCGAGGTTTACTTTAGATTCTTACTCCTTTGAGAATCACCTTTTTCGGCCGGTTGGGGCCTCATGATTCTTCGGGAACAGTCCCATCGATTCACTCAAAACGGCTGATTTGAAAGAGGTCTCCGTGTAAAATATATTCCGAATCGGGAATATGTTGGCCTATGAGGTCCGGCTTTGGCCTTCGCCTATCTCCAAGTTCTTTGCCTTTTGCGAATGCGCCCTGCGGGCGAGGATCGGACACTGCTGTATGCTCGATTACATGAGCGGCGGCGCCACTCCCGAGGAGCGGGAGCGTGCGTGGCGCCTCGCCCGCTGCTCGATCGAATCGATGAAAAACCTCGTGGAAGAGGACGGCGGCATCTATGTACTGGCGCGATTTCCTCTTCTCATCGATATGGACGCTTCCTGTCAGAAAGAGGTTCGTACGAAGATGGCCGATCTTGCCGCGCGGCTCGGTGTCCCCTTTGCCGATCTCCATGAAATCCTCTGCGATCGAAGGGGCGATCAGCTCCATCTGCCCAACGATACCCATCCGTCGGTACTGGCCCATGAGCTCGCTGCCGAGGCGCTGTCCGATTTTCTCGCCGAGCGGATACTCTGCCGGCTTCCCGAAAAATCGATCCTGCCCCCGCCCGTGAAGGAACCTCCGGGCAAGCACCGCAATGCCAAGGTGCTCTTTTTGAGAAAAATTCTCCGTTGCGAGTCGACCTGCCGTAGCGCCAAGCTATACCTCAAGTGGATTCTCCAGCCGGATCGGAAGCGTACAGAGGGCGGAATCTGATTTTTTTGTGCCCCCCATCTTTCCCGATGTCGCTTCTCTTAAGGGGCCTCTTCCGAGAGGTTCGTCCTAGATCATCAAAGTCGACCACCCCCGCCAAGGGCCAGTTGAAGGAGCCTCATGGTGAAACCAGGAAAGTTCGAACGGTGGGAACGGATCAAGGAGCTCTTTCACGCCGTGCTGGAACTTGCGCCCGAGAAACGGCACTCCTTCCTCGAGGCGAGCTGCGGCAACGACCACGAACTGCGCGCCGAAGTGGAGATGCTCCTCGAATCGGACAGTCAAGCCGAGGGATTCCTGGAACAGTAAGCCGCCCGCCCCCAATTCAAAAAAAATTATCCCTGAAAACCCTCCTTCCAAAGACCGTTTGGTCCAGTGGCGCCAATTGAAAAAGACCCCCGGGACCATTCCTGTGAGAGCGCGGTAATAGGACCGCGCAACAACGAGAAAAAGGAGGATCGAATCATGAAAAAATCTATCCTGTTGATTCTGGTACTGACCGGTGTCCTGACTCTTGCCGGCGCGCTGAAGGCCGATGTCCCGCCCTGGTTCGAATATGCCATCGGCTACGACGGCTACGTCGAACGGCATTCGACAAGCGGCTTGCCGCTTTTTTCGGCCGACACGCTCTTTGTGATCAATAATACCCATCCGTCGGATATGCTCGACCTCTGGTTCGAGGTTTTCGACAAGCACGGTCTTCTCCTCTGGGAGGGCGAGGTGTGGGACGGCGGCATGCCGATTCCGAGCGTCGTGCCCAGCGGCTACGGCTGGATCACCCTTGGCATGATTCTGAACATGATCAACCGCGACACGGTTGATCCCTTCGGCAACTATCCGGCGGCGGAAAAGTTCTACGTCCGGATCAGCGGCGCCCACAGGAGCTCACCGCTCAAGATGGTGCCCTCTGTCGAGGTCAAGCAGGTTCTCTACTACAACGATGTCGAGGTTCCCGAGTTCGCCATCTGGCAGCCCTGGTTCATCAGGTCCTGGGCCGAGACCGGGCTGGGCGGCAACAAGCACGCCACCGGCGTGATCTGGCCCCAGTAAGGGGGGCTTTGGTTCCAAATCGGAAGGGGCGGGCCGCCGGCCCGCCCCTCATTGTTCCTGTCAGCGGAGAAACACCATGGGAAATACAATCGCCAAAACATTTCTGTTCTTTCCGATCGCCCTGTGGACGATGCTCTGCGGTTGCGGGTTGGCCCCCTCCGATCGGGCCGGCCGGGAAACCGCCGCCGAGAGGTTCGTTCCTTTTACGCTCTCCGTGTGCAACCAGAGCAAGGCGGTCAGCCCGATCGATATCCGGGTCTCCATCGACGGCGAAGTCAAGATCGACGAGGAATTTGCCGTCGGCCGTCAGCTCAACTGGAAGCGCTTCGAGATGACTCTTCCCGTGGGAGAACACAGAATCGAGGTCGTCTCGCAAGAAGGGGACGCAAGGCTCGACGAGCTCTTCGTGCTGGCCGGGAAGCAGGATGCCGATCTGCAGTACTGGTACTACCCCGAGACGCACCGCTTCGCCACGCCTCGGCAATTTCGGTTTTCGCCGGGAACGGCCGAGGCGGTGGGAGAGACCGGTCCGATCGGTCAACGCTGAATGGCGAACTCGTTCTTGTTCTTTTTGTCGATCGTGAAAGGCCCCGTGTCGAGGTCGGCGCGGATCGAATAGGTCCCGTTCGATATCGAGCTTGGTACTACCCATGAGTACTGGCAGGTGCCGCCTCAACCATACTCGAAGTGCCCCTTGTGAACCTCCTTGTTGCGCTTGTTGCGCACCGAGATGTGGGGGAGGTCGATCTTCTCGCCGTTCCGCTTGAGGTAGCTGTAGACCTCTCCGCCGATCCCCTCGATGGAAAAGCTCATGGAGACGCGCAAGAGCGATCCCTCGGGTCTCTGCGTCGTGGTGACCATGATCTTGAGCGGTGGGCCGAGATCGATCGACGTTTCGGCGCCCTCGGTCACGGTGAGGCGCTCTCGGCACGATCCGGTCTTGCCCTCGAGCTCCCAGAGCTTGCCCCTGTGTTTCTGGCGGAAGCCGACCGTGTTGATCGTGTACGACCCGGCGGGGACGGGAATCTGCCTTTGGCCCTCGCCGCCCACGTAGAGGACCGAGCCGTCTTCGACGAGCTCGAGAATGAAACCGGGATTGTCGACGGCGACCGTACCGAGCGGCACGTCGGCTTTTTTTACGGACACTGTCTTGGCGTCGTTGCCGCCGGCGAAGGAGAGCTCCCAGTACTCGCCCCCGAAAAAGAGGTACTTGCCGATGGGGAGCGCCTCCACGTAGGCGGCCTCCGCCTTGGGCGATCCCTTGCCGATCCAGATCTTGTCCCCCCTCGCCACGTGGCCGCTCGGCGAACCCGCCTCGCCGAAGACCCCGTTGCAGTCGGCGTCGAAGACGATCATCGTCTTCGACGCGTCGCCGAGCTTGACCGTTCCGGTGAGAACGCAGAGCGGCATGAGGTAGAGGGAGCAGCCCTCCACGCTTCCCCGCTCGTGGGAGAAGCGTGCCTGAACGGGAAAGCCGCTCGCACGACCGTCGCCCGGGGCACCCCCGAGGGCGGGGATTTCGATCTCGCAAGGCGGAAAGCGTGTGTCGAGGTAGCTGTAGCCGCGTGGTGCGACCTTGCCGTTGAGCTTCTTGCCCTTGGCGAGATTGCCCGTGCCGGCAACGTCGACATAGAGATAGTCGAAACCCTCGCCCGCGCCCTGTTTCTCGTCGACGGCAAAGACGACGTCGATCCCCTCGGCGCCGCCAAAACGGGTGGCGAAGAGCCGATGGCGGCGGGACTTGTACTTCGGTTCCTTGGAGAGCCCGTCGGGCGTGGAGCCGCTCGGCCTCAGCTCGATCTCGGGCAGAACGGCGACGTTGGTTTTGTTCAGCTTGATCTTCTTGGCTTTGAGCGCGAACTCCTCGGCCTCGCAGGGCAAGGGGATCACTAAAAGCATCGCCGCGATGACGATGATTTGACTGATGCGAGCCATAGGCCACCTCCGCTTTGTGTGTCTGCTCGTCCGATCGACGCCGGCAGAGAGGATATCGACTCTAACAGATTATCCTTCACCGCAGCAGAAGGAAAAAAAGAAGGCCCGCCCGCGCGAGCGGGCAGGCCTCCCTGTTGAAGCAAAAAGGGGAGCAGCAGCTTAGAAAGTGAGAATGAAGTTATCGAACTCGTACTCCTGCTCGTAGATGCCCGTGCCCTGAACCATCATTCCGACCTTGCCGGCCGCCCAGGTCGAGTCGGTGGCGGTCAGTTCGAGCACGTCGTTGATGTAGACTTCGATCGACGGGCCGAGGCAGACAACCTTCACGTTGTTCCACATGCCGGCGCCAACATTGAAGTTGGTCGAGAGGGTGACCGAATCGAGTGTGGTGCCCGAAGAGCTGTTCGTGTGCTGCTTCAGGTAGACCGAGCCGTCCGATTCGACATAGACCTCGTAGCCGTTCATGATCGTGCCGTCGCCGCGGAAGACGAGACCGTAGTCATAGGTGATGTTCGGATCGGCGGTGACCACCTGCTCCATATCGCAGGAGAGGGTGAAATCGACATAGTCGAAACCGTCGTAGTAGGCGACAAACTTGTCATAGACGTTCGGGTCGCCGTACATGACGCCGGACTGGACCCAGAAGACCGTCGGGTCATAGACGAAGCCGTCAGCCACGCCATCATCGAAGTCCTCGTTGATCCCGGTGAAGGTCTTGATCTCGAAATCGACCCTGTCGTACTTGTAGATCATGGGAACGTTGATCTGGCCGTTCTGCGAGAAGTCGATGGCCGCGAAGGCCTCGTAGTTGCCCGCGGGCAGAATCCCGTCGTAGATCGTGTCGGAGAGGGTCATCAGGCCGCCGGTGTAGTAGAGGTTGCAGAGGCCGGGGCGTCCCTGGACGTTGCCGTAGGGGCCGAAAGAAAACATGCTACCCGTGGTTCTGTCAATGGCGATGACCCAGATTTCCATCGGGAAGCCGGCGAAGTCGCCTTCGTTGACAGTGAGAGTGACCGTCGAGTTGTTCCCCTCGGGAACAACGACGCCCGAGTCCTGGCCGTTGCACTTGATGTCGATGCTCGGCTCGACGACGAAGTTGTCGGCGAGCTCGATGAAACGGCTCGATCCGGAGAACTTGGTTTCGATGAGAGTGCCCGTGCCCGGCTCGAACTCGTGCACGCCGCTGCCGTCGGTGGCGAGCAGATTGCCGTTGCCGAGGCGGAAGACACCGCGACCGCTGCCCGGTATGGGTGTCGACTCGACGATGGTGCCGTCGATCTCGAAGTCATAGATCATGTCGTCGCTGAAGGAGTTGGTCAGGTACTCGCCCGGCGTGAGGGAGTCAAAGCTCACCTGCTCGGGGAAGGCGGTCTTGAAGAGCTCGTACATGAGCACGCCGCCGGCGTCGTAGAGGCGGATGTTGTCGTCCGTGCCCTGGATGTCGCACAGCAGCGATGTGCCATCGTCGAGGAACATGATGTCGAAGGGATCGGTGCCGTCGGCGATGAAGTCGGCCAGACGGCTGTGGGGCCCGTCGAACTCGGCCACGTAGTCGTCGCCGCTGGTGACGAAAAGATTGCCGCCCCGGAAGTCGATGCCGCGGATGTTGTTGAGACCATCCGTGGCATCGGCGTAGGTGTACTGATAGGTACCGGCCATGTCGAAGACGAAGATCGAGTCGGCGACCTGGTCGGAGACGTAGATCAAATTGTCGGGACCGACGACGGCGTTGATCGGCGTGCTGAAACCGGGGTTGTCGGTGATGACATCGCCCAGGTAGGTGCCGTCAAAGGGATCGAAAAGGCCGACCGTGTCGGTGGTCGAGTCGGGGATGAGCAGCATGCCGCGCGATCTCGAGAGATCGCTCATCACGCTTGGGTCGGCCTTGAAGTGATGCTGGGTCACTTCCGGTTCGGTGTCGATGCCGAGCTCCTCATCGGCGACTTGGCAGAACGCCACAGGCGCGAGAAGAAAGGCGAAGAACAGAAATTTGCATACTTTCATCTTGGAGCCTCCTTGAATGGAAAGACAAAAAAAGACCAAGAAACAGCGCTGTGTTCCATCTCGATTCGCTCGAGTCAATTTTCAGCGAGTGGTGCAGATCCGTTATTTTAGGGTGCCTGTTGTTTTCCTTCTCAACCCAACCATCATAGGACAAATACTGACATTCGCCAAATATATTGTTTTCGAAATATATGAAAATAATTGTCCTACATTAGAGTGTGAAAGCCCCAAACATAAGGCCTGCGGGCCCGGGCGTGTCGATTTTTTACCTCAATTGCACCTGCGGCGCGCGGCCCGGCGGTTGGGGCTGGCAAAAAACGCCGCCTGGAGGCACAATGGCCCGAGACACCGATCGATTCGCCCCTCAATTTCAGGATGCGAGGCCTAGAGCATGACTGATTCGAGCCAGTCGGAGAGGTGGAGGCGCGTCAAGGAGATCTTTTCCGACGCTCTCGATCGTCCCGCCGACGAGCGGAACGCCTTTCTCGAACAAGCCTGCGCGGGCGATGCCGCGCTGCGCGCCGAGGTGGATGATCTTCTCGCGGCCGATTCGGGAGTGGGAGATTTTCTCGACACGCCCGCCGTCGTGGAGCAGAGCAACGGCTTGGCGCCGGGAGAGCTTCTCGACGAGCCTTTCGAGAACTATCGGCTCAAACGGGTGATCTCCATGGGCGGCATGGGGGTCGTCTACGAGGCGGAGCAGGAACACCCCAGGCGGACGGTGGCCGTCAAGGTGATGAAGGACGGAATCGCATCGCCCGACGCGCTGCGCCGATTCGAGTTCGAGGCGCACGTTCTCGGCGGCCTGCGCCACCCCGGCATCGCCCAGGTCTTCGAAGCGGGCACCCACCACACCGGGGCCACTCCTGGTGGAGCGGCGGGACGGGGCGTGCCCTTCTTCGTCATGGAGTACGTGCCCGACGCGCTGTCGATCACCGACTACGCCCAGCGAAAGAAGCTGGGCACGAAGGGGAGGATCGCTCTCTTCACACAGGTCTGCAAGGCGGTCGACCACGGACACCAGAAGGGGATCATCCACCGCGATCTCAAGCCGGCCAACATCCTCGTCGACGCCCAGGGCCAGGTCAAGGTCATCGACTTCGGCGTGGCGCGCGCCACCGACTCCGACCTCGCTCTCACCACGCAACAGACCGACGTGGGCCAGCTCATCGGCACGGTGCAGTACATGTCTCCCGAGCAGTGCACGGCCGATCCCAAGCTGCTCGACACCCGCTCAGACGTCTACTCGCTCGGCGTGGTGCTCTACGAGCTTCTCTGCGGCGATCTTCCTTACGATGTGCGCAGCGCGGCCATCTTCGAGGCGTCGCGCCTGATCCGCGAGCAACCGCCAAAGAGACCGTCCACCGTCAACCGGGCTCTTCGGGGCGACGTGGAGACGATCGTGCTCAAGGCGCTCGAGAAGGAAAGGTCGCACCGCTACCAGACCCTGTCCGCCCTCGCCGACGATCTGCAGCGATACCTCGGCGGCGAGGTCATCCTTGCGCGACCCGCGGGACCGGCGACCAAGGCGATCAAGATTGTGAGACGCAATCCGGCCATCAGTCTCACCGCCTTCGTCGCCGTCGCTACGCTCATCGGATTCTTTGTCTACATCGTTTTCTGGTCCTATCCCCGGATCCGGGCGGAGCACGACCGCGCCGTCGAGGCGGGCAAGGCGGCCGAACGGGAGCGCGAGGCGGCCCTTCTGGCCAAGGAGCGCTCCGACAACGAGGCCGAAAAGGCGCGGCTGATCAACGACTTTCTCGAGACGACCTTCCTTTCCGCCGATCCCTACAGGGCGGGCGAAGACCTCGACAAGCACGAGATGCTCGACATGGCCGCTGCGCGGATCGAGACCGAGTTCGCCGATCAGCCCGAGATCAGAGCCTCCCTGCACCATGCCATCGGATCGGTCTATCTCAATCGGGGTTTTCTCGATGCCGCCGAAAGAGAGATCAAGAAGTCGATCGAGATCGGCTGCCACATCTATGGACCGCAATCCGCCCAAGTGCGCGAGGTGCAGTGTTACCTGACTCAGATCTACCTCGGGCAGGCGCGACTTGCCGAGGCGGAATCGCTTCTAGAGGGGATTGGGGAATTTTGCTCCCGTGAACTCGACGACGATCACCCGCTCACGAGAGTCATGGAGAATAATCTTGCCCTGGTCCGCCGCGCTCAAGGACGCTACGTCGAGTCGGAGCGATTGCTCAGGAGAACTCTCGAATGGCAGATCCGCACAAAGGGCGAAGCGAATTACAGCACCCTATCGACCAAGTATGCCCTTGCGGGTGTGCTCGACAATCTCGGCCGTTACGCCGAGTCGGAACGGCTTCACCGGGAGGCGTACGAAGGGCGGCGCCTCAATCTCGGAGACAATCACCCCTCCACGCTCCAGTCGTGGAGCAACCTGGCCAACGCCGCCATGCTCGCCGGAAGGCTCGACGACGCCGAGGAGATGTACAGGGAAGTGATCGTGAAAATGGACGATGTTCTCGGCCTCGATCACCCCGACACGCTCGTGACGCAAGGAAACCTCGCCATCGTCCTCAAGAAGTTAGGCGCCCTCGAGGAATCGGAGGAGATCAACCGCAAGGTCCTCAACCAACGCATCGATCAGCTCGGCCATGAGCACCCTCTCACGCTCAATTCGATCAACAATCTGGCCAACGTGATCAAGGCGAGGGGACGGCTCGTCGAAGCCGAGGAGATGCTGATAGATCTGGTCGAGGTCCGCAAGAGGGTTCTGGGATCCGACCATCCCGAGACGCTGGAGAGCATGGGTAATCTGGGAATCGTCTTCAACAAGAGACGCAAGCTCGCAGAGGCTGAGTCGATACACAGGGAGACGTGGGAGGCGCGGGGCCGGGTGCTCGGAGAAGACCACCCTGCCACCCTGTCGTCGGGTTACAATCTCGCCCTCGTGCTCGAGCGGCGCGGCTTGCCCGGCGAGAGCGAGGAGATCTACCGCGAGATTCTGACCAAGAAATCTTCCTTTCCCGACGACGCCTATCCCCTGATGTGCGACACCATGAGCAATCTGGCCATCCTGCTCGTGAAGCGGGGGGTGGTCGACGAGGCTGAGACCTATTTTCGCCGCGTCCTGAAGGCGAGGCGAGAGACGCTGGGCAACGAGCACGCCAATACGGTCAGGTCGATCGAAAACCTGGCTCTCTTTCTCAGGAACAACAAAGGGCCTGTCGAGGCCGAGGAGCTCTACCGGGAGGTTCTCGATCTGCATCGAAAGAAGATCGGCGAAGACCATCCCGAAACGCTCAAGTCGCTGGCGCGGGTGGCTCTGTCGGTGCAGTTGCAGGAGCGGTACGCCGACGCCGCCGAACTCTGGCAGGAGTGTGTCGCCGGCGCCGACCGGATCCCGGCCAAGGACAGGGCCGACAAGGGCACCTATCTGGCAAACCTCGGCGATAGTTTGGTGGCCCTCAGCCGCTACGACGACGCCGAGGAGGCGCTGATCGAGAGCTTCACCATCTTTCGATCGGCGCTGGGAAACGATCATGAGAAGACGGTCGCCGCCCTCGCCGCGCTCGTCCAATTCTACGAAGCGTGGGACAAGCCCGACGAGGCGGACTCGTGGCGCGCCATGAAGGACGGCTAAATTATACGCCGTGGGGGAGTGTTAATCTTCCAGGCTGAGTTCTCTCTTGAGCCAGGCCTTGGCGAGTCTCCAGTCCTTCTTGACCTTGCGCGGGGAGATCTCCAGCACGTGGGCCGCGTCCTCCACGGTCAAGCCGCCGAAGAAGCGCAGCTCCACCACCTCGGCGAGGGGCGGGTCGATCTCGCTCAGCTTGGTGAGCGCGTCGTTGAGGTCGAGAAGTTCCGAGGGAGGCATGTCGACGAAGAGCGTGGCCTCTTCGAGCGATTCCCTCTGCCACCCGCCGCCCTTCTTTTGACGGCCCTTG
>Ga0180430_10001830_pt1 | contig 20100 bp, 19 predicted proteins | sample SS_ome_9_FD_132999 | JGI IMG/M metagenome (GOLD analysis project Ga0180430, IMG submission 132999) | Hypersaline lake sediment archaeal communities from the Salton Sea, California, USA - SS_1_S_2 metaG | ecosystem: Environmental > Aquatic > Non-marine Saline and Alkaline > Hypersaline >... | reverse complement strand
TTCTCGTAGTTCAGGTGCACCACGAAGCCCACGTAGACCTGGTTGTTTTCGAGGTGGTAGATGAACGATCCGCCGCCGGCGTTCGACCCCAGCGGCCAGCCCATCGTGTGGGTGACAGTGCCCTGCCGGTGCCTGGCCGGGTCGACCTCCCAGATCTCCTTCATGCCGATGCCGAACTTCTGCGGGCACTTGCCCTTCGACAGGTCGTATCTGGCCATCACCTGCTTGGAGAGCGAGCCGCGCACGCCCTCGGCGAGGAACACGTACTTGCCCAGCAGTTCCATCCCCGGCTCGTAGCCGTCGCCGGTCGTGCCGTCGGGGTTCTTGCCGAATTCGCCGGCCACGACGCCGGCCACCCGGTCGCCGTCCATCACCAGTTCGGAACACGCCATGCCGGGGAAGATCTCCACCCCCAGCCCCTCGGCGACCTCGGCCATCCAGCGGCAGACATTGCCCATCGAGACGATGTAGTTGCCGTGGTTGTTCATCAGGGGCGGCATCGGCCAGTTCGGAATCCGCAGCTGCCCGGCCTCGCCGAGGATGTAGAAGTTGTCCTGCGTCACCTCGGTGTGGATCGGCGCGCCCATGTCGCGCCAGTCGGGCAGAAGCGCGTCAAGCCCGGACGGGTCCAGCACCGCGCCCGACAGGATATGCGCGCCGACCTCGGAGCCCTTTTCCAGAACCACGACGTTCAGATCGGCGTCGAGCTGTTTCAGCCGGATCGCGGCCGACAGGCCGGCGGGCCCGGCGCCCACGATCACGACGTCGTATTCCATGCTTTCGCGGGCGATCTCGCTCATCTGGTCCTCCGGCTGGCCGCGGGCGGGCGCTTGGTGTCGCAAAGTCCGGGGATCGTTAGCGTGAATGAACCGGTCAGGCAACGCCGGTGCGGCGCAAAGCCGCCGGTTCGCGACGCGCGGGCCGCGCGACCCTCTTGCAATCGCGGCCGCTCTCGGTTGAGGTGGGCCGACGTGACGAACCCTGCCGCGGTCCTTGCAAGGGCCGGGGCATCCTGTTGCCCGGGAGCGAGATGGACAAGATTCCGATGACCCGCGCGGGGCATGCCGCGCTTGACGACGAGTTGAAGACGCTCAAGTCCGTGGAACGCCCGGCGGTGATCCGGGCGATCGCCGAGGCGCGCGAACATGGCGACCTGTCGGAAAACGCCGAGTATCACGCCGCGCGCGAGAAGCAGAGCTTCATCGAGGGCAGGATCAAGGAGATCGAGGCGATGCTGTCGCGGGCCGAGGTGATCGACCCGGCGCGGCTGTCCGGCGCGATCAAGTTCGGCGCGACGGTGACCCTGGTCGACGAGGATAGCGACGAGGAAAAGACCTACCAGATCGTCGGCGAGGCCGAGGCCGATATCGAACGCGGGCTTCTGAACATCCGCTCGCCGCTCGCGCGTGCACTGATTGGCAAGGACGAGGGTGATAGCGTGGAGGTGCGCACCCCCGGCGGCGAGAAGTCCTACGAGGTGGTGCAGGTCAGGTACGTCTGAGCCGGAGGTTGCGAAACGGCCATGTCGGAAAAACGGGACGACCCGCCGCTTGACACGGGCCTCTATTCCCGGCCGGGCGACGGCAGGACGGTGACCGGAACCGAGATCGCCGCTGGCATCCTCAGCCTTGCCTGGCTGGCGCTGGTCGCGCTGATCCGGATTCTCGGCGGCGGCGGGGCGGGCGGCAACCTTGGCACGGTGCTGACCCTCGTCGCGGTGTTCCTGCCGGTGGCGATGATCTGGATCGCCGCGATCACCGCGCGCACCGCCCGCAGCATGCGCGAAGAGGCGCGCCGGCTGCAGGCCGCGATCGATTCGATGCGCCACGTCTACGTGACCCAGGCGCAGGGCGGGCTTGGCCGGGTCACGCAGCCGCGCCGGGAGCCCGGCGCCGGAGATGCGGGCCAGGGCGCGGCGGACCCGCGGGCGACCTTCGCCTCGCGCCGCGACGGCAGTCAGACCGTGCCGTCGGCCGACCGCAAGTCCGCGCTGGCCGCGCCCGAGACCGCGCCGCCCGCCGGCGAGGACCAGGCCGCGCTGGCGCTGGGCACCCCGGCGGACGCGCTGCGCGAACCGGTCGCCACCGGCGACCTGATCCGCGCGCTCAACTTTCCCGACAGTTCCGAGGACCGCGAGGGGTTCCGGGCCCTGCGCCGGGCGCTGGACGATCGCGGCACCGCCCGGCTCGTCCGGGCCGCGCAGGACGTGCTGACCCTGCTCAGCCAGGACGGCATCTACATGGACGATCTCGCGCCCGACCGCGCGCGGCCCGAGGTCTGGCGGCGCTTCGCGCAGGGCGAACGCGGGCGCGGGATCGCCGGGCTGGGCGGGGTGCGCGACCGCAGCTCGCTGGCGCTGTCGGCGGCGCGGATGCGCCAGGACACGGTGTTCCGCGACGCCGTGCACCATTTCCTGCGGCAGTTCGACCAGACTTTCGCCGGCCTCGAGGGCAAGATCAGCGATGCCGAGATCGCCGCGCTGGCCGAAACCCGCACCGCGCGGGCCTTCATGCTGCTCGGCCGGGTGACAGGCACGTTCGACTGAGGCGTCAGACCGGGCGCACCATCGTGACCCAGCCGGGCAGGTCGAACAGCAGGCCCGACAACCGGCTTCGGCTCATGCCGGTCACCGCGAACCCCGTTCTTTGGTAAAGCGCGCGGGCCCGGGCGTTGCCCGCCGCGACGTCGAGGCGAAGCTCGGCATGACCGCGCCGGCCCGCCTCGGCCACCAGCGCGGCGATCAGCGCGCTGCCGACGCCCCGGCCCCGCGCCGGCGCGGCGACGCAAATCCCGTCGACAAGGAAGCGGTGGTTGTCGGTGTCGCTGGTCAGCAGCGCCATCAGGCCCGCGCGCAGCGCCGCGCCGGCGCGGCCGTAGACCGCCGCCATCGCCGCCCGGTCGGGGCCCAGGAAGCTGCCCCGCGCCGTGCGGAACCCCGCCACGCCCAGCAGCCGCCCGGCCGCGTCGCGGGCGACAAGGGCATGATCCGGCCGGATCGCGCGGGCCAGGTAGGCCTCCGCCCGCGGGCCGGGGCCCAGAACCCTGCCCAGCTTGCCGCCGAAGGCCTGCCAGCAAAGCCGCGCGATCTTCGGCCGCTCGGCGTCGGCGAAGCCGGCCGTCACCTGCACCGTCGCGCCTTCGCGCTGCGCCGCGGATGTGGTCATCGGGTGCTTCCCAGCCGCCGCGCAGGCGGGCCTCAGCCGGGCGCGGCGCGCACGGCCTGCACGGCCAGCAGGGTCGTGTTGTCGTCGGCGTCGTCATCGGTGATGATCCGCTCCTGCACGCCGGGACGGCGGGCGAAGTCGCGCATCAGCCGGCGCGGGAAATAGGTGCTGCCGATGTCCTCGAATCCCGGCACCTTGCGCAAGACCTGCGCGACGGACACCGCGCACATCGCCTTGGGAACCGCCCCGTAGGCCTGGATCTCGCGCATCGCCATGGCCGCGACCTCGGCCGAAACCGGCACCCGCTGTTCCACCACGTAGTAGGTCTCGCGCGCGTGGTAGTCGATGTAGAACTCCAGCATCTGCGGCGTCATGCCGAAATGCACGTCGTTGCGTTCCGGCGCGGCGCGGTGCCGCCAGGTGCCGGCCGGATCGAAGATCGCGCGGTGGTCGTTGTCGACCAGCAGCGCCGAATGCGCGCCCTCGCCGCCGGCGGTGCGGATCACGGTGTAAAGCGTGATCGAGGGTTCGTCACCGGTGGTGTAGAGCGCCCGGCTCACAACCTCCTGCGGCGCCCAGACGGGTTCGGCGCCGCACCCGGCCAGCAGGACCGGCAGCGCGATGGCCAGCAGAATGCGGCGCATGGTGGGGCCGGTTCAGCCGTTGACCAGGGCGAGGAAGATCAGCAGGCCGAGGATCACGATCACCGAAACCTGCGTGAACTTCACGAATCCCGCGAAGGTCTTTTCCTGATCCTTGATATCCATCTCGCCATGCTTGTGATCGGCCATCTGCGCGCTCCGTCAAACGAATGTCGGAGCATCGCTTAGCGCACCGGTGTGACGCTGTCACGACCTTACGGTCCGTCAGGTCGCTTCGCCGGGTGCGCGCGCGGAGGCCAGCCGGAAGCCGATCCGCCGCGGCGCGCCCTCCTCGTCCTCGCGCGGCAGCGCCACCAGCAGCACGTTGAGCTGCGTGACATGCTGGATCATCCGGGTGCGGATGCCCTCGGCATCGATGCCGTCGAAGGTCAGCAGGTCGGGTTCGATCCAGCCCAGCGCCTCGATCTGCAACACCCCGGCCGATCCGCCGGCCAGACCCAGCGCCACCTCCTGCGTGTCGTCGAGCCCCGCCTCGAACTCCGCGATCGCCGCGATCAGCCGGACATGCGCGGAACTCGCCGGGCAGTCCGACCCCTCGACGCGGTCCTGCGCCTCCTCCCCGGGCGCCGGATCGGCTTGCGGTCCGGTCGCGGGCGTCACGCGGCGCGCCATGCCCAGGCCCCGTCGTCGCGCCGCTCGCGCGTGATCTCGCCCCGCAGGAACAGGTGGTTGAGATGCGCCACTGCCTCGACCAGGGCAAGCCCGTATTCCCCCGGCCCGATGCCGCGCTGGAACAGCGGCGCGAAACATTCCGCCGCGGTGCGCGGTTCGGCGAGATACGCCCGCAACCGGTCCAGCGCGGCGAGATGGTTGTCCACCATCTGCACCAGCCGGAACGGCAGCCCGGTGAACGGCAGCTTGTGACCGGGCAGAACCAGGTGCCGATCCTCCGCAACCGCCATGAACCGGCGCGACGAGGCGATCCAGTCGGCCACCGGGTCGGCCATCGGCTCGGTCGCGTAGACGCCGAGGTTGGCCGAGATGCCGGGCAGAAGCTGGTCGCCGCCCAGCACGACATCATCCTCCATGCTCCAGAACGTCGCGTGTTCGGGCGCGTGCCCGTCGCCGCAGCGCACCTGCCAGCCACGCCCGCCGAAGCGGATCTGCCCGCCCTCGGCCACCCGGGTGTAGCCCAGCGGCAGCGGGTGCACGACATCGGCGAAGTTGAACGGCCGTTCCGCCATCCGCTGCGCCAGGAGCCCGGCCTCCATCCCCGCCGCGCGCCAGAAATCCACGGTTTCCGGCACCGGCCGATCCTGTTCGTCGAGCGTGAGCATCCGCGCGGTCAGCCAGCTTGTCCGTGTGGTGACCAGCTCCGCGCCGCGCGCCTGGAACCAGCCGGCCAGCCCGACGTGATCGGGATGGTGATGCGTCGCCACCACCCGCCGCACCGGGCGGCCGGCCAAGGGCCCGGCCAGCAGCGCCTCCCAGATCGCGCGGCCGCGCCTGGTGTCGAACCCGGTGTCGACCACGGTCCAGCCGTCGCCCTCGTCCAGCGCGTAGGCGTTGACATGGTCAAGCTTCATCGGCAGCGGCAGGCGCAGCCACAGCACGCCCTCGGCGACCTCGATCGCCCGGCCCTCGGCGGGCGGCTCCGCGAACGGGTGCCGGATCCGGCCGCCGCCGTCCATCACGCGGCCAGATCGTCGGGCGACAGCGCGAAGATATCCTCCGCCCCCGCCCGCGCCTCGGCCAGCGCCGCGGCATGGCCGGGCAGAAGCCGGCGGATGAAGACACGCGCCAGCGCGGCACGCCGGCCGCCGTCGCCCTCGGCCCGCGCGGCGCGCAGGTGGAAATGCGCGCCCAGCACCAGCGCGAAGGCCCGCAGGTAGGCCACCGATCCCGCCAGCCGGTCGGGCATCGCCCGGGCCAGCAGCGCCTCGGTCGCCTCGCGCAGGCTTTCCGCCGCCGCCCAGACCTCGCCGGCCAGGTCGGGCAGATGCGGCCGCGCCGCCTCCGCCGCGTCCTCGATCTCCTGCAACAGCCGGAACGCCGTCTCGCCGCCGTCGGCCATCTTCCGGCCGACCAGGTCGGCGGCCTGGATGCCGTTGGTGCCCTCGTAGATCGTCGTCACCCGAACGTCGCGATAGAACTGCGCCGCCCCGGTCTCCTCGACGAAACCCATCCCGCCATGCACCTGGATCCCGGTCTCGGCCACCGACACGCCGGTATCGGTGCCATAGGCCTTGGCGATCGGGGTGAGGAAGGCGGCGCGGGCCTGCCAGTCGGCCGCGCCGGTCGCGCGGCCCATGTCCAGCGCCACGGCGCAGGCCAGCCCGACGGCGCGGGCCGCGAAGACCTCGGCCTTCATCGTCGCCAGCATCCGCCGCACGTCGGCATGATCGACGATCGGGCCCATCTGCTCGCGCTCGCGGGCATAGGCCACGGCCTTCTGGCAGGCCGCCTCGGCGATCCCGACGCCCTGCATCCCGACCGCGAGCCGCGCGTTGTTCATCATCGTGAACATCGCCGCCATGCCGCGATGCTCCTCGCCCACCAGCCAGCCGGTCGCGCCCTCGTAGGAGATCACGCAGGTCGGCGAGCCGTGCAGCCCCAGCTTGTGTTCCAGGCTGACGACGCGCAGGCTGTTGGCCACGCCCGGTTCGCCGGTCGCGTCGGGGATGAATTTCGGCACCATGAACAGGCTGATCCCGCGGGTGCCGGGGCCGCCGTCGGGCAACCGCGCCAGCACCAGGTGGCAGACGTTGTCCACCATGTCGTTGTCGCCCCAGGTGATGTAGATCTTCTGACCGGTGATCGCGTAGCTGCCGTCGCCGTTGCGCTCGGCGCGGCTGCGCAGCGCGCCCACGTCGCTGCCCGCCTGCGGCTCGGTCAGGTTCATCGTGCCCGACCAGGCGCCGGAGATCAGCTTGGGCAGATACAGATCCTTGATCGCGTCCGAGGCATGGTGTTCCAGCGCCTCGATCTGGCCCTGCGTCAGCAGCGGGCTGGTCTGCAACGACATGCAGGCCCCGCACATCATCTCGCCCACCGCCACGTTCAGCGCCTGCGGCAGGCCCATGCCGCCATGGTCCCGCCCCGCGGCCAGCGCGACCCAGCCGCCCTCGGCGATCGCGGCAAAGGCCTCGCGGTAGCCGGGCGGCGAGCGCAGGACACCGTTCTCCAGCCGCGCGGGGTGGATGTCGCCGGCCCGGCGCAGCGGCGCCAGCACCTCGTCGCAGAGTTTTGCGGCGCCCTCCAGCACCGCCTCGGCCGTCTCCGGCGTCGCCTCGGCGAACATCCCGGTCGCCGCGACCGGGGCCAGCGGCACGACATGGTCGAGGATGAAGCGGATCTCGGAGACGGGGGAACGGTAGGTCATCGCGTCGTTGGCCTCTCTCGCGCCTTGGCAAAGCCGGGCCCGGCGCGTATGTGACCCGGGCGGCCCAGCGATACCGCAGCCGGGGCCGGCGCGAAACCCGGACGCTGCGTCACGCCATGACCCAGACCACCCGCCTGTTGCCGCCCGATGCCGCGGGCCTCGCCGAAGCGGCCCGCCTGCTGGCCGCCGGGCGACTCGTCGCCTTTCCCACCGAAACCGTCTACGGCCTCGGCGGCGACGCGACATCCGCCGCGGCGGTGGCGGCGATCTATGCCGCCAAGGGCCGGCCGGGGCGAAACCCGCTGATCGTCCATGTCGCCGATCTCGCCGCCGCGCGCCGCCTCGCCCGGTTCGACGCGCGGGCCGAGCGGCTGGCCGATGCCTTCTGGCCCGGCCCGCTGACCCTCGTGCTGCCGCTGCGGGACGATGCCGGCCTCGCGCCGGCGGTGACGGCCGGATTGCCGACAGTGGCGCTCCGGGTGCCCGACCACCCGGTCGCCGGCGCGCTGCTCGCCGCCTTCGGTGGCCCGCTCGCCGCGCCCTCCGCCAATCCCTCGGGCAAGGTCAGCCCGACGATGCCCGCGCATGTGATGGCCGGGCTCGCGGGCCGGGTCGCCGCGGTGATCGATGCCGGGCCCTGCCCGGTCGGCGTGGAATCGACGATCCTGGGCCTCGCGGAGGGCGCGGCCCGGCTCTTGCGTCCCGGCGGCCTGCCCGTGGAGGCGATCGAGGCCTGCCTCGGCTGCCCGCTCGCCACCGCCATGGCCGATCCCGACCGGCCCGCGGCGCCGGGCCAGCTCGTCTCGCATTACGCGCCCGCCGCGCCGGTCCGGCTGAACGTCGCGGCCCCGGCGCCGGGCGAGGTCTGGATCGGCTTCGGGCCCGACTGTCCGGGTGCCGCGCTCAGCCTCTCGCCCGCGGGCGATCTCGCCGAGGCCGCCGCGGGACTGTTCGACATCCTGCGCCGCGCCGATGCCCTGGCCGGGCCGGGGGGCCGGATCGCCGTCGCCCCGGTCCCCGATCACGGCCTCGGCCGCGCGATCAACGACCGGCTGGCCCGCGCCGCCGCGCCACGCCCCCGATAGCGAGCGTGACCCGGATTTTGGTCTGGAAATATCCCGGGGGAGGGGCCGGCAGGCCCCCGGGGGCAGCGCCCCCGCCCGGCGCCGGACGGTTGCTCAACCGGCCGGGCAGCCCTTAAGTTCCACCGCCATGCCGTCCCCCATCAGCGTGATCACCACCGCCGAACGGTCCAGCGCGAAGGGCCGCGCCTCGGCCGGCACCAGATCGGCCACCGCGGTCAGCACCGGGCCGGCGCGCTCCAGCACCGGCTCCGACACCCAGACCGAGGGATCGCCGGCCTCGATCACCGCGACCTCGCCGGCGCCCAGCGCGGGATGGGTGATCTCGGCGGTCACCCGCAGCCCGTCGCGGATCGGCTCCACCCGGCAGCGCACCGGGGCCGAGACCCGCGGCGGCACCGCGTCGAGCGCGGCGCGGATCGCCGGATCGGGCGCGCCGGGCAGCGGCAGGTCGGCGGCCAGCCGCAGGCTGACCGGCACGCAGATCTCCTCGCAGATCCCCAGGTCGATCACCCCCGCCAGCCCGATCGGCGCGCCGGCGTCGCGCGGCACCAGTTCCAGCGGCAGCACGACCTCGCCGGAATAGCCGATGCTGCGCATCCCCGACAGGTCGAAGACCTCGGGCACCGGCCAGTGGAACCGCGCCGCGCCCAGGTTCTCCGACCCGGTCCAGTCCGCCGCCGGCGGGATGCCGGCATCGCCGGGCGCGCGCCAGTAGGTCTTCCACCCCGGCGCGAGCGTCAGTTTCAGCCCGGCCATCTGGCGGCCCTCGGCGGTGCGCCAGCCGCCCAGCACCTCGGCGCGCAGCACGCCGTCGGGCGGCGTCTGCGCCCTGGCGCCGGACGGGACGGCGGCGGCGACGGCGAGGGCCGCGAGCGTGGCGAGGGCGGTCAGAAGGCGTGTCGTCATGCGCCGAGATATCGGGCAGCGGCCCTGCAATGAAAAGTCACATTCGCGGCAGGGTGCCGCGATCGGGCCGGCGGGTCTTGCGCGCCCCGCCCCGGGACGCGAGGATCGGGCCAAGGAGGGACGCCATGGACCTGACCGGAAAGCTGCTTGTCGCGATGCCGGGGATGGGCGATCCGCGCTTCGAACACAGCGTGGTGTTCCTGTGCGCCCATTCGTCCGACGGCGCGATGGGGCTGATCGTCAACAAGCCCGCGCCGGAGTTGCAGTTCGCCGACCTGCTGGAACAGCTCGACATTCCCTCCGGCCCGGCCGGGCAGGACATCCGGGTGCATTTCGGCGGGCCGGTGGAACACGGTCGCGGCTTCGTGCTGCATTCGGCCGATTACGAGGGCTCCGGCGGAACGCTGAAGGTCGACGCCCGGTTCGGGATGACCGCCACGCTGGATATCCTGCAGGACATCGCGCAGGGCGATGGCCCGGCCTCGTCCCTGCTGGCGCTGGGCTATGCCGGCTGGGGGCCGGGGCAGCTGGAATCGGAAATCCTCGAAAACGGCTGGCTGACGGTGGAGGCCGATCCCGGCCTCGTGTTCTCGCCCGACAACGCGCAGAAATGGGAAAGCGCGCTGCGCACGCTCGGGATCGACCCGATCACCCTGTCGGCCGCCGCCGGCCGCGCCTGAGAACGGGCAGCGTCCGGCCGCGCCTGAACCGGCTCAGCCCGCCGGCCGCCGGCGCAGGGCCAGCGCGCCGATGGCCGCCGCAAGGATCGCCACCGCCGCCGCGCCCGCCGCGAACAGGCCGAAGGCCGGCATGACCGCCGTGCCCTGCCAGATCGCGCGGCCCAGCGTCGCCGCGAACACCGCCGCCGTCGCCAGCGCCGCCGCGCCGGTCACGCCGCGCAGTCCCGGCGCCGCGAAGGATCGGCGCAGCGCCGTCAGCATCCGCCCGACATCGGCCTGCGCGGCCAGCAGCGCCGGCACGACCAGAAGCACCAGCACCATGCCGAAGGCCAGCCCGTAAGAGAGCGTGATCACCGTGGGCTTGAGGAACTGCGCCTGGCTCGAGGTTTCGTAAAGCAGCGGTGCGAGGCCCAGGACGGTGGTCAGCGTCGTCAGCAGCACCGGGCGCAGCCGGTCGGCCGCCGCGTCGACGATCGCGGGCACGAGGCCGCGGCTTTTCGCGTAGTCGTCCACCGTGGTCACCAGCACGATCGAATCGTTGATGATGATCCCCGACATCCCGATCAGCCCGACGATCGAGAACATCGACAGCGGCACGTCCCACAGCGCATGGCCCCAGATCGCGCCGATCAGGCCGAAGGGGATCACCGCCATCACCACCAGCGGCCGGGTCCAGCTGGAAAAGATCCAGGCCAGGACCAGGAAGATGCCGGTCAGCGCCGCGATCAGGCCGAACCGCGCATCGGCCATGAACTCGCCCTCCTGCTCGGCCAGCCCGGCCAGCCGGAACGCCACGCCGTGGCGCTCGGCGATGTCGGGCAGGATCACGGTTTCCAGTTCCTCCACGATCTCCGTCGCGCGGGCCGGGTCGTCCTCGGCGATGTCGCCGGTGACGGACACCAGCCTCAGCCCGTTCTCGCGCCGGATCGTCGAGAACCCGGTCTCGGTGCGCAGGGTGACGATATCGGCCAGCGGCAGGTAGCTGCCCGCCGGGCTGCGCAGGAACGTCCGGTCGAGGAAATCGGCCCGGAGTTCGCCGGCGGGCAGTTCCACCCGGATCGTCGCGCTGCGCGGCCCGTCGGGGAAGCTCGCGGCCTCGATCCCGTTCAGCCGGTGCCGCAACACCCGGCCCAGCCCGTCGATGGTGAAGCCCAGCGCCTGCCCCTGCGCGGTCAGGTCGAGCACCAGCTCGTCCTTGTCATAGGCAAGGCTGTCCTCCACCGCCGAAACCTCGGGGAACGGCAGGAGCGCGGTCTTGAGCGCCTCCGCCGCCGCCTTCAGCGTGTCCGCCGAGGCGCCCGAGAACTGCACCGACAGCGAATCGCCGCCCGGCCCGGCGCGCCAGCCGCGAAAGCTCAGCTCCTCCAGCATCGGGTGGCGCGTCGCCTCGTCCTGCAGCGCGGCGATGAATTCGAAGGACGAATAGGGGCGCAGGTCGGGCTCGATCAGCTCGATCGAGATCGCGCCGAGCTGGTCGGCATCCTTGGTGTCCGCGCCCGACAGCGAGCGGCCGGCATTGCCGCCGATCTCGGCCAGCACGTAGTCGACCGGGTTCAGCCCGTGGTCGGCCTCGTAGCGCGCCGCAACGCGCTCGACGCTGTCTTGCAGCGCGCGCAGCTGCGCCATCGTGTCCGCGCGCGTGGCGCCGGGCAGCATCGCGAAATTGCCGGTCACCGAGGTCTGTTCCGGCGCGTTGAAGAACCGCCACTGCACCTGCCCCGAGATCAGCAGCGTCGCCTGCCAGGCCAGCAGCGCCACCGCCCCGGCCAGCACCGGGTAGCGGGCGCGGATCACCAGCCCCATCAGCGGCCGGAAGCCGCGGTCGCGCACCACCCGGAAGCCCCTGTTCACCTGCCGGCTGGGCCAGTCGTACCAGTGTTCCTTCGCGGTATGGGTCAGCGCGTGACGCATGTGGTGGGGCAGGATCAGGAAACATTCGACCAGCGAGGCGAGCAACACCATGATCACCGTGAACGGGATGTCGGCGATCAGGTCGCCGAACCGCCCGCCGATCGCGACGAGGCCGAAGAAGGCGATCACCGTCGTCAGGGTCGAGGCGATGACCGGCTGCGACATCCGGATCGCCGCGTTCTCGGCGGCCTCTATCGGCCCTTCCTTCAGCCGCCGGGCGCGGAAATCGGCGTGTTCGCCGACCACGATCGCATCGTCCACCACGATGCCCAGCGTGATGATCAGCGCGAACAGCGAGATCATGTTCAGCGTCAGGCCGGTGGCATACATCGCCGCGATCGCGGCGGTCATCGCCACCGGGATGCCGGCGGCCACCCAGAAGGCGATCCGGGCGTTGAGAAACAGGAACAGCAGGATAACGACCAGCGACAGGCCCAGAAGCCCGTTGTCGACCAGCAGGTTGAGCCGCCCGGTGATGTATTCTGCGCGCGAGCGGATCAGCTCGATCGTCGCGCCGGGCGGCAGCGTCGGCTGCATCGCGGCCGCGACCTCTTCGACGGTGCGCTGCATCGCGATCGCGTCGCCCAGGTCGGACCGGTCGACGCGCACCGACATCGCCGGGTCGTCGCCGGCGAAATAGGCCCGCGCGCGGGTCGCCCCCTCCACCCGCACCGTGGCCACGTCGCCGATGGTCAGGGCCGAGCCGTCGGGATTGCTGCGCAGCACGATCGCCGCGATCTCGTCCGCGCCACGCTTTTCCTCGCCGGTGCGCACCCGCGCCGCACCGCCCGAGACATCGCCCGCCGGGTCCGCGGCGGCCTCGGCCGCGATCGCCTCGGCGATCCCGGCCATCGAGATGTCGTGCCGGATCAGGCTGGCCGAGGGCACCTCGACCAGGGTCTGCGGCGCGGCGAGGCCCTGGATCGTGGTGCGGGTGACGCCGGCGGCATAGAGGCGGGCGACGAATTCGTCGGTAAACCGGCCCAGCTGGTCCACCGATACCGGGCCCGAGATCACCACGTCGGTCACCCGGTCGCGCCAGGCGCTGCGCCGGACGGCCGGATCCTCGGCATCGTCGGGCAGGTTCGAGTCGACCGAGGCGACGGCGCTTTCGACCTCGTCGAGCGCGCGGCTCATGTCCCAGCCGGGTTCGAATTCCAGCCCGATCCGGGCCGATCCCTCGCGCGCGGTCGACCGGGTCGATTCCACCCCCTCGACGACGAGCAGGGCGGGTTCCAGCACCTGCACGATCGCGCGGTCGACATCCTCGGCGCCCGCGCCCTCCCAGGCGACCGAGACGTCGATCTCCTGGATGATCACGTCGGGGAAGAACTGCGCCCGCATGTTCGGGATCGCGGCGAAGCCGGCGGCCAGCATCAGCACCAGCAGGAGGTTGGCCGCGGTGCCGTGGCGGGTGAAATAGGACAGGATACCCCCCGCGCCGAGACCGCCCTTGCCGGGAAGCGCCATCGCCTAGCCCCCCATCCGTTCCTCGATCCGCGCCACCACGCGGGCCGGCACCCTGTCCTGCCGAAGCTGGGCCAGCACCCGGGCCTTGGCCTCCTCCGGCATGAAGGCGTTACCCTCGATGAAGGCGATCAGCTCCTTCCGGCGTTCCGCCGTCAGTTCGATGAACTCGGGCTCGACCGGCGCGGCGGCGCCGCCGTCGGCCGCCGGGCGCAACGGCCGGACCTTGATGCCCGCGCCCAGAAGCGGCGAGCGTTCGGCCACGATCTCGCGTCCGGCGGCGGCGCCGGCGCGGATGATCACGTCGTCGCCCTGCCGGCGGAGCAGGTCCACCGCGACCTCTTCCAGCCGGTCGTCCTCGCCCAGCGCCAGAACCGTGCCATCCGCCGCGACCGCCGCCGCGGGCACGCGCGCGACACCGCGCAATTCGGGTTCGGCCACCCGCACGGTGACGAAATCGCCCGGCCGGAACCCCGGCGCGGCGTCGAGCGCGGCATAGATCATCCGGCCGGTCTGGCCCTCGCCCACCGCCGCGCCGACGCGCGACAGGCGGCCCGTGGCGACGATCTCGGCCCCCAGCACATCGAGCGCGATCGTCACCTGTGCCGGCGTCAGCCGCCCGGCGTCGTCGATCAGCCGGGCGTACTGCGCGATGGAAACGCGGAAACTGACCTCCAGCGCGTCGGGATCGACGAGGTCGGCCAGCTTCTCGTTGACGCTGACCAGCCCGCCCGCGACCGCCGAAACGCCCGACAGCGCGCCGGCGAAACCGGCGCGGATCACCGTGTCGGCAAGGTCGCGCTCGGCCTCGGCCAGGTTGATCCGCTGCCGCGACAGCGCGATCGCGGCAGTGTCGCGGCGCGCCTCGGCCTGCGCCAGCGCCTGCCGGCGCGACAGCACCGCCTGCGCGGCCGACGCGGCGGCGAGTTCCGCGGTCTCCAGATCGGCGGCGGTGCCAAGGCCGCGGCCGTCGATCTCGCGCTGCCGGGCCAGCGCCTGTTCGCGCAGCGCCGCCTGCCGTTCGGCGACCGCCAGATCGTCGCGCGCGAGGTCCAGCGCGCGCAGCGCCTCGGCCTGTTCCGCCTCGGCCTCGGCCAGCGCGGCGCGCGCGAGGTCCAGCGCGGTCTGGGCCGGGGCCGGGTCGATCCGGATCAGCACCTGCCCGGCTTCGACCGCCGCGCCCTCCTCGAAGCCGGCGTCCATCTCGACGATCCGGCCGCCGACGGGGGCGCGCAGTTCCAGCGTCCGGCGGCTTTCGACCTGCCCGAAGGCCGCGAGGTCCGGCACGATCCGGCCCGGCGTGACGGTCAGGACATTGGCGGCGAACACCCGTTCCCGCACCATCGGCGCACGCGCCTCGCGCGCCATGCGCTCGTCGATCGAGCTTTTCACCGTGTAGCCGGCCAGCGCCAGCAGCCCCAGCGTCAGCGACAGAAGAAACAGCCCGGTGAGAGAGCGGATCAGGAACCGCATGTGATGTCGTCCTCGACAGGTCGCGGGCGGGGCCGCGCGGCGCGTAACTTAACGGGTCGGGCCGGCAATCCAACACCCGACACCGGGAATTGAACGCGGCATCGCGTCATTTCCGTCGCCGGTGTTCCTCCAGCCGCGGAAAGATCTCGACGAAGTTGCAGGGCCGGTGGCGGTAGTCGAACTGGAACGCGAGGATCTCGTCCCATGCGTCCTTGCAGGCGCCGGGGCTGCCGGGCAGGGCGAACAGGTAGGTGCCGCCGGCCACCCCCGCGCAGGCGCGCGACTGCACCGCCGAAGTGCCGATCTTCTGCATCGAGACGATGGTGAAGACGGTGCCGAAGGCCTCGATCTCCTTTTCGTAGACGTCGCGATGCGCCTCGACCGTCACGTCGCGGCCGGTCAGCCCGGTGCCGCCGGTGGTCAGCACAGCGTCGATCCCCGGATCGGCGATCCAGTCGCGCAACTGCCCGGCGATCCGGTCGCGTTCGTCGGGCAGGATCGTCCGCGCGGCCAGGGTATGGCCGGCGGCCTCGATCCGCCCGGCCAGTGTGTCGCCGGACCTGTCGGTGCCCGGCGTGCGGCTGTCCGACACGGTCAGCACGGCGAAGCGGACCGGGATGAACTCCTTGCTCTCGTCGATCCGGCTCATGGCACCTCTCTCAGCCGGGCCCGGAGCGACAGAAGGTCCGCCCAGGCCTCGCGCTTGGCGGCGGGGTTGCGCAACAGATAGGCCGGATGGGTCATCGGCAGAACCGGTTTGCCCAGCGCTTGCGTCCAATGGCCGCGCAGCCGCAGTACGCCGCGCTTGCCCAGGAGCGCCGCGCAGGGCGTGTTGCCCATCAGCACGAGCACGTCGGGATCGGCCAGTGCGACATGGCGTTCGACGAAGGGCATCATCATCGCGATCTCGGCCGGGTCGGGATCGCGGTTTCCGGGCGGCCGCCAGGGCATGATGTTCGAGATGTAGAGCGCCTGCGCCGGGTCAGGGCTGGCGCGCGCCAGCCCGATGGCGGCGAACATCCGGTCCAGCAACTGCCCGGCGCGGCCGACGAAGGGCTTGCCCTGGATGTCCTCGTCGCGGCCCGGCGCCTCGCCGAGGATCATCACGCGGGCCGCCGGGTTGCCATCGGCGAAGACGAAGTTGCGCGCGCCGCGCTTCAACTCGCAATGCTCGAACCCGGCCTCGGCCTCGGCCAGCGCGGCGAGGTCATGCGCGGCGGCGGCGAGGTGGCGCGCCTCGGCCACCGGATCGATCGCGGGCGCGGCCGGTGCGGGCGCCGGTGCGGCGGGCTTGCGCGCCGGGGCCGGTGCGGCGGGCCGCCTCGCCGCGCCGGCGAAGGGCGGTTCGGCGGGTTCGGCGTATCGGTCGCGAGGGCTGTCGCCGATCGCCTCGTCGGCGCCCAGTTCCGCCTGCCAGTCCAGCAGGGCGCGGATCGTGACGGGATCGAGTCGGGCGGGATCGGGCTGCATGGCTTGAAGCTAGTCGTCGCGGAGGGGCGCGGCAATGGGCCGGCGCGCGGCGACGGATACGGCCGGCCCGGTTGGCTCCGATCGCCCGGAATCAAGGCGCGCCAAGCGCGCCGCCGGGCAGCGCCCGACCGCCCGCACGGGCGGGCGCTTCTGCAACCTCGCAAGCGGAACCGGCGTCCGGGTTGCGGCACCATAAAGCGCCCCGCAGAACCCCTGGAGGCGCCCACCCGCGGTCGGGCGCCACCCGGCAGCGGCGGGGCGGCCCGTTTCCCCGCGCCCGAAAACGGCGCTTCGGCGGGTTCCGCGTAGCGGTCGCGGGGGGCATCCCCGATCGCCTCGTCGGGGGCCGCGGTTCCGGGGCGATCTCGACTGCTGGCGCATCCTGCCGCCCGTGCGCCAGCACGGCCAGCGCCCGACCCGCCCCCAGGGGCGGGCGCTTTCGCACCCACCCCTCGGGCCGGTCGCCGCCCGCGCGTCATCCGTGGCGCGAAACGTGCCGGACCGCGCGCCGGACCGCGTCCCGCCAGCCCCCGATTGCCGATGGACGCCCCGCGCCCCGCTTCCTATAAGCGGGCCTGTCACGACCACGGGGCAGCCATGACCTTCCGCGCGCGCCATCTTCTGGGCATCGAACCCCTCGCGCCCGAGGAAATCCGCAGCGTCCTCGACCTCGCCGACCGCTATGTCGAGCTCAACCGCCGCACGGTCAAGCACGCCGACGCGCTGGAGGGGATGACGCAGATCAACATGTTCTTCGAGGCCTCGACCCGCACCCAGGCCAGTTTCGAACTGGCCGGCAAGCGGCTGGGCGCGGACGTGATGAACATGGCCGTCGCGCAATCGAGCGTGAAGAAGGGCGAGACGCTGATCGACACGGCGCTGACGCTGAACGCGATGCACCCCGACCTTCTGGTGGTCCGGCACCCCAATTCCGGCGCGGTCAACCTGCTGGCCGAGAAGGTCAACTGCGCGGTGCTGAACGCCGGCGACGGGCGCCACGAACATCCCACACAGGCGCTGCTGGACGCGCTGACGATCCGCCGCGCCAAGGGCCGCATCCACCGCCTGACGGTCGCGATCTGCGGCGACATCGCGCACAGCCGGGTGGCGCGGTCGAACCTGATCCTGCTGGGCAAGATGGAAAACCGCGTCCGCCTGATCGGCCCGCCCACACTGATGCCGCCCGGCGTGGCCGAGTTCGGCTGCGAGGTCTTCGACGACATGGAGGCGGGGCTGACCGGCGCCGACGTGGTGATGATGCTCAGGCTTCAGAAGGAACGGATGGACGGCGGCTTCATCCCGTCGGAGCGCGAATACTACCACCGCTTCGGCCTCGATGCCGAGAAGCTGGCCCATGCCGCGTCCGACGCGATCGTCATGCATCCCGGCCCGATGAACCGGGGGGTGGAGATCGACGGCACGCTGGCCGACGACATCAACCGCAGCGTGATCCAGGAACAGGTGGAAATGGGCGTCGCCGTGCGGATGGCTGCGATGGACCTTCTGGCCCGCAACCTGCGGGCCGAACGCGGGCGGGCCTTGACCGGGGGTGCCGATGTCTGAGCGTGACGACGTCCTGAACTACCGCACCGGCCCGGAAAGCGAGATCGACCTCGACGACGGCGAACGGCTGATCGCCACGTTCGAACCCGATCCGGCGCGCTACTGGCGCGACCATGTCTCGCTTGCGGCGTTCTTCGGCGCGGCGGCGATGGTGGTGCTGCTGATCCTCGGCAAGGCCGACCAGATCGTGATCGGCGTTCTGGCGGCCTTCGCGGCCATCGGCTTTCGTGCGCTGTTCTTCCGCTCCGAGGCGCTGGCCCGGCGCTGGCGGCTGACCGACCGGCGGCTTCTCGGCCCGCAGGCGCGGGCGGTGATGCTCTTGGAGGTGACGCAGGCGCGGCGGCTGATGGGCGACGTGCAGATCGTGACGGCGGGCGGCGGCAAGCACCTGTTGCGCCACATGGCCGATCCGCAGGGGGTGATCGACGCGGTGCTGGCGGCGAAGGCGGAGCGTGCGGAAAGGGTGGCGGAATGACGACGGGCCCCACGGTTCTGGCCAATGCGCGGCTGATCGACCCCGAGGCGCAGACGGACACCGCCGGCGCGGTGCTGATCGGCGCCGACGGCACGATCGCGGCGGCGGGCGCGGCGCCGGTGCCCGAGGGCGCGGCGGTGTTCGATTGCGGCGGGCTGTGCCTGGCGCCCGGGATCGTCGACTGGGGCGTGAAGATCGGCGAGCCGGGCGAGCGGCACCGCGAAAGCTTTCGCACCGCGGGGCTGGCGGCGGCGGCGGGCGGGGTGACGACGATCATCGCCCGGCCCGATACCGACCCGGCGATCGACAGCCCCGAGGTGCTGGAATTCGTCACCCGCCGGGCGCGGGAATCCTCGCCCGTCCGCATCCGGCACATTGCCGCGCTGACCAAGGGCCGCGCGGGCCGCGAGATGACGGAGATCGGCTTCCTGCTCGATGCCGGGGCGGTGGCGTTTTCCGACGTGTTCCGGGTGGTGGAGGAAACAAGGGTGCTGGCCCGCGCGCTGACCTATGCGCGCAGTCTCGGCGCGCTGGTCGTCGGCCATCCGCAGGATCCGGGGCTCAGCCGCGGCGCGGCGGTGACGGCGGGCAAGTTCGCCAGCCTGCGCGGCCTGCCGCATGTCTCGCCGCTGGCGGAACGGATCGGCTTCGACCGCGACATGGGGCTGGTGGAGATGACCGGCGCGCGCTACCACGCCGACCAGGTCACCGTGGCGCGCACCCTGCCGGCGCTGGAGCGGGCCAAGGCGAACGGGCTCGACGTGACCGCCGGCGTGTCGATCCATCACCTCACGCTGAACGAATTCGACGTCGGCGATTACCGCACCTTCTTCAAGCTCACCCCGCCGCTGCGGTCCGAGGACGACCGGCTGGCGATGGTGCAGGCCGTGGCCGAGGGGCTGATCGACGTGATCGCCTCGCTGCACACGCCGGCCGACGAGGAATCCAAGCGACTGCCCTTCGAAGAGGCCGCGCCCGGCGCGGTGGGGCTGGAAACGATCCTGCCCGCCGCGATGCGGCTTTACCACGCGGGCGACCTGACGCTGCCGCAACTGTTCCGCGCGCTGGCGCTGAACCCCGCGCGGCGGCTGGGCCTGCCGCAGGGGCGGCTGGCGCCGGGCGCGCCGGCGGATATCGTGCTGTTCGATCCCGACGCGCCTTTCGTGCTGGACCGTTTCGCGCTGAACTCCAAATCCAAGAACACGCCGTTCGACGGGGCGCGGATGCAGGGCCGGGTGCGGGCGACCTTCGTGGCTGGACGGCAGGTGCACGGCCAGCCGCTGCCCGAGGGCCCCGCGACGGTCACGGCCTGACGCGATGCTGCCGGAACTCGTCACCGCCCCCGCCCTGATCGCGCTGACCGCGGTGCTGGCCTACCTGCTGGGCGCGGTGCCCTTCGGCGTTCTGATCTCGCGCGCGCTGGGGCTGGGCGATCTGCGCAAGATCGGGTCGGGCAATATCGGCGCGACGAACGTGCTGCGCACCGGCAACAAGGCGGCGGCGGCGGCGACGCTGGTGCTGGACGGCGGCAAGGGCGCGGCGGCGGTGCTGATCGCGCGCTGGGCGGTCGGGCCGGACGCGGCGCAACTCGCGGGCCTCGCGGCCTTCCTTGGCCATCTCTACCCGGTCTGGCTGGGGTTTCGGGGCGGCAAGGGGGTGGCGACCTTCCTGGGCGTGCTGCTTGCGCTGGCGTTTCCCGCCGGGCTTGCCGCCTGCGCGACATGGCTGGCGGTGGCGGTGCTGGCCCGCATCTCGTCGCTCTCGGCGCTGGTCGCGGCGGGCACCGCGCCGGTCTGGCTGGCGCTGTTTGGCCGGGCAGATGCGGTGGCGCTGGCGCTGGCGCTGGCCGCGCTGGTCTGGCTGCGGCACGCCGCCAACATCCGCCGCCTGCTGGCGGGCGAGGAGCCGCGGATCGGCGCGGG
>Ga0180430_10001829_pt1 | contig 20108 bp, 14 predicted proteins | sample SS_ome_9_FD_132999 | JGI IMG/M metagenome (GOLD analysis project Ga0180430, IMG submission 132999) | Hypersaline lake sediment archaeal communities from the Salton Sea, California, USA - SS_1_S_2 metaG | ecosystem: Environmental > Aquatic > Non-marine Saline and Alkaline > Hypersaline >... | reverse complement strand
TCCACTTCCAGCATGTAGATGCCCCGCACCTGGCCGGCTCCGGGATCGTCGGGATCGACGAATTTCTTGCCGGTAAAGACCAGAGTGAAGCGGGAAGGGTCCGAGAGGGGAGCGTTGCTGACGGACACGGGGGAATCGATGTCGAGCTCGGTGAAAGGTCCCCTGTCCGGCTCGCCCGAGTCGAATTCGCCGTCCCCGTCCAGGTCGTCGAAGGTTTCCCCGGGGTCCAGGACCCCGTTGCCCGAAAGGCCCGCCACGGCGAAGGGCTGCGACATGGAACGGCCCGACCGACTGGAGCTCACGTAGATGCGGCGTGTGCCGGGGTTGCCGTCGGTCTCGGCGATGAAGGCGACGGCGTCGCCGGCGTCGGTCACGTCCGGGTGGGCGCCGATATGGGTGAACATGGTGTCGTCGGCGACGATCACCTTGCTTTGGGGCGAAAGATCGTAATTCATGAGCCAGATGGGCGATTCGGGCCGGTTCCCCATTTTGACGAGGAGGCGCCCGTTGTCGGCCATGCGATTGTGGAAATGCCCTCCTTCATCTCCGCTGAAATAATCGGTGTTCTCCCATGCCACGTAATGGCCTCCCGGCTTGGTCACAAGGTAATTCTTGTATGAGGCGTCCCATACATTGCAAACGACCTGGCCGAGATTGTTCATGCTGGCGCGGTTCCAGATCAAGGAGAAGGGGGAGAAGGGATCGTAGGGGGAAGGGACGTCGCTGCCCGGCGCCGCCCAGAGCGGGCCGATAAAGGTAATGAGATTTCCGGGAACCCCGCCGTTCCCCATGGCGAACCGGTCCGCGTAGTTGTTGGGGGCGGTGAGGGCGTTCCAGATTTCCAAATAACTCAGGGGGGCCGTCAGGAAGGAGCCGTCGATATTCCGGACGACGGCGTTCAGGTTGCGGCGCAGAAGGACCTTGTTGTCGTCGTTGATCTGGATGTCGGGACCGAAAAGCTGGGTGGGGTCGTCTTTTTCGCCCGGGAGCGGGAGGATGAACACCTCGTCGTTGGGGTTGAAGAGGGGCTTGCACTGGAGATTCCCTTCTTCGTCGGGCGCCAGAACGTACCCGTTGTGGCGGAGCAGCCCGTCCTGGCTCCCCTCGTGGGCGCCTATGAAAGCCATGGCCCCGTTGTTGTTGATGGAAAAGTTGTCCCGGATCTCCACGATGTCCCGGATATCGTTGCATGAGTCGGAAACGACTTGGTGGTTGACGTACAAGACGGTTTCCCGCGCCATGGGCGGAGGCTGCGGGCGCCAAGTCACTTCCGGGTCGTCCCTGCTCACCCATGCGACGTTGACCATGTTGGAGAAGACGGTTTCGCCCTCCGGCGTCACGCCGGTGGCCGTGACGTTGTCCGTACCGCGTCCGCCGGTTCCCAGGTATTGGAACATGGCTTCCCCACCGGCATCGGTGGTGTCCGTCCCCGTTTTGCCCGCATTGGGACCGGCCTCGATCTCGAACTGAATCTTCGCGTCGGAGACGGGAATTCCCTTGTCGTCGGCCACGAAAGCACGCACCTTGTGGTAGGTGTTCAGGATGCGGTTGCTGTTGTCCGGGGCCAGCACGAGGCTCTCCCCCGCGGCGTGTGCGCTTCCTCCAAAGGAAAGGATGGTCAGGATCGAAAGGACCAGCAGGGCGAAAAGCGATTGCTTCATGGGAATTCTCCTCGATGTTTGGACTTCGGAGGAAGGCGGGGGCCATGCTCCCCGGATTCCCCCTTGCGCGGGAAGGACGACTCGACGCCAAGCGATTTCGCCGACAGAGCACTACCGCCCCACCGCCACCTCCACCCGCTGGATCGTCACGAGATTCTCCTCCGCGAATTCCAGCCCGTCCTCCAGGTAGAGGGTCTCGAAAGCCAGCGTGCGCCCCTCGAGGCCCGCCGCGGAGATTTCGAACCGCAGGTCCTCGGCCCCCGCCTCGGCGCGGGAAAAGCAATGGTCGGCCGCCTCGGGGCGCAGCCCGCTTCCGTCCCGCGCCGGCAGCAAGGAAGGCTCCACTCGCGGGGAATAGAGCCACAAGGCGTCCTCCAAGCCCGGCGGGGCCGGCGTGGACAGGGTCGCGTAGAGGCTCCCCTCCACCGTCTTTCCGGGGTCCCGCTTCAAGACCAGCTCGAAGACGGGGCAGCATCGCGGGTCGATCCTCCAAAGGCCGTCGTCCGGCGAGGGAGCCCCTCCGGCCCGGCATTCCCCGCAGGCCCCCTGCTCCACCCGAAATTCCAGGGGGCATTCCTCGCGGCCGTCGAACACCACGGCCACGGTCCCCGTCCTGGCCCCCCAGGCGTTGGGCTCGCACCCGACCCGCACGGTCCCTTCGTCCATGCCCCATCCCCCTCCCTCCAGGGTCAGCCAGGAGGCCCGGGACGTGGCCGTCCAGTAGAGGGACCGGGGGCTCCGGCTGGAGACTTCGAAGGCGACGGTCCCGCCTTGGGACGAAACCGTTTGGAAGGAGGGGCTCACGCCGAGCTTGAACAGCACTTCGTCCCGCCAGCAGCCGCCCGACGGCGCGGGATCGTCGCGGGGCTGGATCACGGGGGTGGCGTTGATGATGTTGAGGTACCACCCCGCGGTCAGGGGACCGGTCCAACGGTAGTAGCCGTCCCAGCCCCCGTCGGGGCTCTGGTCGTTGACCAGCCAGTCCACGTAGTGCTCGTACCAGTCTCCGGGGGCGGAAGCCGACGGGGCCCCCTCGTCCCCCACGGGAAACCCTCCCGGGGCCGAGGGGACGGTCTCGATCCCCCAGACCTCGAGCCCCTTGTACACCGCCCACATGGCGTAGGGGCTGCCGATGTTCCCGTCCCAGCCGTCGGCTTCCTCGTTCCAGTGCCGGTCGATGAAAGCCAGGGCGTTCCGGACCCTGGGGTCGGCCGCGTCGGCCCCCACGGCCCGCAGCTCGATGAAAAGGCCGCCCGTCTTGGACATGTTGACGTCCTCGGCGGGCCCCTGATAGCCGGCCCCCCCGAAACACTCGCCCGCCTCGGCGTTCTGGATGTAGTCGATCCAAACGTTCAGCTCGTCGAGGACGAACCGGGGGACCCTTCCGTAGGCGAGGCCGTACAGCATGGCGAGGCCCCCCCACTGGGCCGTGGAGCCGTCCGAGTCCTGGTTGATGGTGTAGCGCCACCCTCCCCGGGCCCAGTCCGCCCGGTCGCTCTGGGCGAAGGAGAACCAGTCCACGACGTCCTGGACGATCTGCCGGTAGGTCATGCCGGCCACGACGCCCGTGCCGGCGGCGACGGTGTCCATGCCCAGGGCGTTGCCCAGGGCCACCACGGCGGGCAGGGTGACGCCCGTGGTGTAGGCGTCCCGCTTGTCCTGCGGCCCCCCGAAGTAGATGGCCTGTCCGTTGCCCCCGTCGTTGAGCAGGCCGTCCCCGTCGTAGTCCTCCACCAGCTTGTCGCCCGAGGGGGTTTGGCCGGCGTTGACGTCGAAGCCCGCCTGGGCGAGGGTCTTGACGCTGTCGAAAAGAAAGCGCACCCCCGCCTGGACGACGGTGGCGTAGGGGTTGTCGGCGGTGTCCACGTCCCCCGGTGGATAGCCCGCCTCCACGAAGGCCAGGACGGCCGAGGCCGTGGCCGGGACCTGGTAGTCCCCCTCGTCCCAGCTCCCGTCCTCGTTGCGCTGGGCGGCGAGCCAGCTCAGCCCCATCCCGATGGCCCTTTGCTTGGCCAGCTCCGTGGCCCCCCAAGCCGTCGTCGCGGCCATGGAAAAAAGAATGCAGAAAGCCACCGCCATCCTCCTCACGCTGCCGTCCCTCATCGCTCTCCCTTCCTTGCGTTTCGCGCTCGCCGGCCGGAAGCCCGAGCCCTCGCCGCGGACCGGCGCCCGAACGAAAAGCCCGTTCAGGCGAAATCCGAGCATCGAAAGACGGACGGCATCGAAAAAACGATCCCGATCCCGATGGCGATGGCACGAGCCTCCAGCAAAGAGGCCGCTCGTTTTCCCTTTTCCTTCTCCGCTTCTCCGCGTCTCCTTCCCCCCGTCAGCGACCCACCGCCACCTCCACCCGCTGGATCGGCACGAGATTCTCCGCCGCGAATTCCAGCCCGTCCTCCAGGCAGAGGGTCTCGAAAGCCAGGACGTATCCCTCCAGGCCCGCCGTCCCCACCTCGAGGCGCAGGTCCGCCTCCTCGAGAAGCCCCCGGAAAAAGGCGAAGCGGCCGGCGTCGGGCAGAAAGACGCCCCCCTCTCCGGCCAAGCGGAGGGACGCGCCCCCGCCTTCCTCGGGCGTCAGGAGCCACGCCAGCGAATCCCGCGAGGAGGGCGAAGACGCTTGGACCCTCACGTAGAGGGCCCCCCGCATTTCGCCGGGCGGACGCCGGTCCAGAAGGACCGCGAGCACGGGACAGGCTTCGGAGCCCACCGTCGCGGAGACGACTTCCCCGGCGAGGGAGCCTCCCGCGAGACACCCGGCGGGGCCCTCGTCGGGCGTCCCGTTCTGAGCGACGCGAAGGGATCGGGGACAGTCCTCGGAGCCTTCGAGAACCACGGAAAGGGTGGCGCTTCGCGCCGGGCCGTCGTTGGGGGCCACGCGCACGGTCATGTCTCCCGTCCCCCGGGCCGTCCGTCCCCCGGGGAGCTCCAGCCAGGGCGCGTCGCCGGAAGCCGTCCAGCTCCGGGGGGCCCCGCCCGCCGACAGGTCGAAGGAGGCTTCACCCCCCCTTGCCGAGACCGTGCGGAAGGAGGGCGTCACCCCCAGCTTGAACAGCACCTCGTCCCTCCAGCATTCTCCGACGGTAGCGGACAGATTAAGTCCCTGGCTGGCGATCTCCCTCACCTTGACGTCGATGAAGGCGTTGGTGAAGGATTGGGCCGGGAATCCTCCCTGGCGCAGCTTGTTGAGGTCCCAGGCGGCCCCTCCCAGCTCCAGGGCCAGGTCCACGTAGTCGGCCACGGTGGTCCCGTCGCCGTTCTTGTTCACCGGCCCCGGGACGGTGACGAACCCCCCGGCCCCGTCCTCCACGTAGGCCACTTCCCCCCCGGAGCCCTCCAGGGCCACCCCCAGCACCGAAGTCCCGTCCGCCGCCGAGAAGGAGCCGTTGACGATGACGTTGAGCACGACGCCGGCGGCGGCCAGGTTGTTGCGGATGACGGGCAGGTCGATGGCCTGGCATTCGGGAAAGCCCAGAACGTCCCGGTCCTCGTCGGTGACCAGGATGATGTTCCGGCGCGGCCCCGCGGTGAAGGGATAGGCCCCCAGGGCGAACTGGATGGCGCAGTAGCCGTCTTCGGTGCCTCCCCCGCCGGTGGTCAGGCCGCCGGCGGTCCCTTCGAACCGCAAGCCGTCGCCGAAGGGCTGCCCGGCCCCTCCCACTTCGAGGAGGCGGGCCGGGGTCTGGCCCGGAAAGCCCACGAGCCCGAACCGCACGGGGGCCACCCCCGCCGCCGTCAGGGCCCGCTCCAGGGCCACCATGACGCTCTGGTTGTCCGGTCCCTGGAGCCAGGCGTGCTCGGTGCTCATGGAGCCCGATTCGTCCACCACGACCACCACGTCGGCGAAGGTCCCCTCCTGGGCCCCCGCCGTCGAAGCCGCCAGGAATACGGCCAGAAAAATCGAAGCGACAATCTTCATGCAAGCCTCCTTTCCCGCGCGGCGCTCCGAGCGCGCCGGTCGACGTCGGAGAGGGATCAGAAATGGGCCACCACGCCCAGGCGCACGGGCAGGGTCCAGGGGGAATCGGCGTAGGACGGGTGCCCCATGGCCGGGTCCGGGTCGTCCAGGTAGCGCGCCTTCACTTCGGCGGCGACGCCCAGGCTCCCGAAGCGGTACTCCAGCCCCAGGCCGAAGTCCGCCAGCAGGTTCCACGAGGAGCTCCAGTACGTGCCGTCGGCGCCCCCGTGGGAAACTTCCACCTCGCTCATGTAGGCCCCTCCCAGATCGGCCCGGAAATAGGGGTCCCACGGGCTTTCCTTGGACGCGAAGTGAAGCTTGCCGCCCACGTACACGGGGACCAGGTACAGGCTGTCGAAGGATATCCCTTCGTGGTCGTCCCCCGAATAGTATTCGTAGCCCATCCCCGCCAGGACGCTGATCAGGTCCCCCGGGCGCCAGGCCAGCTCGCCGCCGCCCCCGTAGCCGAGCTGGAAGGCTTCGCCGTACGAGGGGACGCCGCACTTGCCGGACCCGGCGTCTCCGTGGAAGAAGGGCGAAATCTGACCGTACAGGGCCACGGAAAGGCTTCCGCCGCCGGAAAGGGGGGAAAGGCCCCCCGACTCGCCGGCCATCAGGCCCAGGAGCCCTCCCCGAAAGGCGAAGGGCGGCGAGTGGGGCTCGCCCTTGGCGGACGCCCTTCCCTCTGCGGGCAGGACGTCCCAGGAGATTTGGAGGATGCCCCCCAGCCCGGTCTGGACGATCTTCAGAGGAGCGATGGTGACGCCCCCTCCCGCGGCGGGCCCCGGGAGCAGGGCGACGACCCCGAGGGCCCAGGCCAGCGAAGCGAGGGCGCCGAGCGCCGTGCGACGAATCATCCCTTTCATGCTTTCCTCCTTTTCTTGCGGTTTCCAGGCGCGGTTCGAATTCATGGGAATCCGCCCCCTCCATCGTCTCCTTCGTCCGCCGACATTCCCGTCGCCTTTCATCAAACGCCCTTTTCGGGAAGGCATCGACGAGCATTCAGCGCCCGAACGGAAGGAATGCTCAGGCAAAATCCGAATATTGAAATTCGGAGGGCCTCGTCCCGTTTTGCGCGAAAGAACGGGGAACCCCGGAAATTTTCAGTTTTATCGAAAAGTTAATGGAAATTGAACGGAAAGCCTATCTTATGAAGACCCACCTCGATTATCGTACAATCCCCGCCATGTCAAACAGAATTCGCGATCATTTTTATTTTCCCAAGGAAAACCGATGGCTAGCCGGTGGATGGAATGGATTTTCAGTGGCCCCTCGGCCACGGACAACCGAAGGACCTTTGATCGATTGATCGGATGGCTTTTCATTCTTGAAAAGAATAACACCGAATGTTCGATTTTTCTCGACTGGAATCCTTCAAGACATTTTTTCCTTGGATAATTCCGCCAAAAGTTGCATAGTGCTTGAAACGGCGGTCCTCAACCCGGCCCCCCTTCCCCGGGGGAGGCCAAGGGAGGCGGGAGGTATCTCCTCCCCCAAGCTCCCTGCCCGGGGACCGGAAAACGAGGAAGGACGATTCCTTCCGCAGGTTCCGAACCGGCGGCCGGCGAGGATCTTTTCCTCCCGGCCCCAAGAAGAAAAAGAGAAAGGAAAGGACATGGCCATGACAGCGGATGCCCAAAAGCAGATCATCCTCGCTTTCGAGGAAGGCGCTCTGGAAAGGATCATGAGGTGCGCCGAAAAGGAGAAGCGGAGCGTCACCGCCCAGTTGAGAAAGCTTCTGGAGAGCGCGCCGCAGGGGAGGGAAGAGCTGTGGTGGCGGCTGCGGGAGACCTTCGGCCGGTCGCCGAGGCCGTCCCAGGGCGTGCGCCGGGCGGTGAAGCTCCCCGAGATCGAGTACTGGAACGCCGTGGCGCGAGCCGCCGAAGTGCGGTCCACGGCCCGGGACTTCTGCGGCACCCTGCTGGATTTCTGGGCCAGGGGAATCCTCACCCTGTGGTCTTCGGGCACCTTCGCCGAGATCCTTCAGGGGGAAGGCTGGCGCCCGGCGTCGGAGATCGTCGCCCCGGCCCACCGGGGAAACGGCGGGAAGGAGCGCAAGGGCGGGGAGCCCCCTCTGGAGCAGGCCAAGGAGGTGAAAGTGGGGGGAAGCCCCCTGACTCTGGCCCTGCAACTGACCCCCGTGGAGATGGAAGACATCGACGTTCGTCTGCGCGTTCTTCCTCGCGGCAAGGAGACCCGGCTGCCCCAGGGGCTCAACGTGTCCGTCCTCGACCGGTGGGGGGACGTTTTCACGGAAGGGACGGCGGGGCCCCAGGACGATTCCCTGGAATTGGACTGGACAAGAAAGGCGGGGGAAGGGTATAAGATCTCCCTGACGTTGCAGAACGAGACTTTCGCTCAGAATCTCTGAATCATGCTTCGCTTCGACTCGGACCCCCGGCCATGGGCAAACAAGTGCTCCTCTCCCTGCCCCAGGGCAGCTTGCGGAAAGGACTCGCCGTCGCCTCGAGAATTCTCCAGGAGGGGGAAGGCTCGGCCTTGGAGCTTTACCGACGATCCGGCAGGCTCTGCCGAGCGGCGGACCTGGACGACGCTTCCCAGCGGTGGAGGGAGGACTTCCGCTTCAAGGTGAAGGGGGGAGGCGGTTCCGGGGGAAAGCGAAGGCATCGACGTCCGATTCGACCCCAAGGCCCTGGAGGGCTTGACAGCCCGAAGGGGCCGCACCGTCTTTTTCCGTCGTCCGTCCAGAGAGCACCTCCCGGAGCGGACGGCGGGACCTTTTCTTCTTCGCCGGCCGTTCCCGCGAAGCCGACGAGGGGATCCGCATCCGCCTTTCCCCCGACCAAGAGCTGGAAATCGAGGATTTCGAGAACGCCTTGGCCCGCGCCGTTTCCCAAGGGCCGCAACCGGCCGCCTTCTCTCGACAAAAGGCGGGGGCGAGGGCGCTTCAGCGTCCTTTTCCATTGGCCGGCGCGGGGACTTCGGCCCCGCGCGGACGAGGGGCGAAAGCCCCCCGAAGAAGATCCCATGGCCGAAGCCCCCTTCGAGCGCCTCTTTTCGAAAGCCGGATCCGAAAACGGGGGGGAAGCCATGGATGAGCGGCTTTTCCGTTCACGACACGGGGATTCCATGCCGACAAGGGTTGCAAGGCTTCAACTCCAAAGCGTTCACGGTAAGGAGGAAGAGACATGAGAGGAAGGAGGAAAGGCTTTTCGCCCATCCAAAGGATGCGAGCCACGGCGATGGCGCTTCTTGTGGCGGCATGGATGCCGGCTTGGATTTGTCCCGCCCACGGTCTCACGGTGGACAGCGACGATCCCCAAGCGACCCTGACGTACCCAAGCGGCGAGACGGTGGACCTCAACTTCAAAGGGGAGGCGGGGGCCACCGTCTGGATCCTGCTGGAATTTCCCTCCATCATGCCGGGGGCGACCTTCGTCCGTCCCAACGACGCCTACTGTCAAGCCCATTCCGCCTACCTTTTCCTCTTCCCCGGAGAAGGCGGCGAGGAGCACTACTACCTTCGGCCCGATCCTTCGGGGCGCATCGCCTTCGGAGCCCAGAGCCTGGCCGGACTCGGGGAAGTCGTCGTCTCGGTGATGAAGGGGGAGTCCCCCGGCGGCCTGGAGCCCGTCCAGGTCATACGGTTGGTGGAGGATTCGGGCTCGCCTGCGGCGGGGGCCGTTCCCGAAGGGGCCGACTGGGCCACCCGGACCCTCAACGACCCGTGGGACATGAGCAACCCCGAGGACGTCTACGAGCTGGGCTGGGTACACAACCTCGCCTCCATGACCCTGGAGAACGGGATCCTCGGCGGGGTCCCCAGGGACAACGACCCCCACGTGTGGGTGCTCTTTCCGGGGGTGATCTCCAGCGACCGCACCCTGGACGAGCGCACCGGGGACAACGGTCCGGGCATCGACGCCGACCGCTACCACCTGCTGGCCTACTACATGTGGCTCCCCCCCGACGTGTCCCCGGGGACGAAGGAGAGCGTGGGGCGCGTGGTGTGGCACTTCGGGGGGGACACCGCCGAGGAGTTTTCCGGAAACACGGGGGAATACGCCCTGTTCCACGTCTATCCCGGCTGGCACCTGTACGTCTTCGACCTCAAGGCCCTGGCCCCCACGTCGGGCAAGCCCTGGGGAGGGACCGTGCGGGGGCTGCGCATCGACCCCATCCTCCACGACCGCGAGTTCAAGCTGGACTGGGTGAGGCTCGTGGCCCCCGGGGACTCCGCCTCGGTCCTGGAAGTCCCGCGGGCCGACGCCCCCCTCCTGTTCCTCGACGACAACCGCGACCTGGGCGACGGCTTTCTCGCCTCCCTGACCCCCTCCTCCCCCGGCAAGTTCTCCCTGGCGGCCCTGGCTCCGGGGACCTACCGGGCGGCGGCGGGAGACGCTCCCGAGCGGGCCGTCTTTCTGGAGCAGCCCGTGCGGGTGAACGCGGCCCCCCGCGCCGCCTTCCTGAGCCCCAACCCCCTGAGCGGCGAGGACTTCGCCACGGCGGTGCTGGGCAATCCCTGGGAGATGGACGACCCGGCCGACGTTCCCCGGGCGGACAACCTGCGGGAGGGAGAATTCGTCGCCGAGATCTCGCCCCCCGGCATTTCGGGCACCTTCTACCGGGGCGTTTCCACCCCCATGTCCCCCACGGGGGATCCGGGCGTGTACGTCCTGCTGGGGACCCCCTTCGACGCCGACCGATACCGGTATCTGGGCTTCACCCTGTACGTGCCCTTCGACGGCGACGACCAGAACGAGCTGGGACTGGGCTCCGTGGCCCGGGTGGCCTGGAAGGCCGACGACTTCGACTCGGGGGTCACCTCCGACGACCTGCTCCTCTACCCCGGCCTGCGCGCCTACGTCGTGGACATGAAGAATCTGGACTGGGAGCCCGCCGCGGCCAGAACGTGGGGAGGGATTTTGAGCTATCTGCGCGTCGATCCCTTCGAGTTCCCCCGGTCCCGCGAGTTCTACCTGGATTCCGTAAGGCTTTGCGCCATGCCCGAATTCCGGGGGGCCATGCCCCTGACCCTGCGGCTCGAGGACCCCGACAGCCCCTCCCTCGACGTCCGGGTCTTCCTGGGCGAGCACGAGGCCGGGAGCTTCCCCGCCGAGCCGGGGGAGCGGACCTTCCAGGTGGACCTGTCCTCGGTCCCGCCCGGGGAGCATCCCCTGCGGGTGGTGGTGGAGGACGGCACCAACTTCAACGAGGCGACCATGGCCGCGCCCGTGAGCGTCCTGCCCTGAAGGGGGCCGCCAAGGCGGAAGGACGCGGTCCAAGGGGCGATCCCCCCACCCCGGCCCTCCCCCGTCGAGGGGGAGGGAGAAACACCACCACCGCCGGACGACTGCCAAATCGCGACGGCGTCGGAGGTCGATTCAATGCGGCACGGACTGCTGATGGTACACACGGGAGAGGGCAAGGGGAAGACCACGGCGGCCCTGGGCATGGCTTTGCGGGCGGCGGGGCACGGCATGCGCGTGCTCGTCCTCCAGTTCATCAAAGGAAACCGGCCCACGGGAGAGCTCCAAGCCCTCCGGCTTCTGCCCGGAGTGGAAGCGGAAACCCTGGGCTCCGGCTTCACCTGGCGCAAGGAAAGCCTGGACGAAGACCGCGAGCTGGCCCGAAAGGGCTGGGAGCTCGCCCGCACGGCCATCCGCGACAATCGATACGACATGATCGTTCTGGACGAGCTGAACGTCGTCCTTTCCAAGGGCCTGCTGCCCGAGGAGACGGTGCTGGAGGACCTGCGCCGCCGCCCCGATTCCCTGCACGTCGTCGTCACGGGCCGGGGGGCTCCCCCGGCCCTGACGGATCTGGCGGACCTCGTCACGGAAATGCGCTCCGTCAAGCATCCCTACCGGGACCAAGGCGTCAAGGCGCAAAAGGGAGTGGAATTCTGAAGGGCGAAAGAAGGTACCGCTCCACCGACAATGGCTTCGAGAGATTGAAAGATACTCTCGCAACGACGAAAGCTGTCGATAATTCTGGAATTTTTTTTCCGCGATCATACTTTTCCGCGGAAGGCGAGAGGACTTCCACGCTTTTTCCGCATTGACGGCAGAGGATTCTTATCTGCAAATCCTCTTTCACTTTCTTCGGACTGAAATCGCTGTACGGCATGGGCCGCTCCTCGAAGCCGGGAGACTCCCGGCTCATCGCTTGGGCCGTCAACAACCGCCGATGCGAGGGCTCGCCGTCCCTCCGGAATTCCCCGTCCGGCCCTGCCGGCAGGCCCCCCAAACGCCCAGAGCGATGGCCGCCACCACCCCCACCAGAATCAAGCCTTCCTCGATCCCCACGGCACGCACCTCCTTGGTATTTTCTTCTGATTTCGATATTCGAATTTTGCTTATCTACTCCGTCCCCAGATAGGCGGCCATGACCGCTTCGTCGGATTGTATCTCCCGGGGGGTCCCTTCGGCCAGCTTTTTCCCCTGGTCCAGGACCAGAATGCGGTCGGAAACCTCCATGGTCAGGCTCATGTCGTGCTCCACCAGCAGAAGGGTGACGTCCCGTTGTCGAATGCGCTCCATGAGGTCCGCCAGTTGCTCGGTCTCCGCCCCGTTGAGGCCCGCCGCCGGCTCGTCCAGAAGAAGCAGGCGGGGGCGGGCGGCCAGCGCCCGGGCGATCTCCAGAAAACGCTGCCAGCCCAGGGGCAGGTCCCCGCTGCGCAGACGGGCCCGGTCCTCGAGGCCCGTGAACCGCAACAGCTCCATGGCACTCTCGCGGGCCTCCCGCTCCTCGCGCCTCACCCCCGGCCATTGGAAGACGGCCCCCAGGAAGCCGCAGCGCGTGCGCACATGCTGGCCCACCAGAACGTTCTCCAGGACCGTCATGCTCTCGAACAAGGCCACGTTCTGAAAGGTGCGGGCGATGCCCCGCTCCACCAGCTTGTGCACGGGCCGTCCCTGGATGGCCTCGCCGTCCAGCAGGATGCGCCCCCCCGACGGAACGTAGGCCCCGGTGATGCAGTTGAACAAGGTGGTCTTGCCCGCCCCGTTGGGGCCGATGACGGCATGGATGGCCCCGGGCTCCACTTGGAAGGAGACTTCGTAGAGGGCCTGAATGCCGCCGAAGCTCTTGGAGACGCTCTCAACTTTCAGAAGAGGCGGAAGACGTTCCGGAAGATCGTTTGGCGCGCTCATAGATGTCCAGAAGGCCTCGCGTCAATCCTCGAGGCAGGAAGATCATGACCACCATGAGGATGAGGCCGTAGATGATCATTTCGTAGTCGGAAAACACGTGGAGCCATTCGGGCAGGAGGGTGAGCAGCGAAGCGCCCAGCAGGGCCCCCCAGATGGTGGCCATCCCTCCGATCACCACCATGGCCACCACCTTGATGGAAACCATGAAGCCGAAGGATTCGGGGCTGACGAAGCTCACCAGGTGAGCGTACAGAAAGCCCGCCAGGGCGGCGAAAACGGCGCTCAGCACGAAGACCGACACCTTCAGGCGGCTGGTGTCCACCCCCATGGCGGCGGCGGCGTGCTCGCCGTCGTGGATGGCCCGCAAGGCCCTTCCCACCCGCGATCCCACGATGCGCTCGCAGGCGACGAAGGCCCCCATGACGACGAGCCACACCAGAAAGAAGTACCCCCGCCCGCCGCTGAGCACGATGCCGCCCGCTTCCAGAGGCGGAATGCCCACCATCCCCGAGGCCCCTCCCGTGAGGGAGCTCCACTCGCGAAACAGCACGTGTACGATGATGCCGAACCCCAGGGTCCCCATGCCCAGGTAGTAGCCCGAAAGCTTCAGGGTCGGCAGGCCCACCAGAAAGGCCACCAGGGCCGTGAGGGCCAGGGCCGCGGGCAGGGCCGCCCAGGGGGACCAGCCCCAGTGAACCGTGAGGACCCCCGAAGTGTAGGCTCCCAGACCGTAGAAGGCCGCGTGCCCCAGGGAGATCTGCCCGGCGTAGCCCATGAGCATGTTCAGCCCCAGGGCCAGCAGGGTGTAGATGCCGATGAAGGTCAGAAGCTGCAAGTCGTAGGGATTGGACAGGACCGTTCCCGTGAGGAGGATGGCAAGGGCGAAAGTCGCGTGAAGCAAACGGGAAGGGTTGAGAAGCTTCATGGATATCCCTAAAAACGGTGAACCGCTCCGCTGCCGAAAATGCCCGACGGGCGGACGTAGAGGATGAGCAGCAGCAGGAGGAAGGCGATGGCGTCCTTGAGGCTCGACGAGATGAACCCCACGCCCAGGGCTTCCAGGACCCCCAGCAGGAGCCCGCCCAGGACGGCCCCCCAGGAGCTGCCCAGCCCCCCCAGCATGGCGGCGCAGAATCCTTTGAGCCCCAGGAGGGTGCCCATGTCGTAGCTGCACATGGTGATGGGGGCGATGATGACCCCTCCCACGGCCCCCATGGCCGCGCTGATGGCGAAGGCCAAAAGGACCATGCGCTCGGCGGGAATGCCCAGGAGCCAGGCCCCCCGCCGGTTGATGGCCGTGGCCTGCATGGCCTTGCCCGTCAGGGTCCTTTTGTAGAAGAACTGCAGGGACAGGACGATGAGAAGGACGATGCCCAGGATCCAGAGGCTCTGGGGCAGCAGCGTGGCTCCCCCCACTTCCAGGGGGGGATGGTCGGAAAAGGGCGGGACCCCGTGAGCGTCCTTGCCCCAGATCACCATGGCCACCCCCCTCAAGAAGATGGAGGCCCCCACGGTGATGAGCACCAGCAGGATGGGATGAGGCTTGCGCACGTTGCGCAAGGCCAGAAGCTCCAGCAGGAGCCCCACGCCGCACACCGCCGCCACGGCCAGGACGAAGGCCGCGGGCAGGGGCAATTGGAGCCCCGCCCACAAGGACACCAGCGTCAAAGCCCCCAGCATGACGAGCTCCCCCTGAGCGAAGTTGATCAGCTCCGTGGCGTTGTACAGCATGGTGAACCCCAGGGCGATGACGGCGTAAATGGCCCCGCTGGTCACTCCCGAAAAAAGGTATTGCAACAGCTCCTGCATTCCGCTGTCCTGTCAACCGATCTTGCGAGCGCCCCCAATGCCGTCATTCCCGCGAAAGCGGGAATGACGAGGTCCTGCAAAACCCGTAAAGCAAAGCTCGCTAGTCCGTCAGCAGCTTCCACTTGCCGTCCCGGATCTCCACCATCACGAAGGCTTCGGGCCCCAGGCCGTTGTGCTCCTCGGGTGAAAAGTTGAAGACCCCGCTCACGCCCACGTGCCCCTGGATGGCCTCCAGGGCGTCGCGAATCTTCTGGCGGTCTCCCCCGCTGCCTTCCATGGCCTTGGCCAGAAGGTGCATGGCGTCGTAGGCGTAGCCGCCGAAGCCCGACACGGTCATGCTGGTGCGAGCCTCGTAATTCTTGATGTAATCCAACAGAACGGCGCGCTGGGGATCGTCCTCGGGGAGCTGTTCCGCCACCAGAATCTTGCCCGTGGGAAGGCGGATCCCTTCGGCGGCCTCACCGGCCAGCTCGACGAACTTGGGCGAAGCCACCCCGTGACTCTGGTAGAGAGGGATGTCCATGCTCATCTGCTTCATGTTCTTGGCCACCACCGCCGGCCCGGGATTGGTGCCCCAGCAGATGACGGCGTCGGGCTCGGCCTTGCGAATCTTCGTGAGCTGCGGGGTCATGTCCGTGTCCTTGGCCCCGAAGCTCTCCTCCTGGACCACTTCGATGCCGAAGGAAGAAGCCTGGGAAACGAGCTGCTCCTTGCCGCTCTCGCCGAAAGCGTTGGAAACCGTGAGGATGCCCACCTTCTTGACGCCGTGCTTTTTCATGTAGTCGTAGATGGCGGCCACGGCCAGCACGTCGCTCTGAGCCGTCTTGAAGACCCAGGGCTTGACGGGCTGGGTGATCTGAATGCCCGCCGCGCAGCTGACGAGGGGCACCTGGCCCTGCTCGGCCAGAGGAATCACGGCCAGGGTGGTGGGAGTGCGGCTGGGACCGATGACGGCCAGCACGCGGTCCTTGGAGATCAGCTTGCCCACGGCCAGACGCGCCTTGCCCGGGTCCCCTTCGGAATCGTAGATGACGGCTTCCACGGGACGCCCGTCGATGCCACCGGCTTCGTTGATGGCGTCCACCACCATCTCCAGGCTCCTCTTCTCGGGGTCCCCAAGAAACGACGCGGGGCCCGTGACGGAGAAAATGCCCCCCACCTTGTAGGCTTCTTCCGCCGCGACGGCCGGAATGCACAACCCCGCGATCAGAAGTCCCGTCATCGTCATTTTCATCAGAGCCCTACCCATGCCTCTCATCGTCTCGCTCCTTTCCCGGCGTTTCTTTTCAAGAGGTCGAAAGCCCGCCGGCCACTCGTTTTCAAGATCGCTTCGAATTTCTTGCTCCGGGCTTCGAATTCCCGTCCGGGCGCTACATGGTGTAAACCTTGCTCCCGCTGATCACCGTGACGCCGTTCTCGCCCAGAATCCTCACGGCTTCGTCCAGATTGTCGAAGCGGAAGATGATGACGGCGTTGTCGCCGCTCTGCTGCACGAAGGCGTACATGTACTCCACGTTGATGTTGGCCCGGTAGAGGACGTCCAGAATCTTGTGGAGGCCTCCCGGCCGGTCCTCCACCTCCACGGCCACCACGTCCGTCTTGCCCACGGTGAACCCGTGGGCCTTGAGGACCTCCTTGGCCTTGTCGTTGTCGTTGACGATGAGCCTCAGGATGCCGAAGTCCGAAGTGTCCGCCAACGAAAGGGCCCGAATGTTGATCCGCGCCTCGGCCAGGATGCGCATCACTTCCGCCAGTCGCCCGGCCTTGTTCTCCAGAAACACCGAAATCTGCTCCACACGCATGTTGCAACCTCCTTTCCGGTTTCCATGCCTGTCGATGGCCTCTTTGGCAGCTCCTTGGGAGTCGGTCGAAGAAACCGCCCTGCACCGACTCGTCATGCCCGCCAAAGCGGGCATCCAGGGGGAGCGGCAAAACCTCAAATCTTGCGGTTGTCGACGACCCGCTGGGCCTTGCCCTCGCTGCGGGCGATGGTCTTGGGCTCGGCGAGCTTCACCTTGGCGGAAACCCCCAGGTATTCCTTGATGTTTTTGGCGATCTTCCTCTCGAGGTCCTGAAGCTTCCTGATCTCGTCGGAAAAGGCCTGCTCGCCCACCTCCACCTTCACCGTGAGCATGTCCAAAGTGCCTTCGCGGTCCACCACCAACTGGTAGTGGGGCTCCACCTCGGGGATCTCCATGAGCACGCTCTCGATCTGGGACGGAAAGACGTTGACCCCTCGAATGATGAGCATGTCGTCGCTGCGGCCGCTCACCCGGTTCATGCGCACGTGAGTGCGCCCGCAGACGCAGGGCTCGGCATTGAGGGAGGTGATGTCCCGGGTCCGGTAGCGGATGATGGGGAAGGCTTCCTTGGTGACGGACGTGAACACCAGCTCGCCCGTGGACCCGTAGGGAAGGACCTCTCCCGTGTCGGGGTTGATGATCTCCGGAATGAAGTGGTCCTCGAAGACGTGCAGCCCCTTCTGGGCCTCCAGGCACTCGATGGAAACCCCCGGACCGATGACTTCGCTGAGGCCGTAGATGTCCAGGGCCTTGAGGTGCAGCTTGGCTTCGATCTCACCCCGCATCTGCTCCGACCAGGGCTCGGCCCCGAAAATCCCCACCTTGAACCGCAGCTCCTTGAAATCCACCCCCATTTCCCCGGCCACTTCGGCCAAGTGCAGGGCGTAGGAGGGCGTGCAGGTGAGGACCGTGGGGCCGAAGTCCTTCATGATCATGATCTGGCGCTTGGTGTTGCCCCCGGAAATGGGGATCACCGAAGCCCCCAGGCGCTCGGCCCCGTAGTGGACCCCCAAGCCGCCCGTGAAGAGCCCGTAGCCGTAGGCGTTGTGGATGATGTCGCCCCGCCCCGCCCCGCCGGCCCTCAGGGACCGGGCCATGAGCTCGGCCCAGGTTTCGATGTCCCGCTGCGTGTAGCCCACCACCGTGGGCTTTCCCGTGGTGCCCGAGGAGGCGTGGATGCGCACCACGTTTTCCATGGGGGCGGCGAAGAGCCCGTAGGGATAGTTGTCCCGCAGGTCCTGCTTGGTGGTGAAGGGCAGCCGCTTGAGATCGTCGAGGCTCCGGATGTCCCCCGGCGCGACGCCCGCCTCGCGGAACTTCTCCCGGTAGAAGGGCACCACGGCGTACACCCGCTCGAGAGTGGCTTGCAACCGGCGCAGTTGGATGGCTTCCAGCCCCTCGCGGGGCATGGTCTCGAATTCCATGTTGAAAATCATCGGGTCTCCTCCTCTTCCATCAAGTCCCCTGAAGCGTGCGTGGCCCTACGAAAAAAGCCGCGGGAGGCGCCCCCCGCGGCTTAAAACGAAAAAACCATGGGTTGCGCCCGACATCCACCCATGGCTCGCAGTCCTTTTTCACCTTCCCGGCTTCGGCTACTCCGGATTCCCCATGGGCGGCTTGATAAAGCCCCCGAAAAAGAAAAAGCCGAAAAAGGTGAAGCGATATCGAATCATTCCTTTTCTCCCGCGTCCTCGTCCCCGAGAGGGATTCGACAAACATTGGCACTGCTCGTAGCGCATTCGAGCCCGACTGTCAAGGGGAAAAACCGCGGGCGGGAACGATTCGAGAGGTTCAGAAGCCTTTTGTCCTTGAAATTTTTTCTTTGGAGTGGAAATGGGAAACGGCGATCTGAAGGGGAAGAGTTTTTTCTCTACGCCCATCCGACGGCCGTCACCGTCACCTCGATCCCGTCCAGGACTTCGCGGCTGGAGAGGGCCTCGAGCACCGATTCGTCCTCCACGGGCACGAACACGGCGAGGGAGATGGCGGACAGGTTCAACTTTCGGGCGTATCGGGCCGCCTGGCCCTTGGAGTCTTCCAAGTCGGCTCGGTCCCTGAAGCTTTTCACCTCCACGATGCCCTGTTTGCCCTTGCAGCGCAGGTGCAGATCCACCCTGCCGTTGCCCGTCGGGAATTCGGGAGCGACGGCGCACCTCCGCCCCACGGCGTTTTGCAGCCAGAAATACAGGTGGAAATGGCCCACGTATTCCGTGAGGCGCAGATCGGCCCTTCGCGGCTGGTCCTTCCAGGGATCGACGCCTTCCGTCTTGAGGCGTCGGAGGTAGCCCTTGTAGCGCTGAAGAAGCGCGGGGACATCGAGCTCCGGCTTGTCGAAGACGTCGGCGAGGGTATCCAGAGGGTCCAAGGCCAGGATCGGGAGCCGGTCCCCCACCCAGTCCATGGTGAAGGCGTCGTACAGGCATTTCTGAACGAAGGGGGACGAGAAGCGACACACGCGGGCTTTTTTCCCGTCGGGGCCCTCCATCTCGGTTTCGTCCACGATCCCGTTGAGATGCAAATAGCCGCACCAATCGGCGCGAACGCTGAAAGGGAGGTCCGACTTGACGAACAGCTCCAGAACGTAATCCGAATAAGGGCCTCGGGCCTTCTTGATCAGGTTCAGCACGTTGTTGCTCCACTCCTTGGTCAGAGCGGCTTGATAGACCTCCTCCCACAGGCGAATCCCGATCTTCTTTTCCCTCCCCGGATTGTACTTTTCCGTGAGAAGCTCCCCGAGCCAGGACACCAGCCCCGGCTGCCCCCTCGTGGCTTCGTAAACCCCCTCGACGACGGCGGGATCGACGGCTTGACCGCTCTCTTCCTGATATTGCCGATACAAGTCTTCCACTTCCCCACGAGTCAAATTGGGCACGCGGAGGGATCGCTGGATGTTGAAGGGGGACCCTCGCTCGCTTTCCGCGCCGAGCACGGCGTGAACGCCGGCCAGGGCCAGACCGTGAAGACGGTTGCCCTCTCGCTTCAGGTACATCTCACGGAACTGGTTGACCATGAGGTCCAGCAACAAGGGGGGCGTCGTGTCGGCTTCGTCGATGAACAGGATCAAGGGGCGGTCCCATCTTCCGTGCTCCTTGGAAAACAACCGATAGAAGTCCTTCCAGGTGCTCAAGCGGGGAGACCCCGGAAGCTCGTCTTCGAGAACGTCGGCGAGGCCCTGCGGCAGGCTCAGCTCCTCGGACCTTTCCTGCCGTTCGTAGCGCATCCCTCTCGTTCGGCCGAGAGAAGCGCAGTGAACGGCGAAAGCGTCTCCGTACCGCGCTTCGATTTCCCGCTTCACGCGGTGTACGAGCCACGTCTTGCCCGTCTGTCTCGGCCCCCAGACGGTGAAGTAATGTCCGCCTTCTTCGGGATCGCCGACGAGGTCCTTCAGGCAGGAATCCACCAGTTCTTTCCTTGGGACCGTGAAATGCCTTCTCTCGTCCACGGGTCCGTAGGAGTGGAATCGTCTCACGGGATCTTCCTTTCCGATCGAGTGTCGAGGCCCTACCACCTCGTCAAAACCAGAGACAACGCCGGCCAGTAGGTGATCACCAGGAGGGCCGCCAGAAGAATGAGCAGAAAGGGCAGGCAGGCGGCGTAAAGTTTCAACACGGGCTGCTTGAACCGATAGCTGGCGATGAACAAATTCATGCCGATGGGAGGCGTGCAGTAGCCGATCTGCATGTTGGCCAGAAAGACGATGCCCAGATGGACAGGGTCGATGCCGTAGCCGGCGGCGATGGGAAGAATCAGAGGGACCACCAGGACG
>Ga0180430_10001828_pt1 | contig 20113 bp, 13 predicted proteins | sample SS_ome_9_FD_132999 | JGI IMG/M metagenome (GOLD analysis project Ga0180430, IMG submission 132999) | Hypersaline lake sediment archaeal communities from the Salton Sea, California, USA - SS_1_S_2 metaG | ecosystem: Environmental > Aquatic > Non-marine Saline and Alkaline > Hypersaline >... | reverse complement strand
TCGCCATCCTTGGAGGCTCGCTTGGCGGAATCGTCGAGTCCTGCCGGAATGTTTGCGGGCGATGTCCTCCGTGGTGAAAAGATTGTCCTCGTAGAAATCGACCCCGTAGCTGCGCGGGCTGATGTAGTTCAAGGAAACCCCGGCTTCCAGGTAGTGAAAGGGCTCGTTGATGCTGTACACGCCGAAGGCGTCGCACACCCCTTGAGTCAGGGCGTCCGGGCTCCACCGGGCATAGGGAACCCTGACGACGGCTTCCGGAGAGACCCCCTCGTGCAGGAGCATGGCTCTGAGAATGGGCTCGCCGCTTCCGCCGATAAGGAGCCGTTTCCCTATCAAATCGTGAGGGGTGGCGATGCCCGAATCCTTCAGAGTGATCAGTTCGATGGAAGAATGCTGGAATATGGTGGCCAAAACGACCAGAGGCGCGCCGTTCAGCCAGTCGTGAAGGACTTCGGCGTTGCCGACCCCGTAGTCGGCGAGGCCGGACAAAACCAAGTCGATGACATCCTGTCCGCGCTCCATCTCCAAAATGGTGACATGAAGACCCGCCTGCCGGTAGTACCCCTTCTCCAGGGCGGCGTAGTATCCCGCGAATTGGAACTGGTGCTTCCACTTCAACTGCAAGACGACAGGCTCCAGAGGGGCCCGCTTTTCCTGCGCGCAAGGAAGAGCGGGAAGAAGCCATGAAATGGCCAGAGCTAAAAAGCAATTCAACAGGAGGCGATTTGGGGGAAGGAATGAATCTCCCTTGATTTTGCTCATCGGTCCATCACCGTCATTCCCGCGAAAGGGGAAATCCAGAGTGTTTTTCCGCGTGCGTACTCGACGCAAGACGAAGCTATGCCGGAACTTCGATTGCACGTATAATCGCTTGCCAGATAAGGATTCAAAATTCTTCAGGAATCGTCCTGAATCCTTCTCATCTTTCCATCAAACGACGACAAAGGCAAGGCTTTCAAGGAAAAAGTCAATCGTCCAGTATCTCCCGGATCTTGGCGGCCAGGGCCTTGACGGAGAAGGGCTTGTGGATGAAAGGCCCTCCCTCTTCCAGGGCACCGTGGCCGGCAATCACATCGTCGGTGTAGCCGGACATGAAAAGGCACTTGAGGTCCGGGTGGCGGGAGATGAGTTTTTTGGCCAAGTCCCGGCCGTTCATTTCCGGCATGATCACGTCGGTCACGAGCAGCTGAATACCGCCCGAGCGATCTTCGGCCAGCCGGACGGCTTGGCTCGGCGTGCCGGCGGCCAGTACGGCGTAGCCCAGCTTCTCGAGCATTTCCCGGGTCATTTCAAGGATCGACGGCTCGTCTTCCACCAGGAGGACGACTTCCCCGCCGCCTCGCACGGGCGTCGCCGGGCTTTTAGGATGCACGGGCTCCGTCTCGTCCGTGTGCCGGGGCAGATGGATGTTGAAGATCGTCCCTTTTCCCGGCTCGCTTCGGACATCGATGAAGCCTTTGTTCTGCCGGACGATGCCGTAAACCGTGGCCAGTCCCAGGCCGGTCCCTTGTCCCACTTCCTTGGTGGTGAAAAAGGGCTCGAAAAGCTTGTCGAGGGTGTCCCCGTCCATGCCGCAGCCGTCGTCTCCCACTCCCAGGACCACGAAATCGCCGGGCGAAGCCCCGGCATGCTCGGAGCAGCGGGTCTCGTCCAAAGTGGCCATGCCCGTCCGGATGACGATCCTGCCGCCCCCCTCAATGGCGTCCCGTGCGTTGACGCACAGGTTGGCCAGGATTTGGTCGATCTGGGAGGGGTCCATCTCGATCCGCCACAACTGAGGCGCGGGCCGCCAGACGAGGTCGATGTCTTCGCCGATGAGGCGGCGCAGCATCTTGAGCATGCCCTCCACGGTCTCGTTCAGGTCGAGCACTTGGGGGGCGATGGCTTGCTTTCGGGCGAAGGCCAGCAATTGCCGGGTGAGGTCGGCCGAGCGATTGGCGGCCTTGGCAATTTCCCGAAGGTTTTCCAACAGCGGGTGCTCGGGCTCCACCTGTTCCAGGGCCAGCTCCGTATGGCCGAGGATCACGCTCAGCATGTTGTTGAAGTCGTGGGCCACCCCTCCCGCCAGGCGCCCCACGGATTCCATCTTCTGGGCCTGGTGCAACTGAGCCTGAAGCCGCTTTCGCTCCTCCTCCGCTTGTTTGCGCTCGGCGATGTCCCGGAAAAAGCCTACGTGCAAACGCTGGCCCGACAGGCCGATGGTACCGCCGGAGCTGATCTCCACCGGCGTGCGCCGACCCTCCCGGCCGAGCACTTCCACTTCCAGGAATCGCTTTCCCGGGGATCGGACGGCTTCTCTAAAATTTCGCTTGTAAACCTCTTCCTCCTGCGGAGGGTGGAGAAAAGACTGATGCCTGCCCACCAATTCCCCGCGCGCGTATCCCGTGAGCTCTTCCGCCGCTCGATTGACGTCCAGGAGGATGCCCGTGTCCGGATCGGCGATGAAAATGGCGTCGTGGGCCCTTTCGAACAGAATGCGATACCGCTCTTCACTGGCCCGCAACGTTTCCTCCGACCGCTTGCGCTCGGTAACGTCCTCGAGAATGCATGCGAATTGACCCGGCAGGGTTTGGTAAGCCGTCACAAGGTAATGCTTTCCGATCTCTCCGGAATAGCTTTCGAAGCGTGCGTCCTCGCCCTTCAGGGCCACGCGGCCGTAGGTTTCGATCCAGTGCTTCTCGGTGCCGGGCAGCACTTCAAGGACCGTCCTGCCCACCAGATCCTCCCCCCTCAAGCCGGTCATTTTTTCGAAAGCGGGATTGACGGCCAGAAAGCGGTAGTCCACGGGATTTCCCTCTTCGTCGCATACGATCTCGTGCAGGGCGAACCCGTTGAGCATTTCCTTGAAAAGCAGCTCGTAATCCCGCTGTATTCGGTGATGCTCGGTAATGTCGTGATGCACCCCGATGCATCCCGCGGGCACGCCGCTCTCGTCCAGGGTGAACCGGGATCCCGACCGGAGCCGGCGCACCTCTCCGTCGGGCCGCACGAGGCGAAACTCCATGGGCCAAGTGCGCTTTTGCTCCACCATGGCCGCAATCTGCCGTCTCACGGATTCGCGGTCTTCGGGGTGGATCATGTTGGCGACGGTGTCTTGAAGATTTCCGTAAAACGCATCGGGATCCAGCCCGGCGATGGCGAACATGTGGCGAGACCATTGCAAAGTGTCGGTTTTCAGGTCCCAGACGAAGGAGCCCACCCGGGCGATCTCCTGGGCTTCGTTGAGAGTGGCTTCGCTTTGGCGCAGGGCTTCTTCGGCCCGCTTGCGCTCGGTAACGTCCCTGGCGAAAACCTGCACGGCCTGTTTTCCGTTGTACAGGCAGGGAATGGCGGCGGACTCGACGTATGCCGTTCCACCGTCCATTCGCCGAATTTTCTGCTCCATGAACGGGACCCGTCGCCTCCCCCGGGTGATGTCGGCAATCCTCCGGTGTACCGTTTCCTTGAATTCCTCGTCGATGAAATCCATGGGCGACCGGCCAAGAAGGTCCTCCTCTTTTTCGGCTCCCAGCAATGCCAAAGTGGCCGGGTTCGCATAGACGAATCGTCCCTCCTGGTGGATGAAAACGGGCTCGGGGGCCATTTCAACGACAGTGCGGTATTGCTCTTCGCTCCGGCGCAGCGCCTCCTCCGCCCGCTTGCGCTCGGCAATGTCTCGCATGATGGCGGTGATCCCCGACGGGGCCCCCGACTCGTCGGTACGCAAGCTCAGCGTCATCTCGACGGGCACTTTCCGCCCCCTGGCGGTGAGACGCTCGGTCTCGATACTTTTCACCGATCCCGTTTCCCGCACCTTGCGCAACAGGGCGGCTTGCTCTTCCCGTCGCTCTTGGGGACAGAATCGCGCAATGTTGGAGCCCAGGGCGTCCCCTTCGGAGCATTCGTAGAGCTGTTCCGCACCGGGGTTGAAAAGGGCGATATCGCCTTCCAGATCGGTGGCTATCACGGCGTCGCTGGTGGTGGCCAGCACGGCGGCGTATTTCGTCTCCAGCTCCAGCTTCTGCCGCTCCTGCCTCAAAGCGTGCTTCAGGAAGCGCTCCCGCTGACGCAGGTTGACGAAAAGCGCGACAATCACGATGGAAAGCAAGGCCAAGACAACGCCGGCGATTTGCACGGCCCGGGGATGGCGCTCAAAAAAGCCGGGAGGACGATTCGAAGAGAGATCATCCTCCTCGTTCCGTTTCGTATCCGCAACTGACTCCAACGCGGCAGGCGTCGGTCCGGATTTTTGCCCAACGACTTCCGGCATGCCTTGCGCCCCTTCGAGCTCCGACCGGTGGGAGTCGGGAATCGGAATCCGCCGAGGGGGAGAAGCGCTGTTGTCTTCCGCGCTCAAGCCCGTCGGGAAAAAGACCACTAAAAAAAGAAGAAAGCAGGTGAAATTCGGAAAGTATGCCGCTGTCCTTCTCACGGAGCTCCTCCTCGTCCCGGGGGCGTGCCGCACGGCGCTTCAAGGCAACCCTGTCACGGGTATTCCATCGGCCTTTCCCTCGAGACTCTCCACTCGGTCATGTTCGACGGGATCTGCCGACAGTGGAGGACCGGCCCGCAACCGGGTAGCCATGCCGGGCGCGAAGGTTCAAAAAAGCCAAAGCCAAAAGAGGGTGGACATCGGAACGGGATTATCCCATATTGAACCTTCATGTCTACAACGAAAAGGGAGAGCCTTTGAAAGAAAAATAGCGGAAGAACGGCTTGGGAAAAGATGGGTGTCGTTTGTTGAAGCTCGGTGGGCGCCATGCCCCGACTGCTGAAGGAAATGGAGCTCCATGAAAGAAAAACGCATTTTGATCGGCGTGGACACCGGAGGAACGTTCACGGATTTCATTTACAAGGAGGGGGAGCATTGGGGGGTTTACAAGCGCCTGTCCACTCCTTCCAATCCCGCCGAAGCCGTCCTCGAGGGAATCTCGCGCATCGCGGGCCGTTTCGCCGGCGGAATTCAAGTGGTGCACGGCTCCACCGTGGCCACCAATGCCCTGTTGGAGCGCAAAGGGGTCAAAACGGCCCTCGTCACCAACGCCGGCTTCGAAGACGTCCTGGAAATCGGACGGCAAAATCGCTCGGAGCTCTACAACCTGACCTACGCCAAGGAGCCGCCCATCGTGCCTGCGGAGCTTCGCATGGGTGTGAAGGGGAGGATCGTCTCGTCGGGCCTGGAGCTGGAGCCCCTGGACGAGGAGGGGGCGCGGGCCGTCGCCGCGAGCTTGGCCCAGCGGGGAGTGGAATCGGCCGCCGTGTGCTTTCTCTTTTCCTATCTGAATCCCGAGCATGAAAAGGCCATGGGGCGCATTCTGGACGAATGGAGAATTCCCGCCTCTCTGTCCCATGAAATTCTTTCGGAGCTCCGCGAATACGAGCGCACCGTCACCACCGCCATCAACGCCTACGTTTCCCCCCGCATGAAGCGTTACATCCACGAGATCGCCCGGGAGACGGGCGCTTCGAACCTGCGCATCATGCAGTCCAACGGGGGAAGCATCTCGGCGGAAACGGCCATGGCCGAATCCGTGCGCACCATTCTCTCCGGACCGGCGGGAGGGGCCGTGGGGGCCTTCGAGACGGGGCGCCGAGCCGGTTTCCGCAAGATCATCGGGTTCGACATGGGAGGCACGTCCACGGACGTGTGCCTCATGGACGACAAGCTTCCCTTGGCCCTGGAGTCCCGTATTGCAGGCTTTCCCGTGAAGGTCCCCATGATCGACATTCACACGGTGGGGGCCGGGGGAGGCTCCATCGCCCGCATGGACATGGGAGGCGCTTTGAAGGTGGGGCCCCGAAGCGCCGGTGCGGATCCGGGGCCCGTCTGCTACGGCAAGGGCGAGGAGATCACCGTCACCGACGCCAACCTTTACCTGGGGCGATTGGCTCCCGATCATTTCCTGGGAGGGGAGATGACCCTGGAAGCCCGGTCGCTGGAGCCCCTTTTGCGAAAGATGGCCGAGCACGCGGGGCTCGCTCCCGCGGAGCTGGCCGAAGGGATCCTGGCGGTGGCCAACGCGGCCATGGAACGGGCCGTTCGAGTGATCTCCGTGGAAAGGGGCTTCGATCCTCGCGAGTTCACCCTCCTGTCCTTCGGGGGGGCCGGAGGGATGCACGCCGCCTTTCTGGCAAGGCTCCTGAACATGCCCCGGGTGCTGGTCCCCCGGAATCCCGGCATCCTTTCCGCCATCGGAATGCTCATGGCCGATATCATTAAGGATTATTCCCTGACGGTGATGCTCGACCAGGAATCCGCCACTCCCGGCAAGCTGCAGCGGTTTTTCCACTCCCTGGAGGCGAAGGCATTGGACGAAATGGAAGTGGAAGGCATCCCTCGGCAAGACGTGATCCTCGAGCCTTACCTGGACATGCGCTACCGGGGGCAGTCCTACGAGATCGTCGTGCCCCGGGACGGCGATTTCGTGGAAAGCTTCCACGCTCGTCACGAGACGAGATACGGATACCGCAACCCCGACAAAATCGTGGAAGTGGTCAACGTCCGCCTTCGAGCTCGCGGGGCTTCTCAAAAACCGGAATCCGTCCCCGAGGAAGCGGGCCCCCAAGAGGTCTCCTCCGAAGCATTCCTCGGTCGCCGCCCGGTCGTTTTCGACCATGAAGCCCGCGAAGCCCCTCTCTACTCTCGAGACGGCCTCATGCCGGGAAACCGCTTCGACGGTCCCGCCATCGTGGTGGAGTACTCGTCCACCATCGTCGTGCCTCCCTTCGCTCGCGGTTCGGTGGACGGCTACGGAAACGTGATCCTCGAGATGGAGTGAGCCGGGAGCCGCCATGCCTCTGAAGATCGTTCGTTGGATCGAATTCCACATCGGCGACGCTTTGTGCGTCCTTCTGGGCTTTCTTTGCAAGCCCAGGCCCCTTCCTCGGGAAGTGCGCAGCCTTTTGGTCGTTCGGGACTGGTCTCTGGGCGAAAGCATCCTGGCCTTGCCCATGATCCGGGCTTATCGTCGCCGGTTTCCGCAGGCGCGCATCTGGGTTCTCGTGGCCCCTTCCTCCCGCGAGGTCTTTCGAGGCCATCCCCTGGTGGACGACATCGTGGATTTCAACTTGCCCGGTCTTTTTCGACTGTTTTTTCGCCGCTTCGATCTGGCCGTGGACGCCATGCCGTACTTTCGCCATTCGGCCCTCGTCGCTCGATTCACCTCCCGCTTCGTGGCCGGCTTCGACACCTTTCGCCGCCGAAGCCGCCTGTACGACCTCGAAATTCCTTTCGACGACCGAATCCACATGACGCACATGCTGGACCGCCTCTACGCCTACGGACCCTTGACTTCCCGGCGACTGGTCCCCTTGCCTCGAGCGTCCTTGCGGGACGACGACCTCCTCCGGGCCTTGGAAGGATTTCCCCTGCGCATCGGCATGCATCTGGGAACGGAGGAAACGGCCCCTTGGCGGGCTTGGAGCTTCGAGCGCTTTCAAGCCCTTGTCGGCATGGCGCTGGAGACTTGGCCCCGGGCCTTCATCTTTCTTACGGGTACCGAAAACGAAAGGGAGATCAACGAGAAGATGCTGGAAAGAATGGGGCGGGAACGGATGACGAGCCTCGTGGGACGTTGCGATCTCCACCAGTTGGCGGAGCTCCTGGCGCGTCTGGATCTCTTCGTGAGCTCCGATACGGGGCCCATGCACGCGGCCGCCGCCATGGGATGCCCCACCGTCGGCTTGTTCGGACCCAACACGCCCGAGCGCTTCGCCCCTTTTCCTCCCTGGAGGCACAAGGCCCTTTACAATCCGCCGCCGGGCTATCAACCCACCATCAACGTCCACAAAGGGGAGTTCGGAAGCGAAGGGGACCGGTCGAGGGGAGTCATCGACCGCATCTCCCCCGAGGAGGTTCTACGGGCCATGACGGAGCTTTTGGAAGAGCGGGGGAAAGCCTGAAGCTCGATCGTCGGGCTTTTTCGCTCGAAGCCCCCGGAGCACCGAGTGAAAATCAAAGCACTTTCCAGACGCCTCCCGTGGCGGGATCGTACTCCAGGGGCTCGAAGCCCGGAAGATCCCGGGGATTTCGAAACAGAAGCAGGAAAGTGAGGGACCCGAAGAGATCCTCGTCCACCACGATCAACGAGGGATCTCCTTCCACCTCCACGGCCGAAGTGGAAAAATCGGGGTTGAGGATCTCCTCGCGGACTCCTTGGCCGTCCACTCGCACCATGCGCCCGATGCGCAGATATCCCCCGCTACCCGTGCGAAAGACACCGTCTCCCTCCTCCAAGAGCTCGTAACGGTCGGTTCTCATGATGCGCCCGTGGACGCCTTCCCGGGAGGCGAAGTCCCAGGTGGCGAAGTAATACCACCAATGGGCCTTGTTCACGAAATCCTGCGTCAGGTACAAGCACACTTCTCCGGGGGGAAAGAGGTATTCCATCCACGAGGAAACGGGCTCCATTCCGTAACGGGTCAGAATGGCCGGGGCATTGGCGGGATTGCTGAAGACTTTTTCGAGAAACCGGAGGCTTCGCTTCCAAGTACCGAGCTGCGAGCGTATCCGGTGGAAGCCTGCCACGTTTTGCTTGGCGAAAAACCGAATCCAGTGACGCGCCAGGACCGGATCGTGACAGCTCAAAGGAAAAGCGGTGATGAAGACGCGCATCGGCAACTGGGAGCCTCCGTCGCCGAAAGTCTGGCGTCGAGCCAAGTACTGGAGGGGGTATCCGTCGTCCCACCAGTTCCAGACAACGGCGTCGGGAGAGGACCGCTGGTCGATGGCGCGGGCCAAAGCGGCCTGGCCGGGGGTGACGGCCACGGACAAAGGCGTGATCAAGCAATAGTAGAGCCCTCCCCCCAGAACAACGAAGGCCATGATGGCCAAGCCCGCGTTTTTGACCCAGGGGCGGGAATTCTTCCACAGGGCTTCGCTCTTGCCGATCACTTGGGCCAAGGCGTAGCCTAGGCAAAGGGCGTACACGGGGACGAGAAAGATGAGAAACCTCCGGGACAGCACCGACAGGATTCCCAGGAAGAGCAACGGGGCCAGAAAAACGCCCACCGCGCGATGGCGAAGGACGAGGAAGCCAAGCCCCGTCAAGCTCAACAGAAAGCTCATGGGATTGCCCGCGGCTTTGACGGCCAGCTCCAGCGGGGAGTCCGCCTGCAGCTCCTTGATGGATTGGCCCACCTCGGGAAAAGCGGCCCCCGCGTGCTTGGAAACCAGCTCCAGGTGAGCGGCGACGGAGCGCAAAGGACGGGCCGCCGCATCCGGAAAGTGCTGATAAAACCCGAAAAGCACCGAAGCCCCCACGACCGCCCCTGCCGCGACGAGGATCCCTTTGAAAACCCTTTCCCAAAGGGACGAGGGGAGCACGACGCTCAGCCCGTAGGCGGACAGGATGAAAAATATCCCCAGCGGTCGTATCTGCACCCACCACAAGCTGTACACCCAGGCGACAATCAAGGCCAGGACGAGAAAAAGAGGGCGGCGCAGGCCCGAATCCGTACAGAACCGGTACATGAGATAGACGATGAGAAAGGGCAGAACGGGATTGAGGCAGTCCGTGTCGAACCGGCCGAGGCTGCTGCGCGAATACCAGTAGAAGCTCGAGGCCCCGGCCAGGGAAGCCAACAGGGCCGTCAAGGGACTTCCCAGGGCGCGGCCCCAGAGCACGTAGAGAGGGACCAGCAGCGAGGCCAGCAAGGGCGGCAAGTAAAAGGCGAGGGTTTCCAGTCGAGCGCCCGTCAGGCGCTGGAGGAGCGCGAGGATCCTGACGATGAGGGGAACGGGGAAGGGTCTGGAGCCTTCCGGTCGCTTCTCGTCCCTTTGTCGATAGCGGTCTTCCAGCAGATCGGAGGTCAAGCGCATGTAGTAGTAGCCGTCCAGGGTGGTCATGAGAGGAAGGCCGTTCTCCTCGTACCGGTCCCCTCCCTTGGGCACCAAAGGAGTCAAGGAGACGAAGTGGATGGCCCAGGAGAACAAAAGGCCCGTCGCAAGGACGGCGATCCAAGGGTGGGCGGCGATGGATTTCCAAAGCGTGGCGGAAGCCTTGGCAACGGGGCCCATGGAAGAGGGCTTTTCCTGAGCCTTCGATTCGGCCCCAGCATTCCCTCGGGCCTCCAAGCGCCCCTTCTCCGGACGAGCGCCCACCCTGGAAGGCCTTTTCTCCTTAGGGGCTTTCCTTTTCTTCTTCATTCTTTTCTTCCAGGAGCTTGGTCAGGATAGCCACTTCCTGGGCAAGCTCCTTGATGCGGGTTTCGTTTTTGGACATGCAGATGAACAAATGGAGCTGCTGGACGAAGAGAAGGCCCATGCCGACGTACACCAGCAGAATGGGAGGGTAGTGTACCCCCAGATAGGCGGCGACCCTGTCGATGATGCGGGGCAAAGCGCCGAAAAAGAGAATCCCCAGGCCGATGAGGAACCAGCCCAAGGAATACTTCTCGTGCAGTCGTCCTTTTCGAATAAGCCTCAAAATGAGGATGAAGAAAACGAAAGCGATGACGAAGCTGCTGGTTTGATAGGAAACTATCGCCATTTCACCAGGATGGACACGATGGTGATTAAAAAATACCGAGCGACGCTGCTCAGGTTGGGAAACACCTTGGATTCCCCCCCGCGGCGACTTTGCATCCTCACGGGAACCTCCCCCATGCGGAGCCGAAATCGTCGAGCCAGGAGCAGAACGCCGATGTCCTGATATTCGATGTTGGCTTCGCTGAATTCGGCGAATTTCTTGAAAGCCCGCACACTGTAGGCTCGGAATCCCGAAGTCACGTCTTCAATGGTCACTCCCGACAGGCGGCGCAAAACCACCCAGCAGGCCTTGCGCAACCGGCTCGCCCGCTCCGCGCAGCTCCCCACCGCTATATCCAGATTCTCCTGACAAGCCCCTTGCAAAAGTGCCGGGATCTCCTCGCACAGATGCTGTCCGTCCCCGTCGAAAGTCACCACGTAGTCGTAACCTTTGATCAATGCGTATTTGAAGCCCGTTTGGATGGCGGCCCAGGACCCCAGGTTGAAGGGAAGGCAAAGGTAGTGGATTCCCTTGTTCTTGAGCTCCTTTCGGTCGAGCCGCCTGGACGAGCCGTCCTCCACCACCAGGATATGGGGAAACCGGTCCCTCAATTCCTCGAGGATTCCCATCGCGTGAGGCCATTCGTTGAAGACGGGAACCACGATGAGAGTTTTGGGATCGTCCATGGTCTTCCTCGGCCGTGTCCGGGTGCAGGGGGAGCGTGCAGGCGGAAATCCGGTCAACCGTATAGCACCACGGAGGCCCTTTTTGCAAGAACAGGATCGAAAAAGCACCGATTCTCGAAGGCGGAAGTGAAAACATGGAAAACTTCCGCCTTCATCCTTCCGACTTCCGCCTTGACTTTCAACGAGCTTGCGGCGCTCTTTCAGGGCTCCGAGAAGTATCGAACGGCCGCCGGGTGGGGGGGAAGCCCCGGGGCGCTGTCGCGGGCCTTCTCCTTGTCGAGCCATTTCATGGCGGGATGAGCGCCGTGCAAGCGCTCGAGATCGCCGAAAATCGCCTCCATGATCCGTTCCGCGGTCTCCGAATCCAGATTTCCGGAAGCCGTCAGAACGGCCCGGGTGCCGAAGGTGACGACGGCCGTCGCCCGGGAGGGGTAGGTCCCGGCAGGGACGACGATCTTGTGGAAAGCCGGCTGCTCCTCGATGAAACGCTCTATGTCCTTGTCGTGCATGTTCACCAAAACGGCCTCGCAGAGCTCCAGAAGCTTCCGCAAGGATGGATCCGGATGCACGCCGGGGAGAATCAGGGCCTCGAAAGTTCCATGACAAAAGGCCATGGTGTCTTGGTTTTGAGAGGCCGAAAGCTCTCCGAAAAGATTGAAATCGTCTTTGGTCCAGTTCTTGGCGGACATGAGAGCTTCCGTCGCCGTTCGCCGAGGGGTGCCGGGGGCCCCGGCATTGATTCTCCGACCCGCCAAATCGCCTGCGGAAGCGATTCCCGCGTCGCGTCGAGCCACCAGGACGGCGGGCACCTCGTAGAGGGGGAAGAGGGAGCGCAGGTTTTCGTAACCGATGTCCAGGAATCGGAAAACTCCGGATTTCGTCGCCGCGTCGTGGAGAAGGCGCGAATCCACCAACGCCATGTCCAGCGATCCCCCTTGAAGGTTGGTCAACGTATCGAACGGGTCGGAAGACGGCGCCGTTTTGCACTGGAGGTCGCCGGCGTTCCGGTTGATGGTGCGGCAAACGGCGCGGCCCGCATGGTGGGAAAACGATCCCGCTTCTCCGGTCCCCAAAAGAAGCTCCAAGGCCCCCGCCATCCCCGGGCTTGAAAGAGTCAGAGCCGTCGCCAACAGTCCGGCGCCTTTGAAAAGCCGAATGAAACGGAGAAGTCCGGAAAGTCTGTGCCTCGCCATGCTTCCCTCCTCGCGGTTCTCAGCCCGGCAACCGCTCCCCGATGGCTTCCGGGCGATTCTCTCGAAAAATTTTCCGCCGCTTCCGCGTCCCATCGTCAGTGAATGTTGCGCAACCGCAGGACGGAGCAGTGGGCGTGGTCCGCCACCCGTTGGGAGCACGAACGGCTGAACATTTCGTTCATTTCGTGCCGGTAGTTGTGGTACACCACGATGAGGTCCGCCTCCCAGCGGTCGGCGGCCTTGATGACCTCCTCCCAGTTTTTCCCGGTCCCCAGGGTGTAGCTCACCGGTTCGGTGCAATGGTCCCGGATGAACTTTTCGATGGCTTCCTTGAAATGGGCCTTGGTTTCCTTCTGTACGCCGTCGGGAATGAAAGAGGCTACCAGCGGCATGCTGAATCCCGGCATGACGCTGATCAGTCGAACCTCCCCCCCGCTCACGGCGGCCAAGGCGGCCGCTTCGCGATAAACGGCGGCGGCCGTTTCGGGGTAGTCGATATCCAGGGGCACAAGAATCTTCTTGAACATCGGTCGCTCCTTCAAAATCCGAATATCGAAATCCGAAATTCGAAACAAATCCGAATGATCGAGCTCTTAAAATTCAAAGCCAATCGGGATCGTTGTCAATCTCCGTCCCGGCCATCCGAAAACCGGGAGCCGGAATCGGCCGCGTCACGAAGCCGCGGCCGAAGCCGCCTCCAGCCGGTCCCTGCGCTTGCTTTGCACGTACCAGACCAAGGCCAGCAAGAGCACGGCGGGAATGAACATGATCTGCTTGGGCAAGTGCTTGGTGGGCACGCGGATGCTCGTGATCTCCTGGTCGAAGTCGATCCCCGCCTTTTCCGCTTCGCTGGCGAAGACCACGTTGTCCACCAGCACCTTGCCGTCTTCCTCGCGAGCTTCCAAGCCGATGGCTTCCAAACGCTCCTTCCCCGTCTTTTCTTCGCCCACCAGCAGCATCACCGTCTTGGTGTAGGCGTTGCCGTCGAAATCCTCCCCCGCCACCTCGAGAATCAAATGGGAGCCGGGGTCCATCTCCTCCACCATGCGCTCCAGCTTGGAAGGAGACTCGTCCTTCAACGGCGGGAAGACCATCTCCCACCAGAACCCGGGTCGCAACAACGTGAAGGCCACCAGGAGCAAGGCCGCCGTTTCCCAGATGCGGTTCTTGGTGAGGAAAAACCTCTGGGTGGCGGCCCCGAAGACCATCATGGCCACGACGGAAGCCGCGACCACCAGCACCAGGTGAAACCAGGTGCCTATTCCGATCATCAGCAATTCCGTGTTGAAAATGAAGATGAAGGGAAGAATGGCCGTGCGGATGTCGTAGCCGAACCCCTGTATACCCGTGCGGATGGGATCCCCCCCGGAAATGCCCGCCGCGGCGAAGGCCGCCAGCCCCACCGGAGGGGTGTCGTCGGCCAGGATGCCGAAATAGAACACGAACAGATGCACCGCGATGAGGGGCACGATGAGGCCGGCTTTGGCCCCCAGGCTGACGATGACCGGGGCCATGAGGGTGGAGACCACGATGTAGTTGGCCGTGGTGGGCAGTCCCATTCCCAATAGCAAGCTGATGATGGCGGTGAAAAGGAGAATCAGCACCAGATTGCCGCCCGAGATGAACTCCACGAACTCGGTCATGACCAAGCCGATGCCCGTGAGAGTCACCGTGCCCACCACGATGCCGGCGGCGGAAGTCGCCACTCCGATGCCGATCATGTTGCGCGCCCCGCCCACCATTCCGGTGATCAGGTTGGCGAATCCTCGCCGGAAGCCGAACTCCTCGCCCTTGGCCTTGCGAAAAAAGCCCTTCAACGGCCATTGGGTCACGACGATGAAGATGAGGGTGACGGTGGCCCAGAAGGCCGACAGGGCCGGCGACAACCGTTCCACCACCAGACACCACATGAGAACCACGATGGGCAGCAAGAAGTAATAGCCGGACTGGGCGGTGGTGCCCAGATCGGGCATCTCCTTGATCTCGTGGCTGGTGTCCAGCTCCGGCACCCGGCAGGCCAGGGCGATCAGCAGGAGGTAGGCGACCCCGAGAAGCAGGGCGACGACGTAGAGGGTGGCCTTGCCCGCCACGGCCTTGATCCAGCCGATGCCGTAGTAGGTGGCCCCGGCCATGACGACGAGGAACAGAACCACCAGCACGAAGGCGATCAGGCTTTGCACAAAGCTTCGCGAGGTGGCCTTCTCCATGCCTTTCAGGCCCATCTTCACGGCTTCGAGATGCACGATGTAAACCAGGGCCACGTAGGAGATGATGGCCGGCAGGAAGGCGTGCTTGATGACTTCGATGTAGGAGATGCCCACGTATTCCACCATGAGAAAGGCCGCCGCTCCCATGACCGGGGGCATGAGCTGGCCGTTGGTGGAGCAGGCCACTTCCACGGCCCCGGCCTTTTCCGAAGGAAAGCCGACCTTTTTCATCAGCGGGATGGTGAAGGTGCCCGTGGTGACCACGTTGGCGATGGACGACCCGGAAACCAGCCCCGTCAGCCCCGAAGAAACCACGGCGGCCTTGGCCGGCCCCCCGCGCAAGTGGCCCAGACCCGCGAAGGCGGTGCGGATGAAGTAATTGCCGGCTCCCGCCGATTCCAGCAGGGCCCCGAAGAGCACGAACATGAACACCATGCTGGTGGAGACCCCCAGGGCCACCCCGAAGACCCCTTCCGTGGAAAGCCAGTAGTGGGACATGCCCTTGGCCAGACTGGCGCCCTTGTGGGCGATCACGTCGGGCATGTACGAGCCGCCGAAGGTGTAGATGATAAAGACGGTGGCCACCACCATCAACGGCGGGCCCAAGGCCCGGCGCGTGGCTTCCAGAAGCGTGACCATGCCGATCACCGACACCACGAGGTCCATGGTGGTGGGATTGCCCGGGCGGTCCGAGAGCTGCTCGTAGAAGATCCAGAGATACGCGGCGCAGGCGGCCCCGATCAGGGCCACCAGCCAATCCTGCAAGGGAATGTAGCTCCTCGGCGACGACTTCAGCGTGGGATAGGCCGTGTAGGAAAGAAAAATGGCGAAGGCCAGGTGGATGGCGCGTCCCTCGGTGGAGTTGAAAACCCCGAAATTGAAAATGAAAGGCAGAGGGGAGGCGTACCAGAGCTGGAAAAGGGTCCAGGCCAGAGGAACGTAAAAAAGAACGTTTTTGGAAATCGCCCCGGTGGGATTGCGGGCGCCCGTCTCCGTCTCGGCAACCAAATCCTGCACATCGTCGAGGGGCTTGCGGCTATCGGACGATTCGGTCATAGGGACGGTCCTCCTTTGAAAGTCATGCCGTTTCGCTGCGACGGCACGATGCGGGGTTTCTGCCGGAGAAGCTTCGGACGGCGATGCCTCGGGCCGAGGGGGGAGTCAAGGGAAAATCGCGGATTGCGCCCGCAGGGAATCTATCCGCTCAATCCTGTCGCGAAACGATCGTACAAAATTGATAAAGTATAAGGAAAGCGCGACGAAAGGGGGCCGCGGAACGACGGCCCCCTGTCCAAGGAGAGCTACATCAAGCCCGCCTCCTTGTAGTACTTGGCGGCTCCGTCATGCAGAGGGGCCGAAAGACCGTCCTTGATCATCTCTTCCTTCTTCAGATTGGCGAAGGCCGGGTGAAGCTTCTTGAATTCGTCGAAATTCTCGAAAACCGCCTTGACCACGTTGTAGATCACGTCTTCGGGAACCTGGGCCGACGTCACGAAGGTGGCGCCCACGCCGAAGGTCTTGGTGTCGGCGTCCGTTCCCCGGTACATGCCCCCGGGAATGACGGCGTAGCGGTAGTAGTCGTTCTCCTGCACCAGCTTGTCCACTTCGGGACCGGAAACTTCCACCAGCACCGAATCGCAGGCCGTGGTGGCTTCCTTGATGGAGCCGTTGGGGTGGCCGACGGTATAGACCATGGCGTCCACCTTGTTGTCGCACAAAGCCTGGGCCTGCTCGGCCGCTTTGAGCTCGGAAGCCAGCTTGAAATCGTCCTTGGTCCAGCCCAGGGCGCTCATGAGCACTTCCATGGTGGCTCGCTGTCCGGAGCCGGGATTGCCGATGTTCACGCGCTTGCCCTTGAGCTCCTGGAACTTCTTGATGCCCGCATCGGCCCGGGCCACCACCGTGAAGGGCTCGGGATGGACGGAAAAGACGGCGCGCAGGTCCTTGTTGGGCCCGGCTTCCTCGAACTTGCCCACCCCGTTGTAGGCTTGGTACTGCATGTCGGACTGGGCCACCCCCATGTCCAGCTCGCCCGCCGCGATGGTGTTCAGGTTGTACACCGACCCGCCGGTGCTCTCCACGGAGCAGCGGATGCCGTGCTCCTTGCGGGACTTGTTGACCAAACGGCAAATGGCTCCGCCGGTGGGGTAGTAAACTCCGGTCACGCCGCCGGTCCCGATGGTGACGAACTTCTGCTCGGCCTTGGCGGGGGCCGGCGCACCTCCTACGAGAGCAACGACGCCGAAAAGAAGCGCGATGGAAAGTACGAATGCCTTCTTGGTGAAATTCTTCTTCATCTGAAACTCCTTCCCTTTTCGCATTCAGGTTGGAATGGCTGACGAAAACAACACCCCTTGCTTGCCTACAACACCTCCTTTCTTGAAAATTGAGACGGTGTGCGGATAAGACTTCCCTGCACTTCCAACCAGGAGAGCTGCGCTTCGGTGCGGATGCCGACAAAATCGGCTCAATATGTTGCAAACGCCTATTTTTCCCGCGAAATGATCGATTTAAACTTCCGTTCTCCAAGGTATTAGCAGCGAAGGGGACGACTGTCAACAACACTTTTTGCAAGAAGAGGCTTTTGCGCGGAGCCCGTTTTCGAGAAAGGGAAAGCCGGGTGGCTCCGGGCCCGGCTTTACGGCCGCGCCCCGGAGGGGGCGACCGAACCGTGAAAGCATGGATTCCGGCTTGAAGATTGCCGGAATGACGGGAGTCGCCGCTCCGTCAACGAAGCTCCTTTACCGAATCGCTATCGGGATCGTTTTTTCGATACCGCCCACCGCCGGGCGTCGGCGAACCGAAAATCGGGCCGCTCGGCAATGCCAAGCAACTTTCTTTGACGGACCACTCAGGGCTCCTCCCACTTTTCCAGCTCTTCCACCAAGCGAGCCAGAAAATCCACGGACCGCTCGAGAATCGCCTGGCCCTTTTCCTCGCTGGCCGCTCCCGGGTTTCCCCATACCCCCCCTTTCCAGAAAGCCTCCTTGCGCCGCACCAGAATGTGCTTGGGAAAAGAAGGGTACTCCTCGGGCGCCGTCCCGTCCACCCACTGCGGATGAAGGTGGAGCATGACGGACGTCTCCATCTCTCCGGCATGGGAGTCTCCGGGGGTTTCCAGAAGATCCTCCCAAGCCTCCTTGCCCACGTCCAGGACGGAAAGCACCGCCATCTTCAGACGGGGCAGCTCTTCAAGCAGCTGCTCGCCCGCGTCCACCAGAACGGACATGTGGGTGCCGCCGGCATGCCCGCTCAGGACGATCACTTGGCGCATGCCCTGTCGGTAGAAACCGTGGACGACGTCCCGCACCAAAGCGTGGAGAGTGGAGCCGCGAATGCCCACGGTCCCGGGGTGGCGGCCGGAGCTTCGGCAAAGGCCGTAGAAAAGGGGAGGGGCCACCCAAACGGGAGCCCTTTCGGCCAGGGCCTCTCCCAATGCCACGGGATGGAGCGTGTCCGTCCCCAAGGGCAGGTGGGGACCGTGCTCCTCCAGGGAGCCGCACGGGAGCAGGACCGTGCGACACGTCTCCCGCCCCTTTTGGAACGTCGTCATGGTGGTGTTTTGAAGAATGGGCACGGGTTTTCCGTCCTCGGTCAGAGTCCCAGGTAGGCTTGCCGCACCGCGTCGTTCTCCAGGAGCCGGGCGGCGGTGTCCATCATGGTGATGCGGCCGTTTTCCATCACGTAGCCTCGGTTGGCCACCTTGAGGGCCAGGTTGGCGTTTTGCTCCACCAGAAAGATGGTGGTTTTGTTTTCCTTGTTGATCTGAGCGATGATCTCGAAGATTTGGCGGACGACGAGGGGGGCGAGCCCCAGGGAAGGCTCGTCCATGAGAAGCAGTCGAGGGCGAGCCATGAGGGCCCTGGAGATGGCCAGCATCTGCTGCTCGCCGCCGCTCAGGGTCCCCGCCGTTTGGTGGCGCCTCTGGGCCAGCATGGGGAAAAGCTCGAAGATGTAGTCCATGTCGGTCTTGATGCCGGCTTTGTCCTTGCGCAGAAAAGCCCCCATGTCCAGGTTTTCCGTCACGGACAGCAGGGGAAAGATGCGCCGACCCTCGGGAACCTGGCAGATGCCCAGGGAGACGATCTTGTCCGCCTTCATCTCGTGAATGGGGGCCCCTTCGAAGCGGATTTCCCCGTAGCGCGGAGGCGCCACGCCGCACACGGACATGAGGGTGGTGGTCTTGCCCGCGCCGTTGGCCCCGATGAGAGTGACGATCTCCCCCTCCTCCACCACGATGGAAACGTCCTTGAGGGCCTGGATGTTGCCGTAGAAAGTCTGAATGCTCCTGATGTCAAGCATCGATGTCCTCCCCCAGGTAAGCCTTGACGACCTTGGGGTCGTTCTTGATCTCCCCGGGAGTCCCTTCGGCGATCATCCGCCCGTAGTCCATGACGGCGATGCGCTCGGAAAGGCTCATGACCAGCTTCATGTCGTGCTCGATGAGCAGAATGGAGATTCGGTCCTCGTCGCGAATGCGCTTGATCAGCTCGTCCAGCTCGCGGGTTTCCTGAGGGTTCATGCCGGCGGCGGGCTCGTCCAGCAAGAGCAGAAACGGCTCGGTGGCCATGGCCCGGGCGATCTCCAGACGCCGCTGGGCCCCGTAGGGAAGGTTCCTGGCCAGCTCGTTGACGTAGCGGGCCAGCCCCATCCTTTCCAGAAGGCGGTAGCTGTCCTTGACGATCCTCTTTTCCTCGTCGCGGTTGGCTTTCCTTCGCAGAATCGCTCCCACCACCCCCGTGTGGGTGCGGCAGTGACGCCCGATCATGACGTTTTCCAGCACGGTCATGTTGAGAAAGAGGCGAATGTTCTGGAACGTCCTCGCCATTCCCCTTTCCGTCACCCGATTGGGCTTCATGCCGTTGATGCGCCTGCGCTTGCCGCTTCGGGAGGACCTGATGTACACGTCGCCTTCCGTGGGGTTGTAAATCCCCGTGATACAGTTGAAAAAAGTGGTCTTGCCCGCGCCGTTGGGGCCGATGAGGGCCATGATCTCCGCCGGCTTCACATGGAGGCTCACGTTGTCCAGGGCGCGAAGCCCCCCGAAATCCATGCTCATGTTACGGACGTCCAGCAACGGCTCCATGGCTTCCATATCGTTCCCTCGTCCTCTCGCGGATGCTTCGGCGGACGAAGCCGGTTGGAGTTTTTCCGCGCTCCCTCGCATTTTTCCCCCGGAGCTTCAAAAATTTACAGGAAAGACCGCTCAGCTTTCGGTCTCGTGGAACTCGTAGGTACGGCGAACGTTGCTGATGAGACCCTGGGGCCGGAACACCATCATCAGCACCAGCATGCTGGCGAAGATGATCATGCGGTATTCGGAAAAGGCCCTCAGATACTCGGGCAGCAGGATGACGATGAACGCTCCCGTGATGACCCCCACGATGGAGCCCATGCCTCCCAGGACGACGACGGAAAGGATGATGGCCGATTCCAGGAAGGTGAAGCTGGCGGGGTTGATGAAGGTGGTCTTGGCGGCGAAAACGACCCCGCCCATTCCCGCCCAGGTGGCTCCCAGGGCGAAGGCCCGCAGCTTGGTGGTGGTCTTGTCGATGCCCATGGCCTGGCAGGCGATCTCG
>Ga0180430_10001827_pt1 | contig 20129 bp, 17 predicted proteins | sample SS_ome_9_FD_132999 | JGI IMG/M metagenome (GOLD analysis project Ga0180430, IMG submission 132999) | Hypersaline lake sediment archaeal communities from the Salton Sea, California, USA - SS_1_S_2 metaG | ecosystem: Environmental > Aquatic > Non-marine Saline and Alkaline > Hypersaline >... | reverse complement strand
GACCAGGTAGAGAAAGCTCCCTTCCGCGTCGATCGCCACGAGCCGGTCGTCGGGCGCGTCGTCGCCCGGATAGACGAAGTGGGTGAGGAGCTCGGCCTCGGGAATGTAGCAGTGGGCCACGGTCTGGAAGTTGCTTTCGGCATAGATCGCCTTGTGGATCGCCAGGTCGGCCGCGTCGTCCCTGGCGGCCGCGAGCGGCAGCCGCAGAAGCGGCCCGCGCAGATCGCGCGGCATCGATCCCTTGGGCGCAAAGAGCATGGTGTCCACGCCGCGCACCGATAGAGACCCGGTGTGAAAGGGCGACAGGCGCGACTCGAAGATGCGGCCGCCCGCCTTCTGGAACTCCTTGACGATCTCGTCTTCCTCGGGGAAGTCGCACTGCTCATCGTCGTTGATCGTGTAGGCGCGCGGGCGATGGGCGAAGAACGCATCAGGATCGGCGGCGATCTTTTGCCGCACCCCGTCGCAGTCGATGCCGAGCCGGCCGGCGAGGCGCATCATGTATCCCGAGGCGTCGGCGATACAGAGAAGAAAGAGCGCCTCGAGCACGGTGCGCCCCCGCGTGAAGGTGCCGTGGCTCTGCAAGATCGTGGCCGGATGATCGACGAGCCGGTCGGGAATCTTCTTGGTCATCTCGGGCGATCCGCTCGGCACGGCCACCCAGTCGACGGGCACCGATCCGCCGAGGTGGTAGTAGGCGAGGGGATCGATCGGCTCGAAGGGCGCCGGATCGTTCGGCTTGTCGGCGTCGTCCCAGGTGACGATGGTGAGATGCTTGGTGTGGGCGTGGACCGACGCGCTCACCCCGTCGATGGCGAGGATCCGCGCGTGGATGTCGGTCTCCGACGACGCCTTGTAGTATCCCGTATCGATCTTGTCGGTCGACAGAAAGCAGATATTGTCCGGCTCGAGGTCGCCCTTCTGCGACCCCGTCGATGTGATGGCGATCTGCTCGCGGCCCTGTTCATCGGTGCAGAGGGTGGAGATGTTTCCGCTGTGGCTGTCCTCCATGTCGAGGCGGAGCAGGGCGCGCCCCACGGCCTGGAACTGTCGCACGAGCTCCTCGTTGGCTTTCCACTTTGTTTTTACCATGAGCTAATGCCTTTCGGCTTTGAGTCTCTTGACGAGCTCCGCCGGCGGCCGGCCCGACTCGTCCCACCCTTGAACCTTGTAGTAATCGCCGCGCAACTTCTGAATCGTCTCCGCCGAGACGAGCCGGTCCTTGTCGCCGATCTCGATCGCCTCGGTCTGAAAGCGCTCGGGAAGTGTGTCGTCTTCCCATGTGGCGCCCGCCTCGAGGTTGAATATTCTTTCGAGGGCGGTGATCCTGTCGGCGATCTCCTCGAGACGGCCCGTCGAAAAATCCATGCCCGTTGTGCCGCTCACCATGCGCGCCCAGGGCTCGCTCGCAAAGGCGAACCCTGTGAAGCGGCAGATCCCGAGACTGTCCTGAATGATCCCGTGGATCTGCATGTTGCGGATCGCGATCGGTGACTGGAGAAGGCTGAACCGGGGGATTTCCTTGGCGCCGCCGAAAAATGCGAGCGACACGGCATAGCCGCCGCGCAGGTGGCAGGCGCCGGTGGGGGAGGTCATGTACCCCAAGGCCTGCGTGTACGACGCGCGCGGATCGTAGGCGGGGATTTCGAGCCCCTTGACGGTCATGGCGAGGTCGGGCCGGCCGAAGCGGGTCGCAAGGCGCCGGCTCCCCTCGGCGAGGGCGTCGCCGACTCCGGAGCGTCGGCCGATGAGCCCGACCACCTCTTCGATGACGGCGTGATTGCCGAAGCTGAGGTCGATCCCGCCCGTGTCGTCTTTCGTGAGAAGCCCCTTCTCGAAGAGCTCCATAGCGCATCCGATCACACCGCCGCAGCTCATCGTGTCCATGCCGAGCTCGTTGCACGCGTAGTTGGCGCGCGTGATCGATGCCAGGTCGTAGACGCCGCAGCCCGGCCCGAGGAGCACGAGGGTCTCGTACTCGGGCCCCTCGCCCCTCTTGTTTCCCACGCGCGTGTGGCGCTGGCAGGCGATGGGGCACATGTGGCAGGCGCCGGGCTTCTCGAGGATCGTATCGCGGATCGCCTCGCCCGAGATGCTCAGCAGTTTCTGCTCGTCGTGGAGGTTGTCCTGAAAATTCCGGTGGGGGAGCATGTCGATCACGTCGATGAGACGGATCAGTCCCGCCGTGCCGAGCTCGCGGAAGAGGTTCTTCGTGCCCGGTGAGGCCTTCATCAGGTAGCGCGCCTGGTCGAGGCCCGACTTGTATTTGTCCTCGTCGCTGAGAGCGATCTTTTCTTTTCCCGAGACGCGGACCGCCTTGAGCTTTTTGGCCCCCCACACGGCGCCCGGCCCGCTGCGGCCGTAAGCGCGATTCTTGTCGTTCATCACCGACGCGAAACGGACCTGGTTCTCGCCCGCCGGCCCGATGCAGAGGACGCGCGACCGCACACCTTTTTCCACGTCGGCGAGGAGCGCGTCGGTGGTTTCGTGCACGTCGAGCCCCCAGAGTTCGCCGGCGGGGAGGATCTCGATCTTGCCCCGGGCGAGGTCGATCCAGACCGGTTCATCGGCCTCGCCCTTGATGACGAGCACGTCGTGGCCTGTCGCCTTGAAGACGGGCGCCCACGAGCCGCCGCAGTTGGCGCTTCCGATCAGCCCGGTGAGGGGCGACTTGAAGACCATGTGTCCGCGGCACGCCGTGGGAGCGTTGGTGCCGACAAGGGGAGCGACGGCGATGACGAGGACATTGTCGCCGCCGAGCGGTTCGCAAGCGGGATCGACGTCGTCGACGAAGATGCGCGTGGCGAGCCCCCGGCCGCCGAGATAGTGAACGGCGGTCTCCGGTTTGAGCGGCCTCGTCTGCGCGCTACGTGTGGAGAGATCGATTTCGAGTATCGTTCCGTGGTATCCGCTGAGGGATTGATCGCTCATTGCGTTTCGGCTTGCTCCTTTGAAGTGTCGACGGTAAGGGACAGGAGATTTTGACTATCTTGCCACAACGAATCAATGATATAGTAATCGCTTCGAATGAATCCAAGGTTATCTATTCCCCGGTTTTTTGCGGATCGTCAACGATGAAGAAATGGAATTTCCTGATCTGGCTCGTCCTGTTCGGCGCGGCGTGGGGTATTTACGAGGTCGTGGCCGGCGAGATCCTCGATTCCACGAGCGGCCAGTACAGTTCGGTCTGGCTCGGCGTGGGCGCATTCATCATCCTCTGCGCGGCGCGCGTTCTCGTGAACAAGCCGGGATCGTCCTTTGCCATCGGCGCGATCGCCACGCTCTTCAGGCTGGCCAATACGGATCCGTTCTTCTGCCACCTCATGGGGATTCTGCTGCTTGGGCTCGCCTTCGATGTGACGGCCACCCTTTTCTTCAGAACGGAAAAGAGGGCTTTCGTCGCCGCAGGCCTGACGGCGATCACCGCCGCCTACCTTTCGAACACCCTTTTTGCGCTCTCCGGCGCCTATGTCGTGCGTCTGGGCCACTGGGTGGAGGGCGGTCTGCCGCGCATCGCCGACCATATCTTTATCGCCGGAAGCCTCAGCGCATTGGGCGCACTCGTCGCCGCCCCTCTCGGGTGCTGGCTCGGGCTGCGTGCGAAACGGCTCGCGGGCCAACAACCCCAGTGGATCTATGGCGCAGCGACGGCCGCGGCGATCCTTCTCTGGCTGGTCGGCCTCCTCGCGGGATCCTGATTCGAAGGAGAGAGCGCGTGTTCAACGAAATCCTCGCCATCGGTCTGATCACTCTTTGCCTCCTCGCCGTGGGGTGCACCGTGGCCGGCCCGTCCGATCGACGGGCGGAGACTCCCCTCGACGTCCCTTTCGTTGTCGTTCTCGGAATCGCCCAGGACGGCGGCGTGCCCCAGGCGGGCACGAAGGACCATCCCGGATGGACCTCGCCCGAGTTCAAGCGCCGTGCCGTGGCGCTCGCCATCGTCGATCCTCTGACCGCGCAGCGGTGGCTCATCGACGCCACCCCCGATTTTCGCGAACAGCTCCACAGCCTCGACGAGCTTTTTCCCGTCGATGGGCGGCCGGGTCTCGACGGGATCTTTCTCACTCACGCCCACATGGGCCACTACACCGGCTTGATGCACCTCGGCCTCGAGGTCATGGGCGCGCGAAAGGTGCCGGTCTTCGCCATGAGCCGCATGAAGCACTATCTCGAAACGAACGGTCCCTGGGATCAGCTCGTCCGTTACGAAAACATCCTTCTCTCTCCGCTAACGCACAAGGAGGCGGTCCGGCTCAACGACCGCATCTCGATCACGCCCTTTCTCGTGCCCCACCGCCAGGAGTATTCCGAGGTGGTCGGCTTTGTCATCGAGGGGCCGAATCGCTCGGTGCTCTTCATCCCAGACATCGACAAGTGGGAGGACTGGGACGCAGAGGGGGAGCGCATCGAGGAATGGATCGCCGCCGTCGACCGGGCCTATCTCGACGGGACCTTTTATGACAACGGTGAAATCCCGGGCCGCGACATGTCGGCCTTTCCCCATCCCTTCATCGCCCACAGCATGGATCGTTTCGGCACGCTGCCGTCGGCGGAAAAATCGAAGATCCGCTTCATCCACCTCAACCACACCAACCCGGCCCTCCGCGCCGACAGCGCCGCGCGCCGCACCATCGAAGAGCGCGGCTTCCAGGTGGCTGAAGAACTCGAGTTGATGTCGCTCTGAGAGCCCGCCGGCATTGACAGTCCCCGCCGCGATCTGTAAGACAGGGAAAGGTTGGACGATTCGTTCTGTGACTCGAGGGGAGCTCAGAGGCCATGTTCGAATTTCTCGGTCTTCATTTCACGGCGATCATCATCTTTGCCGCCGTGGTCCACTTTGCCTTCTTCCTCTATCTGCTCCGCGACCGGGCGCGCAAGATCGCCGAGCTCAAGGCCTTCTTGCAGAACGTGGTGCGCGGTCTGTCGCGCCATTCGGATATGGCGCCCGCGGCGAGCGTCGACGATCAGATCAGCCGCTACATCAAGGACTGGGAAGAAGCGCTCACCGATCCCGAGGGGAGCGGCGCGCGCGAGGAGCTCAAGCGGAGCGGCATCAAGGACGAGCAGCGTCCTTACCTCGAGACCTCCCTCGAAACGAAATACAATGTGGTCCGCACGGCGATCGAATCCTATCCGCTCCTCGGAATCCTCGGAACGCTTTTCGCCATGGCTCTCGCCCTCAGCCAGGGTGCGCCCCCGGTGGGCGACGCGGCTGCGGCCGGCGCGCAGGAGATCACCCACATCATCAAGTCCTTCAACAGCGCCATCTGGTCGACCGTGTGGGGGCTCATATTCGCCGTCGGTTTCATGCTCTTCAACGCCTCGGTGGAGACAGGTTTCGACCGGCTCAGGGAACACAGGATCGCCGTGCAGGAGATCATCGCCAAAACCAAGCAGCTCAGGCTCTCGGCGGATAAATGATGAAGATCCGGCGCCGCATCACGCTCCAGCTCACTCCGCTTCTCGACCTGCTCCTCGTCGTGATCTTCGCCCAATATATTCAGATGGAGCAGACCGCCGGCCGGCAGGTCGAGGCCGCGGTGAGCGACGCACAGGTGCGGATCGACGCGATCGGCGAGGAGATCGAGACCGCCCGGAAGGAGCAGAGCGACGCCGACATCATGCGGCTCCAGGCGCTCGAGGAGCTCGCCGGCCGCGACGAAACCCTAACCGAGGCGCGCGGCGAGATCAGCGCTCTGCGCGCGCGCGTCAAGGAGCTGGAAATCTCCTCCGAGGAACTGCGCCGCCAGCACAGGGAGGACCTGACGCGGCTCGGCCAGATCGCCGCAAACCTCCTGCGCATCGAACCCGCCCTCTTCGCCGAAACGATGGAGTCCCTGCCGGCCGACGAGGTGCGCGGTCTCAAGGAGGGCTTCGAGGATCTCAGGGGCAAGTCGGCCGAGGCGCTGATCCGCCACCTGCGTGAGATCGACGCGATCCGCAAACGGTGCGACCTGTGGGAAGTTCACATCGAGACGGAAGGTCGCATACTCTTCCGTCTCACCGGCGCCGACGAGGCGGACTCCTTCTGGGCCGGCAGCGGCGAGGACTTCGTGCTCAAGGCGCAAAAAGTCATCGCCCGGGCGGCGGAACCGAAAAGCCTCGTCTTGATCCTTTTCAGCTATTCGGACGCCACGTGGGGCGCCCGGCAGCCGGTCGAGGAGGGTGTCGACCTGCTCAAGATCTGGCTGCGCAATGAATTCACGGGGAAGGCGTTTCACGTGGCCCGCATGGGATACTCCCTGTCGCCGCCCTGAAACCGAGAAAAATAGAGGTAAATAGAGGTAACTGTCATGGCCAGACGCAAACCGGTCATTCTTATCTCGGCCGCCGCCGTTGTGCTTGTCGTTGCTCTGGCAGGTTCTTCGCTTTTCGACGGCTTTGGCCTGGGAGGGGGCCCGACGGAATCGGGTCGAGATTCGTCAAAAAAGCCTGATCCCCCCAGCGCGCCGGCCGTCGAGGAGGGTACCGAGAGTGCCGACCGGAATCCACCGCCCGAAATCCCGCCCGAGCCGGCACGCCCCCTGCGGATCGTGGTCCGCGATCGCGATTTTTTCATCGCCGCGCAGAAGACGACGCTCACAGAAGCTCTCGCCGCCGCGGCCAAGGTCCCTGCCGGGAGCGGGCCCACGGTGGTGGTCGAACGCACGGCGAGCGCGCGGGCGAGCGCCGAGGAACTCCTCGCCCGTTCTCTCGACGAGAAGGGGATCGACTTCGCCTGGTCCGAGTAGGGACGGCAGTTGGACGGCATCCGGGCCGCAGTCCGCCGCAACCGAGAAACCCGCCAATCGCGCCTTTCGCCGTCCTGTCAAATGTGATAGTTTGTCTCGATTGTTTCCGGCCGGACGGGCCGGACGCGCCCCAAACCCGGAGTTTTCGAATGTATGAACCGGACGAAATTCCCAAGGCGAAAGAGGTGACCTTTTTCGGACATCCCTTCGGGCTGTCCACGCTCTTCTTCACCGAGCTCTGGGAACGCTTCAGCTACTACGGCATGCGGGCTCTCCTCGTGCTCTACATGACCGCCGCCATTGCCGAGACCAATGGCGGGCTCGGCATGGAAGTCGACACGGCCACGGCGATCTACGGCCTCTACACCTTTGCGGTCTACGCACTCGCCCTGCCCGGCGGCTGGGTGGCCGACCGCCTGCTGGGGCAGCGCAAGACCGTTCTCGTGGGCGGCATCATCATCGCCCTCGGCCACTACACCCTCGCCATCGACATGATCGAGGCCTTCTACGCGGGGCTGATCCTCGTCGTGATCGGAACGGGCCTGCTCAAGCCGAATGTGAGCGCCATCGTGGCCGAGCTCTACCCCGAGGGGGGGGCGCGCCGCGACGCGGGCTTTTCGATCTTCTACATGGGGATCAACGTGGGCGCCATGACCGGCCCTCTGCTCTGCTCCTACCTGGGCGAGGAGATCAACTGGCACCTCGGTTTCGGCGCGGCCGGCGTCGGCATGACGCTGGGGCTGATCTGGTACGTGTGGGGCGCCCGATTCCTGGGCGACGCGGGAAAGCTCAAGGAGGACGGGAACTCCGCCGCCGAGCGGGCCGCCGCCTGGCGCATGTTCTTTTTCGGCATCGGCTTCGTGGCGCTCATCGTCTACGTCCTCTACGGCCTGAGCTCGGGCGACCTCTTTCCCTTCGCCTACCTCTCCGCTGACGGCGCGCCGCTCCTCGAGTTTGGAATCGTCGAATTCGCCGAGTCGACGGGCGCGATCATCGTGGTCCTCGCCATCGTCTACTTCGGATACACCATCATCTTCGCCTGCCGCGACAGCCTCGAGAGGAAGAGGGTGGGGCTCATCGCCGTGCTTTTCTTCGGCGCGGCCATGTTCTGGTCCGGTTTCGAGCAGGCAGGATCGTCGATGACGCTTTTCACCGAGGAACATACGGACAGGGTTTTCTTCGGCATCGAACAGCCGACGGGCTGGTTCCAGGCGATCAACCCGCTCTTCATCATCATCCTGGCGCCCGTCATGGGATCGGTGTGGGTCTGGCTCGGCGCGCAATCCGTCGCTGGGCGTCAAGTTCGCCCTCGGTCTGATCCTGCTCGGGACCGGATTTCTCGTCATGGCCTGGGGGGCGTCCTTCATCGAGGAGGGAAAGGTCTCTCCCATGTGGCTCGTGGTGACCTATTTCCTCCACACCGTGGGCGAGCTCTGCCTGAGCCCCGTCGGCCTGAGCGCCATCACCAAGCTCTCGCCCAAGCGGCTCGTGGGGCAGATGATGGGCACCTGGTTCATGGGCGCGGCGCTCGGCAACCTGATCGCCGGGCTCGTGGCGGGTTATATCGAAAGCCTGCCCATGGGCGAACTCTTCACCGCGGTGGCCGCTGTCGCCGGCGGCTGCGGACTCGTGTTCTTCCTCTTTTTCAAGCCGATCCGCAATCTGGCGGGAGGCGTAAAATAGGCAAATCCAACGGCAGGGCCGGGCCATCATTCGGGAGAAGGCCATGAAAGTTGAGACCACCCCGCTCGACGGAGTTTTGATCGTCGAGCCTGACGTGTTCGAGGACAAACGGGGATTTTTCCTAGAAACCTTCAACCGGAAGAGGTATGCCGAGGCGGGCATCGACCGCGCCTTCGTGCAGGACAACCTCAGCTTCTCGACGAAGGGCACATTGAGAGGCCTTCACTTCCAGATCGGCAATCCCCAGGCGAAGCTCGTCCAGGTCGTCGCGGGGGAGGTGTTCGATGTGGCCGTCGACATCCGCAAGGGGTCTCCCACCTTCGGCAAGTGGACGGGGACCCATCTCTCGGGCGACAACAAGGTCCAGTTCTTCATCCCCGAGGGATTCGCTCACGGCTTTGCCGTGCTGAGCGAGACAGCCCTGTTCGTGTACAAGTGCTCGGCGCTCTACGATCCCGACGATGAAGGGGGGATCATCTGGTCCGATCCGGAGATCGCCATCGACTGGCCGGTGACCGATCCGGTCGTCTCCGAGAAGGACCAGCGCTATCCGCCGCTCGCCGAACTCGGACCCGAGCAGCTTCCCAAGTGCGGTGGGGGGGCGCCATGCGGATCGCATTAGCCGGATCAAAAGGGCAGCTCGGCTGGGAGATCGAGAATCGCGCGGTAAGCCATGGCTTCGAGATTTCGCCCGCCGATCTCCCCGAGCTCGACATCACCGATCGGAGCAGCGTCGAGGAGTGGATCGAGAGCGCCTCGCCGTCGGTGGTGATCAATGCCGCCGCCTACACCAACGTCGACCAGGCCGAGGACGAGGAAGCGCTCGCCTTCAGAGTGAACAGCGACGGTCCGGCCAATCTGGCCGCGGTTTGCTCGGCTCAGGGTGTACCGCTCATTCACCTCTCGACCGATTTCGTCTTCGACGGCACGGCGACCGAACCCTATGCGCCCGACGCGCCCGTCTCACCCATCGGCGCCTACGGCCGGAGCAAGGCGGCGGGCGACGAGAAGATCAGGGACCGCCTCGTCGAAAATGTGATCGTGCGCACTTCGTGGCTCTACGGCGTGCACGGCCACAACTTCGTCAAGACGATGCTCCGTCTCGGCGCGGAGCGCGACGTGCTCGGCGTCGTCGACGATCAGTCCGGCTCGCCCACGTGCGCGGCCGATCTGGCCGAGGCTCTCTTGACGATCGCCGCCCCGATCTGCTCGGGCGCCGATGTCGTGTGGGGGACCTATCACTGCTGCGGCGCGGGAGTCACCACGTGGTGCGGCTTCACGCGGGCGATTCTCGATTTTGCCCGTCAATTCGGATCCGCCCCCCTGGCGCGCGTCGAACCGATCACCACCGCCGACTATCCGACCAGGGCACAGCGGCCGGTCTACTCGGCTCTTGATTGCCGTTCACTCGAGGAAAATTTCGGGATCGAATCGCCGCCCTGGCAGGAGAGCCTCGAAAAAACGATCAGGCAACTTCTCGCCTGATCGCCCTCATCGGCCCTGAATGTGAACGAGGCTGTCTCCCCCGAGTCATCGGACATCGGTGGAAACAGCCTCGGTGGAGCCTGCTCCGTCATCGGCTCGGAACGGCTCGCGGTTCGCGCGATGGGGGTGTCCCTAGCGCGCGCCGCCTTCGGCCTTCTGATCGAGGAAGGTGGCCGTGACCCACGTTTCGCGGAAGCCCACGCGCTGAGCGCTGAGCTTGACGGGACGCGCTCTGCCCGCCTCGTCGATGATCTCGGCTTTGCCCGGCGGAACCCTGTTCCACTCGGCCGGAACGAGGAACTCGATCTTTTCCTTCTTGTCCATCCGGGGCTGATTGACCTCGCACACGTCCTGTCTGTTGATTCGAAGCTTCATGGATCTGCTCTCCTAGGAATCTTAACGTCTCTTTTCAACCGTTATAGGATTGTTTCATGAGTCTGTCAATAAGGCCCAATCGCCAGTCGACTCGTTCCGTTCTTTCGGAAACGGCAGGCCTCCAGGTTTTGTGGCAGGCGCGCCGGGAAGGACCATGATCGAGGACGATCAGGTTCCAATGGTATCCATCGTCAATATTCGCACAGGAGTTGAGTCGAGTTCGACAAAATATGGCGGTTAATATTCCGATTCGAGGGCATCGATAAAAACGAACGCTCCCAGGGAGGATGGATTCTGCGTTCCCGTGGCCACGATTCTGATCGAATGAGCGCCCGGGGCGAGGCCTGTGACCGAGAAAAGGTCTGCCTGCCACTCCGGCTGAGGTGAATAGAGGTCGACCTGTCCTTGAAAGGCGTCGTCGATGTAGACGTCGGCGATCCCCCCCGTTTCGGTTTTCACTCCGATCCACTTGATCGATGTGCCGGAGAAAAAGAGGCGCGCCTCGGCGTCGGTTTCGTCGGAGAGAGCGACCGAACCGCCGGTGGCAAAAGAGTCTGACTGCCTCGCCCAGTTTCCATAATAGTAAATGAACTTGCACTCCTGGTCGTAGTGACGAACTTTGAGAACCCGCTCCCACGAGGCGCCGCCATCGGTCGTTCTGACGACGCCGTCCCACGTGCCGACGTAGACGGTCCGATCGGTCGCGAATGCGGGCGAGACGGCGATCCGGTGGACGAATTCGCCATCGAGGCCGCTGTAGCTCCAGATGTCGCCCCCGTCGATCGACTTGAAAACACCGCGGCTCTTCGTGGTGGCGAAGACGGTGCCGTCGGCGGCGAAATCGGGCGAGATGCCGATCGCCTCGATCACCGCGCCGTCGAGGCCGGTGTTGACCGTGTCCCACGACGTGCCGTGGTCGGTCGATCTCAGGACGCCATGGCCGCTGGCGCCCGCGAAGACCGTTCCGTCGCTGGCGTAGAAATCGGACACGGCCAGGTCGTTGATCAAGAGCCAGGGGCTGACCAACGAAAAAGTGCCGCCTCCGTTCAGCGATCGGAAAACGCCGTACCGTGAGCCGGCGAAGAGTGTCTGGTCGGAGGGATACTCGGGAGACAGGGCCAGGGAGAAGACGGGGTAGGGAACGGCGATCGGATTGTAGGACAATCCCCCGTCGATCGATTTGTAAATGGGGATCTCGCCCACCACGGCGTTACCGACGAACAGGGTCCGGTCGGCGGCGAATCCCGACGAAATGGCCATGTACCTGATGTAGATGTAGTTGGCGGGATCGACCTCGATGAACTGCCACGAGTCGCCTCCCGTCGTCGTTTTGTGAACGGACCGGTAGTATCCGGCGAAGGCGGTCCCGTCCGTGCCATAGGCCGGGCTGATCGCCATGGGATCGGCATAAACGTTGAAGCAGCCCGTGTTGACCGCCTTCCACGAATCGCCGCTGTCGCGCGTCCTGTACACGCCCCCGCCATAGGCTCCGGCGAAGACGGTCCCGTCGGTGGCGTACTCGGGGCTGCAGACGAGGCTGCGGATCATGTTCTGGTTGAAAATGTTGAGGTGTCTCCACCTGGTCACGTCATCTTCCGACTTGTAGAGCCCCTCGAAGGAGACGAGCAAAACCTTCCGGTCGACGGCGAAACGGGGAGAGAAGAGAAAATCGAAGTAGTGAACGGTGGTCTGGTCGGTCTGTTCGTCGAGCCCTTCGTTGATCATGATCCACGACGAACCCTCGTCGGTCGATTTGAAGAGTCCCGCTTCCCTCGTTCCGGCCAGAACAGTTCCGTCGTTGGCGAAATCGGGCGAGAGCGCCACCGTGGCCACCTCGAGTTCGGGCAGGCCCGCGTTGCGGCTCTGCCAGGTGACTCCGCCATCGATCGACGCGTGGACGCCATAACCCCACGTGGCGGCATAGAGCGTCTGATCCTGTCCGTAGTCGGGCGACAGTGAGATGGAGGTGACAAAAAATCCCGCATGGGGCGCCGGCTTGAACCAGTTGAGGCCCTTGTCGACCGACTTGTAGAGACCGCCGCCCGTCCCCACGAAAAGGGTCTGGTCCACGTCGAAGTCGGGTGAGAAGACGAGGCGAAAGATGTAGCGGGTCTGGAGCCCCTGGTTGGCCGAAAACCACGTGGCGCCCCGATCGGCCGAGCCGAGCACACCGTGCTCCTCCGTTCCGTAGCAGACGATCCCGTCAGTGGCGAAGGACGGGGAGAGCGCGATGCAGCGGATCTTCGATGCGAGAACGCTTTCGTTGCAGAGCTGCCACGATGCGCCGCCGTCGGTCGTCTTGAAGAGTTCGCCCCCTTTGGTTCCGGCAAAGACGGTCTCGTCGGCGGCGTAATCGGGCGAGAAAGCGAGGCTCGTCACGGGCGACGCCGAGATGCCCTTTTGTGAAGTCGACCATGTCTCGCCGCCGTCGGTCGACTTGAGAAGAAAGTTCTGCATGAAGGTCACGCTGCAAAAGAGTGTCTGGTCCGTTTCGAAGGCGGGGCTCATCGCAGAGGCGGGCACCGCATCGTGAGGCGTATGGGCCTGGCCGGTCGAGAAAACTAGGAGTAATACGACGAGGGTGAAACAGATTCGGACCGGCATGGAAGAAGACTCCAAATGGATTGAAACTTCAAGAGATCCTCAGGCGTTCCCACGTTCCGAATTTATGCATATATGTAAGTTTGTGTCAATAATATAATTTGATGTGTAGGGGTGCGTGGCGGTCCTGTGAACGATGCCGGTGTCGGCCGCACGCGGCGCTCGGCGATTGCGCCCTCTTGATAATGACGTTCTATTTGAGAGACTGTGCTCGAAGGGGACGATGCCCCGAAATGCGTCGCGGGCGCGGCCCCTGTCAGCGGGAGAAAAAATGGGTCTTCGAGTACGCCGATCGGCGGCGGTCCTTCTTCTGATCGCCGCCCTCTGCGCGGCGGTCTTGTACGTTGGCGGCCTCTGGCCCTTCGACCGGCCTGTGGGCAACGTCGTGATCATCAGCATCGACACGACGCGCGCCGATTATCTCGGCTGCATGGGGCGCGCGGGGGGGATCACACCCCACATCGACGCTCTCGCCGCCGACGGTGTGCTCTTCGAAAACGCCATCTCGCCCGTTCCCGAAACCTTGCCTTCGCACAGCACCATGCTCACCGGTACCGATCCCGTCTTCCATGGCGTTCACCGGAACGAGAACTACTCTCTCGGAGAGTCCAACGAAACCCTTGCCGAGCGGCTGCGCGACGAGGGCTTTTGCACGGCGGCGATCGTGAGCTCCTTCGTGCTCGATCGGCAGTTCGGACTCGACCAGGGATTCGATTCGTACAGCGACCGGTTCGAAGGTGCGGGCAGTTCGATCGGCATCAACGAACGGCGCGGGGAGGAGGTGAGTCGCGAGGCGGTGAGCTGGCTCGCCGCACAGGGCGATCGGCCTTTTTTCCTCTTTCTCCACTATTTCGATCCCCACATGACCTACGATCCGCCCGAACCCTTCAAGTCCCGTTTTGCGGGCGAGTCCTACGCCGGTGAGATCGCCTATGTGGACCACTGCATCGGCCAGGTCGTGGCTGCGCTCAAGGAGCAGGATCTTTACGATTCGACGCTGATCGTCGTGACCAGCGATCATGGAGAGATGCTCGGCGAACATGGTGAGCTGACCCACTCCTATTACATCTATCAGAGCGCGGTCAGGGTGCCGCTGATCTTCAAGGCGCCGCGCCACACGCGCCACAAGGAGGGCGTGCGGAGAAGCGGCCTCGTCGGTCTCGTCGACATCGTTCCCACGGTGTGCGTCCTTCTCGGGATCGATCCTCCCGCCGAGGTTCAGGGCGTCGATCTCTCCCCAACCTTCTCCTCTGCGGCCGAGCCGGACACCGCGCGTTACATCTACTGCGAATCGACGACGCCCACCGCGTTCAGGGCGAATCCTCTTCTCGGCCTCGTCACCCACGACGGGTGGAAGTACATTCTCACCACGAGGCCCGAGCTCTACAACCTCTCCGCCGACCCGGCCGAGGAAACCAATCTCGTGGGAAGGGAACAACGCCGCGCCACGTTGCTCCGCGAACATCTGGAGCAGATCGTCGCCGATCAGAACCGCGCGCGCGAGGAGCGCGAGGAGCGCGAGGATTACGAGGATCGCGCAGGTCGAGACGCCGAGAGCCGCCTCGACAGCAGCGCCCGGAAGCGCCTCGAGTCGCTCGGCTACGTGAGCGGCGCGGCGCGGCTCGACCTCGACATCGATCCCGACCGGGACGATCCCAAGGATCTGATCGGCTATCATCGCAAGGCGTCGCAGGTCCTGGCATTCGTCGGAACGCGGCAGTACGACCGGGCCGAGGCGCTCTGCAAGGAGCTCGTTGCCGATCGTCCCGATCTCCACGCCGCCTGGCAGATGCTCGGCAACTTCGCCATGCTAAAGAGGGACTTTGCGGCCGCGGTCAGTCACTCGGAAGAGGTTCTGCGCATCGCGGCCGACGATCCGCTCGCCCTCTACCGCCTCGGCTACGCCCACAACAGGCTCGGCCATCGCACCGAGGCGAAGGAGACCTGGAGCCGCCTGATCGAGACCGAGCCCCGCCATGCGCTCGGTCTCCGCGATCTCGGTCTTCTGCTGCAATCGGAAGGGGATTACGACGGCGCGATGAGTATCCTGTCCCGCGCCGTGGAGAGCGATCCCGACGATTTCATGGCGCTGCGCGGTCTGGCGTGGATCGTGGCCACCCATCCCGACGTGGCGGCGCGCGACGGCGCCGAGGCGATCCGGCTTGCGCAGAAGGCGATCGGTCTGGTGCCGCGGCCGGGCGCGCCGCTTCTCGATACGCTCGCCGCCGCCCAGGCCGCGGCCGGCCTCTTCGATCAGGCCATCGCCTCTGCCGAGAGCGCGCTCCGCCTCGTCGATGAATCGAGCGACGCGCCCCGCGCCGAGGCGATAAAAAAACGCCTCGCACTCTATCGCCGGCGCGAGGCGTTTGTCTTCGATCTCTCCCTGCCGGGCGGCGAGTGAGAGTGCCCGGTTCACCCGTCCCCGGCTAGCTCGAGGATTGCCTTCCGCAGAAGCCTGTGCCCGTCGAATCGGGTCACGAAATCGGATTCGCGCACGCCGCCCTTGGCCCGGATCAGCGCGACGAGTGATTTCTTCCGGGCCGGGCCCCATCGCTTGACGTTGCGCAGGGTGAGAACGAGCGGGCTCCACCGCGACCAGGCCAGCCGTTCGCCCGGGGAGAAGGGGCCGAGCGATCGGACGCCGAGGAGGCGGGCCGCATCGCGCGCGCAGGTCCGGAGCCCCCTCTCGCGGTCGGCGCCGAACCGTTCGGACAGATAGCGCGAGACGGCGAGCCCCACGTTGCCCACGGAGAAACGGCCGAGCACATCGGCGCGGGGCTTCTTCAAGTAAAAGTACATGTTCTCGGCCGTGAGTTGCTGGAGCGTGGCGATCGTCGATCGATGCCGCGGGTTGGCCTTCTTTCTGGCCAGCTCTTCCTTGAGCACGCGGCGCACGCCGGCGTCGTGGGGCCGGAAGCCGAGCTTGTAATAGAACCACCACGCCCCCGAGTGAAGCCCCTCGGGATTGTTGTGGCCGAGCTGATAGGGATCGACGATGAAGGTGTCGGCGCCGAAGACGTTATGGGCGATCGACAGGATGCGGCCGTAGACGCGCGCCGAGTCGGCGCCCCTGAAGGTGTCGAAGACGTTGTAGGCGATGGCCGACGATCCGAAGAGCGAGCTGATGAGAACGTATCCGGCGGGGATGCCGTTCTTGATGGTGAGCAGGCCGTAGACCGCCTCGAGCAGGAGGCGCCGCTCGGGAACGGCGCTGAAGCAGGCGAACTGGAGCCCCTCGCCGCAATCGATGAGCCGCACATCGCGCTTGTCTCCGTGGACGAAGACGTCGAGATCACGGCTGCGCGTGACCATTGCGCCGCGGGCCAGATCGATGAGATGTTGGCCCTCGCGGGGGGGAAGGACGGTCACCGCCTCGGGCGGCCGCTTGACGTCGCCGACGATCTTCGGCCGGGCGCGCGACAGGGGCTCGGTCTGGTAGGAGATCGTGGCGGGCGCGTACTTTTCGTGGGTGCGCGACGGGCTGGCCGGACCGGGCGCGAGACGGAGCGGCACGTCGATGTCTTCGTAAACCGTCTCCGTGCCGAAAGAATCGTTTTTCAGCGCCCCGAAGCGCTTGATCAGGAAAGCGGCGTCCGTCTCGCTCGGGCCCTTGAGATGGTCGATCCACTCGCGCAGGGAGTAGCCGATCTCGTCGAGGGCGGGCGTTTCGCAGTAGGCGACGAGGAGGTGCAAGATCTTCTCGAGCCGCTCCTTGCGGTCGAACTCCTTCCAGTCGACAGAGAGCTGATCGGGCCAGTGCCTGGCGAGCCAGGCGGCGGTGAACCAGAAGAAGGGGTAATTGATCTCCGTTCCCGCGATTCCCGTGTCGGCCAGCTCCTTCCGGAAGCGGGCCAGATCCTTCCTCGCGCCGAACGCGCCGAGCGTCCCTTCCACGCGGGCGAGGAGTTCCGCATCATCGGGAAAGGCGCGGAGGAAGCAGAGGGCATCGTGAAAATCGATCACTTCCTTGGCGCTTCCCAGGCGCGATCGGGCGATCCGATCGATGAGATCGATCTTTGTACGAACCTCGCCTCCGCCGAACCTGTCCTTGAGATTATCGAGCTGCTTCAAGAGTGCTTTCGCGGTGAGCGCCATTGACGAAGACCCCCAAAAGTGCGCTGCCTGTCTCCAACCTGCCGACCCGTCGAATTCAGGTTACCAGATCGTCCCGGCCGCCTCCACGAGCAAACCGGCTTGGCAGGGCTTTGTCATTTTGTCGGGGCCGATCCATTCCGGCTTTCGGTGGCTTTCTTGCAGGGCCGCAAGAGAAAGGTGTTCCCGCCGATACGGCCGGCGAGGAGCGCGATGGCCGCGCCCACGGCGCCGATCATTCCCGCCATTTCGATCGTCACGTAGAGCATTCCGAGAACGCCGCTGACCTCGATGCATGTGGCCCATGTCACCGGAACGGTGCGCTTCATCTTGACCATGACGGCGCGTTGGAGCGAGAGGAGTACGGAGAGCGGCGGAATCACCACGAGGATCCGCGCCGGCATCAGGGCGAAGCGCGCCAGTTCGGGAGAGAGGCCCGAGATCGACTCGAACCAGATCTTCGAGAGGGGGCTGAAAACGATCGTTGCCAGAGCCACCGTCGTCGCCGTTCCGAGAATGAAGCCGAATCGCTTGAGCAGCCTGTAGTTTTCGGCCCGGTCTCCGAGCAGGGCGATCGCCGTCTCCTGGAAGGAGAGCCCCAGCGCCCGAAAGATGAAGACGAGGGCGTTGACCACGGGGATCACGGCGAGCGATTCGAGGGGGAACCGGCCCTGTCCGACGAAGAAGGTCACCATGGGGTGCACGGCGAGGGAGATCGTCGAGGTCAGGGCCAGGGGCCAGTAGAATTTCCCGATTTCGCGGTACGTGTATCCCCGCGGCTGGGGGCTCTCTTTCTGGGCGGCGCCCGAGAGCAGGCGCGTCACGGCGCCCACAGCCATGAGGCGCGCGGCGACCGCCTCGACGGTGACCCCCGCCGAGAGAGCCGCCGCGCTCACGATCGCGCCGGGCAGGTCGAGACCGAAGTAGAATCCAAAGCCGACGACGCACATGGTGCCGAGGCGGATCGCCGTGCCGCAGGCGACGCGGCGGGTCTGGCCGTTGGCGATGAGAAGTCCCTGGTAGAAGCGCCGATAACCGATTGCGGCCGGCCAGGGGAGCAGAACGAGAAGCGCCCTGTGGACCAGGTCGGCCACGTGATCGGGGAGGCCGATCAGGTCGCGGGTGATCCAGTCCATTCCGGGGGTGAAGAGGAGCGCGACCAATACAACGGTGATGGCCGTGTTGAGCAGGTAGGTGAAGTTTCGGAGGCGCAGGAAGGTCGCCCGATCGCGGGCGAGCGCCGTCGATGCGCTCATGATCATGATCACCGGCGCCTCGATGATGATGGCGATGGCGAAGGCCACGCCGTGGGCGGCGAGATTGGCCTTGGGTTCGACGAGGCGGGCCACGATCGCGGCGAGGATCGGGCCCTCGAGGGACATCATCAGCCAGGTCAGCGCCAGGGGGAACCAGAATGCCGCCACCTTTTTGAGGGTGAGCGGATCGGCCGGACCGGACTGTTCGTGGCTGGGTTTCTGGAGCGGCATCGAATGGCCTAAAAGGAGGCCAGTTTATGGCCCGGAGGCGGGAAAATCACCTGCCACCTGAAATTTCAGCTCTTGATCGGCGGGGAGTCGGGGATCTCGACGAGATCCTTGAAGATCTCGACGAGGCTGGCGCACCGTTCGCACAGCGGCCGGTCGGGGGAGCGGTCCTCGAGGGCGAGCGCCTCGATCTCGGCCAGGGTCAGGCAGTGGGCGTTCCGCCGGCCGATGAGAGAGCTCTTTTCGCTGAGTGTGCGACGCTGGGCGATGAGGTCTTCGAGATTCATGGTGACTTGCCTTTTCCTGTCTCTATCTCGTAACCGTGATAGCGCAGGCAGTCTGCGAGCGACTCACGGGAGCGTTTGAGTTCGGTCTGAATCAGCCTGATCCCCTTGTCGACGACACCGGCGATTTCGTTTGTCGGCACGTCGAGCAGGTAGCGGAGCTCGAAGATGATCTGGCTCTGGCCGGGGAGCTGGGCGATGCAGATGTCGAGAATTTCGCGCAGTTCGGGATCGTTTTCGAGGGACGGCAGGTCCTCGGCGCAGAGGGCGAGGCCGACCCTGTCATTGCTCTGTGAGAGCGGGCCGCAGGCCGGACGCGAGGCGCGTTGTTTTCGCCGTGTGATCCGGTTCGCATATTTTTGCCTGTTGCGATGGAGGTCGACCTTGAGATTGTGGCACACGGTACGGATCCACTTCTTGATCGCCGGCAGACCTTTTCCGAAGAGCGACCGCCTTTTCAGATAGACGCGGACCATCGTTTCCTGGGCGATCTCGTCGAGCATCTCGCCCCTGATCCCAAAGATGATGAGGTATTTTTTGACCTGGCGCTCGAAGGCGGGCAGGGCACTTTCGAAAGCGCTATCCCCTTCCAGACCACGGGCAATCCGTTCCAAGGCGGCGTCTTCGGGGCGCTTTGGGCACGCTGGTGGTGACTGTTTGTTTTTCATGTATTAAAAAATTTCAATACTTTTGCGTTTTGGACCGCCCCGCTCGTTTCATCTTGTAGACCCTCTCTATTCAAACGGGCCTCTTGGCCCCGACGCTCTCCCTCCAGTCTTGGCGTTTCAACGGTCTTCGCTCGTCGCGCACCGTCTGGCCGCGCGGAGCGGAGTGCGTGTTGGCTCCGAGTCAAGACGCGCGATTGGGAGATTAGTCATGAAGCTGAACTTTCTTTTTCTCGTCACCATTGTTCTTGCGATCACCGCCTTCGGCTTTACCGGTTCTGAGGTGAAATCAGACGTCGATGCAACGTCGATCATCCATTCCGGACCGCAGGGTGTTGCACGTTGTGGGCTTACCGTTGACGTGACTGTGACGGTTTCCTCCGGTTCGCTCGTGATCAGTGCGGCCGGTGATGCTGGCAATCGTTGCTCATGGTCCGGGATGGATGTCTATTTCACGATGCGCTATAAAGACACAGGCCACTGGATCAATTTTCCGGCACAGTCGGGAACCTGGGATACCTACACCTCCGGCACAATCTCCACGTCCGCTTTCGACCGTTTTCAGGTCACGGTGGATGCATTCGATGAACCAAAAAGTTTCTGCACGAGTTGCAGCAGCAATCACCAAATGATCGATGATCACCAAGCATCGACCTTTGTTGCCGGAGATCTGTAAACAGCTCGTTCGGAACGCACCAAAATCGTGAGTTTCAGAGCCGAGTCTGGTTT